>LNAP01004852.1_pt2 | contig 12190 bp, 11 predicted proteins | sample 602601 | NCBI WGS metagenome assembly LNAP01 (sample SAMN02440304, study PRJNA202911) | soil metagenome | biome: Subtropical and temperate rainforests or woodlands; isolation source: soil samples (1 kg each in a 20% v/v slurry with milli Q water) were... ... | reverse complement strand
ATCAGCGGCGGGGTCGTGCCCGACCTGCGGTACCTGGATGACAACAAGCACGCGGCATTTCCGGCCTTTGTCAGTGGCGCGTTGATCAATAAGGGCATGCCGAACTTCTCCGACATTCTGCAGCGCGAAGACATGGAGTTGCTGCGCCAGTACCTGGTCAAGCGCACCCGGGATCTGCAGGCCGACCTCAACGCCATTCACTGATCTCCCCTTGTTTGAACTGTGCCGGGCGACGTCTTTTGACGTCGTCATGGCCGAGTGTTGCCTCCAATAACAATAACGGTACTTGCCATGAAAACACTTAGCATCCTGACCCTGCTCTTCAGCCTGGTTCCATTGGCTCACGCCGACGTCAAGCCGGACCCCGGCGACTACACCGCCTTGCCCCAGGGCACCGATGTGGTGGTGCTGTACCAGCAGAACCCACGGGGCGACAAGGTTTACTCGGGCGGCAAGAAAGTCGCCGACAACCTTGACCTGGACATGACCGTCGGGGTGTTGCGCCTGATCCACTTCACCGAGTTCCTCAACACCGGCCTGACCTGGGACCCGCAAATAGTCATTCCTTTCGGCTACCAGAAGACCGGCGCCAGCGACAGCAAGCACTCAGGGTTGGGCGACATTACGTTTGGCGGCACGCTGTGGACCCTCGCGGACCTGGCCAACAACCAGCACCTGGGCTGGTCGGCGTTTGTCACCGCGCCCACGGGCAGTGACAAGGACCAGGGTTTTGCCCTGAGCAACAACCGTTGGGCCCTGGATTTCCAGGTGGGCTATATCAAGGGGCTGACCGACAAAATCACCTGGGATGTGATTGCCGAGACGGAGTTCTACGGTGAACAGCGCGCCACCGATGCCAAGAAAGATCCGCTGCTGCAACTGCACAACCACCTGCGCTACAACTTCACTCCAGAGACTTACGCGGCCATCTCCTATCGGCACAATTGGGGCGCCCGCGAGACGCTGGACCATGAAACCCTGGCCACCAGCCGCAGCAATGGCACGCTGGGCTTCACCGTGGCCACGATGGTGGGCAAGCAGGTACAGGTGCTGGGGCAATTGATGCATGACACGGCGGTGCGCGAAGGGGTGAAGATCGACAATTCGCTGCAGTTTCGCCTGGCGTATTTCTACTGACGCTGTCTGTAGGCGCTGTCTCGCGGGGCGTGACAGCGCGGTCTTATTGTTGGGCGAGGATGCTTTCGAGCAACCCGGGAAATCGTTCGGCCAACACATCGGCCCGCAACGAATTCATATGGGTCGTGCCCACGCTGCGCGTATGCACCAGCCCGGCATCACGTAAAACCCGGAAGTGGTGGGACATGCTGGACTTCGGCCGCCCACCATCCAACTCGCCGCAACTGGCTTCTTCTACGCCGGCCAGGCAGCGCACGATGTCCAGGCGCACAGGGTCACTCAACGCATAGAGCAGGCGTTCGAGGGTCAAGTCTTCGGGGGAGGGGTGTTTAAAGGCTCGCATGAACCGAATGATAACAGGGCTGGCATTGTTTACCATAGTTCGATTAAGATCGAACTATCGAATCAAACGTCACCCTCGTTTCAGGAGCTTTTTCATGTCTGCATTGTTCGAACCCTTCAAGCTCAAAGACGTTACGTTGCGCAATCGCATCGCCATTCCACCGATGTGCCAGTACCTGGCCGATGACGGCATGGTCAATGACTGGCATCACGTCCACCTCGCCAGCCTGGCCCGTGGCGGCGCCGGCCTGGTGGTGGTCGAGGCCACCGCCGTGGCTCCCGAAGGCCGGATCACGCCGGGTTGCGCGGGTATCTGGAGCGACGCCCATGCCCAAGCCTTTGTGCCCATGGTGCAAGCGATCAAGGCGGCAGGCGCGGTGCCCGGCATCCAGATTGCCCACGCCGGGCGCAAGGCCAGTGCCAACCGTCCATGGGAAGGCGACGACCATATTGCCGCCGACGATGCCCGTGGCTGGCAAACCCTGGCACCCTCGGCGATCGCGTTTGGCGCGAACCTGCCGAAAGTCCCCCAGGCCATGACCCTGGAGGATATCGCCCGGGTGCAACAGGACTTCGTTCAAGCCGCACGCCGTGCCCGTGACGCCGGTTTTGAGTGGATCGAACTGCATTTCGCCCACGGTTACCTGGGCCAGAGCTTTTTCTCGGAGCACTCCAACCAGCGCACCGATGCCTACGGTGGCAGCTTCGACAACCGCAGCCGTTTCCTCCTGGAAACCCTGGCCGCCGTGCGTGAAGTCTGGCCGGAAAACCTGCCGCTGACCGCGCGTTTCGGGGTGCTCGAATATGACGGGCGTGACGAACAGACCCTGTGTGAGTCCATCGAACTGGCCCGTCGTTTCAAGGACGGCGGCCTGGACCTGTTGAGCGTCAGTGTCGGCTTCACCATCCCCGACACCAACATCCCTTGGGGGCCAGCGTTTATGGGGCCGATTGCCGAGCGCGTACGCCGCGAAGCCGGTCTGCCGGTCACGTCGGCCTGGGGTTTCGGTACACCGCAACTGGCTGAAGGGGCGTTGCAGGCCGGTCATCTCGACCTGGTTTCCGTGGGCCGTGCGCACCTGGCCGACCCACACTGGGCATACTTCGCCGCCAAGGAACTGGGGGTGGACAAGGCTTCCTGGACCCTGCCGGCGCCTTACGCGCATTGGCTTGAGCGCTATCGCTAAGGGGTGACCGTGTTGTGTGTGGGAGCTGTCGAGCTTTAGCGAGGCTGCGATGGCGTCCTGTCGGCGATCCATATATCGACTGATCCAGCGCTATCGCAGGCAAGCCAGCTCCCACATTGGAGAGTCTTTAATCAGCCGTCGCAGCCTCTGCGACGGCTTTTTTTGTGGGCCATGAAAAGTACAATCTTCCATCCGGAACGTGCATGTTGCGCTGCGACCAAGCGCCACATACTGGGCGTGTCTTTACGAACGTTCCCGGTTGTTTCAAGCCTCCTGCCGAGTGAGCAGGGCGCAGGCAGGCCAGGAATGGGGATATCCAATAATAAAGAGAGCACCCATGAAAAAGCCAAACCCTCTGTTGGAAGACCTCAAGTCGGTCTTGCCCGCGATTGCTGCCAATGCCTTCGCCGCCGAGAAAGATCGCAGCGTACCTGCCGAGAACATCGCGTTGCTCAAGGGCATCGGCATGCACCGGGCATTTCTGCCGAAAAAGTACGGAGGCATGGAAATCTCCCTGCCGCAGTTTGCCCAGTGCATCGCTTTGCTGGCCGGCGCTTGCGCAAGCACCGCGTGGGCCATGAGCCTGCTGTGTACCCATAGCCATCAGATGGCTATGTTCTCGGTCAAGTTGCAAGACGAGGTCTGGGGCGTCGACCCCGACGCCACCGCCAGCAGCAGCATCGCGCCATTTGGGCGTACTGAAGAAGTGCCGGGTGGCGTGACCTTCAGCGGTGAGATGGGCTGGAGTTCGGGTTGTGACCACGCCGAATGGGCGATCATGGGCTTTCGCCGCAAAAACGCCGAAGGCACCCAGGATTACTGCTTCGCGGTACTGCCGCGCAGTGACTATCAGATTCGTGACGACTGGTATGCCGTGGGCATGCGTGGCAGCGGCAGCAAGACCCTGATCGTCGATCAGGCTTTCGTGCCCGAGCACCGTATCCAGAAGGCCAAGGACATGATGGAAGGCAAGTCGGCGGGCTTCGGCCTGTACCCCGACAGCAGGATTTTCTTTGCCCCGTACCGTCCGTATTTTGCCAGTGGTTTCTCCACCGTCGGCCTGGGAGTCGCCGAGCGCATGCTCGAGGTGTTCCGCGAAAAAACCAAAAACCGTGTGCGGGCCTACACCGGTGCGGCCGTCGGCGCCGCGACCCCTGCGTTGATGCGTCTGGCCGAGTCTACTCACCAGGTGGCCGCCGCACGCGCCTTACTGGAAAAAAGCTGGGACGAGATCGCCGAGCACAGCGAGCGCCATGAATATCCAAGCCGCGGCACCCTGGCGTTCTGGCGGACCAACCAGGGCTACGCCACTAAAATGTGCATCCAGGCGGTGGATCGCCTGATGGAGGCGGCGGGCGGTGGCGCCTGGTTTGAAACCAACGAACTGCAACGCCTGTTCCGCGACGTTCACCTCGCCGGCGCCCATGCCTACACCGACTATGACGTTTGCGCACAGATTCTCGGGCGCGAATTGATGGGCCTGGAGCCTGACCCGGCGATGGTCTGACCACGCTACGCTTACCTATAAGAATAATCAGGGCAGGGCCTTCAGCCTGTCCGGGAGTCTTGCATGTCTATTGAAAACCAAGTCGATACCCGCGCCTTTCGCCGTGCCCTGGGCAATTTCGCCACTGGTGTCACCGTGGTCACCGCCGCCGACGCCAGCGGGCGCAAGGTCGGTGTCACCGCCAACAGTTTTAATTCGGTGTCTTTGGACCCGCCGCTGATTCTCTGGAGCATCGAAAAACGCTCCACCAGCCACGCCGTGTTTGAAGCCGCCACGCACTTTGCGGTAAATGTGCTGGCCGCCGATCAGATTGACCTGTCGAACAACTTTGCCCGGCCCCGGGAGGACCGTTTTGCCGAGATCGAATACCAGGCGGGTGCGGGCGGGGCGCCGGTGTTGGCCGACTGTTCGGCACGCTTTGAGTGTGAGAAGTACCAGCAGGTCGATGGGGGTGATCACTGGATCATGATTGGCAAAGTGGTGGCCTTCGACGACTGCGGCCGCTCACCGTTGCTCTATCACCAGGGCGCCTATTCCATGGTCCTGCCACACACCCGCATGACCCGCCGTGAGGAGGGCCAGCCAGCGAGCAGCCATTTCCAGGGGCGCCTGAGCCATAACCTCTATTACCTGATGACCCAGGCGCTGCGGGCCTATCAGGCCAGCTACCAGCCCCGCCAACTGTCCACCGGCCTGCGCACCAGTGAAGCGCGGATGCTGATGGTGCTGGAGAACGATGCCGGCCTGAGCCTGGCCGAGTTGCAGCGCGAAGTGGCAATGCCGGTGCGCGAGATCGAAGAGGCGGTGAACAACCTCAAGCGCAAGGCGTTGGTACGCGATGATCAGGACCGGGTAAAGCTCACCACCAAGGGCATCGACGAAACCGAGTCGTTGTGGACCATCGCCCGAGAGCAGCAGGACACGGTCTTCAGCCAATTCAGCGAGGAGCAACTGGAGACCTTCAAGACGGTACTCAAGGCAGTGATCCGGCACTGAGCGCGACGGGTCAATCCAGGTGTTGGAATTCTTTGACGATAAAGTCGATAAACACCCGGGTCTTGGCCGGCAGGTGGTGTCGTGAGGGGTAGACGAGGTTGATTTCCAGGCGAGGCAGGCTCCAGTCGCTGAGGATCGGCACCAGGCGCCCGGCGACGATATCGTCGTGGATCACATAAGTGGGTTGCGCGAGAATGCCCTGGCCCTGCAGCGCGGCCGCGCGCAACAGATAGCCGTCGTTGGATTCCAGCGCCGGAGTGGCGGGCACCGTGATGGTCTGGTCTTCGCGCTGGAACGTCAGCTCATAGGGATCGGTGGCGTAGGTGTAGAGCAACAGATGATGCTCGGCCAACGCCTGCGGATGTTGCGGGCGGCCGCAGCGCTCGAGGTAGTCCGGCGAGGCAGCCAGTATGCGTCGGGTATCGGTCAGGCGGCGGATCACCAGGCTGGAGTCCGGCTCACTGTCACGGGTGCGCAGGGCGACGTCGATGTTGTCGTCAATGATGTCGTGGTAGCGGTTCTCGGCCACGATATCCAGGCGTACATCCGGGTACTGCTCCTTGAACTTGGGCACCAGCGGCAGGATATGTTGCAGGCACAGGGATAAGGATGCAGTCACACGCAACACCCCATGGGGGTGGTTTTTGCTCGCGCTGACGGCCTCGGTCGCGCCTTGCATCGCCGTGAGGGCTGCCTTGGAATTGGTGTAGAACACTTTGCCGACTTCGGTGACGAACAAGCGCCGGGTGCTGCGCTCGATCAGCCTCACGCCCAGGCGATTCTCCAGTGCCGCCAAGTGCCGGCTGGCTGCCGCACTGGACAGGTCCAGGGCGTCTGCGGCCTTGGTCACGCTGCCCAGCTCCGCGACCTTTACAAACAACTCATATTCGGTCCAGCGATCCATCAGCATTGCTCCACTGCGCGCAAGGGTGTTTTCCAGTTACAGCATTTTTCAGGTGTATGCCGACCGTTAAGCTTTTTTTTGCCCCTGCCAGTCTAGCCGTTGAGTGCAGGGAAAAACTTGATTGGAGTCGAAATGAGCAAGCATCTGGATGTGGTGAAAAAGTACTTCAAGTATTGCGTCGACGGTAAGGATGTTGAGCGTGTAGCGGAATTTTTTGCCGACGATGTGGTGGTTCACCGCCCCGATTGTCCGGCACCTATCGTCGGTGTCGAACCGTTCAAACAGGCCTTGCGCCTGAACGTGACCGAGCGCTACGAGTCGATCGCGACAACCTTCCAGAAAGAAGTGGTGGCCGGTGATGTGGTGGTGGTTGCGTTGATGCATCACGCCAAGGGTTCCAACATCTGGCATGGTTTTGATGTGAGCGGCAAAGACCTGTCCTGGAGCGCGTTGACGTACTTCCGGTTCAATGCCGAAGGCAAAGTGGTCGAGGAAATCGTCGAGCGCAATGAGCTGTTCATGGCCAAGCAACTGGGGATTGTCGAGTACGACTGACCCGGGCGATTCCCCTGCAGGGACGCAGGCGCACAGCGCACTTTCACTGTGCCAGTGAAACTCTTGACGCGTGCGGGTGGTTTTTCTCGGCGGGGCGAAGGGTAACGATGGACTTGCTGTTTTTGCCTATTTTGATTGGAGTCCTTTTATGGATCTGGTAAGCCTGTCCAAGCGTCGTTATACAACCAAACTCTTCGATTCATCGCGCAAGATTCCCGTGGCAACCATTGAATTGCTGTTGGAACAACTGCGCAACAGCCCGTCTTCCGTCAACTCGCAGCCCTGGCACTTTGTCATTGCCCACGAAGACGAGGGTAAAGCTCGGATTGCGGACAGTATGCAGGGTGGTTTTGAGTTCAATCGCGCGAAGACCCTCGATGCCTCCCATGTGATTGTGCTCTGCACGCGTACCCAGATGCCCGAGGAGTACCTGCAGGCGCTGCTGGAGCAAGAAGCCAGCGATGGGCGTTTTGTGGATGAGCAGGCCAAGGCCGGGCAGGACAAAGGCCGGCGGCGGTTTGTCGATCTGCATCGTTATGACTACAAAGACCTGCAACACTGGATGGAAAAGCAGACTTACCTGGCCCTGGGCACGCTGTTGCTCGGCGCTGCTGCCCTGGGCCTGGATGCCACGCCCATGGAAGGCTTTGACAGTAAGGCGCTGGATGCCGAACTGGGTTTGCGCGAGCGCGGCTTTACCAGCCTGGTGGTGGTGAGTGTGGGTTACCACAGCCATGAGGATTTTAATGCGGGCCTGCCCAAGTCCCGCTTGCCGGCGCCGGTGTTGTTCGAATTTATCTAAGGGGGGCTGTGGCGAGCGGGGCAAACCCGCTTGCCGTTCAGCTAAGAGAGGGTGCAGGCAATCGGTAACCTGTGGCGAGGGAGCTTGCTCCCGTTGGGGCGCGAAGCGGCCCTAAAATGCGACTGCTACGCACAATAAGCCATAGGCTCCAAGCTTGCTGTCAGCTCACCGGTGCCAGCCACCCGCGCAGCATCTGCGGATGGCGCGCCAGCCACTCCCTGGCCGCCTCATCCGCCGAGCGTTCACCCCGATTGAATGCATCATCCAGCTCGGCAACGATCGGGTTCGACAGACGAATATTATCCAGCACCTGAATCTCTGCCCGGGTCAGCAACGCCAGGCGATCTTCCCGTGCCAGCAGCACTGCCCGATCCACATTACCGAGCAAACCCCTGGGGTCCTTCAGTTCGCGGATACGGTAGCGGTGGTGCAGGAACTGCGGATGCCACAAGGGCACGATGCCCCAGTGCCCTTGGCGATACAGGGCCTCAAAAGCGTCGATGCAATCGTCCTGAGTGCCGGTGCGGAATTGGTAGCCGGCGTCGCTCAAGCCGTACTCATCCATGATTTTCAGGGAAAACCGGGTAATTCCCGCACCCAACCCAATGCCCTGAATCAGCGGGTGCATGCGCGCGCGAACCTCGGGTTTGCGCAGGTCGTCGATGGATGCCACGTCAGCCTCGCTTACATAGTCGGGCACGCCCCACATGGCATAGGGCTGGTAATGCAGGCCCAGTTCACGGGCGGGCACGGCCTGTCGGTACACGCCATGGCTGCATGGCAGCCAGGCCGAGGCCAACATGTCGATGGTGCCTTCGCGCAAGCGCTCGAAATTCACTTCGTGCAGGGCATATTGCCGTTCGACAGTCAGGCCCATGCGCTGCAGGACCAGCGCCACCACGGCGGCGGTGGCGCGATGGAAGGACAGATCGGTGACGCCCAGGCGCACCACACGCGAGCCGTTGGCGATATTGGCCAGGGAAAAGTCCTGGTGGGTCACGGTCGGCGTTTTCGCTGGGCGCCGGGGTGGGGTTCTGCGCATGTTGCTTCCTTCAAGAGCAGCGGCTGATCACGGAGCTAGAGGGTGGGGGCCGGCGCTGCATCAATCTTCACGCGCAGCAGGCTGTAGGGCTTCTGGCGCAAGTCGCGACCTGCGTGGAAGATGCCCTGGCGATGCAACTGGTTGGCCATGAAGTACAGGTAGCCGTCCGGCCCGATGGACAGGGTGTCGGGCCAGAGCACACGCGGGTCGTGGACGATGGTCTGCCACTGTCCATCCGCCAGGCGTTTGCGCACGCTGTTGTGTTCGTAGTCGCCGGCATACAGGGCGCCGGATGCATCGGCTTCGAGGCCATCGGAAGCGCCTTTTTCCCCCAGGTCCTTGACCGCCATATCCAGCCGCGCTTCGCTGACCGAGGTGTCACGCAGCAACGCGGTGGGTACCGAGTACAGATGGCGGCTGGACAGCGGGCAGAAGTACAGCGTCTGGCCGTCAGCGGACAGGGCGATGCCATCGGACGCTACCGCAAACGGACGGGTGCTGCCGTTGGTGTTGCGAACCTGCAAGACCTGGCCTTCGACCTTGGGCACGAAGTTCGGGTCTACCGAGGTCGAGGTGGCACCGCTGAGTCGGCGCAGGGCAGTGCCGCTGGCAATGTCCATGACGATGATCGCCCCGGGGCCGCTCAGGGAAGAGTCGGTGATGTAGATCACCCCTTCATCGCCCACCCGGAAGTCAAAACGCATATCGTTGACGTAGGTGCTGGGCAGCATCACGTTTTTCGGGAACACCAGGGTCTTGACCACTTTGTTGGTGGCCAGGTCGATGGCTACCAGCTTGGCACCGCCCGGCGTTGGCGAGGCGAAACCGGGGGCGGCAGTGTCCAGTATCCAGATCCGCCCGCGACCATCGGCCACCACACTTTGCACGCTGATAAAACCCTTGGCCGGGTCTTTCGGGTCGGCCTGGTTCATAGCCAGGTCAGGGTAGGGCACGACCTGGCCATCGCGCAGTTCACCCACGGTGAACGGCACCGCGTCGCCCCAGCGTGGAAAATTGACAAAGATCCGCCCGTTTTCGGCAACGCTGACGCCGGTGGGCATGGCGTCGTGGAAGGCGAACACCTGCTCGAGGGTGCCAATGGTTTGCTCGCTGGGCATCGGTTGGGCCTGAGCCGCCTGGCTGCTGATGGCAATCGACAAGGCCAGGGCAGACCAGATAAAGGAGTGCTTGAAGTGCATGAAAAGCTCCGGGAATCCGCAGGAAGGGGCGCGTTGCAGCCCATGGTGTGCGTTCCCGGTCCATGGAAAAACCCACGAATGGCGCTAACAGTTTCATCGCAATCGAGAAAGTGCAGGGCGTTTGAGCCTTGATTTGCGGCGGTTCCAGGTAAATCTGCGGTTGCATGCGCCACTGTTCGCCCGCCAACAGTCAATCAACAGTTTGCTGATTAACCGTGTGTGGCATGGCTATGGAGCTGTCGCAAAGTGAGGAATCATGGGGTTCTCAATCTTGGCGTAACTCGTGCAACGGAGCGCACCTGGCTATATAACTAACGCATCCACGTCGCTCTGCACGCGGGTTTACACCGGCGCAGGCGATGGCATGAGCATTCTTCGGGCAACCAGTAAGGGCGTATTTGCATGAGTGAAACCGAACGCGGACAGGCGACAAAGGCCATCCGCAACGCCGATGTGCTGATCATCGGCGGGGGCCTGAGCGGCACGCTGCTGGCCGTGCAGCTGTTGCGTTTGCCCGGCACGCGGAAGGTTCTGGTGATCGAGCCGCGCATGGAGCTGGGGCGAGGCGAAGCCTATAGCGCGGTGGAGCTGGGGCACACCCTCAATGGCAATGCGGCGCGCATGAGTGTGGACCCGGACAACGCCGATGACTTGACCCACTGGTTGAGCGAGTACATCGCCGCCGGCGGCTGGCCGGAATCGGACCAGCAGCACGTGCCGGTCAGCGAGCTGTTTCCACCCCGGGGGATCTTTGGCGTGTACGCGCAACAGCGGCTGGCGCAGGCTCGGGCGGGATCGGCGTCAACCGTGGAGCATATTCGCGCCGAGGTCATCGACGTGCAGGTAGAGCTGGGAGGCGTGCGCCTGACCCTGGATGACGGCCGGGCACTGCGCGGTGCCCGGGCCGTACTGGCCACCGGGATGTTTCCGGCGGCGCGCACGCCACAAACCCACTCCAGTGGTGTGAATGCGGCGGCGGTTGATCCGTGGGATGTGCGCGCCATGACGCAACTGGACCCACACGCCACGGTGTTGATCATCGGCTCCGGCCTGACCATGGTCGACGCCGTGGTGTCACTGGAACAGGCTGGCCATCGCGGGCCGATCGAGATCTTTTCGCGCCATGGCCTGTTGCCCCATGTGCGCCGGCAACCCCCTACGTGGGCGGACTTTCTCGCTGACGATCATGGCCTGCGCAGCCCACTGCAATTACTGCGGGCAGTGCGCCGCGAATGCCAGAAAGCCCTGGCCCAGGGCATCGACTGGCAAGCACCGCTGGACACCGTACGCGCCCATATCGGTCGTTTGTGGAGCCAGGCCAGCGAGCGCGAGAAACGCCAGTTCGTGCGCCATGTGCGGCCCTGGTGGGAGAGCCATCATCATCGCTCGCCACCCCTGAGCGCCGAACTGCTGGCGCGCCTGCACGGGGAGGGGCGCCTGCGTATCCACGCGGCCTCGTTCCTGGGCCTGGAGCCCACGGTAAACGGCGAAGTGACCCTGCGCCTGCGCCGTCGTGGCGAACAGCACACCACCCACTTCAGTGGCGCGGCGTTGATCAACTCCAGCGGGATCGAATACGACTGGCGCCGCGTGGCCCGGCCGTTGCCCAGGCAATTGCTGGCCCGCGGCTTGATCAAACCCGGGCCCTTGGCATTGGGGATAGCGGCGGATGCCTCGGGGGCGGTACTGGATGAGCACGGCGTTGTGAGTGAGCGACTCTTCGCCATGGGCCCGCCGCTGCGCGGTATGTGGTGGGAGAGCACGGCGGTGACGGATGTGGCGCTTCAGGCCAAGGCACTGGCGCTAAAGCTGGCGCAACTCTAAAGGTGGGAGCTGTGGTGCATCCAAAATCGCCCCGCCGACAAGGCCCCCTGTGGGAGCGGGCTTGCTCGCGATGGCGGCAGCTCAGTCACCGTTTCTAGCGACTGACCCACCGCCTTCGCAGGCAAGCCAGCTCCCACCTTTGATTTGTGGTGGGGCCAAAACTCTCTGCCCCGCGCAGATCCCCTGTGGGAGCGGGCTTGCCCGCGATAGCGGCAGTTCAGTCACTGTTTCTGGCGGCTGACCCACCGCCATCGCAGGCAAGCCAGCTCCCACCCTTGATTTGTGGTGGGGCCAAAATTATTTGCCTCAGTGAGATCCCCTGTGGGAGCGGGCTTGCTCGCGATGGCGGCAGTTCAGTCACTGTTTTTGGCGGCTGACCCACCGCCATCGCAGGCAAGCCAGCTCCCACATTTGATTTGTGGTGGGGCCAAAATCATCTGCTCCAGTGAGATCCCCTGTGGGAGCGGGCTTGCCCGCGATGGCGGCAGTTCAGTCACTGTTGCTGGCGGCTGACCCACCGCCATCGCAGGCAAGCCAGCTCCCACATTTGATTTGTGGTGGGGCCAAAATTATCTGCCTGAGTGAGATTCCCTGTGGGAGCGGGCTTGCTCGCGAAAGCGGCAGTTCAGTCACTGTTGCTGGCGGCTGACCCACCGCCATCGCAGGCAAGCCAGCTCCCACATTTGATTTGTGGT
>LNAP01004848.1_pt1 | contig 12195 bp, 11 predicted proteins | sample 602601 | NCBI WGS metagenome assembly LNAP01 (sample SAMN02440304, study PRJNA202911) | soil metagenome | biome: Subtropical and temperate rainforests or woodlands; isolation source: soil samples (1 kg each in a 20% v/v slurry with milli Q water) were... ... | reverse complement strand
TCGACGAGCTCTTGCCGCACCGCTGGCAGCCCACCGACATCTGATCGTCAGCCATGGTAGCCATCTGCGGTCAACATGGGTTTGCCGTGCGCTTACGGAAGATGTGTCCAATCCGTACCTGATCTCCTATCAATACGAGCCTTGGAGCGGGGGCAAACATAAGTCCTATCGCACGCGTCCAGCAGGTCGCAACTATCAGCAGTGCTTGGACTATTACCCTCAACTGCTTGAGCCCGCTCAGATGATCATGAGCGAGGAGGATCTTCGGATTGCTCGAATGATGACACCCAGCTTAGATGAGGCAGTGTTCCAAGTCGGCAGACCATGGCGGTTAAGTTGGCACCAACTGCGCCGCACCGGCGCAGTCAACATGCTTTCATCAGACATGGTGGACGAGTCGAGCTTGCAGCTTCTGTTGAAACACCCGTCTCGGGTGATGACCCTGTACTACGGCCGCAATCACTCACGACTTGCACTGAGTCAAGAAACGCGAACTGAACCGCCCCGGGTTTCGTGGAGGCCGGGTGGTTTAAGTCAGGCAACGATTGCCGCCTGATTGGCGAGATGCCGGTAGTAGTTTGCCTCAGCCTCGGCTGGAGGTATGTAGCCGATGGGTTCCAGCAGCCTGTGGTGGTTGAACCAGGACACCCATTCCAGGGTGGCCAGCTCCACCGATTCCTTGGTCTTCCAAGGCGCTCGCCGGTGGATCAGCTCGGCCTTGTACAAGCCGTTGATAGTCTCGGCCAGCGCGTTGTCGTAGCTGTCTCCTTTACTGCCCACTGAAGGCTCGATTCCCGCCTCGGCTAGGCGCTCGCTGTAGCGGATGCTGACGTATTGCGACCCCCTATCTGAGTGACAAACCAGGCTGCCATCGCGCTCGGGTTGCCGCGCGTACAACGCCTGCTCAAGTGCATCGAGCACGAAGTCCGTTCGCATCGAACTGCTCACGCGCCAGCCCACGATGCGTCGGGCATACACGTCGATCACAAAGGCAACGTACTGCCAGCCCTGCCAGGTCGATACGTAGGTGAAGTCAGAGACCCAAAGCTGGTTGGGCCGATCGGCCTTGAAGACCCGGTTGACGCGGTCCAGCGGGCATGGCGCCTTGCCATCGCTGATGGTGGTGCGCACCACCTTGCCACGGCGCACACCCTGCAAGCCCAGGCGCTTCATCAAGCGCTCGACCGTGCAGCGGGCAATGGAGATGCCCTCTCGGTTGAGCTGCTTCCAGACCTTGTCGGCACCGTAGACCTGCATGTTGGCTTGCCACACACGCTCGATCTGTGGGACCAGGACGCCATCACGCTGTGCGCGCTGACATCGCAGGGTCGGGTTGCGTTGCTGGGCGGCGTGGCGCCAGTAGCCAGACGGGGCGATCTGCAGCACCTTGCAGATCGACTCGACCCCGTAGGCCTGTCGATGCTGATCGATGAAGCCCTTCAGGACTTCAGACGGCGGTCGAGCTCCGCCTGGGCGAAAAACGCGCTGGCCAGCTTCAGGATCTCGTTGGCCTTGCGCAGCTCCTTGTTCTCGCGTTCGAGTTCCTTCAGGCGCTGCTGATCGGTCGTCGTGACGCCGGCCCGGGCGCCGGTATCGATCTCATCGCGCTTGACCCATTCGTTGAGCGTCTGCGGCACGCAGCCGATCTTGGGGGCGATGGATTCGATGGCGGCCCACAGCGAGGGGTACTCGCCACGGTGCTCCTGCACCATGCGAACAGCGCGTTCGCGGACCTCGGGTGAGAACTTGTTTGACTTCTTGCTCATGGCTCAATCCTCTCAGAGAGTTGAGCCTCCTCAAAACTCGGGGCGGTTCAAACTTTGTTTTTGAAGACGATGTATCAGGAGATCGGAAGGGATTTGCGCAAGCTCCCGTCGCCGCAGTTCGTTAGCCCCCTAGGTCCCGGCCGCAAAGAGACGATCGTCACATTTATCAAGGAAGCCGATGCCTCGGCTCTGGACAAAGCAGCGAGGCAGGGCAAAGTCGGCGCGCGCCGCATTCGGGCGGGCTTTTGTGTCAACCACCGTCCGTGCCCATACGGCGGTATTGAAGCCATTGCTCATTGCCTGGGCGCAGACAATGGAAAGGGCTGCCCCGACCTCGTGCTGGATACTGACCGAGAATCCAGCATTCATCTCTACGAGAAGGTGATTGACGACCAGTTGAAGACCGTCCACCCCGATTCACCGAGGCATCGAAGTCTGCAAGCCGAGAAGCGAGCCATTCGGAGGTTCTATGAAGTCGCCCAAGCCCAAAACCGCTGAAGACAACTTCCGCGAAGCGTTCGAACGCCTCAAGGAGGGAGTGCCGAAAGTACTGCCGCCGGGTACGCCGGTCAGTCAAAACAATGTTTCCAAGGAAGCAGGCTGTGACCCGACCGCACTGAAGAAATCCCGCTTCCCTGATCTCGTTGTTGAAATCCAGGAGTACGTGTCCGAGCACGGCGGTGGAGCGCGCGCCCCATCTGAGCGCCAACGCCTGCTCAAACAACGGCAGCGGTCGCGCAACGCGGCCGAGACCAATAAAGACCTCAAGGGGGAGCGCGACATTGCAGCTTCACTCTTGGTGGAAGCCAACGCTCTGATCGCCACCCTCACCCTCAAGGTTCGGGACCTCGAATCGCGCCTCGGCGATCGTGAGTCCAACGCCCGCATCCTTCCGTTGCCATCCCCAAAGACTAAGGCTACTAATCCGGGCAATTTGTAACTGTAAAGTCGTAAACTCGAATTCAACGGGTAAAGAAGACCAATACATGCGAATGTCGCCTAGGTCTAGATTGGACTTGTTGCTATACAAAAAAGAGCGCTCAAGGTGAGCGCTCTTTTTCTTTGATTTTCCCAGAAGTTCTTGCGGTCCGAGCAGCCCCTAAACGCTCCGATGACTGCAAGAGGCTGGCTGCCGACATCCCATTCTGGTGGACCGACGACCGCTGCCACCTACACCGGTTATTGGGCTTGGCGCTTCCCCAGCGGTCAGAGGGCCGGCTTATGGAAGACGAGAGTGGTCCTGCTACCTAGCAAAGCATGGCGCCCACCTACCCAGATGGTCGTAACATTCGGCCAAGAGGAGATGCCATGAAAAAAGAAGCTTTGCTTCGCTTGATCGCGGAGTCTGGATACAACATTGGCTACGCGGCCAAGAAGCACTTGGCGACTTACGACATTGTCGAGAAGATGCCGGGGTGGGTGTCGCTCTTCTCAGCGGCCGCAGGAATCTGCGCGCTGTTCATCCCCTGGTTTGAACAGAAGTGGCTGGCCGCCGCGTTCATCATCATCGCGATCGGAGCGTCAAGCATCGCGTTGTATGACAAGGAGAAGGCCAAATACGCCGAGGCAGGCGGCTTGCTCACTGGAAAGCTCCATGAGCTGCGCATGCTCTACCAAAAGGTCAAGGAGCAGCCCGATGGCTTGGACCTGCCGGACTTGGAAAAGCGTCACGAGGAGATCCAGCGTGACGCTTTGGGCATCGGGGTTCCCAAGCAGATCTTCTTGAGCGACTGGTATGCCCACTACAAGTTCTTCTGGCAGGGACAGACGCAGTGGATGGACGAGCAGCTGCATTTCAAGCTGCTTCGGGACAAGATGCCGCTGGGAATGATATTGACCTTCGCTGCCGCCATCCTCGTTGGACTGTGGCTGCTAGCCACGAGTCTCCCCGCCGTGCGCGCGGCCGTTTGCGGGACTCCGGCATGACCTCGGCGCTGTTCACGAAGTTTCGCGCGAACATCGCCGTCTCGAACGCTGGTGACATCGCCACCTCGTATGCCAACATTTCCGCTCGGCTGAACAAGGATTTCTGGGACTTGCAGTCGGACACCGCGCACCGCCGCCAAGTTGGCTCCTACGGGCGCGGAACGGCGATCCATGGCATCAGCGACCTGGATATGGTGTTCGAACTGCCACTGGCCATGTATGACCAGTATCGAAAGCGCGAGGGCAACGGCCCCTCGCAGCTGCTCCAAGCGGTGAGGCAGTCCCTGCTGACGCGCTACCCCCGAACCGAGATCAAGGGCGATGGGCAAGTCGTTGTGGTCAGCTTTGGCGGCTACGTGGTCGAGGTCTTGCCTGCATTCTGGGAGCAGGCTTCCGATGGCTACCGCTTCCCGGACGCCAACGACGGCGGCAGGTGGCGCCTGTGCAAGCCGATCAAAGAGATGGAGGCCGTGGACGCGAGGAGCGCGCGGACCAACCGCAACTACAAGCACGTGTGCAAGATGCTCCGGGCCTGGAAGAACGCCAACGGCGTGAACATGAGCGGATTGCTCATCGACACGATTGCCTACAACTTCTTCTCGCAAGACTCGACCTACGACGCGGCGACCTACGCCTCATATGACGCCTTGATGGTGTCCGTTTTCAGCTTTATGGGTGGGCTCGAGCACCAGGACTATTGGGCGGCCCCGGGCAGCGGCCAGCGTGTGCACTCGACCGGCAGGTTCCAGTCCAAGGCGAAGAAGGCGGCCGCTAAATGCGCTGAGGCGAAGGACGCCAACAAGGAGCCGCGCAAGGCGCGCCTCTACCGCGAGGTGTTCGGCCGTTCGTTCCCTTCCACGAGCCAGGTAGTGGCCCAGACCAACGAGAGCGTGGACGCTTCGCGATACACGACGGAAGAGTTCATCGAGGACAAATTTCCCATCGATGTCCGATACGACTTCCGCATCGACAGCGAGGTTACCGCGGCGGGGGGGAGAGGCGAGCGCCTGCGCACCTTGGCCGAGAAGTTCGCGTGGCTCCCCGTGGGACGCTCGCTCGACTTCTTCGTCGAGCGGTGCGACGTCCCCAAGCCCTACACGCTTTATTGGAAGGTGCGGAACGTCGGCCCGGAGGCGGAGAAGCGGGGCATTCGTGGGCAACTGCTGCTCGACGGCGGTAATGAGCGCCGCAGCGAGAAAACCAGCTTCCATGGCGACCACTACGTCGAGGCCTACGTGGTGAAGAACGAGGTGTGCGTGGCACGCAGCAAAATCGACGTGCGGATCAATGAATAGCCTGATGCCCGGTCGCTCAACCCATGCTCCAAGTCCTCCTCCGATGACCGGAATGAGCACTCACCGGCCATAAGACGATCGACGTCGACCGACCGAGAGCGCTGGAGAACCGACCTACTGCCTGGCCGCTTCAGGCTGGGGCCGGTCGGTCAAGTTAAGCCGCGCGAATGACGGCGGTCGCCGATTCCGGACATCGAACGACTAAAGCGTCTTCCCGCCTTGTCTCGGCCGCAGGAGCGCTAGACGCCAATCAACCGGCGCAGTTGGGGGTTATTCCCGTATTCAGTTGCTGCTTCTTTCAGGAGGCTATCCATTGTGATGGCGCCACCACCACCGAGCGAAAGCGTGCGGAGTGCAGCATGCCAAGCGGCACGCCCCGTGCTCGCTGCACGCAGGCTTGCAAGGTCCCCGCCAGCGCGCGACCAAATCTCGCGGTCCGTTGGCCCTAGCGGATAAAGGACTGCCATGAGGTCTTCGACCTCCTTGGGGTCGGTCACCGTCTTGCCAGACGTCTGCGTGGTTAAGTCGGCGCCAGCGTCTTCCTCGGATTTAAGAAGGCCGCCTCTGCGAAGGGCAACCGGGAAGTTGTCTTGCGTCCTGGTCGTCAGCACCGGATTCTGGTCACCCACTTCCTTCTTCACCTTCTGTGCCACGTAGTCGAAAAGGTCAAGAACGTGAATAAGGCCGTCCGACCGGTCGTCCACCCCACCCTGCAGCCCCTTCAGAACAAAATGGGTGAACAGGCTGTTCCGGTACCGCCCAAGAATCATCGAGTCCTGGTGCGCCTCGCTTGCCGAAATGATGACGCGGCCCTTGCCTGCGGCGAGCTTGTCAAGGCGTGCGCCACCAAACTCCCACTTGAGCAAGTCTTCGCCATCCTCAGCTTTGATGCGGGCAACCCCACCGGAGCGGCAGGCGTCGATAAGGACAAGCAGGCGTTCGGCCTTGATTTGGAGCAGCAGGTCGGAGAGCTCCTCTGCCTCAATGCCGGTCTCGCGCGGTCGCTTGCTTTCGAACTCTGGCGGGCACAGGTACGTGCCCACGTCAGGGCCGGACGTGCGCTGCGCGCCATGTCCTGAAAAGTAGACGACCACCGTGTCAGAAGGCTTGGCCTGTGCGGCCAGCTCCCGCAGGCCCGAGATGATTGCACTGCGCGATGCCTCAAGATTGCGAAGCACGCGGACACTGGCCGCGGGGTAACCACAGTGCTTCGGACTGACCAGCAGCTTCTCAATGTCGTCAGCGTCGTAAACGGGAGCTAGGCCAAGGTCCGATAGTGTCTCGTAGTCGCCGATTCCGACGATGAAAGCGCGACCTGAGTGGAATGACTTGCTCACGTTCCTAGCCTAACGCGCGGCTGTCGCGCAGAACCTGCAGTACAGGGTTGGCGCCGAAGTCGCGCAGCGAGGTGTCGAGCAGCTTCAAGGGACGTGGCCCGTTTCCCGAGCGAACCTGTATGAGACAGCGATGCCACTGCGCAACTCCATTTCCCCTCCGGTCGAGGTCCTCGTTGTTCCCGCCGCTTCTGCTCCAGACCTCTTGGTCGGTAGGACCGCCGGGGTAGAGCTTTGTGAGCGTCTCCTCGAACATCTGCCAGGCCTCATCCGAGGGGACTTCCACGGCTTTACCCATGCGAAGGGACAAGGGGACACTATCCCAGAGTGACATCACGTTTAGGCACTCCTTGCACACGGCAAGGAACTCGTCACGCGTTCGAGCCAGGCTCGCCGCGCGCGAAGCTGCGGAACGCCATAACCGGTCCCTGATGAGAGCACCGATAGCCGCAGCTGGTCCCGGTGGCAGCCGCATTCCCGCTCCGGCCAAGGAGTCGAGCAGACTGACACAGTCGTGGTCGCTGCGTGGGTGGACCTCGTTGAGGATGCTGATGAAGAGCGCAGGCTGCGTTTGAGCGATCGTGGCCAGCACATTGGAGTCACGAAGCATTACCCGCACTTCTGCGCCCAGCGGCTCCTCCAAGGCAGCCATCGGCGCCGTGCCATCCAGCAATGAGGCATTCCAGCCCTTGGCAGTCAGTGATAGCGCCTCCCTCTGAAACTCGCTAGGTATGAGCGCCCACGCATCAGCCCGGTTCGGCACCTTGGAGAGGTCTGCCAAGCCAGTGCTGACCAGAGGAGCCCAGACGCGCTTTGATTTCTCTCCTGCCGCAATGATGCTTTGAAGGCCTTTGACGCGATTGGGGACCTCGGCCGCGGCAGTGCGACGCTTGTCCGCGACCCGTTGGAGTATGTCAAACCACACGGGGGAGGCCCAGTCGAAATCGCCAATGAGGCTCGGACGGCTCACGACTGCGTTGGCTGCCAGGGCCGTGAGCTCTTCAAGGTCCTTGCTCACCGCCAGCTCGACGAGTTCGGCCGGGGTAGCTTTCTTGAGTGCAAGCTTGATAGCCTCGTGCCGCGCGGTCTTCGTGGTTGCCAGCTTGAGGACTTCGCTCAGGGCCTTGGCAGGGGCGTGCGCAGCAGCTAGTGCTGCGCCGCACAGCCCCCACGCCTGGCGACTTGCGCTGACCTGCGCTAACGATTCAGCAACTGGGGCTCGCAGAGTGGCTGGCGCGTTCTCAGACAAGGCGGTCAGCAGCTTCTGCTCGCCAAGAAAACTGAGTACCGGCTCGATGTCCTGCGGCGAGCTCTCCATCGTGCCCCACGCGAGCGAGCTCACAGCAGCAGGTGATGCCTTGCTCGCAACCGCAAACCCTTCCTGCGCACGACGGTTCCACCAATCCTGCTGCGCAGCCGCGCGAGATGCTTGCCCAAGGAGCTGTTGGTCCTCAGGCAGTGGCGCATATACGCTGCTGGCCCTGCGTGCTACCCAATCCTGCAGTGCCTGGGTCAACGTGCCGGAATCGAAGCGCTCCAGCGGGAGGTTGCGCATCGAAAGAACGTCGGCCGGCGTCCATTGGTCAGATGTTGCCGTCAGGCGCTCCAGCGCAGCGGCTCGAAGCTCTCGCGCCATCGGAGCGTCGGACGACTTGGCTGCCAGAAGGCGCACGAGGGTGATTGCGTTGTCTACGCTCGTCTCAGCCGTCCACAACTCGAACGCTCGGTCCAATAGAACGAGCGCGCCTGGCGACTGCAAGTCAAAGCCTGCTTGCTCTCCAAACTCCAGCAACGGCCTGCCTTCCGGCATGTTCAAGAGAGCCGCCACCCGCGTCGTTGGGCTCGTCTCAGAAGGCTTGAGCACTTGCGCTTGCGCAAATCGTGAAGCCAGCTCACGCGGCGCAGCGACGGCAAACGGCTCGCCTGGCTCTCCCGGAGCAAAGCTCAGGCTGAATAGGACCTGCCGCCGCAGCTGCGGGGGGACCAACTGCAGCAGGTCCAGCATGACGTCGTCGAACCCCTCCTGGCCAACATGCACAACGGGCCGCGCTGCTGCCGCAATGAGTGCATCGGCGATGCTCAGGAGCATTGGCTGCGGCGAGCCCGCCGGCTCCCGCGCGATTTCGATTGCGTCGAACGGCTCCTGTGGCTGACTTTCGTGAGACTCCCGCACGTTCGCAGCCAGAGCCCTCATGTCGGGAACTTGGGCCAGCTCGTTCAGCGGGACGAATGCAGCGACCGAATCGACCATTCCCGCCCTGTCCGAGGCTTGGCTCGGGCGCGTATGCACGAGCACAAAGTAATCCTGCTGGATGCCGGTACGAAAGTAGGGTGCCCAGGCCAGGCCCGCCGGAGCGGTGCCCGGTAAGTCCGTGAGCCATGCAGCCTGCCTAAACACGCCGTGCAGGCTCGGGTCTGTGCAGTGCAGCAGCGCATGCCCGCCCTTGGGGCCGTACCAAGCCTTGTGAATTCGCATCAGTTCTGGATTGCCGCAGCGAGTCTGGCGATGGGCAGCGTCAGGTCTGGGGAGTGCTGACCGTCAGCGTCAACAACCCAGCCCATCGCTTCAGCACCCTTGTAGATGAAATCCTGGTTGGGCGATGCCTTGGTGAGCGCGACCCCCGTCGCCGAAAGTCCCAGGATGATTCGGCGCTGCTCGCTCCAATTATTTCTGATGTAGTCGGCCAGCATCGGCAGGTTCTTGCAAAGCACGTCAGAAGGAGTGGTCCCCTGCGGTTCCTCGAGCTCGTCCCAGCACGAAAGCAGGACCGCTAGCGCGGGCTTGCGTCTCCCAGTTCTCGCACGCGAGGTGTACACCAGCATCTGCAGCAGTTCCACCAAGCGCGCCTGCGGCGAGCACTCCACGGTGCCACCCGAGCGCGACGTCTGCAAGTCGCTAAGTGGCTTGGAGAGGATGTCGTGGCCCAACGGCACGTGCTTGGGCCGCACCATGAGAATCCAGCCATCAGCAGTCTCTACCCGCTGCTGCCATGAGGTGGGGACACGCCGCTCCTGCAGCAGCTGGCTGACTTGCTCGCCCGCGTAGTCAGGCCAGTTCAGGTCGATGGTCGTGTCATCGGACTGCACCGGGAGCAGCGTCTCGGTGTATGTGCCTGCGGAGGTATGGGCGCCGGGCACACCGCTACTGAGCGACTGGGCAACCTCTTCAAATGCGCCCAGGTCCGGAGCTGCTCCGCGCATCCGAAGCACTCCAGTTTCCGCATTGAGGCGGCCAATCAGTTGGGCGCCGAAGTGGCTCTTGCCTACGTTGGATTCGCCGAACACAGCAATTTTCAGAGAGGCCTCAGGCACGGACGCCTCCAACGATTTGCAGAAGGTCCTGTTCCGGATGCGGCAACGCCTTCTTCGGGAACGTGGCGTCGCCAACTCGGACGACCCAATCCAGAAGCTCCAGCAGCCCTTGGCCGCGGTTGTACGGCTCCTGTCCGGGTGCCGCGTGCATACTCACGCTAAACGTATCGTACGTGCCGAGCGCCAAGTCGGCCGTACTCTTCACAGCCGCGCGCATCTGTTCGTCAACCTGTACGTCGCACTTGGTCCAGACCAGCGCCACGGGGCGGCCACGCCGCTCCGCGCCAACTCTTCGCAAAAGACTCTGTAGGCTCGCGCGCGCTGTCCCGAGCCGTTGCCCCGCCAGCTCCTCGGAGTCCGCAATTACCAGGAGAACGTCTGCGGCGCCTGAGAGCCAAGCAGCACCAACGGCGTCTTCTGCTTCGCGACGCACCGACCATCGGCTGAACCACTCACCAGGCGCGTCGGCAAAGAGCAGGTCATGCCGTCCATCATCTACTTGCAAGTCCAGGTGCAGCAGCCCGGGGTGCCGTCCACTGCCGCTGGATGTGTGCGGTGGAAAGGACGGCCCATGGGCACCGGTCCAGCGTAGGTTACCCGCGATGTTTTCCCAACCCTCGAGCGTTAGTGAGCCGGCGAACGAGATGCCGGTGGGTCCGGTGCCACGGCCGATGAGCAGGTACCACGCACCCAGGAGAGATGTCTTGCCACTGCCAGCGACTCCGAAGACGCCGACGAGCCGCGTGCGGGTCGCGCCACTGAGAAATCCGATGTCACCGGCGCCCATGGCATTGCCCGCCCAGGGAAGCCGCGCGCCATCATCAGGCTTAGCTGCCGTAGCTTGCTCTTGCGCGTCGCGGCTGCTCTGCCAGAACTTGCATTGCTGCAGCGAGCTCTCGCCTACCGTGCAGCCGAGTTCATCTGGGGCAAGGCACGCGGGATGCGAACACTGACGGCTCACGCGGCCGCCTCCGCGGGCTGCTCGACTGCATCCGGTGTCGCCAGAGCCTCGAGAGCTTTGATTTCGCGCAGGAGCCAAATCGCCCAGTCGGCCGGCAGCATCCTGAGCTCAGCGTCTACCCCGAGCTTGGCTGCCTCTGGACTTCCTGCGGCGTAGGAGTTCGCCAGCGCCTGAACGAGCAGGGTCTTCGACGCGACTGTGCGCTGCTCGGTTAGCCATCCAAGCTGCGCCAGCTGCGAGGTCGCGCCATTCACCTGGAGCAGCTCGTTCAGAGTGAGTTCAGTATTGCCCTGAGTTCCCGTGGCGGCGCAGACCGACTCGAAAAGGAGCGATTCGACAGCCGGCGGATACACCTCAGGCAGCAGGTCGGACAAGTCCAGCGCCATGTGCCAAGCAACGAGCGCCGCCGGCAGCTTGCGATACGGCTTCTCCGCCGTTTCCGAGTAGAGACTCTGGCGCCACCACAGAAGGCGGCTGGTCGCGTCGCGTTGGTTACTGCGCGCCTGTTCTGCTGCCAGGAACTCGTTCAGCTTTGCAGTCACAGCATCCGCCAAAGACTTGAAAGCCACACCAGCGACTTTCAATGCATTCGCGGCCGCCTTGTCGTGCACGTCGGCCAATATTGGCGCCATGCGCTCAGCAAAATCATATGACCATTGGGGCGCCTGGTTCGACCAGTGCGGATTTGTGTTGGAGAGCGCCACACCATTTCGACTAGTGCCAGGTCCAGCAGCTGCGGCCACCTGAGCGAACCACACATTCTCGTCAATCTTCTTCGGGCTGTTCATAGTCGGCACAGCCAGTGGCGCTAAGTTGGTCGCGCTGTTCTGGTCCGGCCAGGCCCGCTTGAGCCGCCCAGCAGTGATGGTATCTGCGCGCCCGACAAGGACTTCGAGAATGCGGGATTCCTGCCCGACCTTCAGTTGGGGGAGGATGTTGGCCGCCACCAGGTTCACTGCCACAGCAAGCACGCCCTGCAACTCCATCGCCCGCATGACCGACTCCAGCACCATCGCGCGGTAGAGCGTTAGGGGTTCCCCTGTGAAGGCTCCCCGGTAAGTCGGCCAGTGGCCTTGAAGGACCGAACCAATCTGCAGGAGCGACGGGTCCTCACCGGTGCTGGGGTCCCACGCCGCCAGGAGAGGCGAGAGAGCACTTTGGGGATTGTTGGCGTACGCCTTGGTCAGCTCGTCACAGGTGCTTTCAAGCTTCTGGAGGCGAGAGTCCTCGGCGCCAATGTCTAAAAGGCGCGAGCTCAGGAATTCTTGGAGCAGGCTTGTCCCCATTGCACTCCCCTAAGTTTCGTTAATGGCGCGCCATGATACTGCGCTGTTTATCAGGAACCCGAGTCCGTTCTGCTGCTATAGCACAGAGATTCAAGAGCTTGTTGAGACAGGAGGTCAGCAAGAGGCTAAATCTGAGCAGTGCGTGCCCCTAGCAAATGGTAGCGCGGCTGCGAGATCTCGCACTCTTCAACTTGGGTATCGGCGCACCAAGAAACTGCGTATCCGTCCGGCCACCCCATCTACCCCGAATGAGCAATTGCAAGCACCATCGTGTCCACGTAAACCATCGTGCACACCATGTCTCAAGAGATCCCC
>LNAP01004847.1_pt1 | contig 12196 bp, 14 predicted proteins | sample 602601 | NCBI WGS metagenome assembly LNAP01 (sample SAMN02440304, study PRJNA202911) | soil metagenome | biome: Subtropical and temperate rainforests or woodlands; isolation source: soil samples (1 kg each in a 20% v/v slurry with milli Q water) were... ... | reverse complement strand
GTCAATACCAGCCCGCTGGCGGGCCGCGAAGGCAAGTACGTCACCAGCCGCCAGATCTGGGACCGCCTGCAAAAAGAGCTGCAGCACAACGTGGCGCTGCGCGTCAAGGAAACCGACGAAGAAGGTATCTTCGAAGTCATGGGCCGCGGCGAATTGCACCTGACCATTCTGCTGGAAAACATGCGCCGTGAAGGCTACGAACTGGCGGTTTCCAAGCCACGCGTGGTGTTCAAGGACATTGACGGCGTGCGTTACGAGCCGATCGAGCTGGTGACGGCCGACATCGAAGAGCAGCACCAGGGCGGTGTCATGCAGGCCTTGGGCGAGCGCCGTGGTGACCTCGTCAACATGGAACCGGACGGCCGTGGCCGTGTCCGCCTCGAATACCGCATTCCGGCGCGAGGCCTGATTGGCTTCACCAACGAATTCCTCAACCTGACGCGTGGTTCGGGCCTGATCTCCAACATTTTTGACAGCTACGAGCCGCACAAGGGCGAGATTGGCGGGCGCAAGAACGGCGTGCTGATCTCGATGGACGCCGGCGAAATCTTCAACTATGCGTTGGGCAAGCTCGACGACCGCGGCCGCATGTTCGTCACCGCCAACGATCCGGTCTACGAAGGCATGATTGTGGGTATCCACAACCGTGACAACGACCTGGTGGTCAACGCCACACGCACCAAGCAGCTCACCAACTTCCGCGTCAGCGGCAAGGAAGACGCGATCAAGATCACGCCGCCGATTCAGTTGACGCTTGAATATGGCGTGGAGTTCATCGAAGACGACGAGTTGGTCGAGATCACACCCAAGTCGATCCGTCTGCGCAAGCGCCACCTGTCCGAGCACGAGCGCAAAAAAGCCGGCCGCAACGCCTAACTTGAAACTCACGCACAACCGGGCGGTCTGGGTGATGGTGGCGGTGACCCTGATGTGGTCGACCGCTGGCGTCGTCACGCGCCACCTGGAGCACGCGCAGAAGTTTGAGGTGACCTTCTGGCGCAGCTTTTTCACCATGCTGTGCCTGCTGGTCATGTTGCCGCTGTTCAAGGGCCGTGAGGTGTTTGGCCGCATGCGCCAGGGTGGTGCGGCGCTGTGGTGGTCCGGCCTGTGCTGGTGCGGCATGATGACTTTTTTCATGGTGGCCATCATGTTGACCACCGTGGCCAACGTGCTCGTGACCCTGGCGTTGGCGCCCTTGTTCACCGCGCTGGCATCGCGCTTTTTTCTCGGTCACCGCATTCTGCTGCGCACCTGGCTGGCCATCGGGGTGGCGGGTGGCGGCATTGCTTTCATGTACGCCAGTCAGTTAAGTCAAGGTGTCAGCCTGGCAGGCACGCTGGTGGCGCTGTGCGTGCCGATGGCAGGCGCTGCCAACTGGACCATCAACCAATCCGCCCAAGCGCATGGAAAAAATGTAGATTTGATTCCTGCCGTGCTGATGGGCGCGGGGCTGTCGGCCTTGCTGACGCTGCCACTGGCCTGGCCGTTCCAGGCGTCTGCCCATGATTTGTCTTTGCTGTTGGGTCTGGGTCTGGGCCAGTTGGCCATTCCCTGCGTTTTGGTGGTGGTGTGCGCCCGTGTTTTAAAGGCGCCCGAAGTCGCGCTGCTGGGTCTGCTGGAGGTCATTTTCGGCATTTTGCTGGCTTGGGTAGGGGCGGGTGAAGTGCCTGGTCGTGATGTGTTGGTGGGGGGTGCATTGGTGATGGGTGCCCTGGTGGTCAACGAACTGGTCGGTTGGAAGGAGCGGGCATGCGTGCTGCCATGAATGAGGTGCTGTGCGAAATTCGGGGGGCGGTAGGCTTCATCACCCTGAACCGGCCGCAGGCCCTCAACGCTTTGAGCCTGCCCATGATCCGGGCCTTGACCACTTGCCTGCTGGCCTGGCGCGACGATGAGCGCATCCAGGCCATTGCCTTGCGCGGGTGCAACAAGGCCGGGCCCTTCGGTGCCTTTTGCGCCGGTGGCGACATCCGCTTTTTTCACCAGGCCCTGCTCTCGGGCGACCCGGCTGCGGAAGACTTCTTTACCGAGGAATACTCACTCAACCATCTGATCCACAGCTACCCCAAGCCTATCCTGGCGTTCATGGACGGCGTGGTCATGGGCGGCGGCATGGGTCTGAGCCAGGGGGCGTCGCACCGCTTGGTCACGTCGCGCAGCAAATTGGCGATGCCGGAAACTGTCATCGGCCTGTTCCCGGATGTCGGTGGCGGCTATTTCCTGAGCCGTTGCCCCGGTTTTGCCGGCGAGTGGCTGGCCCTGACCGGGACCTCGTTGGGAGCCGCCGAGGCCATTGCATTGGGACTGGCCGATCATTGCCTGGATGCCGGGCGATTGACTCAAGCCTGGGACGCGCTGGCTGACATCCAGTCGCCCGACTCAGTCAGCTTGCGGGCCTGGCTGGCCGAATTTTCAGTGGCCGCTGACGCCAGCGCGGCCCTGGACCAAAGCCGCATGGATGCCTTTTTTTCGCTGAAATCAGTGAGCGCCATCGTGCACGCGCTCGAAGCCGATGCCTCCGAGTGGGCCCGGCGCACCGCCGCCCAATTGCGCCAGCGCTCGCCGCTGATGCTGCATGTGGCTTTGGAGCAGATTCGCCGCGCGCGGCATTTGACGGTGGCGCAAGACCTGTGCATGGAACGCGACCTGATGCGGCATTGCTTTTTTCCGAGGCATCTGGCGCGCAGCGGCGCCCAAACCGAGGCGGCTGAGGGCATTCGCGCGCTGGTGATCGACAAGGACAATGCACCCCAATGGCAACCCGCGCGCATCGAGGACGTGAGCCCCGACATGGTGCTGCCATTTTTTGACAGCCCCTGGCCGGCGCATGGCCATCCGCTGCGCACGCTGGCGGCGCCAGCAGACCAGCCACCGGCGGTGCGACCGTGAGCCTGCTCAAGTCGGCGTCGGTGGTGTCGCTGTTGACGCTGCTGTCGCGCATCACCGGGCTGGTGCGTGAACTGCTGATTGCCTCCACCTTTGGTGCATCAAGCATGACCGACGCGTTTAACGTGGCGTTTCGCATTCCCAATTTGTTCCGGCGCTTTTTTGGCGAAGGCGCTTTCAGCCAGGCTTTTGTGCCGGTGCTGGCCGCCACCAAAACCCAACAGGGCGATGCCGCCACCCGGGTCCTGGTCGACCGGGTCGCCACGGTGCTGGCCTGGACGCTGCTGCTCTTGAGTGTGGCGGGCGTGCTGGGCGCGGGTGGCCTGGTCTGGGTCATGGCCAGCGGCATGCAGCAAGACCCACGCGGCTATGCGGCTGCGGTGGTGTTGACGCGCTGGATGTTTCCCTACATCGCCTTCATGTCGCTGGTGGCGCTGGGCGCCGGCGTGCTCAACACGTACAAGCGCTTTGCCGTGCCCGCTGCCACGCCGGTGCTGCTCAATATCTGCATGATCCTGGCAGCCTGGTTGGGTGCGCCGTGGTTCAAGACCCTGGGGCTGGAACCCATTTATGCCCTGGCGGGCGGCGTGTTGCTGGGTGGGGTGCTGCAGTTGGCGGTGCAATGGCTGGCCCTGAAGCGGCTCGGGCTGCACCCCCGGCCGGCCTGGCGCTGGCCGGACCTGAAACAGGCCTGGACCGATGCCGGAACCCGGAACATTCTCAAGCTCATGGGCCCCGCGCTGCTGGGAGTGGGCGTGGCCCACCTGTCCATGATCATCAACACCCAGATTGCCTCCTACCTGGCCCCAGGCAGCGTCAGCTGGATCACCTATGCCGACCGCCTGATGGAGTTCCCCACCGCCTTGCTGGGCGTGGCCATGGGTGTGGTGCTGATGCCGCAGTTGGCCATGGCCCGCGCCAGCGGCGACACGGCCCGCTATTCGGCCATGCTGGACTGGGGCTTGCGCTTGGTGGTGCTGCTGGCGGTGCCCTGTGCCTTGGCGCTGCTGGTGTTCCCGAAGCCGCTGGTGGCGGTGCTTTACCACTATGGCGCCATGACCGACTTCGACGTGCAGCAGGTCACGCGTGCGCTGATGGGCTGGGGTGTGGGGCTGATCGGCATTGTCGCCATCAAGGTGCTGGCGCCCGGTTATTTTGCCAACCAGGACACCAAAACGCCGGTCAAGGTGGCGGTGGTGGTGCTGGTGCTGACCCAGTTGCTCAATTTCCTGCTGGTGCCCATTTTTGCGCACGCGGCGCTGACCCTGTCGATCGGCATTGGCGCCATGGTCAATGCGCTGTGGCTGTTGCTGGGCCTGCGCCAGCGCGGCAGCTACAAGCCCGAGCCGGGCTGGGGCCTGTTTGTGCTGCAGGTGCTGGCCGCCTGCGTTTTGCTGGGCTTGTTTTTGGTGTGGGCCAACAGCCACTTTGCCTGGACCGCATTGCGCGGCGAGAGTTTGAAACGGATCGGCTTGTTGGCCTCGGTTTTGGTGGTTTCCGGGCTGATTTACTTTGCTGCCCTCTGGGCTGCTGGCATGAAATTGCGCCAGTTTTTAAGACGATAGACAATAGGCGCCATGAATCTGTCCCTCAACATTCCGACACCGCTGGAGTACTTCTCCGCCCTGGTGCACAGCGATGCCGATTTTCCCTTGCTGGAAGCCGCCATCAGCCTGGCGCAGGACGAATACCCGGATCTCAGCGTGCAGCAGGTGCTGGGCGATGTGGACCAGTTGCTGGCGCGCTTGAAACGCCGCTTGCCGGAAGACGCGGGGTCGCTGCAAAAATTGCGCATCCTGAACCAGTTTGTTTATCGCGACCTGCACTTTGGCGGCAATTTCAACAACTTCATGGACCCCGACAACAGTTACGTGCATGTGGTGCTGCGTACCCGTTTGGCGATTCCCATTTCGCTGGCGGTGATCTGGCTGGAACTGGCCCAGGGCATTGGGCTGAAGGTGCGCGGCATCAGTTTTCCGGGGCACTTCATGGTCAAGGTGAACCTGACCGAAGGCCAGGTGGTGATCGACCCGCTCAGCGGCAGGTCCCTCAGCCGTGAAGAACTGTCCGAGCGACTCGCGCCGTTTCAAGATGCGGCTGGTCTGGACGACGATCAGGAATTGCCGCTCGGCCTGTACCTGCAGGCGGCGCCGCCGCGCGACATCATTGCCCGCATGTTGTTCAATCTCAAGGACATCCATGCCGCTCAGGAAGACTGGCCGCGCCTGATCACGGTGCTGGACCGTCTGATTGTGCTGCTGCCCCAGGCCTGGCCCGAGTACCGCGACCGGGGCCTGGCGCATGCCGAAGCCGGTCACCCGGGGCACGCCCTGGAAGATCTGGAGACCTACCTGGCCAATGCCACTGAAATTGGCGACCGTCGCGCCATTGCCGCGCGGGTCGACGAGCTAAGACGCGCCACCCAGTAACCGAAGCTCAGGGCCGGGTCATTGACTGGGAGGTCGATTTAACCCGCAGGCCTTGCACCAATGCCCCTGCTGCCATGCCTGCCAACGCCCACAGCAAATCCCAATTGCCCACGCCCAGGGCCGCAATGGCCGGCCCGGGACAGACACCACAGATGCCCCAGCCCACGCCAAACAAGGCCGAACCCGCCAGCGTGTCACGATTCCATACGCTGGGGTGGCTCTGAAAATGCGTGTCGAAGACGGGTTGGCGTAGCAGCCGCGGTGCCAGGCTGTAAGTCAGAACAACCACCCCAACAGCACCGCCCATGACCAGCGCCAGGCCAAGATCCTGCAAGTGCAAGAAGCTCAACACCACCTCGGGCTGGATCATGGAGGACAGCGACAGCCCAAAACCAAACAGCATGCCCGCAGCCAAGGTGGCCAGGTGTTTCGGCAGAGTTTCTGCGTGTGCGCTCATGCCAGCCACCTCGCCATCAGATGGGCCGTGACAAAGGCGGTGGCCATGAAGGTCAGCACGGCCAGCAGCGAAGGCCATTGCAGCGAGCCCAGCCCGCAAATGCCGTGACCCGAGGTGCAGCCATTGCCCAGACGGGCGCCGTAGCCGACAAAAAAACCGCCCAGCAGCAATTGCCACACGGGCACGCTGGTGTTTTGAGGTGCTCCGCCGGCAAAGCCCTGCCACCACAGCAGCGCGCCCAGCATCAGCCCGGCGGCATACACCAGCCGCCAGCCGCGGGACGAGACAAACCGGGTTTGCTGAAAAAATGGCCGCTGCACCACAAACGACCAGGTGCTGGAAAGCACCGTGCTCATGCCGCCAATGCGGCCCGTTAAAACAAACAGCAGGGCGGTGCCCGCACCAATCAACAGGCCGCCCAGCAGGTAGTGCTGCCAGCCCAGGGGGAAAAGAGTGCTTAACAAGTTCATGGGCCAGATTATCCGGTCGAAACAGGCGCAGTGGCCGGATGACGCTGCGCTTTATCGCGTATCCTGATGTTTTTTGCAGCACCGCGTGCCAACCCAATGCTGGTGCGGGTATGGCGACTTTTGAACCGGCTTATCCACAAACTAGCACACAGATTCATGGCGTAACTTTGACCGCCGACCGTGTCTGGTGGGTGCAACTTCCAAGGCTTCAAAGTGCTAACACAAAATCCTTCTTCCCAATGAAAATTTAAAAAAACATTCTTTTCTGACTATTTTTTAGGCACTGTCTGCAAAGCCACAGCCCATGCGGGTTTCGCCGCTTGTTCCAGTAGATATCCACAAAGAAACACACACAAAATCAGGGTAACTATTCATGCACCAGACACCGGACAAAGACATCCTGGCGCTGAACACGGTGTTCCGGGAGCGCGGCTACCGCAAGGACATGGGGGTGAAAGGCGCGGTGGCGGTGATGTTCCAGCAGCGCTTCATCAAATCCAAAAAAGCCGCCACCAGCAATTGGGCCAATCCGCGCTTGACCGAGGCGCAACTGGTGTACGCCGCCAACGACGCCTATGCCGCGATCCGGGTGTTCGACGCGCTGGGGCTCGACCCCGGGATGACCGGCTTCAGTGGGTGACGAACTCGTAGGCCACTTCTTCGCTTTCCACCATGTCCAGCAGGTCGTTCAGCACATCGTCGTCTTCGGTGCTGGCCCAGGTTTCGTCGGGGTCACTGGCGAACAGCGGCTCGATGGCGATGTCCAGAAACTGACCGTTGGGCAGCTTCAGCACGTGGCCGCCCTCCGAGGTTTCAGACAGTTCCCATTCGTCAGGGACCGACATTTCCAGCTTGATGGTGACGTTGAGTTTTTTCATGGTGTTCCTTGGTTGCCAAGATGGCGAGGTTAACCGAAATGCCTGACGGCAAGCAAAACGCAACGCTCAGCTTGCCGCTAAGAACGCCGTTGGGCGGCTTCCCTGGCGTGCAACTTGGCCGCGATATACTCGCCGTGCGTCACGTGCAGCAGACCGGCAATCTTGCTGATCAGGTGATTTTCATTGGCGTCCAGGTGCCCGTCGGCAAAGGCGACCTGCCACATGTGTTCCACCACCTGGATTTTTTCGGCCTGCGTGAACTGCTCGTTCATCGCGCTGGTAAAGCGAAAGTAGTCGTTGGCGCTCTTGGCAGTGTCTTCTGCCTGCGCCAGCAGCCGGGCCAGTTCGTCGTCGCTCAAGGCAAATTGGGTGCGCAACGCCGCCAGGGTTGCGCTGCGCTCCTCGGCAGACACGGCGGTGTCAGAACGCATCACCTCGACCAGCAGCACGGCGGTGGCCAGTTGCAGGCTGCGCGCGTCGTCGATGCTTGCCTGGCCGTTGTCAGGCATGAAAAATTGGTTAAGCAGGTTTTTGAATGGACTCAGCATGCTTGAAATAGTGAACTTGAAATTTGGGGATGACCTACAGCCCGCGCTGCCAGCTCGGGCGCAGTTTGGCAGACCCGCTGCGCGCAACGCTTGCAGTTCCGGCACGGTTTTGTGGCGCAGGTTGCGCGGCAGGCCGTAGCTGGAAATGCGCCGCACCTTGGGTAAATGGGTTTTGATGGCCGGATCAGCGACTCGGCTTCGCTCGGCGGCCTGAACACTGGTTCGACATAGCGGATTGGGAAAATGTCACTCATGCTGTGCTCGCTCCCAGCCTGGCATTGAGTTCCCGCACGTCAGGCGCTGAAAGCACCGTGTTGTGCAAGTGGGTGAGTGGCCCACCACCGGGCTCGACACCACCGGTGGCGTCATAACCCACCGCCTTGAATTTCCAGAGCGCGCCAATGCGCTTGAGATTGCCAACGTGCGCGCCGTCAACCGTGTGCACGCTGTACACGTGGGTGTTGACAACGGTGAGGGTGAGCGCCGTCATGCCACCTTGATGGCATTGCCGAACGCCACGCGGCCGCGCACCATCTCAGCCTCGGGCTTCGGGTCGGGGTAGTACCAAACCGCATCGGTGAGCATCTCGCCGTTGATCAGCAGCGAGTAGTAGCTGGCCTGGCCTTTCCATGCGCAACTGGTTTTGTGGTTGCTGAAGGTGACGTACTCTTTTTTCAAAGCGCTCTCGGGAAAGTAGTGGTTGCCTTCCACCAGCACGGTGTCGTCACTCTCGGCAATGACGATGTTGTTCCAGCTTGCTTTCATGGTTTCGGGGTTCTCCTGTGCGCAGTGACAGGATGATGTTACAGCGTTGGGTAGTCGGTGTAGCCCTTGGCACCCGGGGTGTAAAAGGTGGCGGCGTCGGGCGTGTTCAGCGCCGCCTTGGCCTGGATGCGTGCAGGCAGGTCCGGGTTGGCCAGGAAGGCGGTGCCAAAGGCCACCGCGTCGAGCTTGGCCGCAGCAATGGCGGCCTCGGCTTCGTCGGCGGTGTAACCCATGTTGCCGATCAGCACCCCCTTGTATTTCTCGCGCGCCGGCGTCATCACGTCGGCCTTTTGCACGCCGAAGAAGTCGGCGCGCATCAGGTGCAGATAAGCCAGCTTGAAGGCGTTGAGCTTTTCGCACAGGAAACTGGTCAAAGCCAGCGGGTCGCTGTCCTTCATGCCGTTGTGGCTGTTCAGTGGCGACAGGCGCAGGCCCACGCGTTCAGAACCAATGGCGGCGATAACGGCGGTCAGTACCTCGAACAAGAAGCGGGCGCGGTTTTCCAGCGAGCCGCCATAGACATCGGTACGCTGGTTCGGGGTGTCGCGCAGGAACTGGTCGATCAGGTAGCCGTTGGCCCCATGCACTTCGACGCCGTCAAAGCCGGCGGTGATGGCGTTCCTGGCACCCTGTGCGTAGGCGGCCACGATGGCGGGGATCTCTTCTGCGGTGAGCGCGCGTGGCACGGCGTTGGGCACCTTGCCCTTGGGGGTGTCGATATCACCTTCGATGGCGGTGGCGCTGCTGGAAACTGTTGGCGCACCGTCGTTCATGTCCGGGTGCGCGGCGCGGCCTGCGTGCCAGATCTGCATGTAGATGCGCCCGCCCTTGGCGTGCACGGCATCGGTCACTTTTTTCCAGGCGGCAATTTGCGCGTCCGAGTAAATGCCGGGTTCGTTGACAAAGGCCGAGGTGCCGGGCGCCACCATGGTGCACTCGGTGATCAGCAGGCCGCCCGTGGCGCGCTGGCTGTAGTACTCGGCCATCAGGTCATTGGGCATGTGGCCCGCGTCGGCACGGGCGCGGGTCAGCGGCGCCAGCAGAATACGATTGGGAAGGGTGAGCGCGCCGACTTTGAGGGGGGTAAATAACATATTTTTCCAGACGTATTGGTTGGAGACAGGGCGAGAAGGATAGCAGCCGGTCAATACTTGTACCACCGCAAGGCCTTGCAAGCCAGTCAGCCTGCGCTAACCAGATAATCGCCCTGTCACTGTCAAACCGCATGCAACCCGGCAAACATCCCATGAGCGATTCACATTTTTACCCCATCGGCATCGCTGGCCTTGCCTGTGGCGCGGGGCTGGATTCTGTGCACCAGATTGGTCGCTGATTGCAGGCGAGGGCGAGCAGGGTCAAGCTGTCAGGTGGATTACCGATTGTTCATGAACTTTTGCCGGGGAAAGTTCCAGTCCATTGGGCCAGCACAGTGCGCCTGCGTCGATGAAAAAGCGTTGAAAGTAGGCCGGGTCACGCAGTTTGTCCAGCAGCGGTCCCGAACGAGTAGCCAGATAGGCGTTCGCATCAAACACCCCTTGTGTGTGATCCGAGAAGTCAATCTCAAGCGTGAAAGGGGCGGTCAAGCGGGCATTGAGTACTTTAATCACGGTCAGCTCCTTGAATTCGGTCCAACGGTTCAAAACTTTGGGCGCGCTGCCAATTGTCTTGCAGTTCAGCTTGGTGTACCAGACACCATTCTTTGACGATGGCGGCAACTTTGCGAGGTAATTCGCCCTCGCTCACTTCGCCAGTTGCAACTTTGACCAAAGCCTCAAATCCTTGGTATTCCACATGAATATGTGGCGGCGGGTGGTCGTCGTGCCACATGCGAACGATGATGCCGAAAAAGATGGCGAGGGTGGGCACAGCGGTTTCTCCTTGATGGGTCAGACGAGCCTGGCTTTGCGCCTTGACCTGGGCTTGTCAGTGGGCAGCAAGCTGGTGTACTTTTGGTACAGCTCAAACAAAAACGCCACGCGCTCGGCGTCGCTTTTGTAGTGCTTTTTGCCACCGCTGGCCTCGTAGGCCTTGTCCACGGCTGTATCCAGTCTTAGGTGCGCCTTGAGCAACTCGGGCGGCATGGTGAGCGGGTCGTACAGGTCGGCGAGCGTGGCGGGCTGCTCGCCGGGCTGGAATCTGGCACGCACGTCGAGCACGGTTTGTGCGGCGGTTTCGATGGCTGCCTGTGCTGGATTTGCGTGGGTTTGCGGCTGAATTGACTTGGAACTCTCAGGGAACTCGGGCCAGGGAAACGTGTTGTAAGTGCATTTCACTGAATAGCGAATTCGACTTTCTAGTCGTCCCGCAGTGACGTTCACCCAGGCACGGTGCATGGCGCTGGACAGCACGCCAAATTGCAGTGTCGTGGCGTTGGGAATGATTTGCAAGTCGTTGGCGGCGATGACGTCTGCGGTCAGATAGCCAAGTGGCAGGTAGCGCCGGTTTTCAGAAGAAGTACGGGGTATGGCGAGATAGTTGCCCGAACGGGGCTGTCTGTCTTCGGTGAACAAAGCAGGTGTTGCGGCTTTTTGCTGGGTAGCCGCTTTTGCACTTTTTTCGCGCATGGCGCGAACGGCTTGCACACGCGCCATGACGGCTGGCATCGTTCGCAATGTCTGAGGCGGGCAATCCGCCAGCCACAAACAGTAGCGGGTCTCGCCGTGAATAAAACCTTCGGAGCCCAGGTAGGGGCGGATCCATGGCGCGGCCGCGGGCTCCCTGGTAATAAGTTCACTACGCTCGTCTGCATTCAGAATCAGGTTGCCTCCGTCGGCGGGAATGCTGCCATTGGCGATAGCCGACACGTTGCAAACAGGTTGCATCCTGGCTTCAGCTATCACATCTGGCCCGTCAATCAGATACGGATTGATATGGTTCACGGTCACCGCATGCGGCTCGCCCCGAATATCGTCGTACTCAAAAATCACCTTGCCCGGCAGGTCTTGCAGCCCAAAACCAATGATGACGCAATGCACGGCGGCCTTGCCCGAAGCCTCGTTGCTCCAGCTGAAGGTGCGGTGCGCAAAGTGAATGTGCACGCCTTGCGCCAGCAGCCAGCCCCACAACACGCCGACCTGTTCGCCCTGCGTGATGCTGTTGGTGGAGACAAAGGCGCATCGGAGGTTCGCTCGTTCATGACCCGAGGTGAGTGCGGGCTGGCCGGCGGGCGCGATTTTAAAAACCGAAGGTTCATGAGCGCCCACCGGCCAGCCTGCACTCGCCGGAAGCCCTTCGACAAGCTCAGGGCGAACGGTACTCATGTAATACGCCGCCTTCACATACCAGGCGGCCACAAAGTCCAGCAAGCCCGCATTTTCAACGCCAGCAAAGACCCGTTGGGTGTCTTCACGCTGGGCATCGTCCATGAACTTGGCGCCCACAAACGGCGGATTCCCCAGCACAAAACTGCAGCGCTCAGCCGGAATTACCTCATTCCAGTCCAGCCGTAGCGCATTGCCATGCACGATGTGCGGCGAAGTGCGCAGCGGAATGCGGGCAAAGTACTGGCCAAATTCTTCGCTGACCCGCAGATTCATCTGATGGTCCATCAGCCACAGCGCCACCTGGGCAATCTGGGCCGGGAACTCCTCGATCTCGATGCCGTAAAACTGATCGACGTTGATGCCGATCAGACCATGAATGTCCAGCGTCATCTGGCCGTCGGTGATGCTGGCGCGCAGCACGGCCAGTTCAAGTTCACGCAGCTCGCGGTAGCTGATCACGAGAAAATTTCCACAGCCACATGCCGGGTCAAAAAATGTCA
>LNAP01011147.1_pt1 | contig 12197 bp, 13 predicted proteins | sample 602601 | NCBI WGS metagenome assembly LNAP01 (sample SAMN02440304, study PRJNA202911) | soil metagenome | biome: Subtropical and temperate rainforests or woodlands; isolation source: soil samples (1 kg each in a 20% v/v slurry with milli Q water) were... ... | reverse complement strand
TTTTTACTGGTGACCGGTATCAAGATGTTTGTATTTGCCGACCAGGAGCCGGATCTGGCAAATAATCCGCTGCTAAAGTGGGTAAGAAAGCACATGCGTATCACCAATGATTACCATGGCGATAAATTCTGGATCATGGATAAAGGCGTGCGCTGGTTTACACCGATGTTCCTGGTGCTGGTATTAATTGAATTCTCTGATGTGATATTTGCGATGGATAGTATTCCGGCAATCTTTGCGATTACTAACGATCCTTTCATTGTGTTTACTTCTAATATTTTTGCGATACTCGGCTTACGCGCACTGTATTTCTTGCTGGCAGATATGGCAGAGCGTTTTCATCTGCTTAAGTTCGGCTTGGCGGTCGTGCTGATGTTTGTGGGTACAAAAATGCTGATTGTAGAATGGTTCAAGATCCCGGTGGCTGTTTCATTGGGCGTGGTGGTGGCGGTAATAGGCACCAGCATTTTGTTGAGCTTGATTGCGACTCGAAACAAGCAACACTAAGCAGCGACGTTCAATAATACATGGCAATGATTTGTATTATTGAACGCGATGTTTTTGTTGATATACTAGGCTTATCAAAATAATGTTTTATAACGAACCATGACTCTAAGCGAATTACGTTTTGTAGTAGCAGTAGCTAAAGAGCGCAATTTCAGGCGTGCCTCTGAAAAGTGTTATGTGAGTCAGCCCGCGCTTAGTCTGGCAATCAAAAAGCTTGAAGAAGACCTGGGTGTGAAGATTTTTGAGCGCAGCCGTACCGATATCAGCGCTACGCCGATCGGCGAGAAAATTATCGAGCAGGCGATCAAGGCGCTGGAGGAGGTCAACCACATTCGTGAAATAGCCAAACAGGGCAATAACCAGTTGAGCGGTGTTTTTCGTCTGGGCCTGATCTATTCAGTAGGCCCATACCTGCTACCAGAAATAATCCCGATTTTGCGGAACAGCGCTGCTGATATGCCCCTGGAAATTGAAGAAAATTTAACAGCGCAACTGGAAATGCAGCTTAAAAACGGTGTTATTGATGCCGCGGTCATTGCGTTGCCATTTGATGTGCCTGGAATCAACACAATGCCGCTCTACGACGAAAAGTATGTGGTGATGGTGCCGGTAGGTCATGCATGGGCTAATCGTGCGTCTATCAGCGCAGAAGAGCTGGCTGATGAGAATGTACTGCTGCTCAATAGTGGGCATTGTTATAGTCATCAGGTATTGCAGGCGTGTCCAGACCTGTCACGCAAGGGTCAGGTGTTGCAGGGTAACTCACTGGAGACCATACGCAATATGGTAGCTTCTAATCTGGGTATTACCGTTTTACCGTGCAGTGCGGCTACCGAGCGATATATTAACCCTTTGGTAAAGGTGATTCCTTTTTCAGAGCCGGTGCCTGTGAGGCGAGTCGCGTTGGCGTGGCGCAAGAGTTATGCGCGTGAACTTGCGATAAGCTGCGTGGCAGATTCTATAAAACAGATTAAATCTGAATGCCTGCAAATGATGAATAAAGCATAGTAATGAAATATAGCTAGACAAGTTTCGGGCGTAAAAAAAGGATACCTGGGTATCCTTTTTTTATGCTTACTTTTCAGTAAGTTTTATGCATGTTAATTAAGAATTAACGATTGCAAACGTACATTGTTACTTCGAAACCGAAACGCATTTCAGTAGCTGCTGGTTTTGTCCACATAATAAATCTCCTAAAAGTTATTAATTAAGTACCGTATTTATGTACAAGATAGTACATGGCTGCAGAAAATAATTGCTATGTAAACCGCTTAAATGACACTCATGATTTTCATTAGAACAAGGCAGCACTGGCAGTCAGTTTTAATACGTAACAAATACACGGTAGCCGGAAACAGTGATCTCACTGGTGGTTACTGCCAGCTTAATGCTGATTTCTGCATTAGCCTGGATGCCATCTGCAATGATGGTACCGGCTGGTAGATATTCATTTGGCTTGAAAATGCGGCGTAAAACCGGTTTATCTTCAACATCTGTCAGTGTCAGTTCAAGATTGGGGTAAGCAACAACATGATGACCGCTATTGATCAAAGTGCTTGCAAAACGCACTAAACCAGGATGATTTGCATCTTCCTGCATGTCAGAGTCATCAATCACAATAAATTCAATTTTTTTCGGCAAATTGATACTGCAGGATAACTTCTGGCAAGCCTGTACTAAATACGGTTTGCTATTTGGGTAATAGATCGCGATTTCGTCACGCAGAAAGTAGCTACTTTGAATAGCTGCAATTAAAAGCAGCAGCAGCGAGGCGCATGTCCACAGCATTACGCGAGATTTATTAGTCGCAATATTTGAGCGGTTTTTGTTCTTTTTGATGGTGTCGCCCATAAAAGACGGCTGCTTGCTGGCAGTATCTTCTGAGTTCTCTGTACTTGTTATTGCACTGCTATCTTTGGCTGATTCTGGTATAGAGGCTGTCTGTGTGGGAGGCGCATCAATTATAGAAGATGCTTGATCATTTAAGCTACTGCTGTCAGCAGCATTATCAGCATCTTTAGTGACGGAGATCAGTTGCGCCCTGGCATCAAATACCTGCATGCACTGTCCACAGCGAACTTTACCGCCGTGTTGATTTAGCTGTTCTTCGGTAGCGAAAAATTGAGTTTGGCAGGCTGGGCAATGGGTTATGACGCGCATTTTCTTGTGCCAGTCAGTAACACCCAGGCGTCCATGTACTGCGGCGTTTCCATATCAAACCACTCGGCATAAATGGCAGAAACAGCGGATTCCTGTTCACGTAAAATACCGGAGAGCGCAATTTTGCCTCCCGCTTTGCATGAGCTTGCGAGCGCAGGGGCTAATACACTTAAGGCGCTGGATAAAATGTTAGCAACAACAATATCATACTCTGCAGCCTGATATTGGCTTGCCGGGTAAAAGTCTGCAGTAACGGTATTTTGTTCAGCATTGTATAAACTGGATTGAATAGCCTGCGGGTCAATATCCACACCTACAACATTGCCTGCGCCCAATTTTTTAGCGGCTATCGCTAAAATACCCGAGCCACAGCCGTAATCAAGCACAGTTTGCCCGGGTTTAACCGTCTGCGTTAACCAGGCCAGGCATAAGTGTGTAGTCGGGTGGCTGCCGGTACCGAACGCCAAACCCGGATCCAGAATGATGTTGATGGCATCCGGATTAGGAGAGTCATGCCAGGTTGGCACGATCCACAACGTGTCGGTAATTCTAATTGGGTCGAACTGGGATTGTGTAGCACGCACCCAATCCTGCTCCTGAATAATTTCAGTGGTGTAGTTCAGTGCGGGCAGTTTTGTCTGTGACTGTAACTCAGTCATCACAACATCAATATCTACACCCTCATCAAACAGAGCGCTAACCAGATTCTGCTGCCAGATACCTGGCGGCGGGTCGCCTGGTTCGCCGAAAATAGGCTGTTCATCGATGGTTTCTGCATTGGCGTCTTCAATAATTGCTGACAATGCGCCCAGCTCCATGAGGGTATCGCTAATTAGATCAGCGGTATTATCCTGTGCTTCAATTTTTAGTGATACCCAAGCCATACTTACCTTGTTTATTTATTGTAGATACCGAGTTTTTGCTCAAGGTAGTGAATGCTGGTACCGCCCAAGTGGAACGCTGCATCTGCCATTAATTCGGCATGCAGTGCAATGTTGGTGTTGATACCGTCAATCATCATTTCAGAAAGTGCAATGCGCATACGGGCAATTGCCTGATCACGTGTATCACCGTAGGTAATCAACTTACCGATCATTGAATCGTAATGCGGTGGCACCGTATAACCAGCATAGGCATGTGTATCAATACGCACGCCCGGACCGCCCGGCATGTGGAATGTTTTGATTTTGCCCGGAGATGGAACAAAGCTGTATGGATCTTCAGCATTCAAGCGGCACTCAATGGCATGGCCGCGCAATTGAATATCTTTTTGGCGAAATTTAAGCTTTTCACCGGCTGCAACAAAGATTTGCTGTTGCACCAGATCGATACCGGTAATCATTTCGGTAACGGTATGTTCTACCTGCAAACGGGTATTCATTTCGATGAAATAAAACTCGTTGTTTTCATACAGAAATTCAAACGTACCAGCGCCGCGATACTTGATTTTGCGGCATGCTTCAGCACAGCGCTCGCCAATTTTGTCGCGTAATCGTGCGTTTAATAATGGTGCCGGTGCTTCTTCAATCACTTTTTGGTGACGGCGCTGCATAGAGCAATCGCGCTCGCCTAAAAATACTGCGTTGCCATGCTGGTCAGCTAGCACCTGAATTTCAATATGGCGCGGTTTTTCCAGATACTTTTCCATGTAAACCACAGGATTATTGAAAGCAGCCTGTGCTTCAGCCTTAGTCATGTTTACGGAAGTCAGTAGCGCTGCCTCGGTGTGCACCACGCGCATACCGCGCCCGCCGCCACCGCCAGCCGCTTTGATAATGACTGGGTAGCCAATGTGTTTAGCGATTTTAATAATTTCAGCCGGGTCGTCAGGCAACGCACCTTCAGAACCTGGTACACAAGGCACACCAGCTTTACGCATGGCGTCTTTGGCAGAAACCTTGTCACCCATGAGGCGTATTGTTTCGGCGCGTGGGCCGATAAATACAAAACCGCTTTGTTCTACGCGCTCGGCAAAGTCTGCATTTTCAGATAAAAAGCCGTAGCCGGGATGAATGGCCTGTGCATCCGTCACTTCAGCAGCACTGATGACTGCCGGTACATTTAGGTAGCTTTGGCTGGATGGTGCAGGACCGATACAAACTGATTCGTCTGCTAATTTTACATATTTGGCTTCACGGTCTGCTTCAGAGTGAACAGCGACCGTTCTAATACCAAGTTCTCGACATGCGCGCTGAACGCGTAGTGCGATTTCACCGCGATTTGCGATTAAGATTTTGTCAAACATAGCCATGAAAGTTGAATTCCATTCTTTTAAAAATTTTAGCCAATAATGAAGAGTGGTTCGCCGTATTCAATGGCTTGACCATTATCGACTAAGATTTTCTTGATAACGCCGGCTTTATCAGCCTCGATTTCGTTAAGCAACTTCATTGCTTCAATGATACATAGCGTGTCACCAACGGCTACAGTATCGCCGACTTCAACGAATGATTTAGCATCCGGTGAAGGTGAACGGTAGAAAGTACCGACCATAGGTGACTTGACCGCGTGGCCTTCTTCAACAGCCGGGGCTTCTATAGCCGGGGCTGCTGGTGCGGCAGCAGCTGGGGCTGCATATTGTGGCGCACTGTATTGCATAGGCGCGTATTGCTGAACTGATGCATTTGATGTGAAGTTGCGGCTAATGCGCACCTTTTCGCCATCTTCGGTTGATTCTTCTACTAAATCGATTAACTTTTTAAGTTTGCGTAAATCCATGATAACCCTCTGAAAATTTTAATTTTAATTATATTAATTAGAACGATCGATGTGTTGAATAGCGTAGTCAAGCGCCAATGCATAGCCCTGGGCGCCTAAACCGCTGATGATGCCGACGGCAATATCAGTGAAATATGAGTGGTGACGGAATGCTTCACGTGCAAAAACGTTGGACAAATGTACTTCAATAAAAGGTACTTTTACTGCACTTAATGCATCGCGCATGGCAACTGATGTATGCGTAAATGCCGCCGGATTGATAATTACAAAATCAACTTTGTGCGTTGCGAGAGACTGAATTTTAGTAACAAGGTCTGCTTCAGAATTGCTTTGAAAGGTTTCTAAATCAATACCGGCAGATTTTGCTTTGCTGACTAGCGACTGATTGATGCTGTCCAGTGTGGCGCTGCCATAGTGTTCAGGTTCGCGCAATCCCAGCATATTAAGGTTGGGGCCATGTAGTACTAAAATGGATTTAGATGACATGGTTGCATGCCTTTTCCAACGAATTTTTGCGATTATTGCTGTATTTCATAATCGCAAGTTTGCCGAAGTTAATAGATTTTGTCCAGCAACATTAATGTAATTAAGCGAAATTACCTGTAGATTACGTGGTTAGTACATAGAATATTTTATTCTGGACGATTTAATTATAAGACAATTTTTACTGAGTTAATAAATTTTGTAAGGATTTTTCAAGTAATGCTTTACTGATTCTGCCATAAAATGTATCTATCACGCGGCCATCTGCGCCTATTATTACAGTATATGGTAGCACGCCTTTGTCATTGCCAAGGTCGGCTCCCAGGTTCATGCCTTCATTTTCAGCAATGAAAATCGGATAAGTGACCGGCGAAGACTGCAGATATTCTTTTACTAAAGGCAGCTCATCTTCTGCTATGCCTAAAACAACGACATTTTTACTTTTATGTTCCAGTTGCAGTTGAGAGAGCTCGGGCATCTCTTCGCGACACGGCGGACACCATGTTGCCCAGAAATTTACCACGATGATTTTGCCTTTATATTGGCTCAGGTTCTGTTTGACGCCCTGTAAGTCTGCAAGTCGCGTAGTAAAAAGCGGAGCGCTGCTAATTTCAGCTTTGTTATTTGCCGGATTATCATAGATGGGGTTGATTGCATAATGCCGCACCGCCAAACCTAAAATAATGAGCATGGTCAGGTAAGCAATGAATGAAAGAGGTTTTTTTAACATTGAATCGTTTCTGGCAGGCAGCTGCCGCGCTGGTTCAGAATTTGCAAGAAGTCATCTGCATTTTTATAGCCGACTACTTTAAGATGCGTTTCTTCTTGTGCTTTATCGTTGAAAAATAAAATGCCGGGCGGGCCGAATAGATTGAACCGTTGTAATAAGGCTTTATCATCTTCGGTATTACCGGTGACGTCGGCCTGTAGCAATACCGTGCCTTTGAGGGCAGTCTGCACACGCGGGTCACTGAATGTGAACTGCTCCAGTTCTTTGCATGATACGCACCAGTCAGCGTAAAAATCGAGCATTACCGGTTTACCTTGCGCGGCCTTTAATTCTGCATCCAGTTCCGCCAGATTCTTGATGCGTTTAAAGTTCAGGCTCGAGTGCTGCTCTTGAGAGGCGGCGCTTTTTGCCAACAAACCGCCGAGTGGCTGCAATGGCGATTTTGCATTGGATAATGCGCCAATCAGCATCGTCAATCCGGTTACTAATAACATGATTGCGATACCTTTCCAGAACCTGAGTGCAGGTTTTGCATCAACAGGCAGCGGGTCTAATGCATGCATGAAGATTGCCGGTACGATTAATAGCGCCGCCCATAATGCAAGCTGCAGACTGACTGGAATAATGGGTGTTATCAGCCATACTGCAACGCCTATCATTAACACGCCAAACAGGTTGCGTACTGCATTCATCCAGCTGCCTACTCTTGGCAGCAACGTGCCGGCAGAGGCGCCGATAAGCAGCAGCGGTGCACCCATGCCAAGTGACAGCGAGAATAAGGCAACACCACCCAGCACGACATCGCTGGTTTTACTGATATAAAGCAGTGCCCCCGCAAGCGGCGCAGCAACACAGGGGCTGATGATGAGTGCAGAAAGTGCGCCCATCAGGAAATCGCTGAACAGATGACCGCCCTTAATGCGGCGGCTTACAGACATGAGCCCGTTTTCAAGGCTGCTCGGCATTTTCAGTTCATAAAAGCCGAACATGGAAAGCGCTAACACTATAAACACCAATGCGCCAAAGCCTAGCGCCCAAGGCGTCTGCAAGGTATTGCTTAATAAGGTTCCTGAAAGCCCGGCACCAATGCCAATGAGTGTGTAGGTCAGGCACATGCCAAACGTGTATGCCAGTGACAAGTTAAAAGCATGCAGGCGTGTGAGATGTGCGTTTTTACCGATGATGATGGACGATAAAATGGGGTACATCGGGTATACGCAAGGCGTGAATGACAGCAACAGGCCGGCAGTAAAAAACCCCAGAATGATTAACCACCATTTGCCGCTTTTGAGCAGATTGGTTGCCTGGCTGTCACTGTCGGAAATATTGGTATTATCAGCAGCGCTGGCTGAGTTTGAATCCGCAGGAACTTCTGTTGCGCCTGTATTATCTGAATTGGTAACTGTTTGTGGGGTGATGGTAAAGGTTTTATGTTGCGGCGCATAACAAAGCCCTTTTTCACTACAGCCCTGATAGGTGGCTTTAATATTTATTGGGCTGCTGTCTGCGCTCTTAATAATGATATTGCCAGTAAAATCATGATGATATACTTCCATCTTGCCGAAGTTTGGGTCATCTTTGATGTCACCAGCCGGTAGTTTGACTTCGTGATCAAGCGCAGGGGTGAGTACAAATTTAATGCGCTGTTTGTACAGATAATATCCAGGCGCGACTTTAAAGTTAGCATTGACCTGAACTTCGTTCTGTCCACTGCTTTGGCTTTTGGATTGAACGATATCCAATCCAAAAGCCACATCCGGTGATAGAAATTCATCTTCAGCGCTATCGGTACTGAACAGGTTTTTAGTGAAGCTGCTGGAATCGCCGGCATTGCTTAACTGTGTAGTAAATACAGTGACGAGAATTAATAAAAAATAAGCAAATCTTTTTAACATGTAGTGCTTTCAGCAGATAATTGTGTGGTTACCCATTGTAAATATTGGGGTAAGCCACCATCTACGTTGATAGTGATTATTTCAGGAAGTTCATAAGGATGCATTTTTATAATGGTAGCTTCCAGTGCGCTGTATTGTGTTTGGCTGGTTTTGATCAGCACAGGTATTTCAACGCTGTGTTCAAGCTTGCCTTGCCATGTGTATATAGACTGACAGGGTGCCATAACGTTTACGCATGCAGCCAGTTTTTGCGTTAACAGTGACTCTGCCAGCAACGCGGCGCTAGTCTGGTCAGGCATATTGGTCAGCACTAATATAATTTCTTTTTGCATCACTGTTTTTGATTCAACATTTTAAGGTAGCACATTATGCGTTTTTTTCTAGCTTTGATTTTACTCGCTTTTCCTATCGCTGAGATATGGCTATTGATTGAATTGGCAGATCAGTATGGCTGGTTATTGCTGTTGTACTTAGTCGCAATAGGCTGGCTGGGCTTACGCCTGGTTCGTGAAGAAAAAGCAAAGTTCAGTATGAGCATGATGCAGAATATTGCTGCGGGCGGCAATCCGGCAAAAGCGGTGTTTGGTTCTGCGCGTAACATTATTGCCGGCGTATTGTTAATGCTGCCCGGCGTGATCACTGATATTATTGCAGTTACTTTGCTGTTGATTCCGATTAAGAATGCGCGGCCATTAGGCGTGCCGCCTTCAAATGGTTCATCCCGCTCATCGCCCTATCAAGCTGCTAATGATGATGTAATAGAGGGCGAATTTCGCCGTGAAGACTGATTTTATAAATTTTAATTAAACCCTTAGAAACACCTGACATGACATATCAAATAACGATTCAACCGAGTGGCCATACTTGCAGCGCTAAAGTTTACGAAACAGTTCTTGAGTCAGCTTTGGAGGCTGGGTTTAATATCCCCTATGGTTGCCGTAATGGTGCCTGTGGCAGCTGTAAAGGCAAAATATTGAGCGGTGAGGTCGACTATGGGGACTATGCACGCAGCGCATTATCAGAAGAAGAAAAGGCCGCAGGCAAAGCACTATTTTGCTGCGCAAGGCCTTTATCTGACCTGACCATTGAATGCCGGGAAATTATTATTGGCACCATAGCGCCGCGCATACTGCCGGCTCGCGTTGAGCGTAAGCAGCAGCTGTCACATGATGTGATGGCGTTGTTTTTGAAACTGCCGAGCAATGAACGTCTACAGTTCATGGCCGGCCAATATGTTGAATTTTTACTCAAAGATGGAAAGCGCCGCGCCTTTTCGCTGGCTAATGCGCCACATGCGGATAACTTGCTCGAGCTGCATTTGCGCTTGATTCCGGGCGGTGTATTCACTGAGTATGTATTTAATGAAATGCCGGATAAGGCCATTCTGCGTATTGAAGGGCCATTTGGCAGTTTTTACTACCGTGATAATTCGGAGAAGCCCATTATCATGGTGGCTGGCGGTACCGGATTTGCGCCTATCAAAGGCATTATTGAACACATGCTTCACAACAATGTTAAGCGTGAAGTGACGCTATATTGGGGCGCTAAAGCGGGCGCCGATCTTTATATGCCTGAGCTGCCGCAAGCCTGGGCAGAGCAGTATCCGGACATCAAGTTCATACCTGTGTTGTCGGATGCGGTAGCAGAGGATAACTGGCAAGGCAGAACAGGCTTCGTACACCAGGCGGTATTGGATGATATTGCGGATTTAAGCCCTTACGAAGTCTATTGCTGCGGCGCGCCGGCGATGGTGGAGGTGGCACATGTCAGCTTCCAGCAGGCAGGTTTGCCGGAAGATGCCTTTTACTCGGATGCTTTCAATTACGCCAAGCCAACCCCACCTCAGGCAGCGGCGGTTTAGGTTTAAACTTAAACTCCGCTATTGAACAAGCGGGGCAGGTTTAATTAAACAGCTGGCCTTGCTTGTTTTTTGCGGCAGCCAAGGCCTGCGTCAGTTTTTCCAGATCGGAATTCTGTATCAGCTCCTGTGCCAGCTGGGCAGAAGCTTCGGCTTTTTCGAAATCTCCTTCAGCCAGTGCATGCATGCCTTCCAGTAAAACGGCATTGCCCGCTTTTAAGCGCAAAGTTTCTTTTTTGCTGCGCCGTTTGAGTGGTAGCCAGCGCAAAAAATGTACAAAGCGCAGGCAGTAATGCAATCCAAAAAAGCACAGCACAATGACGGCCAGAAAAAAGTTAAATGAAATCTGGATGCGGTAAGGGGTACGCACAATCAGTACGTATCCCTCGTTATTGCTGGCAAGCCATATCAGCCCGATCAGTACCAAGAGCATTAGCAGCCACCAAATAATTCTATGCTTAATCATGGTTTATCAGTTGTTATCTTCCAGCGTTAATTTATAGCGGCTAACTGCTGCAAAGCTCTCGGACAGCCGCGGCAATTCTATGCTGATATTGTTGCTGGATAATTTTTTCAGCAGATTGAAGGCTTTGATCGTATCCGGGTGCTTGGTATCAAAGTATTCATTGAGCCAGTTTTTTACAGAATTTAAATCAGATTTGTAAGTCGCTTCATCATGCTGTAGCAAAGCGACACGCGCCGTCAGCAACCTGAGCTTTACGTTTTCACGTAAATAAAAAGATTGGTCCACCGCCAATAGCGGCGGTTCCGGTTTATTAATACGCTCTACCGTGACCAGGTTTTTGATGTCATCCCAGACGTTATTCACCAACTTTTGCAAGGTGGTGGTCGCCTGACGCGGCCGATTTTCCGCAGTGGCTTTTGCATTCAAAGTCGGCTGGCGTTCGCTGATTAAAGGTAACTTTGCGCATAGCTCAGATAGATAAGTCAGTTGTGAACTCATGCTGACGATGTCTATTTGCGGTATTTCCTGCAGATTTTCAATTTCCAGGCTGAGCGTCTCCCGCAGCTGGATTGCACGTGGCAATTCCAGCGGTTCAAGACGCTTATGAGCTGCCTGCAAGGCGAGCAGGGCAGATTTAACGTTGCCGCTTAATTGCAGTTGCTGGCTGGCAATATTAAGTAGTTGTTCTACTTCGGCGACAGCGGTTGATTCGCGGCTTTCGGCAAGCTGGGTGTACAGTGTTTGCAGTGCTTCTTGCTGATCGCGGGATTCTGCAAGTTTCTGTTCCAGCACGATAGTGCGCATATTGGCTTGGGTGCTGCGCTCTTCTGCCTGTTTGGCAAGTGCCAGGCTTTGTTTGTTGATGGCTTGATATTGTTCCAGTTTTTGACTCAGAGACAGTTCAATCGCATTAAATTTATGCCGCGTATTCAGCCATTGCCAGGCCAGTGTAGAAAGTGCCGCGATCACCAAAATAACCCAGCCTATGCTTACCATGGAAGGTTTATTTTTTAATATAAATGTCGTTGGAGTTTCTTGGTCAGTCATGATGTTTTACACGCTATGATTTCAAACGCGCTGATTTAACAAGTTGTGACAGGCATTGCAACATTGCCTCATCCCCCGGTGCTTCGGCAACCAGCACTTTCAGGCCAAGTTGTCTTGGCGCTTCAGCTATTCTCTCATGATTAACGCATAAGGTGACATGTTGCAGCCAAGTTTCATTTTCCGCCATTTTCAGCAGATAGCGCATGGCTTCGCTACTGGTCACAATGACCGCATCGAGTTTATTCTGCTGCCATTGGCTGTTTAGTAATTCAGTCGTTTTTTGTGGATTAACGCGTTGATAACTTTCTGCAAAATACACATGTGCACCGCGCG
>LNAP01007088.1_pt1 | contig 12202 bp, 11 predicted proteins | sample 602601 | NCBI WGS metagenome assembly LNAP01 (sample SAMN02440304, study PRJNA202911) | soil metagenome | biome: Subtropical and temperate rainforests or woodlands; isolation source: soil samples (1 kg each in a 20% v/v slurry with milli Q water) were... ... | reverse complement strand
GAAGTCTTGCTGATCAAGGGGTATGACTCACGTCACGACGGCCGTGCCCGCTTCACGCCCCATACCGCCTTCAAGGACCCCAATACGCCGCCGGGATCCCCGCCGCGCGGCGCCCCTCTTTTTCCGACAGCAGCGGAAAGGCGCCGAGCCGCCACAGCAGCACGGCCAGCGCGAGCAGGGCGACGGTCGCGCCGTAGCGGCGCGCCGGTTGGGTGATCAGGGTCGGTTCAGCCGCCACAGGCTGAGCTCAGGTTGGATGAGAACGGCCTCGGCCTGCCAGCCGGGCGGTGGATCGAAGCGCTCGCCGGGCGCGAACAGGTACAGCGTGCCGCGCGCCGGCAAGTGTGCCGCCAGGTCGCCGGGCTCGACCGTCGGCACCAGCGCCTGCGCATAAAAGGCCAGTTCCACCTCGCGCCGGCCGAGCGCCAGCAGCGGCGCCCGGCCACGCGCGGCCTGGCCGGCCGCGCGCAGTTGCGCTGCAGTATCCGCATGGCGCGACAGGCCATAGGCTTCGCCCAGCCGAAAGGCGCCCGTCATCAGCACCGCCAGCAGCAGGGCACCGGTCATGGCCTGCCGCCGGCCGAGCCAGAGCAGGGCTACGCCGGCCAGCAGCGGCGCCAGCAGATAGCGCGCTCCGAGCAGCCAGGCGAAATAGCCGCCGGCGGCCAGCAGCAGGGCCGCGAAGCCATAGGCGGCCGCTTGCCAGGCGCGCGGCCGCGGCAAGCCGCTTGCCAACGTCTGACCGCACAGGATCGCCAGCGCCGGCGCCAGCAGCAGCGCGTACTGGATCTGCTTGTTGGTGTTGAGGCTCAGGACCACGAAGGTCACCAGCAGCCAGATCAGCACATAGCCCTGCAGGGCATCGCTCGGCCAGCGCCGGTAACGCCAGGCCAGGACCGGCAGCAGCGCCGACCACGGCGCGAAGTACAGAAACACCCGCGGCAGGTAGTACCAGGGCGGGCCGGGGTGGTCGCCGTGCAGATAGGTCTCGCTGATTTCGCGACCGAGGATGGCGGCCGTCGCCTCCGGGTGGTGCCGCCACAGCCACAGATACCAGGCGCCGCCGACGATGATCAGCAGCGCCACGCCCGGCGGCCAGATCAGCGTCCGCAGGCGCGTCCAGTGCCGGTTCAGGCCACACCACACGAGGCCCGCGAGCAGCGGCAACACGGCCGGCGGCAGACCCTTGGCCAGCGTACCGCCGGTGATGGCGGCCCACAGCACGGCCCGGCTGCCGGGCGCCGGGCGCGCCTCGCGTATCGCGGCCCAGGCGGCAAACGCGCCCAGGCTCACGAACAGCAGCAGCAGCGGATCGGTCTCGCCGGTATGGAAAAAACGCAGCGTGATGTGGCTGGAGGCCAGCACCGCCAGCGCGCCCAGCGCCGCCGGCTCGCCGAACTGGCGCCGCGTCCAGGCGGTCACCAGCAGCATTACACCCATCGCCGCCAAGGCCGCCGGCAGGCGGGCGGAGAACTCGTCCACGCGGCCGAGCAGGCGGTAACTGGCGGCGGTCAGCCAGTAGGCCAGCGGCGGCTTCTGGAAACGCAGCTCGCCGTTGAAGCGCGGCGTCAGGTAATCGCCGCTGGCGAGCATCTCGCGCGCCGTCTCGGCCACGCGCAGCTCCTGGCTGCGGCTGATCGGTAGCGCGCCCAGTTGCCACAGGCAGCTGAGCGCCGCCAGCAGCAGCGCGATGGCGGCCGTCCGCCAGCCCGGATCAGTCACCACACAGGTGTTCCTCGGACAGATCGGACGCCAGCAACCTGACCGGCCACAGGCGCAGCGCGCCGCCCCGATAGGGCTGGGCATGAACGCCCGGCGGGGCGGCTTGCCAGCGTTCACACGGATAGACCACGTAACCGTCCCTGTGGGCAGCCGCCCAGGCGGGCAGTTGTTCGTCATGCAGGATGGTGAGCGGTTGGCGCAGGCGACCGAGGAACTGGAACTGGGCGTGGTATTTGCCGACGTGGGCGACCGGTGCGCCGTGCGCCTGCGCGGCGGCGATCCGTTCGGCGAATGCCGTCAGTCGGTAACGGGGAGCCAGTGCCTGCATGGCGCCAGCATAGAAGATGCCGAAACCCAGCGCGAAGACGAGGCCGGTGCGGTAGCTCGCGGTTATGGGATCGCTGCGCTGCGGCCAGCCGATCAGTGCCGCCGCGAGCAACAGCGCGACCGGCACATAGGAAGGAACGTGCCCCATCCATTCCTGTGTCGGGCGAGACCCTTGCAGGTGCGGTAGCACCAGCACGGCCAGGCCGCACACGGCCAGCAGCAGTGCCAGCGGCAGGCCGCTGCGCCGCGTGGTGGGCGTTTCGAGGTCGGCGAGCGCGCGCGCGGCGAGGACCGCCGCCGGCGCCAGCAGCGGCAGCAGGTAATGCGCCTGCTTGCCGCTGATGAGGCAAAAGATCAGCAGCGCGGGCAGCGTCGCGGTCAGGCAAAAGCGCACGCCGGCGTCGCCGGTGCCGCGCAGGCGGGCCAGTCCCCGGTACAGCGGCGGCCACAAGGTCCACGGCAGCGGCAGCGCCGGCAGCAGTTGCAGATACCACCACCAGGGCCGGCGGTGCGAGTAGCTGTGCACCAGCCGGTCGCTGGTCTGGTGGATGCCGATGGCAGCGCCGTAGCTGGCGCCGGCGCGACCGATCGCCGGCCACAGCCAGGCGGCGAGGATGGCCGCACCACCCAGCAGGCCCAGCAGCAGGCCGCCGTACCAGCGCCGCCACTGTCCGGTTTCGTTGCGACCGGCCCACCACCACGGCGCCAGCAGGGCCGCCGGCAGCGTGTGCAGCAGGATTACCGGGCCCTTGGTCAGCAGCCCGCCGCCGATGCCGAGCGCAAACCAGGCCCAGCGTCCGCGCCCCAGCGGCGGCGCAACCAGGGCGTTCAGGCACAGCAGGCTGAACACCGACAGCAGCGTGTCGAACATCACGGCGCCCGTGAACACCTGCCACAGCAGAGCGCTGGCCAGCAGCCAGGGCGCCAGGCGCGCCGCCTTTGGCTGCTGCGGCCACAGGTGTGCCGCCAGCCGGGCCGTGAGCAGCAAGCCGGCCATGGCCGCCAGCGTCGGCGCCAGGCGCGGCCACCATTCGTTGACGCCCAACAGCGCCCAGCCGGCCTGCATGAGCCAGAACAGCAGGGGCGGTTTGTCGACGTATACGGCGCCGTTCTTGTACGGCACGATGAAATCGCCGCGCAGCCACATTTCCCAGGCCACCGACAGGTAGCGGGTCTCGTCGATCGGCAGCAGCGGCCGGCACCACAGCCACAGCAGGCCGGTGAGCAGGGCCAGCGCCAGGGCCGGCCAGGCGCCGCTCGCCCAGCCGGGCGCGCAGGGTTGGGAGCCGCTCATCGTGGCGCCAGGTGCAGCAGCCGGTCGGCGCCCGTCTCTGCCAGGTACAGACCGCCATCGGGCGCCAGCGCGATGCCCTGTGGCTGGCGCAGGTGGCGGGCGATGACCTGCCGGCGGCCGTCCTTGATGCGTACCAGCTCGCCACTGCGGTTCTGGCTGATGACGGCCCACAGGCTGCCGTCGGCGCCGCAGGCGAGCTGGTCGATGCCGTCCAGATCCCCGGCCAGGGTCTGGAGGCCGGCCGGACCCCAGGCCAGGATGCGCCCGCGACCGGATTCGGCGATGCCGATGCGGCCGTCCGGCAGCGTGCACAGGCCCTCCGGCCGGTCCAGGCCGTCCACCAGCGATACCGGCGCGGCGCCCTCGCGCAGCAGCCACAGGTGGCCCTGCGGTTGATCCTGTGCCACCAGCAGACTGCCGTCCGCACGGCGCAGCACGCCCTCCGGACTGTTCATGCGTCCCAGGACGCGCACGGTCGCGTCGGCAAGGTCGTATTCCATGACACGGCCGTCGTCTTCTTCTTCGGTCACGATCACGGTTCCTGGCCCCAGCAGCAGGCCATCGGGCTCGCCAAAGTCACCGAACACGACCCGCGGTCCGGTCGCGGTCAGTTCGAGCAAGCGGCCGGGCCGGGTTTGCGTGGTGACGTAGCGCGGCCGGCCGTCCTTGTCGAGCGCCAGACTGTCCGGCCGTGGCAGGTCGATCGTGTCGACCAGCTGCCAGCCGGTGGCCAGCCGCAATGGCCACAGCACGCCGTAGCCGGCAGCGCCCAGCACCGCCAGGGCGCCGAGCGCAGCCAGCGCGCTGCAATGGCGGCGTGGCATCAGGCGATCGCCCGGGGCGGCCGCTTTTTCGCCGTCAGCGGTACCCGGCCAAGCGGCGAGTGCTGCGGTGGGCTGCCCGGCACTACCGTGCCGCCGCCGACCCCGGCCTCGTACAGTGCCGTCAGCAGGGCGATGTTGCGCCGGCCTTCGGCGCCGTCCACCAGCCAGGGGTGCGGCGGCGCGCCGCGCAGGGTGTCGATCACCGCCTTCAGGTAACGGGCGTGACCGTTGCCGTATTCGTTCTTTACCGCCTCGCTGGCCGCCTGCATCACCTGCTGCGGATCGTCGCCGTCACCGGCGAAGCGCCACTGGGCCAGTTGATTGACGGCGATGCCGGCGATGACCACCGAGCCGTGTTCCCCAAGCACGCTGAGCGACCCTTCCAGATTGTCCGGGCGCGCCGCCACGGTGGCCTCGTACACGCCGAGTGCCCCGGAGCGAAAGCGCAGCAGGGCGGCGGCGGTGTCCTCGACCTCGATGTCGAGCAGGCGCGTGGCGATCTGGCACTGCACCGACTCCACCGGGCCCATGAACCACTGCAGCAGGTCCAGGTGATGGCTGGCCTGCTGCGACATGACGCCGCCGTCCAGCGCCCAGGTGCCGTGCCAGTCGTCCTGCTCGTAGTAGTCCTGGTGGCGGCACCAGCGCACGCGCACGGTGCCGAGCACCGGCGTGCCGAAGCGCTCGGCTTCCAAGGCCCGGCGTGCCGCCTGCACCGGCGTGTTGAAGCGGTTCTGGTAGACCACGTACAGCGGCGCGTGGTGGGCGGCGCAGGCACTGATCATGGCGTCGCAGTCGGCCACCGTCAGCGCCATCGGCTTCTCGACCACGATGGCGCGCCCGTACTGCGAAAGGTCGATCACCACCCGCGCGTGGTAACCGGTGGGCACCAGCACGTGGATCAGCTCGATCTCGGGGTGGGCGGCCAACATGGCGTGGTAATCGGCGTAGCCCGGCACGCCGTGGTTGGTGGCAGCGCTGGCGAGCCTGCCCGGATCGATGTCGCACACCGCCACCAGGCGCGCCTCGCTCATTTCGGCAATGGCGTCGAAGTGCTTGTAGGCGACGCGGCCACAGCCGACCACGGCCACGGCGACCGGTTCATGCTTCATAGTGTTCTCCAGGTTCGATTTCCCGCCAGCGGCGGTACACGTGCAAGCCGCCGCCGGCCAGCGCCAGCAACATCAGCGCGGCGGCGGCCACCTGCGCCAGCGACACCCACAGCGAGGTCTTGCCAAGGCCGCTGCCGAGCAGGGCCAGCGGTATGCCTTCCGGCAGGAAGCCCAGAAAGGTGCCGAGCAGGAACACACCGACCGGAGCGTGCCGCACGCCCAGCGCGAGGCTGATCACGGCACTTGCGATCGGCAGCTGCCGCAGCACGAACACCGCCAGCACCGTGCGCTGGTCCAGCAGCCGGCGCAGGCCGGGATGATGGGCCAGCCGCGCCTGCACCCAGGCGCGGCCGGCCGAACGGGCAGTCGAGAAGGTAATGACCGCGCCGAGCGTGGCGCCTAGCTGGGCGTACAACAGCCCGGCGGCGAAGCCGAAGGCCATGCCACCCAGGAAATACAGCGCCAGGCGTGGCACGCCGATGGCGCTGAGCAGTCCACCGCCGAGCACGAACCACAGCGGCGCCAGCGCCCCCTGGCGGTCCAGCCAGGACTTGATCTGCTGATAGTCGTCGAGCCGTGTACCCAGCGACGTGCCGTGCAGCAGGAACAGCACGGCCAGTACCGCGGCCACCAGCAACAACGGCCGGTAACGCGCGCTCATGCGCCGAAAGTGCGCATCAATCTTCCGACACGCGATCCACGCGCAGCGCCCGGCGCTGATACCAGCGCACACCGAAACAATCCGCCAGGCCCCGCCACAGGCGGTTGTTGATGCCGTACTTGGACACTCCGAACTGGCGCGGCCGGTCGTTGATGGGGATTTCCGCGACGCGGCCGCCCTGCGCCTTGATCAGCGTCGGCAGGAAGCGGTGCATGCCGTTGAAGACCGGTATCTCGACCAGCGCCCGGCGCCGGATCAGGCGATAGGTGCAGCCGGCATCGCGCAGCCGGTCGCCGGTGATGGCGGCCCGAAAGCGGTTGGCGGTGCGCGAGGCAAAGCGCCGCAGCCAGCCTTCCTGGCGCTCGGCCCGGTAACCGCACACGCAGTCCAGGTCGGCGCGCAGCGCCGCCAGGTAGCGCGGAATGTCGGCCGGGTCGTTCTGCAGATCGGCGTCCATGGTCAGCACCAGCTCGCCGCGGGCGGCGCGAAAGCCGGTGGCCTGGCCGGCGCTCTCGCCGCTGTTGATGCGGTGCGTGAGCACGCGCACGCGCGGCTCGGCGGCGGCCAGGCGGGCCAGCACCTGCGCGCTGGCGTCGGTGCTGGCGTCGTTCACGAACAGCACCTCCCAGGGCCGGCCGAGCCCGTCGAGCACCGGCGCGAGCTCGGCCAGCAGTGGTTCGAGGTTGTCCTGTTCGTTGTAGACCGGGATCACCACCGACAGCTGCGGCGCCTCAGGCATGGAACGCCTCCACGGCGTCGCACACGCGCTCGACCTCGGCCGGCGTCAAACCCGGAAACATCGGCAGCGACAGGCAGCTGGCGCAGACCTCCTCCGCCACCGGCAGGCTGCCCGGCCCCAGATTGAGGCGTGCGTAGGCAGGCTGGCGGTGCAGCGCGATCGGGTAGTGCAGGCCGGTACGTATGCCCAGCTCATGCAAATGCGCGGCCAGCGCCTCGCGCTGCTGGGTGCGCACCACATAGACGTGGTAGATGTGCTCGGCGCCGTCGCGCTGCACCGGCAGCTGCAGCCAGTCCAGGTGCCCCAGGCGTTGCCGGTACTGGTCGGCGATGGCGCGCCGGGCCTCATTCCAGGCCGCCAGGTGCGGCAGGTTCACCCGCAGCAGCGCCGCCTGCAGCGTGTCCAGGCGGCTGTTGGTGCCCTCGAAGTCGTGGCGGAATTTGTCCTCCCGGCCGTGGTTCGAGTACATGCGAATCTTCTTCAGCAGCGCCGGGTCACGGGCGATGACGGCCCCACCGTCGCCGAAACCGCCCAGGTTCTTGGACGGGAAAAAACTGTACACGCCGGCGTCGCCAAAGCTGCCGAGCGCCTGGCCGTGCAGCTGCGCACCGACCGCCTGGGCGCAGTCCTCGACCACCCACAGCGCATGCGCGCGCGCCAGCGGCAGCAGCCGGTCCAGGTCCGCGGCGTGGCCATACAGGTGCACCGGCACGATGGCGCGGGTGCGCGGCGTGATGCGCCGGGCCACGTCATCCGGATCGAGCGTGCAGGTGTCCGGCTCGATGTCGGCGAACACCACCTGCGCGCCGGCCAGGGTCACCGCCTCGGCGGTGGCGATGGCCGTGTGCGCCGGCACGATCACCTCGTCGCCGGGGCCGATGCCAAGCGCATGCAGTGCGGCGTGCAGGCCGGCCGTGGCGTTGGCGACGCCGACGCTGGCGGCGACACCGAGCGCGGTGGCGAATTCCGCCTCGAATACCCGTACCGCCTTGCCGCCGATGAAGTCGCAGTCGGCGAGTGTCTGGCAGGCCGCCGCTTGCAGTGCCGGCAGCAGCGGTGCGTACTGACGGCGCAAATCGACCAGCGGGACGGGTGCATCCGGCATCAGGGCTTCCCGAAGTGGGGTGGAGGGTGCGCGCATGCTAGTGAGCGCACCGTCAAGGCCGCGTCAGGGAACCGTCAGGAAAGCGTTAAGGAAACGCTGAAGTGTTCAGCGCTTCGTTAAGCAAGGGGCATTGCAGGGCACCGGATTCGACGTCACTGCTGCCGGTGTGAGACCTCGCCGCCGAACCACAACTCGAAGCGCATCCCCGCGGGCAAGACCTGCGCCTGCACCTGCCAGCCGCTGCGTTCGCAGATGCGCTGCACGATGGCAAGGCCGAGTCCTTCGCCGCCGGGTATTTCCGGCGCCAGGCGCCGGTGGCGGTCGAAGGCCCGGGGGATGTCGCTTTCCTGCAAGCCCGTGCCGCTGTCCTGCACCACCACCGCGTCGGCGCGTACGGTGATGTGTACCGTGCCTTCCGGTGCGTAACGGACGGCATTGTCCAGCAGGTTGCGCACGGCGACGGTGAGCAGGGTGGGCGGACAGTTCAGGCTCGGTTCGGCCTGTTCCTCCACCACGATGGGCGGCGTGCCGGGCGCCGCCTGTGCGCGTATGCGCCGCACTTCCGCCTGTACCACGGCGTTTACCGAACAGGGCGGGTGCTGACCGGGCGGGGCGGCGGTAGGCGTCCGGCTCAGGGTCAGGAAGGCATCGATCAGGTCCTGCATTTCCTGTGCCGCGAGGTGAATGCGCGTGACGGCGCTGCGCGCGCGTGGCAGAAGTTCCGAGCGGGCCAGCAGGGTTTCGGCAGCGCCGGCGATGATGGCGGCCGGCGTGCGCAGCTCGTGGCTGACGTCGCTGGTGAACAGCCGTTCGCTGGCGATGAACCCCTGCAGTTGCCGCAGGCGCTGTTCGAACACACGTGCCAGTTGGCCGATCTCGTCGTCGGCAAAGCCGGTTGCCAGGTGCCGGGGGGCGCGCGCCGGATCGGCCCGGCGCACGCGTCGCGCGAGGCGGACCACCGGCTCGAGCACGCTGCTGGCGATCAGTCGGGCGAGCAGGAGCGCCGCCAGCACGGACACCACGGTGCCGCCCAGCAGCACCGCAAACCAGCCCCGCTCCCTGTTTTCCAGCGCGGATGCGTCCCTGACCAGGTAATAACGCCGACCGGCGTGGTCCCGGCGCACCACATGATAGGTGTCGTGGCCGTCGAACACTTCGCGCCAGCCGCGTTCCTGCTGGGCCAGGAACGGTGGCAGTTGCCCTGCCGGCATGTCTGGCGTGACGTAAAGGCGTGTCCGGTTGGCGAGGGTCAGCGGCTGCGGTTGCGGCGTCTCGCCCAGGTGGTTGATCCACCAGCGCAGATCACCGTCGAGCTGGCTCACGAACAGGTTTTCCTCGAATTCCTCGATGGCTACGAACGTGACCAGCGAGAACAGGCCCGACACCGCGGCGGTCATCGCCACAAAGGCCACTACCAGCCGCTGGCGCAGCGGCGTGCGCTTAATCGCCACCGGGCGCTGCCAGGCGGTAACCGATGCCGCGGACGGTTTCGATCAGCGGGCTCGCAAACGGCCGGTCGACCGCCTGGCGCAGACCATGTATGTGCGTGCGCAGGGCATCGCTGTCGGGCCACAGCACGCGTTCCAGTTCGCTGCGCCGCACCAGGCGTGGCGCGGCGCGCAGCAGGGTCTCCAGCAATTTGAGTTCGGTCGGCGTCAGCGCGAGCGCTTGCCCGGCGCGCACGGCGCGGGCATTGGCGACGTCCAGTACCAGATCGGCGAAGCGCAGCAGCGACTCCCCGACCGGTTGGCTGCGCCGCAGCAGGGCCTCGATGCGGGCTTCGAGTTCCGCCAGCGCGAACGGCTTGACCAGGTAGTCGTCCGCGCCGGCGCGCAGGCCCGCCACACGCTGCTCGACCGCATCGCGGGCGGTCAGCATCAGGATCGGCGTGCGCCGGCCCTGGTCGGCCCGCAGCCGCCGGCACAGTTCCAGGCCGTCCAGGCGCGGCAGGCTCAGGTCCAGCACGATCAGGTCGTAGGCACCGCTGCTGGCCAGGGCCAGCCCGGCGAGTCCGTCGCGCGCCGAATCGAGCTCGTAGCCCTGGTCCTCGAAATAGTCGTAGAGGTTCTGCAGCAGGGCCGCGTTGTCCTCGATGAACAACACCCGAACGCGCGGCGCCGCGGTGTCGCGCTCACGACCCAGAGTCATCGGCGGTCCGGCATAGGGGCTTGGAATGTAGGCTTGTGCCGCCCGGCAGGGTTCGAGGCGGACGCTGCGGCGGGAAAACGGGTTGCCTTGGGGTGTCGATTGTGGCCGCTGCGGGGTTCAGGCGCCATGCTGGACCGCAGTGTTCGCCGAACCGTCGGGGTTTACCGCGGCGCCGGCGGCGTACGCTCGGCCCGGCCTCACAAATACGGCGAGAACAGCCAGCACAGCGCGTCCCGGGTGCGCACGGCAAGGCGGCGCTGGCTGATTTCGGTCAGTGTCACCGGGCGCGAACGCTCCCAGGCGGTCGCGAAATGATCCGCCAGCAGGGTGTTCAGGGCCGCGTCGTACAGCTCGACATTGAGCTCGAAGTTCAGGCGCAGGCTGCGCGGGTCCAGATTCGCCGAACCGACCTGTGCGTAGTCCTCGTCGATCAGCAGCAGCTTGCTGTGCACGAACGGCGGCGGCTGGTAGCGCACTTCGACGCCGTGCTGCAGCAGCTCCCACAGCATGTTGCGCGTGGCCCAGTGCACGTAGGGCAGGTTGTTCTTGCCCGGCAGCAGCACCGACACCTGCACGCCGCGCAGGGCCGCCGCCTGCAGGGCGCCCAGCAGCTCGCGCGATGGCAGGAAGTAGGGCGTCATGATGCAGATGCGCCGTTGCGCCGCCGACACGGCCACCAGCAGCACCAGCGCCAGGCGGTCCAGGTCCTCGTTGGGGCCGTCGGTGATCACCCGGCAGGACGCACTGCCCGGGCCGCTGCCGGCGGGCGCCGGTTCCGGCAGCGCCTGGCCGGTGGCGAAATGCCAGTCCTCGGCGAACACGCTTTCCATCTGGCCGACCACCGGCCCGCGCAGGCGCAGGTGCAGGTCGATCACCCGGTTGCGGCCGCCGCCGGCCACGCAGTGGTAGTCGGCGATGTTCATGCCGCCGGTGAAGGCGACTTCGCCATCGACCACCAGCACCTTGCGGTGATTGCGCATGTTCACGTGCAGGCTGGGCGGCCACAGGCGCAGCGGCAGGAACTCGGCCACCCGCACGCCGGCTTCCTTGAGCAGTGGCCGTGCCCGCGCCGCCGTGTACCACTGGCCAAGGCCATCGATCAGCACGCACACCGTCACGCCGCGGCGCTGAGCGGCCTTGAGCGCGTCGATCAGGTCGCGCGCCGCGCCGCTGGCGCCGAAGATGTAGGTCGACAGGTAGATGTAGCGCTCGGCCGAGCGGATGGCCTCGATCATGGCCGGGTAGGCCTGCTCGCCGTTGTGCAGCAGTTCGGCCGTGTTGCCCGGCAGGCAGGGGCGATGGCTGATGCGGCCGGAGGCGCGGGCAATCGGACCGCCCGGTCCGCCCGCGCTGGCCGGGACATCGGGTGGCGCCGGTTCGGCATCCTCCGCCTGCTCGTAGCCAAACTCCAGCGGCAGCGCAAGGCGCCCGTGCAGGCGCCGGGCACGGGTGCGGATGCGGTTCACGCCGAAGGCCAGGTACAGCAGCGGCCCGCCCAGCGGCAGCAGCAGGGTGATGCCGATCCAGGCCAGCGCGGAGCGCGGCTCGCGTTTGGTCAGCAGGGCATGCCAGGCGCACAGTAGGCTAAGGCCCGTGTGCAGGCTAAGGACCAGCCAGCCGACCGCCGCCGGCAGTTCGAATGCCAGGCCTAGAACAGGATCACGCTGCGGATGCTCTGGCCGGCATGCATCAGCTCGAAGGCGTGGTTGATCTGCTCCAGCGGCAGGGTGTGGGTGACGAACTCGTCCACGTGAATCTGTCCGGCCAGGTAGCGGTCCACGTAGCCGGGCAGCTGCGAGCGCCCCTTGACGCCGCCAAACGCGCTGCCGCGCCACACCCGGCCGGTGACCAGCTGGAAGGGCCGGGTGCGGATTTCCTCGCCGCCGCCGGCCACGCCGATGATGGTCGACTCGCCCCAGCCCTTGTGGCAGCACTCCAGCGCCGCGCGCATCACATCCACGTTGCCGATGCACTCGAAGGAATAGTCGACGCCGCCGTCGGTCAGCTCGACGATCACGTCCTGGATCGGCGCCGCATGCTCGGCGGGGTTCACGCAGTCGGTGGCGCCCAGCTGTCGCGCCAGCTCGAACTTGGCGGGGTTCAGGTCGACACCGATGATGCGTGCGGCGCCGGCCATCACCGCGCCCTGCACGGCGCTAAGACCGATCGCGCCCAGACCGAACACCGCCACCGTCGATCCGGGCTGCACCTTGGCGGTGTTGAGCACCGCGCCGATGCCGGTGGTGATGCCGCAGCCGAGCAGGCACACC
>LNAP01004843.1_pt1 | contig 12203 bp, 11 predicted proteins | sample 602601 | NCBI WGS metagenome assembly LNAP01 (sample SAMN02440304, study PRJNA202911) | soil metagenome | biome: Subtropical and temperate rainforests or woodlands; isolation source: soil samples (1 kg each in a 20% v/v slurry with milli Q water) were... ... | reverse complement strand
GGCTATACCATCGTCATGGTCGAACAGAACTTCCACTTCGCCGCGCCCCTGGCCGACCGCTTCTATGTCATGGAGCACGGCCAGATCGTCGAACAATTCTCATCCATAGACCTCGCCTCCAAGCATGAAACCCTCGGTACGCTGCTGGGTGTGTAGTGCATACCTCGCTATCTGCCGGTGAACCGGCTTTACTAACGGAGATCCGCCCAATGACATTGAGCGACATGTCCTTTGCTCCATGGTTTTTATCGTTATGACTGAAATATTCGGCATACCTATCCAGGCGCTACTGGGCCAGCTGCTGCTGGGCCTGGTAAATGGATCGTTTTACGCAGTACTGTCGCTGGGCCTTGCTGTGATATTCGGTCTGCTCAATATCATCAACTTCGCCCACGGCGCGCTTTACATGCTGGGGGCATTCCTGGCCTGGATGGGGCTGGCCTACCTGGGCCTGAATTACTGGATCATGCTGGTGGCCACCCCGCTGGTGGTGGGCGCCTTCGGCATCCTGATCGAACGCACGCTGATACGGCATCTGTACAAGCTCGATCATTTGTATGGCCTGCTGCTGACCTTCGGCATAACCCTGCTGCTCGAAGGCCTGTTTCGCAGCCTGTACGGCGTCTCGGGGCAGCCCTACGCCACGCCCGCGCTGCTGCAGGGCGGCGTCAACCTGGGCTTCATGTATCTGCCTATTTATCGCGCCTGGGTGGTGGTCGCCTCGCTGCTGGTGTGTTTCGCCACCTGGTTCATCATCGAGAAAACCCGCCTGGGAGCGCTGCTGCGCGCCGGCACTGAAAACCCGAAACTGGTGGAAGCCTTCGGCGTGAACGTGCCGCTGGTCGTCACCCTGACCTACGGCTTTGGCGTGGCCCTGGCCGGCTTTGCCGGGGTGCTGGCCGCGCCGGTGATGCAGGTCTCGCCGCTGATGGGCTCGAACCTGATCATCGTGGTCTTTGCGGTGGTGGTCATCGGGGGCATGGGCTCGATCCTGGGCTCGATCGTCACCGGCCTGGCGCTGGGCGTGATCGAAGGCCTGACCAAGGTCTTCTGGCCCGAAGCGTCCAATACGGTGGTCTTCATCATCATGGTCATCGTCTTGCTGATACGCCCGGCCGGCCTCTTTGGGAAAGAAAAATGAATCGTCAATTAATGGGCTACCTGCTGGTTGCGATCCTCATCGCCTGCCTGCCGGCAATAGGCGCCTACCCGATTTTCGTCATGAAAGTCATGTGCTATGCGCTGTTCGCCTGCGCCTTCAACCTGTTGCTGGGCTATACGGGGCTCTTGTCGTTCGGCCATGCCGCCTTCCTGGGCGGGGCGGCCTACGCCACGGGCCATTCGCTGGCGGTCTGGGGCCTGCCCACGCTGGCCGGGCTGCTCTTTGGCACCGCGGTGGCCGCGCTGCTGGGCCTGGTCATGGGCGCTTTGGCCATACGCCGCAGCGGCATCTACTTTGCGATGATCACCCTGGCCATGGCGCAGATGGTTTTCTTCTATTTTCTTCAGGCCCCTTTCACCCACGGCGAGGACGGGCTGCAAGGCATACCGCGCGGCAATCTGTTCGGGCTGGACTTGAGCAATGACTTGAATCTGTATTACGTGGTGCTGGCGATTTTCGTCATCGGCTTCGCGATCTGCTGGCGCACGATCAATTCGCCTTTCGGGCAGGTGCTCAAGGCGATACGCGAAAATGAGCCGCGAGCGATTTCGCTGGGCTATAACGTGGACAACTTCAAGCTGCTGGTGTTTGTATTGTCGGCGGCCCTGGCGGGGCTGGCGGGGGCCACCAAAGCGCTGGTCTTTGTCTCGGCGACGCTGTCGGATGCGACGTGGCAGATGTCGGGCATGGTGATCCTGATGACGCTCATCGGCGGGCTGGGCACTTTTACCGGCCCGGTGCTGGGGGCTTTTATCGTGGTGATGCTGGAGAACAAGGTGGGCGAGTTCGGGCGCTTCCTGAGCAATGCGACCGGGGTGCAGTGGTTCCAGGTGCTGGGGGAGTCGGTCACGATCGTGATCGGGCTGATCTTCATCATCTGCGTGATGGCTTTCCGCCGCGGCATCGTGGGGGAGTTGATCTATCGCTTCAAAAGCAAGAAGGCGTAGCCGCCAGGCGGCCTGGTTTCCAGGCCGCTACTCAAAAGGGCGCTGCGAAAACGGCGCCCCTTTTTTATTCTTTCATTCGATGGTTGTTGGCAATGGAGGTTTCGGTTGCTGCCTCTTTGTGTGGTTGATCTTCTTGACACGCCGCTGGGCTGCATCCCAGGTTTTGTATCTCTGCCGGGACGGGCTGGGTGCTTGGCATTCTTGCGTAATGGTTACGGCTGGCGAAAGAGCTTGTGCGCTCGCCCGGCGCGGGCCGCCAGCCGGCCCGCTTGGGCATCGGGGCAGGTCTGGCCAACGGTGTCGTTGGGCCGATGGCAGGCTTCAATGGTGCAGCTTCCAACGGTCCGCCCATGAAAGGCTCATTCAGCAACGGTACATCCAAATTATGCATATGCCAATAGGCCACCAGGAGCCGGCCCACGACAAAAGAAACGACAAAGCGCCAAAACTTGGCATCCGTCTTAAGAACAACAACGCACCAGACTTGGCACACGCCTAAAGAAACCTCAGAGCATCAGGACCCGGCCCACATCAAAAGAAACGACAAAGCGCCAAGACCTGGCGCGCGTCAGAAGAACCACAACAAACCACGACCCGGCACAGGTCTAAAGCCCTCTGCCACGGCGCCGGCGGCGAAATTCCCAATTGTCGGATCGCAGGGGCGGTCGCTCGCGCGCGCTTGGCCGGTTCACAAGCGCACTCCGCTGGACGAGGTATCGCGCTACCCGATGGAACCCGGCGCTTGCAGGCCATTGCGCGAGGCGCCCGCCATCTTGAGCTCCACCCGCTCGAGCATGGTATGGGCCGAGTACCACAAATGCTTTTGCATTGCCGCGTAGGCGGCATCCTGGTCGCCCGCCAGGATGGCCTCGGCAATCGCCTCGTGCTGTGTTATCGAATTCTTGATGAGCTGGCCCGTGCCTATGACTTGCCGAAGCAGCGTCATGAATACGGCCAGCTGATACCTGTCTATCAGTTCGCCGAGTTCGGGGTTGCCGCTGAGCTTGACGATGGCCTGGTGGAACTCGCGGTTGTGCGTAATGAAGGGCTGGATGTCCTGCTGGCGTTTGTGCTCCAGGCCCTGGTCGACGATGGCCTGGAAAAACTTGCGGTTGTCTCCTTCGTCTATCTTCGCGGCGGCCAGGCGCGCCGCCTGGCCTTCCAGCGCCTCGCGTATTTGAAACAGATGAATGATTTCGTCGGGCGACAGGCGCCGCACCAGCGCGCCGCGGTTGGGTATCAGCTGTACCAGCCTGTCGGCGGCCAGGCGCCGGAACGCCTCCCGGAGAGGGCCCCGGCTGACCCCCAGTTCCTCTATGAGATCGCGTGAAATGAGGCGCTGCCCGGGCGCGAGCGTGCCTTCGAGGATTTGTTCTTTCAGAACGGCCGCTATCCGTTCGACCATGTCACCGCTGCGTAGCACATTCTCCGCTTCCGGGGGACTTGTGATGTTTCGTCGACTGTTCATTGACTGGAAATTTCCGTGACAAATGTAGGGATATACTTTAATCTAAAAGTGTAGGACAAAAATTACGATACCTATTCAGGAGACAAAAAAATGAATCTCAAGCCTTTTCTTGCAAAGGCGCTGTGCGGCCTTTTCCTGCCAGCCATGCTAGCCGGCGGCAGCGCGCGCGCGACCAATTTGACGGTCACGCACTGGGCCGACGGCATGTATGGCACACCTTTCGCTGTCGCCCTGGAAAAAGGCTTTTTCAAGGACGCCGGGGTCAATGTTACGGGATTCATCACGTCTCAGGGCGGCGGAACGACGGTGCGCAATGCCCTGGCTTCGGATATTCCCTATGGCGAAGTCGCGCTTCCGGCCGCCATCGCCGCGATCAAGCAAGGCGTGCAGCTCACTATCGTTCATGGCGGCGTCCTCAGCCTGGCGGACAATGTCTGGGTGGCGAAGAAAGACTCGCCCTTGAGCACCATCATGGACCTGAAGGGCAAGAAGCTGGGCTACAGCAGCCCGAAGTCGGTGACTGACATGGTGTCGACGATGGCCTTGAGCAACCGGGGCATCCTGGCCGATGTGGACCGCAAGGCCGTGGGCAGTCTCAGCTCCGCCTATACGGCGTTGCGCGAGGGGGCCGTCGACGCCATTTACATGACCGAGCCGGTGTTCAGCCGGGAAAGGGACAACATCAAGATCGTCTTCAAGTCCGGTGACGAAATACCCAGGGCGACCCAGACGGTGGGCATCGTCCGCAGCGACTACCTGAAGAAGAATCCCGCGACCATCAAGGCCATTATCGAAGGGCGCCGCAAGGGAGTCGAGTATCTGCTGAAAAATCCCGAGGAATCCGGCGACATCCTGGCCAAGTACTACAAGATCGATCCCAAGATCGCCAAGCTGGCGATCAACGACATCCTGGCGTCGAAAGGGGAATACTGGAGCGCCGGAAAACTGGACTATGAAGGCATGAACGCCATGCTCAAGGGGCTGATCCTGGTCAAGGCGATAGAACCCGGGCCTTTCGACTGGGCGGCCATCGTGGACGAAAGCCTGCTGCCCGCCGACCAGCGCAGCAAGTAGGAAGCGCCATGGCGAGCCCCCTGAAAATGATCAAGCAAACTCCCGGTCCGGCGCCGTCCTGTAAAGCCCATGTCGCGGTCAAAGCGGCTACGAAAATATTTGCCGCCCGCGACGAGGGTCCGCCCCTGCATGCGCTCGGGCCTGTCTCGTTCGATTTGCGGCAAGGGGAGTTTTTCTCGGTGGTCGGGCCGTCGGGCTGCGGCAAGTCGACATTGCTGGACCTGGTCGCGGGCCTGAGTCCGCCCACGGATGGAAGCATCCATTTTGAAGGCGCGGAAATCAAGGGCCAGGTGCCCGACGGGGTCGCCGTGGTGTTCCAGGAGGATGCCAGCTTTCCATGGCTGTCGGTCTTCGATAATGCGGCATTCGGCGCGCGCCGCGCGGGCCTGGCCGAAAACGAGGTCAAGGAAAGGGTGGACCACGCGCTGGCCTTCATGGGCCTGGCCGGCTTTGCCCGGACCTATCCGTCGCAGCTCTCGGGCGGCATGCGGCAGCGGGTTTGCATAGCGCGCGCCATGGTCCTGCGTCCGCGCCTGATGCTGCTGGACGAGCCTTTCGGGGCGCTGGACCAGCAGACGCGCTTGCTGATGGGCGAGGAAACGCTCAAGCTATGGCGCGAAACAGGCTCCACGGTCATGCTGATCACCCATTCCATCGACGAGGCGGTTTTGTTGTCGGACCGCATAGGCACCATGTCGGCGCGCCCGGGCACCTTCATCGATATTGTCGAGACCGGCTGGAGCCGCGAGCGCGGCAGCGAAACGGCGATGGACCCGCGCTACGGAGCGCTGCAGTCGAAAATCTGGGGCTTGCTGCGCAGTGAATCGCTCAAAGCGCTCGGGGCCTGACCATGGACAGCGCAACGATCCTGCCTGCCGATATCCGCCGCCGGGGCCGGGCTGGCGCGGCGTCCAGGCACCGCGTCGCCCTATTGCGATGCGCGGTCATCTTGCTGAGCATCGTCCTGCTTGAGATTGCCAGCCGGCTGGCGTGGATAGACCCGATATCTTTCATCCCGCCATCGGAAATGGCATGGAGCGCGTGGCGGCTTCTACAGGAGGGAAGCTACCAGGAGGATATGCTTCTGACGCTGTCATCCGCGGCGGTTTCCATATTGATGGCCACCTCGGTGGGCTTTCTATTCGGCCTCGCGCTGTTCAAGCTGCCGCGCTTGCGGCGGGTGATAGACCCGCTGCTGCTGTCGTATTACGCAGTTCCCATTTTCATTTTCTATCCCATGCTGATAGTCCTGTTCGGGCTGAACAGATGGCCCCTGATCGTGCTCGGCTTTCTGTTTGCGGTGGTGGCGATGGCGGTCAATACGCTCAACGGCCTGGAGCGCGTTCCGAAAGTCCTGCTGCGCACCGCGAGAATGCTGCGCATGGGGCGCGCCCAGGAAGTCTTCCTGATCACCCTGCCGGCCAGCCTGCCCTTTGTATTCACCGGCATCAAGCTCGCCATTGTGTATTCCTTCATCGCCATCATCGGCGGCGAGTTCCTGCTGTCGGGCGCCGGCTTCGGCTATCAGATCGCATTCGCCTACAACAATTTCGACAACCCGACGATGTATGGCCTGATGTTTTTGCTGCTGGCCTTCGTCGGCGCCGTCAACCTGGCGCTGCACGCCATGGAGCAGCGGCTCTACCAGCGCCGGGTGCTCAAGGAGCTTGCATGAACGCGCATGAGAAATTCCAGGCCGGCATTCGCGGCCGGGCAGGGCAGTCCCGCGGGATGGATGGCTTGCTGCTGGTCGGCGGAATCCTGCTGTTGTGGCAGATCGCCAGCTGGAGCCTGGGCGTCGAAGTCTTGCCCGGCCCTTGGCGCACTGTGGCGCAATTGCGGCGCGAATTCGGCGACCCGGATTTTGGCGCCCATCTGGCCGAAACCAGCAAGGCTTTTTTTCCCGCTTTTCTCTTCGCGGTGGGGGGCGGCCCCGCGAGAGGCCTGTTTGGGGGCGCCCGCCGGCTGGCGGGCGACGTGATGGAGCCGATACTGATCGCCCTGTATTCCATCCCCAAAATCGCCTTGTATCCCATCATCCTGCTGATGTTCGGCCTGGGCATTTCGGCAAAGGTGGCGTTCGGCGTGATTCACGGCATCATTCCCATCGTGATATTCACCATGACCGCGGTGCGCAACATCCGTCCGGTCTATCTGCGTTCCATCCAGGCGCACCGCCTGACGCCGTGGCAAGGGGCCTTGCATGTCCTGATTCCCGCGACGGTCCCCGAAATCGTCGCCGGGCTGCGCATCGGCTTTTCCCTGACCCTGCTCGGCACCCTGCTGGGGGAAATGTTCGCCTCGCAGCGCGGCATCGGCCACCTGCTGATGCTGGCCATAGACCGCAACAATGCGCCGGCCATCATGGCCCTGGCCTTGATGCTGTTCCTGTTCGCGACGGCGGCAAGCATCGGACTGCTGCAGTGGGACCGCCATTTGCGGCGCGGCAGCTAACCCCTTGGAAAAACACCATGGCCAATACTCTTTTCGACAAGATCTGGGACGCCCACGAAGTGGCGCTGCTTCCCGGCGGAACCAGCCTGCTGCATGTGGACCGGCATTTGATGCACGAGCTCACGGGCGTCGAGGCCATCAGGACACTGGAGCGCCGGCGCGCGGCCATACGCAACCCCGGGCTCACCTTCGCCACGCTCGACCACGTGACCTCCACCCGGCCCGGCAGGCGCGCGGGGGATGAGCCATGGAGCACGGCCATGGTCGACGCCTTGCGGCGCCAGGCGGCCGACAAGGGAATCCGGCTGTTCGATATCGACGACGGCCGGCAGGGCATTGTGCATGTCATCGGCCCCGAACTGGGCCTGACCCTGCCCGGGCTGTCGATCGTGTGCGCCGACAGCCACACCTGCACGCATGGCGCGTTCGGCGCTCTCGCGTGGGGCATAGGTTCGTCGGAACTGGTGCATGTCCTGGCCACCCAGACCATCAGGCAGACGCGCCCCAGGACGATGCGTGTCAACTTCGCGGGCGCGGCGGGACTGGGGCTCACCGCCAAGGACATGATTCTTCACCTGATAGGTCTGCTGGGCGCCTCTGCGGGCACCGGCTACGCGGTGGAGTATGCCGGCCCGGCGATCGCCGCCCTGGATATGGAGGCGCGCATGACGCTGTGCAACCTGTCCATCGAGCTGGGCGCAAAGATAGGCATGATCGCTCCCGACGAGACGACCTTGCGCTATGTGCAGGGGCGCGAGTTCGCGCCCACGGGGGCGGCGCTGGAGCAGGCCATGGCATATTGGCGCAGCCTGCCCTCCGATGCGGGCGCCGTGTTCGACATGGAGGTGGAGGTCGACATCAGCCAGGTCAAGCCGCAAGTCACCTGGGGGACCAGTCCGGAACAGGTGGTGGCGGTCGACGGGGTGGTTCCGGATCCCGGCGCGCAAGCCGACCCGCAGCAGCGCTCGAACCTGGCGAGCGCGCTCGCCTATATGCAATTGCGGCCCGGCCAGCGCATGGACCAGATCAGGATCGACCGGGTATTCATAGGCTCGTGCACGAATAGCCGGATTTCCGACCTCCAGGCCGCGGCGGCCGTGCTCAAGGGCCGCCACGTCGCCGCCGGCGTTACCGCCTGGGTAGTGCCCGGGTCGTCGCAAGTCAAGCGGCAGGCCGAGCGCGAAGGCTTGCACCAGGTTTTCCTGGATGCGGGCTTCGAATGGCGCGAGCCCGGCTGTTCCATGTGCGTGGGCGCGAACGGCGACATGGTGGCGCCCGGGCAGCGCTGCGTATCCACGTCGAACCGGAATTTCGTCGGGCGGCAGGGGCCCGGCGCCATGACCCATCTGGCAAGCCCGGCGGTCGCCGCCGCCAGCGCCGTCATGGGGCGGATAGCCTGTCCTGAAATGATGGGGGGCCCAGCATGAAAGCCTTCACGATCTGCGAGGGCCACGCCGCGGCCTTGATGCAGGACAATATCGATACGGATCAGATCATCCGCATCGAACGCATTGCGCAACTGGAGCGCGGCGAATTTGCGCCATGGGCCTTCGAGGTGTGGCGCTACCTGGACGACGGCGCCGAGAACCCGGCTTTTCCACTGAATGCCGAACCCCACCGGCATGCCAGGATCCTGATCAGCGGCGACAACTTCGGCTGCGGCAGTTCGCGGGAAATGGCGGTATGGGCCATCGAGGAATTCGGCATACGCTGCATTATCGCGCCGAGCTATGGCGACATTTTCTTCAACAACTGTCTGCAGAACGGCTTGTTGCCGATAACGCTGGCGCGCGGCCAGGTCGAACGGCTGGCGCTTGCGGCCACGTCCGGCGCGGTGTTCAAGGTGGACCTGCGGGCCTGCACGGTCGCGGCCGGCGCCGGTGGAGCGATTCGCTTCGAGCTGCCCGAGGCGCAGCGGCAGTCATTGCTGCTAGGCCAGGACGAGATCGACCAGACCCTGGCGCTCGAGCCGCGCATAGACGCATTCCAGGAACGGGACAGGGTGGCGCGGCCGTGGGTATACATGAAGCGCTGACCGCGCGGGATTATTTTTTGACGTGGCAATATCTAATCGATAAGGATGTACAGGCATGGCTGGAAACTCTAAAACTTTGAAAAGCCTTTTTGCGCAAAAGAAGCTGCTTGTCGCGCCGGGCATATTCGACATGATCTCTTTGAAGGTGGCGGACCAGCTCGGGTTCGACTGCCTTTACATGACGGGGTATGGCACGGTCGCTTCCTACCTGGGCCTGCCGGACGCGGGTATCGCGACATACACCGATATGGTCAACCGCGTGGGCGCATTCTGCGGCGCCACTTCGACGCCGATTATTTGCGACGGCGATACCGGTTACGGCGGTTTGTTGAATGTGGCGCATACCGTGGAGGGCTATATGCGCGCCGGGGCCGCCGGGATCCAGCTGGAAGACCAGGAATTCCCCAAGAAATGCGGCCATACCGCGGGGCGCAGGGTCATCCCCGCGCAGGATATGGTCAACAAAATCAAGGTCGCCAAGGACACGCGCGGCGACGCGAAGGATTTCCTGATCATCGCCCGCACGGATGCCCGAACTACTCACGGCCTGGACGAGGCTTTGAACCGGGCAGAACAATACCTTGCCGCTGGCGCGGACGTATTGTTCGTCGAGTCGCCGGAATCGAAGGACGAGCTGGCCGCCATCGGCAGGGCCTTCGATGTTCCCCTGATAGCCAATATGGTCGAGGGCGGGCGCACGCCCCAGCCTACCGCGCGCGAACTGCAGGACATGGGCTTCGCCCTGGCCATCCATCCAGGCCTGGGCTTTCTCGCCATGGGGCACGCGCTGCACAAGGCCTATTCGCACCTGAAAAGCGCAGGCGATTCGCTGGGCTATGACGAGATCGACGATTTCGAGGCGTTCAGCAAGCTGATCGGCTTCCAGAAAGTATGGGACTTCGACGCCAAGTACAGGAGCCTGGAGTCGCAGCGGTAAGCCGCAAACCTGTATTTCATGGCTGGCAGCCCAAGGCGATCGCAGTTTGTCATTTCTCCAGCACGCCATCGGCGAGGCGCTGCGCCAGGAAGTTCACCAGCGCGGCAACGCGCGGCGCCAATGTCCCCTGCTTGTAGAAGACCGCCCATACCGGCTGCCGCCATGGCAGCGTGGCGGCTTCCAGCACGGGCGCCAGCGCGCCGCGGGCCACGTCCTCGCGGGTAAGAAAGTCGGCCAGGCAGGCCACGCCGGCGTGAGCCAGGGCCAGGTGCCGCAAAGTCTCGCCGCTGGAGGCGGCGACTGCCGGCTGGACCGGCAGCCCGTCGCCGCTTTCGTGCGCCAATGGCCAGATATTCAAGGACGCCGGCGCGGTGAATCCCAGCAGCCTGTGGTTCGAAAGATCTTCTATCCCCAGCGGCGTGCCGTGGCGGGCCAGGTATTGCGGCGAAGCCAGCAGCTTGAGCGGGCTGCTCCCCAGGCGCCTGGCATTCAGCGTGGAATCGGCCAGGGGGCCGATGCGGATGGCCAGGTCCACGCGTTCCTCGATCAGGTCGATGACGGTTTCGCCGCTTATCATTTCCAGGCGCAGCAAAGGATAGCTGTCCATGAATTCCGCGGCCAGGGGAGCCAGCAGATGGTCCAGGACCGGGGTGGCGGCATTGACGCGCACCAGCCCCGACGGCTGTGAAAAGCAGGCCACCAACTGCTCTTCAGTGTCCTGCAGATCGGCCAGCAGCTTGCGCGCCCGCAAGAGCAGCCATTCGCCTTCCTCGGTGAGGTCCAGCCGCCGCGTGGTGCGCGTGATCAAGGCCATGCCCAACTGTGATTCCAGGCGCGACAGGGCGCGGCTCATGCCTGACGGAGTCTGGCCCAGGCGCTCGGCGGCGCCGGTGAACGAGCCCGTGTCGGACACGGCGACGAAGGCCAGCAGCGAGTCGATATTCAGCATTATTGACTCCGAGTCAAAAGTATATTGTAGACAAGCCGGTTTTTCTCCGGCCGCGCAGGCCCCACACTGCAAGGCATCTATTCTGCATACCGGAGAAAACCATGCCTCTTGCCTTATGGGCCCTGGCGCTGAGCGCCTTCGCCATAGGAACGACGGAGTTCGTCATCGTCGGCCTTATTCCCACCATCGCCGCCAGCCTAGGCGTATCCGTGCCTTCCGCCGGACTGCTGGTCAGCGTCTACGCCCTGGGCGTGGCGGTTGGCGCGCCGGTGCTGACGGCCTTGTCCAGCCGCGTGCCGCGCAAGCAGCTGTTATTGGCATTGATGGCCTTGTTCACCGTGGGCAACCTGGTCGCATGGATGGCGCCGGGCTACGCCGCCCTGATGGCGGCGCGGGTGCTGACCGGCCTGGCCCATGGCGTGTTCTTTTCCATAGGCTCGACCATCGCCACCGGGCTGGTGTCCAAGGACAAAGCCGCCAGCGCGATCGCCCTGATGTTCACCGGCCTCACGGTGGCGCTCGTGACCGGCGTGCCGCTGGGCACCTTCATCGGCCAGACTTTCGGCTGGCAAACCACCTTTCTCGCCGTGTCCTTGCTTGGCGTCATCGCGTTCGCCGGCAGCTGGATACTGGTGCCCGGCAATATCGCCAACAGCGCGCCGGCATCATTGCTGACCCAATTGGCGGTGCTCAAAAAGCCCAGGCTGCTGCTGGTCTACGCCATCACCACGCTGGGGTATGGCGGATCGTTCATCGCTTTCACCTATCTTGCGCCCATCCTGCAGGAGATAGCCGGCTTCTCGGCCTCCAGCGTCGGCCTCGTGATGCTGGTCTACGGGGTGTCGGTCGCCTTCGGCAATATCTGGGGCGGCAAGCTGGCGGACAAGAAAGGTCCCATCAGGGCGCTGCAAATCGTTTTCGCCCTGCTGGCCCTGGTGCTGCTGGCCCTGGCCTTTACCGCCACGAATCCCTGGCTGGCCGTGATAACGGTGCTGGCATGGGGCGCGGTCGCCTTCGGCAATGTGCCGGGCTTGCAGGTGTATGTGGTCCAGCAGGCCGAGCGCCACGCTCCGCAGGCTGTCGACGTGGCCTCCGGCCTGAACATCGCCGCCTTCAACGTCGGCATCGCCGGCGGCGCCTGGGCGGGCGGCCTGATCGTGACGCACCTGGGCCTGCA
>LNAP01004842.1_pt1 | contig 12206 bp, 11 predicted proteins | sample 602601 | NCBI WGS metagenome assembly LNAP01 (sample SAMN02440304, study PRJNA202911) | soil metagenome | biome: Subtropical and temperate rainforests or woodlands; isolation source: soil samples (1 kg each in a 20% v/v slurry with milli Q water) were... ... | reverse complement strand
GGTTACTTTGAGCTTGTACTCGTTTCATCGAGGTTGGTTATCAATATCTTGTTCATTTCTTCGATAATAGCTTTAAGTTCCTTTCTCTCAGACCAGTCTTCTAACTCCTGGCCATCAATTCCAAACTTGTTTGTAAAATAGACAAGTATATAGTCACCGTACAAGCTAAATAAGGAAAATATTTGGGAGTCGCCTTCAATTTTCAAGTGTGGGCAGCCAGTCATTCCAAGTATTAACGCAAAGTGCTTCGCAGCCGACTGCATTGCAGATATAATAGCAGTGAGATCGATGCCTAACTTCTCTTCGTTCAATGACGTTGCCACAAGCGCGCCATTTCGATTGACGACACTTGGATAAGCAGCATCAGGAAAGGTATTTTGCAGCAGGTTAAGCTGATCTTTTAACTCGTCCACTGCGTCTCGCTCCGTTGCAGCGTTTGTATTACAAAGAAAGCACGCCATTTCCACCGTCTTCACACAAATTTTTACTCAGTAGCACCAGGAGTTGGCCAAATTTTACCAGGACACAAAGTGAACTGATCTCTGTTTAAACAATAGTGTTATTATTTTGCGACGCACCACATCAAGTGTTCGATTTGATCATCAAAACATTGTGCGAAGTGCAACAATGAAGTACACTCGTTCTCTGCTCGTGGCGTGTTTGTGGATTGCTACTTATGACACCATCTACTCAGTTCCTTTAATTTCAACCGCTGAAACCACTGTGGATCATTTCGACAGTGTTGAGTGCAAGGCGAACTTACAAAGTGAAGGATCCGCAATGTGTTTGACAGATTCTTGTGGGAGACGCGTTGTTGATAACTTGTTTCCTACAAGCGACATTGAGAAGCTACATGCCATTGTTAAGAAGGGTATGAGCTATCGTGAAAACAAAGGTGGTCCCACCATCCTTGACATTAACACCGGTTATATTCGCGACAGTGATGGCCTGGCAAACCTTTTCGTTGGCAACACTGCAGTCTTCTCTGACGAAGACTTTGCTCATTATGGTAGAATCATCACAACTTTAAAGGCGGCTGTGGCTGACACATTCAATCTCAAAGAACTGTTCTTCACTGCACCGACTTTTATCACTCGGCTCGATGGCAACCCTGCTTGGCAGCCGAAGGAAATGCACGACGAATACTGGCATCCACATGCCGACCACAATAACACCGCACACTATCACTATTCTGGACTGCTGTACATGTCCACATACAACGAAGACTTTACGGGCGGAAAATTCAAGTTTATTCAGCCAGAATTCGATCTGTTCGAGCACTCCAACTTAGCAGAATCGTCGGATATGGCCAACCTCGCCACGCCCACGGACAAGGATGTGCAACTAGAGGTAGAGCCACGCGCAGGCCGGGTGGTAATCTTCACCGCGGGGCATGAGAATACCCACTACGTGGAACGAGTCACTTCGGGTCAGCGTTTTGTGTTGTCCTTCTGGTTCACTTGCGACCCCAAGCGCGAGTTTGAGATATTCTTAGATGGCAAAGCGCACACAACTTTTAGTCAGAAGATCCGGGACAGTCACCGCAAGCGTCAAGCACAGCAGGCTGCCGCCAAGACTGCCCAGAGAACCAAAAAAGAACTGTAAAAACTGAGTTTCTATTCGTTGTTTCGCTTCAGTCTCTAGTGTTATTACGTAAAATTGACTGTAATCATCATAAGATTCTTTCATTTTTGGAATAGACTATCTTTTTTATGTTACGCATCGTGTGATAAAGAAGCAAACTTTCCCTAACACTGAAAAGAAATATCCCCGCTACAACTATTTCGGGGAGAAGTTGGCCATCTGCTAATCTATCCCATACAACAGAAACATAACAAAAAAGACTCATGTTGTATGCAAATCATAACAGGTACCAAATTAACTTCAATCAGACCGCTTTTTTACTATCTTTTCTGCTTCAAATCTATCAGCGCCTCTAACGTGGTTAGACGGCAGTCCCGGAGGGTGCGATCGGATTGCGAATGTTGGTCTCTCTGTCGCGGTCCGGCCCCACCTCCATCGGCATCAGCGGCAAGGAGGTGGCCAACACCGTAGTGGCGGCCTTGGTGGCACTCTGACCCTCTCTGGCCATCGCCTTGAGACCAATCTTGTGTAGGTTGTTCACCAACAGACCTGCCGTGGTGGCGCCGAGCACCTGGCCAAGCCAGTACAGCCACAAATAATGCCACTTGCCGCTGAACAGGGCCGGGCCGAACATGCGGGCGGGATTAAAGGCAGCCCCACCGGTTCCACCAGACAGACTGATGGAGAACAGCACGAAGCCGATCGAGAAGGGAGCGAAACCAGTCTTGGACTGCGGCGTGGTGGCATACAGCGTGAGGCCCTTGGCATCGGAGATCTTCTTGATGGACATGCTCTCTTTCTTCTGCGCTTCGGCGTCTTCGAAAGCCACCGTGAAGGCCGTGTAGGTGAGGAAGAAGGTCAAGAAGAACTCGGTCGCAAACACCTTGCCCAGATTCGTGCCACCGGAAGGATATACGGCCAGATAGTCGTAGGCACTACCCATGGGACCACTGAACATGAAAGTGACAATGATCATGGCCAAAACGGAGGCGCCCAATTGTACCAGAATATAATAGCAAGCGCGTCTGTTGCTGAGCTTGCCCGTGGCCCACAACGCGAAAGAAACAGCAGGATTTAAAATGGCTCCGGAAATACCCGAAAAGGCAAAACTGAGGCCAATGCCCTGAAAGCCAGTCACCATCGCGGCGGCTAGAGTGGTGCCTTCAGACGACCAATTGCTCTTATGCCCATGAACAATCACCAGAAAGATTGGACAAAAGAACAATAGAGTGGCCATAAACTCTCCATAAACGGCACGCATCAACATTTGTCTGCGTCCTTTCTTTGCTTCAGGAGAGCGATCCCGCAAGACTTGGTTTTGAATTACGGATTCAAGCACAGCATCCTCCGTGTCCTTTTTCTCCTCGTTTTCACGCACGGTGTTAACAAGGTAATTGTCAAGCGGTGTCTCTGGCGGAGGTGCCTCAGTGTGAGCACTCATGCGCTTCATGGCTTGGACCATAGGAAAATTTTGCGCCATGGTGTGCAGCTGTTTTGACTTTTCAAACTGAACAGATAAATGATGCAGCGTCAAAAAGATTTCAGCCAGAAAGTTTTGTCTTACCGATATTTGCATTTACCGGTTTCGTTTTGGCCGTTTCAATTCCTCTCCCGCCCATCGAACTGCTGTGATTGGTGAATAATTATTGTTCACGGTCCTGTTGCTTGTGCTACAGCTTTTCCCCATGCAGGTATCACCAAGAAGTACTGTATCTGCAAGGGCAGAAGAGAAGTTGCCTATGTAAGTGGAAAGTATTCTTCGTTTTCCAGCATGTATATTTTGCGGACTCGCTAATTTTTCCTTTTCTGGCAAGTAGGTCCAGCAGAGACTCAGCAAGACAAGATAAAGGTGCAGTTCCGAATAGTTCTCGAACAAACCCGGAGTCTGCACGTAGCATTGCTTCCTCGAGGGTTCCAGAGTCCGGACGCTCTCAGGCGGATGTACCCAGCAGTTCCCGCTCCAACATTCCGAGCAGCTCCCGATCTAATCCTGCAACCATGGAGACGGGACGTACATATATGGATACTGCAAGAGTGCACACGGCGTTGGCTGCCCTGGGTGCAGAAAAGCAAGCCCTGTTGGCGAAATTGCAGATGATCGATACGGCGCTAGAGACTGGTGAGAAGAAAAGGGCTTCTCAGCCTCGGCCCAAGAAGTAATGCCGAGGGTGTTCGAGTGCGAGGTTGTTGTCACACACAAGTTTATATTTGTAAATAGTTCTTCTTAAATGAAGTTTGGTGTTATGCTAAATTCGCTTCTTGCTGTCGTCGCGTCTCTGTTATTCCACCACTGACATACGAAACCACGAGATGAAACAGTATTGAATGGAGAATCTTTGTGCTCAGAGAAACTATAGAACTCTTGAAAGCGACACATTAAAACCATCATTTTTTATTTATTTTTTAAATGAGACGAAACGCCAAAACTATGAACAGCCAGCACAACCCAGTACACAAGGGTTCGCCCACAAATCGGCACAGTAGTTAAGTTATAAACTCACAGTTCGGGTTCATAAAGTCAGAAAAGATAGTACAGGAATCACAGTATGTATCTTTCTTCTCACTTGCTGCATACACAGGTTTTTATGTAAAATGAATCTATCGGCTATGTGACACCATCTGGCGCCGCCCCGGTACTAAATAATACGCACACATACACCCCCGCACGCATTAAGCAGGCTGTAGTATTTAGTTGGCTTTCAGTGCATTCCCCCTACCGCAAACAACAAGCTAAAAATTCCTATACACAGTCATATGATATATACTGTAAGCTCATGGATTATTTTCCCCCTGAGCATTCATAGAACACGATACCAATAGTCGTATTATATTATCCTTATAAACCCGATACGATACCTTTTCTACATACACTAGAACTTATAAATTATACAGTATACATTACGCATTTTTCTCTCGTTCTTTGGTTTGATGCGACTGCAACACTTCGTAGAAGGCATCAATGCTGAAAGGCTTGCCAATGAACGCATCGAAACCAGCTTTCATAGCTTCCATCATCGTGCCGTGGTCGGAATTCGCACTGACGCCAATGACAAACTGCCGCCTGACCCGCGCGCTTTTGGTGTTCATGTTTGTCGGGGTGGAGATGGGCGTTGGAGACATCCCCGGCGCGAGCACATGGGCGGGGTGTTTGTTATTATTGCCTTGCAGGAGGATGGAGCCAACGCGAGCACCATTCTGGCCACTTACACTCGAGTCGGCAGTTTTTCGCGAGTCTACTTCGTTGTTGCCTTCGTGATCGTTCAGGTCATTGCTGACCATAGTGCGAGAAGGATTGGCCAGCACGTGGGCGAAGTCCTTGACCATGCCGGCAGTCTCGTCCGAGACGGTGTGGTATATTGACTCGGTGTCATTGGATCGCCCGATGTTGACGTCATACTCGATGACAGGCTTGAGCTGCTTTTCTGCTGCACGCAGACGACGAATGGCTTCGAACCCATCCATCACGGGCATCTGCAGGTCCATCAGCACCACATCGTAGGGACACTGCCGGGCACCCCGCGCCACGCCCTGGGCATTCATCTTCTCATATCCCCGCAGGATCATGTCCAGTCCCTCGGCCCCGTTGTCCGCCTGCTCCACCTTGTGCCCGCTCCGTTTCAGCATCATCGTGGTCATTTTCAAGATCGACAGCGAATCATCCACGAGCAAAATCGATAGTTTCTCGATCACGGGACGAGAGTGATCGTTGTGTTTGCTGCTGGTGGAAATCGCACTGGAGGGTCGACCGCTGGAGGCACCCCCGGATGCCTCCGAGGCAAGCAAGCTGTTGTTGCTCCGAGAGTTTGACCCCAGTCCCAGCAAGGCGCCAATGGGAGGGGCAGCTTCCAGATCAATCAACTCATTGCCAGCATTGGGGCTGTTTACGGTGGAGTGAATCGTGGCGATGCGCGCGGCATGAGCGGCATGATTGACTCCACGCATGGAGTTGGCGCGCATTTTGTTCTGCTTCAGCATGCTTTGCGCAAAGACGTTGTCTGGGCGGTAGGGGATGGCGAACCAGAACAACGAACCTTGCTTGTTGTCCTTGCGGTTACTCACCCCGTAGTGCCCACACAGCGCTTCGATGCGCTTCGCAAGGGAATACAGTCCCAACCCCGTGCCGCCTGCGAGCCGCTGGGCTTGCTTGAACGGCGTGAACAGGCTCCGCATCGCTTCTTCTGAAAGACCAATGCCGGTATCTTGCACTTCAATCTTCAGAAACAATCCTTCTTCATCGTCATCGCCTTCGTTTTCTTCTTCAATCATTGCCGTGCCGGAGTTCACTTTCTGGCTCTTGCCACTGCCGTCATAGCCGTCTTCTCCGTTCAGTTCTTTGTCGGAGAAAATACGACTCCGGCCCATTGTCGAGTAGTCATGATTGAACGCAAAATTGGAGAGTTTTCGCACCTTCAGGGAGTCCAAAGTCGCCTCGTTTACGGAGCTCGGATTGGACAAATCCTTGAAAGAATTGTTCGCTGCGGAGAATAGATTGGCTCCGAGAAACGCGTTCTTGCCGCTGGCACTGGTGACCAGGATGGTGGTTTTGGGACTCCCCGGGGCGCTTCCTCCGCCATTGCTGCTTCCCCCGATGCTGCCCAGTCGGCTGCGGCCAGAGTTTTCATCCGGGGCCACGCGCCCCTTGTTGAGGCTTGTTTTCTTCGGACGGTTGGTGGGTTTAATGGAGGTGATGGGCTTCTCGACGGTGGGTTTAACGAATGGTAAGGTGACCAGCGTGACGCAGATCTCTACCGTACCTAAAAGATAAGAGATGAAAGAAACAAAGGGAAAAAACGCACGAGTCAAGCATGAATCACGAAATGACAGAGATGGTAGAAAATATTCTCGAATTGTAAAGTTTCACAAATTTCTGCGAACAAATCTACAAATAAAAAATTTACCTTTGCTGCTGTACTTGACAGCGTTGGACATGAGACACAGCAAGTTTTCTTGCAGCCACTGACGGTCACTAATCACGTGCGTGCAGATTTCGGGAGAAATTGGCAGCAAATTTATCGCCAGGTGGGACTTGAAGTCGCGCATCACCTGCAGATAAAACATGGATAAAACGTAGGTAAGAAATGCGAAAAATAAAGGTAACATGCAGAATTAGCATGCGCGTCAAACGTGAAGTATTAGACACAGAGGGCAGGAATGAAATAAACTTGTATATACTGACAAAATTTTCACCTCATATACACATTTTTACACATCTTTCACTTATATACCATTACGAAACTTACTTTGATGGGTAAATCAACCGTTTCTTGCAAGTCGATGGTTTCTAATTTGGGGATTAATTTTAATCCTTTGCTTGCTTTTGTGAAGTCAATACACCTGCACAGAGAAATTTGATAGAAAACGGTCATATAAGAACAACCTAATCGCACAAAGGGGGGAAATTGCTGCCTCAGGATGGTGCATACGTGTCAAAAATAAAATAAAATAAAATAATATTTATTTATTACTATAATACCTGTTAATGGTCATGATCATGAAGCTATTGGTGTTGCGGATGGACTCAAGGCACCCATGTATTGCGCTTAAACTTTCCGATGTAAATTCTAAAGGAGTGAAATAAAATAAACAAGATCAGTAAAAATGGAGGGGACAACACGGACTTGTTAAAGCGTCAAGCTACTGGCCCGAACTGTGCCACAGACACCAGAGTGTTAAATCATACATCACAATTCAACAATGCATACTCAACTTACCGATATTTTCCGTTGTGTTAAGGCTTTTGGCGGGGTCTGAGAGCCGCTCATCCCAGTCCGTGACCACTTGGGCGATAAACTCCACGCCCGACAGAAACGATGTCAAGGGCTGGATAGGCAGAGAAAAAAAAAAGAAATAAGAAGATACAATATGTGAAAAGAGGAGGCCATAAGCGTGGCAGAGCTGGAGGAAGTGGACATCTAAGACACCTCACACAGACATAAAAGGTCAGCGCAGCACTGGATGACCACGTACCGTTTTCAAATCGTGAGCCACATTGGCAATCATGTGCCGCAGCTCCGATGCGTGGGTTTCGTCGGCCAGTCTTTCGTTCTCCGACAGAGAAAACTTGAGTTTTTCCGCCAGGTAGAACAAGGAGAGGTTTTGTCTTTGGTTGTCGTAGTGGATCACCGTGCTGAAAAAGAAGTATACCAACAGAAAAGGCATAACCTGGCGGACATTTAACATAAACGCTGTAATCAGGACGGAGGCCAGGGACATCAGATAGGAGATAAAGAAGGTCCCAACGAGCGAGTCGCGTAGAATGATGTGGAACACAATGGGCATCAACATCAGCTGGGCGAGCGTTTCTTCTGGAAGACCGTTGGTGTCGTGGTTGGGATTGCACATAAGCATGTGGAGATACAGCTTGTCACTGTCACACTGCCCACCGCGCACACGTATTATTAACTGCAGCCCGTAGAAAAAGCTAATTCCAATGGGTAGAATGACTTGCAGTACGGGCTGAATGTTGTACAAGCTCTTCAACGCCTTTCTTCCTTTCGGATCCACACGTTTCCGCTTTAAGTACCAAAGAATCCATAATATAATGATCAGGGTTGCAATTGTGGCGGTCAAAACGATTCCAGCGATAAGTTCTTCACGGTCGTACCCTCCAGACATGAGAAATGCTCTGAAGCGAAACATAAACACGACCGAGCTGAGCGTGATTAATATCGCAACAACCAGAAAAGTCTCATTAGATACTTGTGTTTGATTGAATGAAGCGAACGCCGATCTGATGTGTGCATCCTTTATTACATCCAAGAATCTGATGTTGGGGATGTCCTTCAACACGGCATTGAACTCACTGGAATGGTGTTCACCGTGCGTCATGTCGTCGCGATTCTGCTTACAATTCACAGGTGATTTAGAATGTCATTCAAATTAAGCTTGCTTTGCTTTTTGTCAGAAGAGCTGGTGCGTGAATAACTGACCAGAGGTGCACCAGCAGAGGTGTGTGGCGGTTTTTGGCCTGTGGTCACGTGTCCGTTAAAACTGCTCTGCGTCAGAATAATATTCGCGTCCCAACAGAAATAATTGATTAAAGCGTCTTTTCACACAAACGATGGCCATGCCGAAAAAGCAGCTGTTGGCGCCACTCCGCACACCCTCTCTTTTTTTGCCACATTCTTCGAGAGGATTGACCCACGCTCTACGCTCGTGAGAGAGTGACTCGTAAACTAAGTGTTGTCCCATCCCTATAATTGTAATGTCAAAGAGGAATTCACTTGATGTAGTTACTTCGAATAGAAGCGAGAATGACTTGTAAGGACTTGTGAATGTCGGAACTTAAAACACAAGCATGTAGCTAAAAATTATCACTTATATTTTGCCTGTTGCAGGGAAACTGGAGAAGAGATCAATTTACTACCATACGTCCGTGTGTCCAAGCGTAGGGTCCGCATAGAAAACATTCCTCGTTTACCAGACCCCCTTCGTGTAGCAAAGATAAATGAGGTGTCTCCTGAGCGCCTCGTGGCTACCAAGAGGATTATCAATGCTTACAACGCGGGCGATATTGAGGGAATCAAAGACATTATCTATGATGCTTCTGTGGCGTTGTGTGAGATTTATTTCTCTTCTTTGACTCACGTGTTTATTGGAAAAGCCGCGCTCTACAGTCTGTGGGAGTCCCTTTTCGAAGCATTCCCGAACGGTGTATTCCGAACGTCAGATACAGTTATCAACGAAAACAAACAAGTACACACGAAGTTTTTGTTTACCGGGACGAAGATTTTCCCGCTGTTGATTGATGGCATGCCCGTCGAGGCATTGCAGTCGCATGGATATTCCGAACCTTCGATTGTCGTCCAGTCGGCCTCCGTCGTGGCAGACACAACCAGACCCATCTTCAACACGGCGGAGCTCCTTGAAACCGACGATATACCTGAAATGATATTTGAGGGCCGAATTATTTTGCAGTTAAACGAGAACTGCCAGATAAAAAAGTTTGATTTTTCGTGGAGTAGGAAAACGTAGTTCGCTCGTAGTAAAAATGAAAATATAGAATGGTTCCAAGCTTCATGTGCTAATATATTTGCGTGCTTCTCTTCACTTGAAGCACTTTTGTGTTCTGTTTTATTCTTAATTTTGTTACTCGTAGCAAGAAATGAATTTGTGGGGACTTATTAGCTCGAAGAAAGGGAAGTAACATGCCACGATACGTTCTTAATGTAAAATAACAAAGAATAGGGTGAAATATATACCTCTTGTAGTACAAAATGCAGCAAGATCGCATTCATAGCACAAAGATACAATTGTGGTCACGTCGTACCCGTGATGCACCAAAGCATAACGCTACTCGACCAGAAAACACAAACTAGAAAGGAGAACATACCAAGTAAACAAAGCACTGTTTCTTTTCTCGCGTAATAAAGAGCTCCCATCCTTATAAATTTTATTTATGCCTTGGTGAACTCACCCGCCAGGTATCTCTTCCACATGTCCAGCGCGACCTCGGGCTTGTAGGTGGGCACCTCGTGGCCAGCGCCGTGGATGGTCAAAAAGCCCAGCTTTGTGTTCTTCCACTGGGTGGCGTAGCCCGCGGTCTGCTGGGCCACAGTGTAGACCTGCCAAGCCTTGCCGGCGATCTCATAACCGAGGTCCCAGATCCACTCCTGGGTGCCGACCGTGCCGCACACAGAGTCGTCATCACCAGAGTACACAAGCATGTTCAAGCCGAACTTGCCGTCAATGAGGTAGTTGTAGATGGGAGCGGTGGACACCTGACTGTCGGAGGTGTTGTACTTGAGCTTGTACGAGCAAGACTCCCACTTGGTGGCAGCCTCAACGTGGATGGCCTTCTTCACGGACTGCTGGTTGAGGTACGTGGTGGAGTAATCATCCGCGCAGGGCTCGTAGGCCTCGGTGGAGACCACACCCATGCGGAGACGGTCCGCGTGGGGCACCTTGTCGAGCATGTGGTTCAGCAGCCAGGTGCGCTGGGCACGGCCCATCTTGGCAGGAGAGTCGGTGGTGCACACGGGGTAGTCCAGGGCATAAGGGTTCAGGTTGCCCACCAGGGCGTTCATCTCCACCTGCAGGTTGATGCAGGTTCTCATGTTGGGCTTGGCGGACTTGACGCACTCCTTCTGGTACTGGTCATAAGTGGGCTTGGGCAGGAGCTGGTGGCCCCAGTAGGTGTCGTACATGGCAGGGGTGCCACTGTACACATCGGTGTACGGGTTGCCGACGGCGAAACCCTTGAAGTTGATCACGGGGTTGCCGGTGGTGGCGGCGACGGCGTTCTCGTCCACGATTTGCTTGGCCAGAGTGGGGATGTAGTGACCACCGTACGACTCGGAAGTGATGTACAGCTCGTTGGTCTGGTACTCGGGGAAACGAGTAAGGAAAGCCTGAATCAGGTTGTAGTTGTCCTTGGCAGTCTGGGCGTCACCAGTGGTGTAGTCAGCCTTGTCGTCACTGTAAGAGAATCCGACGCCGGCGGGGGACTCGATGTAGACCACGTTACTGATGGTGTTCCAAGAGTACTCGTTCAAAGACAAAGACATGTCGGCATTGGGTCTGAAAGGACCGTGCTCGGTCATGAATCCGATCAAGCCGGAGCAGCCAGGGCCACCGTTGGACCAGAAAGCGAGGGGGTCCTTGGAAGGAGTACCCTGACTCTCCACAAACCTATTTCAAATTTTGAAAAATATAAGTCATGTCAATCAGTTTCGTGGGCTGTTTAAATTAACAATGTGAAATTTACCAGTAGTGGAGGTGCTTGGAGTTGCCAGAGTTACCCGGAACGTCCAAGAAACCAGAGAACTGGTTGAACTTGACATCCAGCTTCTCAGCGCCGGGGAGGTTCACAATCTGGTCAGCCAGAGCCTCCTTGGTGTATGCCTGGCCACCCTGCGCGAGCAGAGCAGCAGCAACGATAACTAAGCTTGCTTTGGACATTTTGTAAGTAAGCTTTCGAGCAAAATATGAGAAAAGCTGGAGAGAGAACCTCGTGCACCGTTGCTGGGAAAGCGCAGCAAAGCCACCCACCAAACAACGAAGTCGGTTTGTACGTACAATGTACGTACTGCTGTACCGTTTTCGTTTGAAGTAAATTCGGTATCTACGCATTCGCTTTGAAACGGCTGCCGATTAAGTTTTGGAGTTCTTCTCAGCAGCTCGCATTGAGAAGTGCTCTGGTGTGACGCCAACTACCATGGAGGATGGGGTATTTGAGCTACCCCCGCTGCTCGATATGCGTCTTAAACACCATGACCTCGCAAACACATTGCATGCAACGTTACTTGAAGATATCCGATCAAAAAATTACGACCCCTTTGCTGATCGTCACAATCCCACTACCGACAGAGCCTTTCAGAATTCAATAAAGCTTATTGAGACTGATACTAAAACAAGACAGAAATTGACGGGACCGTCGGTACAGCGTGAAAAGTATACAAGCAGTTACTGGAGGAACTGGAACAGGGAAAAGAACTTGTTGGAAGATATTAGTTACGATGAAGTCAAAGACCAAAGTGCTGCCTCAGTTAAAAGAGTCGGGAGTAGCTTTCAGCTTTCGCCTATTAAAGAAGCCAATAAGTCGTCCCATTCGCTGGCTTTGAACTCCACCAAGAGAAAGGTGGTGCTTCGGAGTAAGAGCGGGCGCAATGCGAAGGGTATGG
>LNAP01004840.1_pt1 | contig 12208 bp, 14 predicted proteins | sample 602601 | NCBI WGS metagenome assembly LNAP01 (sample SAMN02440304, study PRJNA202911) | soil metagenome | biome: Subtropical and temperate rainforests or woodlands; isolation source: soil samples (1 kg each in a 20% v/v slurry with milli Q water) were... ... | reverse complement strand
CGTACAGCAATTCGGGCAGCACGACATGGCGATCGAACAGGCGCGGACGGTTCTGGTAGGCGATGCGCAGGGCGTCCCGGAAACCGCGCGTGGTCACCAGCACCGTGCGTTCGCCCTTGCGTTCGAGCAGCGCGTTGGTGGCTACGGTCGTGCCCATCTTGACGCATTCGATGCGCTCGACCGGCAGTTTGCCGCCTGGCGCTACATTGAGGATACGTCTGATCCCCGCCACCGCGGCGTCGCGATATTGCTCCGGATTCTCGGACAGCAGCTTGCAAGTCAGGATATCCCGCTCGGGCGTCACCGCCACGATGTCGGTGAAGGTGCCGCCGCGATCGACCCAAAATTGCCACTTCTTCATGCGCGCTCCGATTGCGGCTGGACGGACAAGGCCGCAGCGGCCTTGTTTCAAATATAAAGAAAACGATTAGAACGCTTTCCCCGTCCCCGCGCAAACCAGGCAGCGGGCGCACCCTAGGAATTACCCTGAATTGGCCTTCAAACAGCCTGAACTCGCCAATTCGCACACTACAATCGGGTCGCCCTGCGTGTTGCATTGATATGCTTTCCACCCAAAGGATTCCGATAATGAAAAAGACGCTTGCTTTACTGGCGGCGACCAGCGCCACCGCTTTTGCCCTGAATGTTCAAGCCGCAAGCAAATGGGATCTTCCCAGCGCTTATCCGGCTTCCAACCTGCACACCCAGAACCTGGAACAGTTCGTCAAGGATGTCAGCGCGCTGTCGGGCGGCGAACTCAATATCACACTGCACAGCAATGCCTCGCTCTACAAGGCGCCGGAAATCAAGCGCGCCGTGCAAGGCAACCAGGCGCAGATCGGCGAAATCCTGCTCACCAACTTTGCCAATGAAGACCCGGTGTATGCGCTCGATGGGCTGCCCTTCCTGGCGACCGGCTACGACGCCGCCTGGAAACTCTACCAGGCGCAGAAAGACCTTCTGAACAAAAAGCTGGCCACGCAAGGCATGACCTTGCTGTACACCGTCGCCTGGCCGCCCCAGGGCATCTTCGCCAACAAGGACATCAAGACCGTCGCCGACCTCAAAGGCGTCAAATGGCGCGCCTACAGCCCCGTGACGGCAAGAATCGCCGAACTGGTCGGCGCCCAGCCCGTCACCATTCAGCAGTCGGAACTGGCGCAGGCCATGGCCACCGGCGTCGTCAATGCCTTCATGACTTCGGGCTCCACGGGATGGGACACCAAGACCTACGAATACATCAAGAAGTTCTACGACACCCAGGCCTGGCTGCCCAAGAATGCGATCATCGTCAACAACAAAGCCCTGGCCGCGCTGGACGACAAGAGCAGGAAGGCGCTGCTGCAGGCGGGTGGGCCTTCACCGCGCATGGATGGGCCGGGGTCTGCGCCTTTGGCATGCTCAGCACCACCATTGCGTGGGGTCTGTCTCTTCGGCTAAACCAATGATGACAAATGAATTGAAAAACCGTCTGCTGGTCGAAGCAAACCCTGACATGACGCCGATGCCACCTCAGGTGGTCATATCGGGGTGCTCCGGCGGCGGCAAGTCGACCTTGCTCGGGGAACTGCGGCGGCGTGGTCATGCGACCGTCGCCGAACCCGGGCGGAGGATCATCGCCGAGCAGATTCGACAGGGCGGCAACGCCCTGCCATGGACCGACATGGCGGCCTTTCTGCGCGAGGCGCTGAGCGTCGCCGCCATGGATCTCGAAGGCGCGGCACGGGACGCTGGTCCGGTTTTCTTCGACCGAGGGCTGATCGACGCCGCTGCAGCGCTTCAACGACTCTGCGGCGTACCGTTGGCGCAAAGCCTGGGCGAATCCCACCCTTATGGGCGGCTCGTGTTCCTCGCACCGCCCTGGCCGGACATCTATGGCGCCGACGAGGCGCGGCGGCACGGCTTTCCCGAGGCGGAGGCGGAGTACGCCCACCTGGATGCAACCTACCGGGCACTCGGCTACGAAGTCAGGTTGCTTCCGCGCGCCAGTGTGGCCGAGCGGGCCGACTTCGTTCTCCAAGCGATTCATCGCTGCTGAAGGCGAGACCAACTTGTGGCGGCCGCCTTGGCTGTCGATCCGAACGCGGCCCCCCAGCATGCACACTCACGGGCACGGTTGTGGGATGAGCATACGATGACACGGACACGGGCAACAGTCGCGGACAAGGTGTTGAAGTCAGAGGAGACGGCTGGACATGGCAACGGCCTTCCCTCAGCGCTGGCTACACGGCAACCGAAGCACCCAGCCCCGGATCTAGGAAGCCGGGCCGAAGGCGTTAGCCGAGCGAAGCGAGGGAACGATGGAAGCCCGACAGGGGCGAAACCCGGCAGGGGGTTGATGCATAGCACGATAGCGCGACCAGCCATGTTTCTTGGCCGGAAACGCCCAGACATCAATGCTCCAGTCTTTGGTCACATCATCGGCTCACTTGCGCCATAGCCAGGCGGACTATATGATTCATATATGTTTCATATAGTCCAAAACACATGGGTATCGTGAACATCGACGACGATCTGCATGACCAATTGCGCAAGGCAAGCGCGGTGTCGTGCCGGTCGATCAATGCGCAGGCGGCCTTCTGGATCAGGATCGGCATGCTCTGCGAAATGAACCCGACACAGAGTTTCAACGATATCGTTGCTCGTGAACTGCAGGCCGCGGGCGTTGTGGCGCACCCCATCAAGATGGGGTCGGCATGACCAAGCGCCCAGAAGAAATCGCGCTGATGGCCGAGTCGGGCCGGCTGTTGGCTCAGGTGTTCGGCCATCTTGACCGATTGAACCTGATCGGCATGTCCACGATGCAGGTCAACGATCTGGTCGATGACCTCATCGTCCATGAACTCAACGCACGCCCGGCCAGCAAAGGGCAATACGGGTACGCCTACGCGCTCAACGCCTCCCGCAACCATGTGGTCTGCCACGGCGTTCCTTCCGCCGAGGACATCCTGCAGGACGGGGACATCGTCAATTTCGACATCACGCTGGAAAAGAGCGGCTACATCGCCGATTCCAGCAAGACCTATCTGGTCGGCGAGGTGTCACAGCCGGCGCGGCGACTCGTGCAAGTGGCTTATGAAGCGATGTGGAAAGGCATCCAGGCCGTCCGCCCGGGCGCTACGCTCGGCGACGTGGGCCACGCCATCGAGCGGCATGCCCGCAGGAATGGCTATTCGATCGTCAGGGAATACTGCGGCCACGGCATCGGCCGTGAAATGCACGAGGAGCCGCAAGTGCTGCACTGGGGTAAACCGCGAACGGGTCTGGCGCTACGGGAAGGGATGGTGTTCACCATCGAGCCGATGGTGAACCAAGGACGGCGTGCCGTTCGAACTGAGGACGACGGCTGGACGGTCGTCACGCGCGACGGGCAACTGTCGGCTCAGTTCGAGCATACCGTTGCCGTCACTGCGAGCGGTGTGCGTGTCTTGACGCTGCGCCCGGGCGAAAAGGCGTTGCACTGATTCAATGTAGTGGACAGGAGCACCTTGCGGTGATCCAAGGGCCGAGTGAGTCAACGATCCGCCTGGCCAGCCGCACATCGTGCGCATAGGTACGCAATCGCTTCTCGGCACGGAACGACAGGTCGCGTTCGATCAGCAGCCCCAGCCCGCCGAGCACCGTCGCCAGTTCGCCGAGACTGACGCAGCCGACTTCCGGCGCCCCAGGCCCAAGTCGCAAAAGCCAAATGCGTGGTCGTTGTCATCGCCGATATCAATCTCGGTCAGCAATCAAGCCACATCGGCGCCCGATGTGAACAGCTTGGGCCACGGGGCCGGATCGGCCCATACCCATCCACTGCACACAGTCAGCTTCTGGCAAGCGCGCAGGTCCGATCAGCGAGTCGGGGCGGACAGGGATGGTGAAAACGGGGCGAGGCGGTCTCCGGTTTGTTTGTCGTGTCGAGGCCGGGTTTCGGTTCGACTGTCACCGGATCGGCTTCCCTCCGGTGTTGTCTCATGGACTCTTGCGCTGTTCCTCATGCCGCTCGCGCTCGCTCAGCATGGTTTGCTTCGGGCATTGCCATCCTGGCATTGGCCACCCGCGCCGCCGCGGCGGAAGTATGGGTCGTTACCGACTCGCATCATCCGGTCCATGGCCAGGCTGACCGACACCTCATCCTGGACGCGGCCGCGGTGCTCGAAGCGGAGCTGGCCGACAACCTGCCCACCGATCCTGAGCGCGCCAGCGCCATCGTCCAGCAACGCCTGAAGCTGGGCGGTACAGACCTGCAGCGAAGGATCGGCACCGCCTACCAGGGCATTGCCGACGCCTGGAGCCTTGGCGTCCTCAAGGTTCCGGCCATCGTGGTGGATCGCCGATACGTGCTCTATGGCGAGACGGACGTGGCCCGTGCGGTAGCACGCATCGACCAATACCGGAGGACGCAGCCATGACGAGGCGTCCGTTCGCGCCATCCCGGCGCCAGCGGTTGGCCACCGCAGCGCTGCTGCTGGGGTGTTCCGCATCGTCCTTTGCACTGAACACCGCCACCATCGTGGCCTCCACCCTGTCGCCGGATTGCCTGGAGTACCGCGTCACCGGCATCTGCTACTGGCTCTATTGCACCTGGACGGGATGCACCGTGCGCACCTCGGTCAAGGTGCGCCACTACATCCCGGATGCCGTGGTGTCGAGCTACTCGAACACCGGCGAGAACCCTTGGATCGAGGTGCGGGCGATGAGCCTGCCGAACCCGACCGCGAAGGCCGGCGGCGACGGCACCACCAACGAGGATCACGAGAACAACCTGGCGAAGTTCAAGAACGCCGACGTCATCGGCCATCCCGGTGGCCATGTGTTCAGCCAGTTCGCCAGCGCGTCCGGCTACACCTGCGAGGGCGCCGGCACAGCCTTCATGCCCTATCTGCTGAGCACGCTCGACACGCTGGCATGGCGCTACAACATCCCCGAGGCGCTGTATCCGGAAGCACTGATTCCCGGTCGGCGCGAGATCGGCACGCGCACGGCAATGAATCTCTGGGGCAACGTCTATCCGCGTGGCGGCTTCATGCACCAGGTGGATGACCACAAGGCCGCAGCTGTGGTCGCCCAGCGCGCGGGTGACATCGTGACGCGCCGCAACCAGATCCACGTCTACAAACCGCTGCTCGCCAGTTCGCGCGATGGCTACTGGCCGGCCGGCGCCCTGATGGAAACCGATGCCGCCACGGGCAAGTGGCAGGAGCTGACCCCAACGCTGTCCAGCAGTTGCGCGGTATTCCCCCACGGCAATGCCAAGGTGCAGGCCCGGCAAGGCGACTACGCCTGGGCATTGTGGCGCCCTTATAGCTGCTGCCAGCGCCGCGGCCAGGTGTTCCTCGGCAGCGTCGATTTCCTGTGAGGCCCGATGCCATGACGACTCCATCGCCGAATGCCCGTCGATTTCTTTGCGTCGCATTGGCCGTTGTCGCAGCGCTGAGCTACTCCAGCGCCGGGGCGCAGACCAGCGTCAACGAGTACGGCGTCCAGCATCAGGGCAGCGTGATCGGCGACGACGTGCTCTACAGCATTGGGGGCGGCCGCGCGGTGTCCATGAGCGGTGCGGCCAACATGCACTCCATCGGCGTTGGCGTCGGCTGGAACAGCAACCTGATCTGTGGCGACATGAGCATCACCACCACGCTGCAGAACCAGTTGAACGGCATCACCAACGGCTTCCAGGCCATCATGTCCTCGGTGATCCAGAACGCCACCGCTGCCGTGGCGTCGCTGCCCGCCTTGATCATCCAGCGCGCCGATCCAGGGCTGTACAACCTGTTGACCAATGGGGTGCTGCAAGCCAGGTTGGATTTCGATCGCAGCAAGCTGACCTGCCGTGCCATCGCCAACCGCATGGCCGACATGGCGGGTGGGCAGCTCGGCTGGGACCAGCTCGCCGAAGGCATGGCGCTGAAGCAGGCCGTCGCGAGCACAGATGCGGTCTCGGCGATCGACGACGCCGAGGCGAACCGTGGCAACAATGGCGTTCCTTGGGTCGGCGGAGACAACGCCGGCGGCGCGGGCCAACGTCCGGTGCGCGTGGTCGGCGACGTGACCCGCGCCGGCTACAACCTGCTCAACGGCCGTGGCGTCGGCGATGCCAGTTCGATTCCCCAAGCCAGTTGCGGCGGCAACCTGGCATGCCAGACCTGGAGTTCGCCCGATGCCGCCGCGGCCTGGGCCGTTCGCGTGCTGGGCGAGCAGGAACAGCGCACCTGCGATGCATGCACCAAGACCGTCACCACGCCGGGCGTTGGCCTGACCCCGCTGATCCAGGAGGAATACGAGGACAAGCTGCAGGCCCTGCAGGAACTGGTCGCCGGCAGCCGTCCAACCACGGCGCAGAACCTGCAGGCTGCGAGCAGCGCGTCGCTGCCCATCACCCGTGGGGTGATCGAGGCCCTTCGCGACGAGACGGACCAGGACATCCTGGCTCGGCGCCTGGCCTCGGAGGTCGCGCTGGCCAGCGTGCTGGAGAAGGCGCTGCTGCTGCAACGCACGCTGCTGACCGGGCGCAAGGAGCCCAACGTGGCCGCCAACGAACTGGCCCAGAAGGCCGTCACCCACGAAAGCGACATCCTCGATCGCGAGATTCACAACCTGAAGACCGAACTGGAACTGCGCCGGGAACTGGCCGGCAACTCGCCGATGGCGATCATCCAGCGCCACAGCACCCGCGCCGCCGGTGCGCGTGGCATCTACGAAGGCGACCCGGTACGCAATCGGGTCGATGAACTGCAGCGGCCGCCGTCCGGCGGAAGCCATCCATGAATACCGTGGTGCGGTGCCTGCGCTGGCTGTCCAGCCGGCGTGCCATCCTGGTGCTGGCATGGACGGTGTCGCTGCTGATCGCCGCGACCGCCGTCAATGTGGTCGGCATCCGCATCGCGGGCAGCATCGAGGGCTGGCAGCGCTGGATGGCGGCGCAATCCGGGGCCTTCCTGGCCTGGCGCTTGTTGCTCTACGCCGTCACCGCCTGGGGTTGGCTCTGGATGCGCCGTCGCCTGCGCGCTCGGGAACCGGAGCGCGCTGCCGGGCTGCGGCTGCTGCGCGCGGAGGTTGCGGCCATCGTCGCCGTGATTGCTCTCGAAGCCAGCCTGCTGGTGCAGGCACGGTAGCGCGGGGTCGCCATGACGCTGTTCACCACCGACTACCTGGAGTACTACCTGACGCTGGTGTCCTGGGTGGTCCACAACGGCATCTGGTCGGTGCTGGTCGCCAGCGGCATGTTCGCCGTCCCATTCCTGGCGATCGTCATCCAGGAATGGCTGAAGGCCCGCGCGGAAGGCGCGGACGAGGGCAACAAGGGGGTGCTGTCCTCGGCCCGCATCGAGAACCGCGTCTTCGTCGCCATCTTGGTGATCATGTTCGCGGGCATCCCCTTCATCGACGTCGATTTCAACACCATCAAGTACGACCGTTCGCGTTCGACCCAATGCCAAGTGAATGTCCCGGAGCCGACCGATACGGGCTGGTCGCAATCGTTCAGCACGATCAACAACCAGTCGGCCAAGGTGCCGGTGTGGTGGTTCGCCATGCACGCGATCTCGCGCGCGATCACCGGCGCCTCGGTCGCGGCCATTCCCTGCGGCACCGACCTGCGGCAGATCCGCATGGACATCGACGCGACCCGCATCGACGACCCGGTGCTGGCCCAGGAGGTCAGCGATTTCACCCGCGACTGCTATGGCCCCGCCCGCGCCAAGCTGTTCATGACCCGGCCCAGCCTGAGCGAGGAGCAGATGCACGACGTCACCTGGATCGGCTCCAGCTACTTCGTCGACACGGCCGGCTTCTACGACAGCTACCGCTCCAGGACACCGCGCGATGCCTGGCCGTTCGACGCCACGCGCGACGCCGGCCTGGCCCAGGTGCCCGGCGGGGGCGGCTACCCGACCTGCCGGCAGTGGTGGTCCGACGGCGGCCAGGGCCTGCGGGCACGACTGCTGGCCCAGGTCGATCCCAACCTGCTGACGCGACTGGCCGGCTGGGCGGGCTTCCTGAGCCAGGCCGAGGTCAACGACTCGGTGATCCGCGCCGTCGCGAGCCCTCGGCAACAGAAGCTCAACCGGGGGGCGGTCTACACGGACTACGGTGGCCAGATCGACATGACGCTGCCCAACATCGTCACCCGCGCTGCCAGCGACGTGGGGCTGACCGTCGGATCACTGGGCTATTTCCCGGCGATGGACGTGGTGCGGCAGGCGCTGCCGATGGTGCTGTCCCTGCTCAAGATGGCGCTGGTCATCTGCATCCCGCTGGTGCTGCTGATCGGCACCTATGACCTCAAGACCGTGGTCACGGTGAGCGTGGTGCAGTTCGCGCTGTTCTTCACCGAATTCTGGTTTCAGCTCGCCCGCTGGATCGACTCGACGATCCTCGATGCGCTCTACGGCTGGGGGTGGGGCTGGAACCGGCCGCACACGAACTTCGATCCGCTGGTGGGCCTCAACAACACCTTCGGAGACATGCTGCTGAACTTCGTGATGGCCACGATGTTCTTGATCTTGCCGGGGTTCTGGATGACGGCATTGGTTTGGGCAGGGGTCAGGGCTGGTAATGTTCTGCAAGGACTGGGTACGGGCACTCGCGATGCGGGACAGGCAGGCAGTAAAGGCTCGGGCATGCTGATCAGTGCAGCCAAGAAAAGGTAGGGGCCATCGCGAGTCAGTCGTCTTCAAACCGCGGGTCAGGATCATCGTTGTACGACGCAGGGTGGTAGAACAGGCTTTCGCGATGATCCAGCTCTTCGGCCTTGCGTCCGAGGAAATCATCGTCACCTTGCGGCGCTTGCTCCGCCATCCTGGCTGCCACAGCGAGAGCGACCAGCAACAGCGCCGCCCAGACCACGACGTACAGCAACACCCCGAGGGTCGCCAGCTTGACCACCCAGATCAGCACCCTTGCACCGCCTGCCGGTAGTCCCTGCGCCATCAGCCACTGATGCACCCGACGCTCCGCGCGCAGGCAACCGCCCCATACACCGCCCAGCCAGCGGCCGAGTCGCGCTGCGGTGGTCATGCGTGCGGTGTGCTTCATGGTTGGCTACCTCATGGTCGTTCCACGGTCGTTGGGCAAGGCCGTGCCGTTCTCCTTCATGCCTGCCGCGCCGCGAATGCTTCGGCGGTCATGATCAGGCCAGGAAAGTCCTCTCGCATGGCGAGAATGTCCGCATCGCCCGTGATCAACGCATCCGCCTTGCCGACATGCGCGAGCACCAGGAACACCTGGTCCTTCTCGTCGCGGCAGACCGGCAGGTCTGGCCATGGCGCCGGCAGTTCCACCACATCGGCGTAGGGCAGAAAGTCCGCCAGCAACTCCTGCTGTTCCGAGGTCGACAGCTTGAACTTGGGATAGGCCAGGACGCGCAGGAGTTCACTGGCCGTCTCCCGGCAGACCAGCGGCTGCAACTGCTGTTGCTGCCAGGCATGGCGTATCCAGGCAAGGCGTCCTGCATTGAAGATCAACGCCGACAGCACGATGTTGGTATCGAGCACGACCCTGCGCATCAGCGCCGCGCCCAGGCCACGGCATCCTCGACGTCCTGCTCGGTGATCCCGAGTTGCTCCAGCTTCTCGCGCACGGCCTGGGCCTTCTGGACCCGCACCGGCGTCAGGATGATCCGGCCGCTCTCGACGGTTACGTCGAAGTACTCCGCCGCATCCACGCCGGACACGGCCGCCTTGGGCAGCGTGATCTGGTTTTTCGAAGTGAGCTTGGCAAGCATGGGAGGCCTCCGTAAGTTTCGAAGGAAATCTTACTTCCTTACTTCATTCTCGACAAGCACGCCTTCGGGCGCAGGGGTTTCAGGGCCTGCTGCGCTTTCAGCACCTGTTGAAGCGACCTGATCCGGTGAAAACACAGTGTCTGTTCCGGTCTCGATCCTGGAGCGCACCGGCTCCGCATTGATTGCGGCACACGAAGCCGACTGCCCCTATACCAAAGGGCTTGTCGAAGGCCAAAAGGCTGGGTAAGGAGCAAGGGAATGGCCTCAAGGGGAAAGGCCCTACCCGAAAAGGCCAAAAGGCTCCTCCGGCCAGCCCATCACCAGGATGTCGCCATGCTTTCGCTGTTCCAGCGCAAACGGATGCCGCTGGCCACTGCCGCCGCGCCGCCTCCCGCCGAGCCTGCCAAAGGGCTGACCCGGCCGCAGTCGGCCGCATCGCTGCTGGCAGAGCCACGCCGGCAGCGACTGCTGGAACACATCTGGCAGCGCACCTCGCTGTCGCGTCGGCAGTTCCGCTCGCTGTACCTGGCGCCGCTGGAGCGCTACGCCGAGCTGGTCCAGCAGTTCCCGGCCTCGGAGGCGCATCACCATGCCTGGCCGGGCGGCATGCTGGACCACGGCCTGGAGATCGTGGCCTACGCGCTCAAGCTGAGGCAGTCCCACTTGCTTCCGGCCGGCGCCTCGCCCGAGGCCCAGGCCGCGCAAGCCGAGGCCTGGACCGCCGGGACCGCCTACGCCGCGTTGCTGCACGACATTGGCAAGATCGCGGTCGACCTGCACGTCGAGCAGGCCGATGGCCTGGTCTGGCACCCCTGGCACGGGCCGCTGCGGCAGCCGTACCGCTTTCGTTACCGGACGGATCGCGAGTACCGGCTGCATGGCGCCGCCACGGGACTGCTCTACACCCGTGTGCTCGATGCCGGCATCCTCGACTGGCTGAGCGACTACCAGGACCTGTGGTCGGCGCTGCTGTACGTGCTGGCGGGCCAGTACGAGCATGCCGGCACGCTGGGAGAGCTGGTCGTCAAGGCTGACCAGGCATCGGTGGCCCTGGCGCTCGGCGGTGATCCGGCCAGGGCGATGGCGGCGCCGAAGCATGCGTTGCAGCGCAAGCTGCTGGATGGTCTGCGCTACCTGCTGCGCGAGGAATTCAAGCTGAACCAGCCTGGCGGCCCGTCGGATGGGTGGCTGACCCCGGAGGCACTCTGGCTCGTCAGCAAGACAGTCAGCGACAAGCTGCGCGCACACCTCCTGTCGCAGGGCATCGAAGGCATTCCATCGAACAACACCGCCGTCTTCACGGTGCTCCAGGACCATGGCATCGTGCAGCCCGCCCCGGATGGGAAGGCGATCTGGCGGGCGACAGTCACGAGCGGCACCGGCTGGTCCCACAGCTTTACCTTCCTGCGCCTGTCGCCGGCCTTGATTTGGGAGTCGGGCGAGCGTCCCGCACCGTTCTCCGGCACGGTCACCACGGAAGAGCCCCTCCCTGGCGATGAGGCAGCGCCGGCCTCCGCCGGCATCCCGGCCACCTCACCGTCTCCTGGGGTGGCGGATTCCCCGGCCGGGATCGCGGACCCGGTCTCCGATCTGCTGTCGATGCTTGATGCGTCCGACGCAGCCACCACCAGTGCATCGTCCGCCAGCGCGGAACCGCCATCACCATCCGCCGCCGCAACTGCGGCAGTGACTCATTTGTCGCCGACCAGTCCTGCCACCATGCCGGCTCCCGCGAAGTCCACGCCGTCCGGGGAAGACTTCATTGCCTGGCTCAAGCAAGGCATCGCATCGCGCAAGCTCATCATCAACGATGCGAAGGCACTGGTGCATACCGTCGATGGCACGGCGTACCTGGTCAGCCCCGGCGTTTTCCAGCGCTACGTGCAGGAACATCCGGAGATCCAGGTGCTGGCCCGGCAGGACGATCTGCACGACTGGCAATGGGTGCAGAAGCGCTTCGAGAAGCTGGGACTGCACCGCAAACAGGACAGCGGCCTGAACATCTGGACCTGCGATGTCACCGGACCGCGCAAGTCGCGGCGGTTGCACGGCTATCTGTTGGCGGAGCCTTCGGCATTGTTCGCGGAAGTCCCGCCGGACAACCCCTACCTGTCTCTGACACGCAAGTAGACGTACCGTCCTGTAGACAGCAGGCATCAATGCGCCTGCCTGCGGAGTATGTTCTGAATGCCATCGAGTCGGCTCGGGTCGCCTAGACGGGCTAGCGGCGAATGGATCACCCAGTTCCTGGGGAGGTCATCGGCAACTGCTTCGTCGGATTCTTCGTGGTTGGCATACGTTCCCCCGGTGTTCATCGCATGCCTCGCACATAAAATTCCTGCCGGCTCCCCGTGGTCGACAACATGCACCTTTATGTTGAGGTTGATCACGTGTTAAAGGCAATACTGTTCAGATAGAAAGAGATCATTGACAATCCATGTCCATCGAAGCTTCGGTGGACATGGACAATGGCGAGAACCCGCAAGACCCTCCCGGCGA
>LNAP01004839.1_pt1 | contig 12209 bp, 8 predicted proteins | sample 602601 | NCBI WGS metagenome assembly LNAP01 (sample SAMN02440304, study PRJNA202911) | soil metagenome | biome: Subtropical and temperate rainforests or woodlands; isolation source: soil samples (1 kg each in a 20% v/v slurry with milli Q water) were... ... | reverse complement strand
CATACAGGCCGGCACCAAAGGTGTCTTCGTCAAGGTAGTAGGTGCGCTTGCTGTAGACGTGGCGTTTGCCCGGTTTCAGCGTTGCCTCCACCACCCACACCCGGTGCAGTTCCCAGCGTTCGCAGGCAGGGTTGGCGTGATGCGGCTTGAACTGCTCTTCCTGGCCGCAGCTGAAGTAGAACTTGTAGGCGTTGTACGGAATGTACATTTCCTTGCGGCCGACAAGCTTGTAGTCGAAGCGGTCCTGGCTGCCGGAGAACATCTGCAACTCGTCGAACAGGTTTACTCCTCCCTGGTTGGGTACCGGGGTGTCGTAGGCGAATTCCGGCGCCAACTTGATGCGGCGCATGCCCGGGGTGTAACTCCAGGCACGGCGCGGCTGGCTTTGCGGGTCGAGGTAGTCGGCGAGGATGATCAGTTGCCCGGCACTGCGGGCCGGGTAGCTGTCCAGTGCCCAGGCGCGGTAGTACAACTGCGGATCTCGATCGGCCTGTTTAGTCTGGTAGTACGGGGCCTCCTCCATGGTGGCGGACTCGGCGGTCTTGGTCACCGCACCTCGGGAGTCGACCACCCAGCTGTTGGACGATGACGTGGTGGTGTAGCCCGACCCCTTGTAACGCAGTTGCTGGTTCCAGATCACCTCGTTGCCGGTCTTGGGGATCGGGAACGGCAAGCCGCCACGGCAGGCGACGTCCACTGCCAGGCCTTCCTTGGTGGTGTTGCAGCCGGTGGCATTGCGCGTGGTTGCAGCCAGCACATCCTGCGGGTAGGCCGTGGTGCGATGGCTGGGGTAAATATCGAAGTAATAATCGGGGTATTTCTTCAGGACTTCTTTTTGCCCTTCGCTGAGCTTGTCGGCGTATTGCGCCACGTTCTGCGCGGTAATCCGGAACAGGGGTTTCTCATCACGGAACGGGTCGGCCCAAAAGCCACTTTCGGGCTTGAAGTCTGCAGGAGCCTTGGTCAGGCCACCGGTGTAGGCCGGAATGGTGCCTTCGGCATTACCTGCCTGAATCGACCCAAATGCAGTGAGGGTTTTACCGATCTGCGCCGCTTCTTCCGGGCTGACGGCGGCGATGCTGCTGGCAGCAAAGCCAAGCAGTGCGATGGACAAGGCAATTTGTCGTTTCATTCAGACAGGCTCCGTTTTTATTGGATTTGTTCAGAAGGAGGTTTTGAACGTGAATGCCAGCCAGCCACGGTCGGTATTACCGACGCCGCCGTTGCCTCCCACGGTACCGTTGGACAGGTTCTTGGACTGGGCATGGGTGTCGGCGTAGCGCAGGCCAAACTCGTACTGCTGCTGGTAGGTGAACTTGACCCCGGTAGACCAGGCCAAGGCACCTTCACTGCCACCGCCGGCGGAAGCGGCGTTACCGTGAATGCCGTAGTTGACGGTCAATGGGACTTCCAGATCCCACGACGGGAAAATGTTCAGGTATTGCGGCGTGTAGTTGACCGCAGCGGCATAGTAGTTACGGGTAGAGCAACCGTCCGACTCATCGCCGGAATTGGCAACAGCTGGGCTGCGCCCGCTGGTACAGGCAGCGTTGCCCTTGTATTTGAACAGTTCCTCGTGCTCGGTGACTTTGGCCAGGTGGCTGAAAGCGAACTCTGCGACCAACGTGGCATTCTCGGCAATGAAGTTACGCGGCACGCCATACACGGCGTTGGCGATGAAGTGGATGGTGTCGCCGCGAGGGCCTTCGTCATCCAGGGTGCTGACGCCGGTCGCGTTCAGTGCGCCGTTCATGCGATAGGACAATTCACTGCCCACGGCGATCGAGTCGAACACCCGCGCGAAGCTGACGCCGGCCAGTTTCACCCCACGTGGGTACACCACGCGGTACTCACCCAGGTTCGCCTTGATTTGCGGGGCCAGCCACGGCTGGTAATCGTCGAACTGGCGGTAGTAGGCGCCGAAGGTCGACTCGATGGCCTCCAGGTTGTATTTGGCCATCACGCCCCAGTTGGCGCCGTCGCGGCCAAATTTGGAGTTCTGGCGCTTGAACGCGCCAGCACCGGCAGGTAACTGGTCCGGGCCTTCAAACAGGAAGTCCGCGCCGCCGAAATAGGTGCCACCGTAAGGGATACGGGTGTTGTCCCATTCATAGAAATACTGCCCGGAAATCGACAGAGAATCGGTGACTTGCGCTTTCGCCGAGACTTGGCCAACAGGCAAAAATACTTCTTTTGTCTCAATACCAGGGCTTGTGGCGGCTTTTACCCCATCACTTGGCGCCTGGGAGTAGGAAACGGAGTGGGCACCGAACAGCAGGCCTTCACCCCAATAGTTGGTGTGCCGACCAACCTTGACGTTGACCGGCGTGTCGCCCAGCTGGAAATTCTTCCAGATGAATGCGTCCAGGATTTCGCCCGATGGCCCCCGCACGTAGCGCTTTACTTCGTCGCTGTACCGGTCGTTTTCATAACTGGTCTGGCCACCCACCTGACTTTTTACGCCAGTGTCGCGATAAGCATTGTCGTACCAGCCGGCGAGGCTCAGGCGTGCGCCCCACTCGTTCAAGTATGAAAAATCGACTTCGGTAAACAGATCGACCCGATTTGTCACGATGTCGTGTTTGCCGAACTTGCCGTCGGATTCGTCGTAGGTAGGGTTATTCATGATGTGACTGTCCTGGCCATCCATACGCATGCCCAGGTTGTAACGCACGGTGTTGTCCCAACGCAGGCGGTAGTCGGGGTTACTCAGGTCGAACGAAACTGCGTGGGCACAGCTCATGCCGCTGAGCACCGCCAGCGCGACAGCGCTACGGCTGAACACCTGCCGACCGTGCTTGGTCATGTCTTTCATACGAGCCACCTTTTATTTTTATTTTTCAGTCGTTTATGTGAGATCGGTAGAACGCTTTCTGCTGTATTGCGGGCAGGTGTCGCGCACCTTGCCCCAAGCGCCTCAGCCCTATCTGTCCAACTTCCCAACAGCTGCAGGCCCAGCGGCTTGGAAATCAAATTAACCGAGAAAAACAAATAATTCCATATAAAGATTTCAATTCTATATTCAGAATCACAAGCTTCAGTACCCCATCGGTTCACACCTTCACAACCTACAGAGCTCGGCACATCCACGCAGACATATTGCACATAAAAAACTTAACTGTTCAATTGTGTTTTGATCCGGCGTCGGTTTGCGTTCTAATGGGCCTTGCCGGACGCGGCCGCCGCGTCGTCGCAACGCCCATAAAAACAAGAGGAAAAAGCCGCAAATGAACATCGATCTGAGGGGAAAACGAGTCATCATCACGGGTGCTTCAAGGGGCATCGGCCTCGCTATAGCAAGCGCGTTCGCCCTTGAAGGTGCTCGTGTAGCGATTTGCGCGCGCAGCCAGGATGCCGTCGACGCCGCCGCCGCCAAATTGCGCGAATCTGCCGAACAGGTGCTGGCGCGCGTTGTGGATGTCACCGACACACAGGGTGTTCAACACTTCGTCAGTGAAGTGGCCGAGGCATGGGGTGGCGTGGACATTTTGGTCAATAACGCCGGTCAAGGGCGTGGCGGCAGCCTCGAAACGCTCACCCCGGAGGCCATTCTTGAACACGCAAATGTGCTGCAAATGGGCCATTTCCGTTTCGTCCAGGCGGTAGTGCCGCATATGCGCAAGCAGCAGTGGGGGCGGATTATCGAAATCAATGCGCTCGCCGGCACGGTCCCGACGCCGGACGGCATTCCCTCGGTGATCAACCGCGCTTCGTGTATCGCCCTCTCGCGCTCACTGGGAATGTCCCTGGCCAAGGACAACATCCTGGTCAACAGCCTGAACATGGGTTGGATCGACACTGGCCAGTGGGACCGCCATTACCGGGAAATGGGGCCCGGGGTCAGCCGCGAAGAGTTTGACGCGATGGTGCTCAAAGTGGTGCCCATCGGGCGCTACGGCAAACCCGAAGACGTCGCCGGCATGGTGTTGTTCCTGTCCAGCGAGTACGCCAGCTTCATCAGTGCGGCGTCCATCGACATCGCTGGCGGCATGGGTGGGCAAATCGCGTATTTCCCAACGCTCAAACGCGATTTCGCACAGGCGGTCAAGGCGCGTAATGCGGCCGATCAATAGTACGGACGCATCCGATGAATAACCTGCTGTTTCCCGTGCTTGCCACGCTGATCTGGGCGGCAAGCACCGTGGTCAATCGGCTCTCCGTGGGCGTGATCGACCCGGCCGCGATTTCGTTCTACCGCTGGCTGGTGGCACTGCTTGTATTGTCGCCGGTGTTGCTGCCCAGAGTGTGGCGCCTGCGTCGCAACATCGTGCCATTGCTGCCCAAACTTGGCGTACTGGGTTTGCTCGGCATGGCGCTGTATCAATCGCTGGCGTATTTTGCCGCGCACACGGTCACTGCAACGTCCATGGGTCTGATCCTGGCGACCCTGCCGCTGCTGACCATGCTGCTGGCGTTTGCGATTCTGCATACCCGCCCCACCCCGTTGATGCTGGTGGGTGCCGGGGTGTCGTTTATCGGCCTGGCGTGGCTGTTGTCGGCCGGTAACCTTTCGTCGCTGTGGCAACAAGGGGTTGGCCGCGGGGAGTTGATGATGCTGCTGGCGTCGCTGTCTTATGCGCTGTATTGCGTGTTGGTCAAGCGTTGGCGTATTCCCTTGCCGACCTGGGAAAGCCTGTACGTGCAGATCGCCTGCGGCACGCTGTTTCTGGTGCCGGCGTTTGTGCTGGCGCCCACGGTTGCCTTGACGCCGGCGAACATCCCGTTGGTGTTGTTCGCTGGTCTGTTCGCCTCGGCGCTGGCGCCAGGGCTGTGGATGCGTGGCCTTGACACCCTCGGCGCGGAAAAAACCGCCGTGCTGATGAACTTGGTGCCGCTGTTTACTGCGGTATTGGCTATTACGCTGTTGGGTGAGACGTTGCATCTGTATCACGCGGTGGGGGGCGGGTTGATTCTGGTGGGTATCTGGCTTACGCAGGGGAAGTAGGTGTCCAGGCAGGCCTGTGGTGAGGGAGCTTGCTCCCGTGGCGGCCTGACAGCCGGCCAGGATGTTGGATTTGACCGGGTACATATCCATTTTTGCGGTAACGGCGGCTATGGGTTCCGCTCTTACAGGGGGTGACTTTGGAAAAGCCCCAAAGTAACCAAAGGGCTCTTGCCCCACCACTCGGTGCCTCGCCTAGGCTCAGCATGCCCGAACGCAGGCTTGAATCCGTGGGTAACCCGGCTGGACGCCGGGTTAGCCGTCCTGGGCCAGGGAAGGCCCAGGACGACGGCCCAAGGATTCAAGCCTGCGTTCGGCCAGCGTGGTTGACGGGGCGCTTGAGATCAAGATCCAAAGCAAATCACAGCAAATCAGGGGAATATTGGGTGGCTGTGAGGTTGTCACGGGAGCAAGCTCCCTCGCCACAGGTGCCTGGCCTCCCAAGATGGTTATGTAGGGGGCGCAGCCCACGCAGTCAGTAACGTGTCGCGCAGACGCTGGATACCCGCCGGGTCGAGGCCGGTGAAGCGAGCCAGGTAGGGATCGAGCCTGCCGTATTCGGCGTCGATACTGGCGTAGGCAGCCTGCAGATACTCCGGCCTTGCGTCCAGTACCGCATCGATCGCGACTTCGTTTACCGGTTTGCCGACCATGTGTTCGATCGCATTGCCCAGGGCGGTCTGGCGCTGGGTATCGAGTTGATGGAAACGGCGGGCCGACAGGAGGTAGTCGGCCATGATGGTTTCGGGGGCCACGCCTAGGGCATGCAACAGCAGCGCGACCACTACGCCGGTGCGATCCTTGCCCGCGGCGCAATGAATCAGCACCGGCGTGTGCCCACCGACGAGCAATTCGAACACGGCCGCCAAGTGCGGCGCCAGCAGGCTCGGTAGCTGGCGATATACCTCCAGCATCATCTGTCGCGCGCCCTCCTGCGCCGGGTTGGCTGCCAACATGGCCGCAATGGCCGGGTCGGCACGCACATCGCCGCTCACCTCCAGGTGCACATGCCGTGTGACGGTTTCGGGCAAGTCACTGGGGTATCGCTCACGCTCGGCGCCGCTGCGCAGGTCGCACACGGTTTTGAGCCCCATCTGCTGCAGCGCCATCCAATCCTCCACCGTCAGACGATGCAACTGGTCCGCCCGCAGCAGGGTGTCACCCGCGATGCGCCGCCCACCGTAGGCAGGCAGGCCTTTGAGGCTGCGAAAGTTATCCGCGCCCTGCAGGCGCATAGTCGTACTCGGGGTCACAACTCAGGCGTCCAGTTGAGGTTGATAAGCCGGGGCCAATGGCCGCGCATCCTTGCCCAGGATCGGCGTGCGTCGGGGCGTGCGGCCTTCGGTCAAGAGGTTGATGGTGTCCCAGTCCTCGGCAGCCGCGAAAAAGCGCTCAACCATCGGTAAGCCGGTTTGCCCCCAGTCATCCATGTTCGACATCCACGTCTGCATGCCCCACACCGGCAAGCGACACAACTGTTCCCAGGCTGCATCCTGGCCGAGTACGCCCTGCGCGCCCAGGCTGATGAGTTTCTCGCGGTACACCCGCAACAGGCGCTGGGCATCCGCTTGCCGCTCCGCCACGGTCAGCGCGCCGAGCATGAAATACGTCACGTCGCGCCAAGGCCGTCCCCATCGCGCGAGCTGCCAGTCGAGCCAGACGCGCTGGCCATCCGGACGCAGGAAGCTGTTGCCCTGGTGGGCGTCGCCGTGGATCAGGCAACCCGGTGAAGTCTGCTCGCGCTCAAACGCAGCCATTTCATCGAAGGCATGGCTGAACAATTGCGGCGAGTCATACATCCACGACGGCAGTACCCGCTGATATTCCGGCTTGCTCAGGTTCACCTGAATGTAGTTGTACATCCGCAACAGGCCGTCGCAGTCCACCGGGTTGGCCATCGACACCGGCAGCCACGCTTGCTGCTGCAACTGCGCACTGCCCCAGGTCGCGCCATGCAAGGTGGCCAGGGACTCAAGGCCCGCAGCCACACCGTCCACGCCCAGATGATCGGTGCTGTGGCCAAACTGCCCGGCGGCCAGGCCAAGGTCTTCCATGACCACGATGCCTCGACCGCCGCCGTCGGCGTCCCAGTCGGTGAAAAAGGTGATCGGCAATGGCGCGTCGGACCAGTCGCGCGCCAGATGATACAGGCGCGCCTCCAGCTCACAGATATCGCCGCTCTCGAACCCCTCGGACCAGTTCGACTTCAGGCACACATGCGCAGCAATACCCGTGCGCTGTCCGACCTCGTTCAACTCAAGCCTGGCGCGCAATTTGGTGGTGTGCCCGTTGCGGACCTCCACCGCCGTCAACGCCAGGACCTCGATGCCTGGATAACGCGGCTGCAATAGCTGCGTGAGCCAGGCTGCGGAGATCTCACTCAGTTGCCGAGGCAATCGCCCGGTGCGCTGCGGGTATGGCCGCCCGGCGGCCATGTCCAGCAGGCTGTCCGTCACGGCGTCAGCACCCGGCCAGCGTTGGCCGGAACCTTCAGCTTGAGCAGTTCGATCGCGTTGCCGCTGCGGATCCGTTCACGGTCTTGGGCAGACAATCCCAGCCCTTCGGTCAGGTCGCCATGGTCATAGGCGCCACCAAAGTTGGTGCCGTACAACAGACGCTCCGCGCCGACCACTTCGGCGACGCCACGGCGTAGGCCAGGGGCATGCACGTCGAGGTCGAAGTAGAAGTTCTGCATGTAATCCATTAACGGGCGCTGGTTGCGCGAGTCCGGTGCCATCGCCCGATTGAGCTCGCTCAGGCGCCCCAACTGGAACACCGCCATGCCACCGGCATGGGTGATGTAGGTTTTCAGGGTCGGGAAAACATCCAGCGCGCCGCCGCAGATCAGGTACCAGAAGAACAGCGTTTCATCGACGCAATCGCCCACGATCGAGGTGGTTTCGAACTTGTCGTCAGTGTGTTTTTCACCCCAGTAGATCGACTGGTTGAAGCCGTGCACCATGATCGGCACATCCAGCTGGGTGAGTTTTTCCCAGACGGGGAACAGGCGTTCATCGTGAGCTTCCAGACCATTGAAATTGGCCCCGCCGACGCACACGCCCTTGGCCCCTAATTGAGTCACGGCGCGCTCGATTTCTTTGGCCGCGTTCTGCGGGTCCGCCAGGTTGGCGTGACACCAGAAATCGAAGTGGTCGGGATCGGCCTGGCAAAATGCCGACAGTTCGTCGTTGCACAGGCGCGCGTATTCATTGGCGAAATCACCGGCCCAATACATGAAACAGTGGGACGGCGTGGACATCACCAGTTTGTCGACACCCCGCTCGGCCATCAGTTTGCGGCGGCTGGCGTGGGTCATGCGCGCGAGGAGGTTCGCCTGCGCTTCGGCATCCGTAACGGCTTTGGCCGGTTGCTTGGTGCCGAGGGAAAAATGCCCCACGGTCAGCCCCTGCACCTTCATGAACGGCCCCCAGAACTCGTGACGGTTAAGCATGCCCTCAGTCAGCAAGTGGGCGTGGACATCAATCAGCATGGCGTTCTCCTTGTTGTAATCAGCCAGCAGACCCAGTGCCCCATGGCAGGACGTTCAGGTCGATTCGAGGGATAAAATGCATCGCCAATAATATAAACACATTTAAGATATCTGTTCATATTTTTATTGGACAAGAGTCAACCCGGATCAACTTTTGCGGGGTTCAGCCCTTGTAGGAGCAAGCTTGCTCGCGATGGAGGTCAACGACGACTCGGGGAGCCTGACACCCCTCGGTGCTCTCAGGTTTTTCGCGAGCAAGCTCGCTCCTACAGGGATTGCGCTATCTGTGTCCCCCAGGCTTGCGCGCAGCACCAAAAAAAAGCGGCCCTCTCAGGCCGCAAATGCGTGTCCATTCGATGCAATCAGCGTTGTGTTTCCTGAGAAACAATCGACTCCGGTTTCATATCGCGCTCGGATAATGGCGCGTCGTGCACCTGGTAGCCGCCCTTGAGGCCATCGTTGAGCAACGACCACATGCCTTTGTTGAAATCGTAACTGACGTTTTTCACCGTATACGGCAAGGTCTTGTCATACAGCTGCACGCCACTCTGGAATAGCGCGCGGTACAGCACCCCGCCCTGGTCCCAGGCGTCATACAGGCCCGCGCCGAAGGTGTCTTCGTCGAGGTAATAAGTGCGCTTGCTGTAGACGTGGCGCTTGCCAGGCTTGAGCGTCGCCTCCACCACCCACACCCGGTGCAGCTCCCAACGTTCGCAGGCAGGGTTGGCGTGATGCGCCTGGAACTGCTCCTCCTGACCGCAGCTGAAGTAGAACTTGTAGGCGTTATAGGGAATGTACATTTCCTTGCGGCCGATCAGCTTGTAGTCGAAGCGGTCCTGGCTGCCGGAAAACATTTGCAACTCGTCGAACAGGTTCACCCCACCCTGGTTGGGTACCGGCGTGTCGTAGGCGAATTCCGGCGCCAGCTTGATGCGGCGCATTCCCGGGGTGTAGCTCCACGCGCGGCGTGGCTGGCTTTGCGGGTCGAGGAAGTCGGCGAGGATGATCAGTTGGCCGGCGCTGCGAGCCGGGTAGCTGTCCAGCGCCCAGGCGCGGTAGTACAACTGCGGGTCTCGATCGGACTGTTTGACCTGATAATACGGGGCCTCCTCCATGGTGGCCGACTCGGCGGTCTTGGTCACCGAGCCCTGGGAATCCACCACCCAACTATTGGACGATGCCGTGGTGGTGTACCCCGAACCTTTGTAACGCAATTGCTGGTTCCAGATGACCTCGTTGCCGTTTTGCGGCAGCGGAAACGGTAGCCCTCCGCGGCACGTCGGATCGACTGCCAGATTGTCCTTGGTGGTGCGGCAGTTGCTGGCGTTGCGCGTGGAGGCATCAAGCATGTCTTGCGGGTACGCCGCGGTGCGGTGACTCGGGTAGATATCCAGGTAGTAGTCAGGGAATTTACTGAGCAGCATTTTTTGTCCGCCGCTCAGGCGGTCGGCGTATTGGACCATGTTTTTCGAGTTGATGCGTAACAGGGGTTTTTCATCCTTGAACGGGTCGGCCCAGAATCCACTGTCTGGCTTGAAGCCTGGCGGGCTTTGCCTCAGGCCTCCCGTGTAGGGAGGAATGCTGCCATCGGCATTGCCCGCGATGATCGCGCCGAAGGGCGTCAGGGTTTTGCCGATTTGTGCAACCTGGTCGGCCGGAGCCGCAGCCTGGCTGCAGGTGGCGATGCCCAACAGCGCCACCGCCCATGCAAATTGTCCTTTCATAAACAGGTACTCCGTTTCTTGGCGTATTCAGATGGAGGTTTTGAAAGTGAAGGCCAGCCAGCCACGGTCGGTTCCGCCCACGGCGCCATTGCCACCGACGGTGTCGCCGGGAATGTTCTTCGACTGGGCGTCGGTGTCGGAGTAACGCAGGCCGAATTCGTAACGCTGGGCGTAGGTCATCTGCACACCGGCAGACCAGGTCAGTGCGCCTTCGTTGCCACCGCCAGCGCTGGCGGCATTGCCCGACAGGCCATAATTGACGGTCAGCGGCACGGTCATGTCCCAGGACGGGAATACCGACAGGTATTGCGGCGTGTAGTTGACGGCAATGGCGGCATAGTCGCGGGTCGAACAACCGTCTTCCTTGTCCCCTGAACCGGGCGTGCCAACACGTGGGTCAACGCAATTGTTGTTGTTCTCACCCAGGTACAGCTCTTCGTGCTCGGTCACTTTGCGCAGATGGCTATAGGCGAACTCGCCCACGAGCGTGGCGTTCTTGGCGATAAAGTTGCGCGGCACGCCGTACACGGCGTTGACCACAAAGTGGTAGGTATCGCCCCGTGGCCCTTCGTTGTCAGTAGGGTCGACGCCCACCGCGTTCAACGCACCGCCCTTGCGATAGGAAATCTCGCTGCCAACCGACACGGTGTCGAGGACCGTGGAAAGACTCAGGCCGACGAGTTTGACGCTCCGTGGATACACCAGGCGGTAACTGCCCGTGGCAGCCGAGACTTGCGGGGCAAGCCAGGGTTGGTAGTCATCGAACTGGCGGTAGTACGCACCCAGGGTCGACTGAATCGCCTCGACATCGTACTTGGCCATCACGCCCCAGTTGGCCGAGTCACGGCCGTACTTGGATCGCTCGCGGTTCAGGGAAAAACCGGGTGCTACCGGCAAGCGATCCGGTCCCTCGAAAAACGGGTCTGCCGCGCCGAAGTAGGTACCGCCGTAGGGAATGCGGGTGTAGTCCCACTCATAGAAATACTGCGCAGCCAGGGTCAGGTTGTCGGTAGCCTGGGCCTTCGCGGAAATCTGCCCGATAGGCAGGAACACTTCCTTGGTTTCAATGCCAGGACTGGTCACCGCCTTGGCTCCATCGAGCGGCGCTTGCGAGTAGGAAATGGCATGGGCACCAAACAGCAGGCCCTCGCCCCAATAGTTGGTATGGCGGCCGACCTTGACGTTAACCGTGGCGTCGCCCAGGCGCAGGTTCTTCCAGACAAAAGCATCGAGGATTTCCCCCGACGGGCCTTCGACGTAGCGTTTTACCTCCGAGCTATAGCGGTCGTTGTAGTAACTGGTCTGGAAGCCGGGGACGTTACTGTGCACATCATCGTTGTGATACGCCTGGTCATACCAGCCGGCGGCGCTGAGCCGCGCGCCCCAATCCTTGCGGTAGGAAAAGTCGAGTTCGGTGAGCAGGTCGAGGCGGTTCGTGACGATATCGTCCTTGTCGAACTTGCCGTCGGACTCGTCGTAGTTGGGGTTGTTCATGATGCGCCGGTCCTGCTCCTCCGTGCGCATGCCCAGGGTGTAGCGCAAAGTATTGTCCCAACGCAGGTGATAGTCTGGGTTGGTCAGTTCGATGGGCGCCGCCATCGCCGCACCGCCGTAGCCAAACGTCAGTTTCCCCACTGCCAGCAGGACCACCGTCCGCCGGGCCCGCATGCGCCCCTTTTTGCTCATTTGTTTCATGCAAACCACCTTTTGTTTTTATTGTCAGTCGCGTTTTCTGCACCCGGGTTGAACGGCATCCTGGCTAGCGCCCGATGGGGTAGATAATGGATTTTTCCTGGGTGAACTCCTTGAGCCAGTTGGGCCCGAACTCGCGGCCCAGCCCTGAACGCTTGAAGCCGCCGATCGGCGCATAAGGCAGGCTGCCGCTGCCGCCATTGAGGTACACGCTGCCCGCACGAATGCGCCGCGCCAGGGCGTACGCCGTTGCGGCATCTGCCGAGGCCACGGCGCCATTGAGGCCAAAGCGCGAATCGTTGGCGATGGCCACGGCCTCGTCGTCGCTGTCGAAGCCGATCACCACCCCCACCGGGCCGAA
>LNAP01004838.1_pt1 | contig 12209 bp, 8 predicted proteins | sample 602601 | NCBI WGS metagenome assembly LNAP01 (sample SAMN02440304, study PRJNA202911) | soil metagenome | biome: Subtropical and temperate rainforests or woodlands; isolation source: soil samples (1 kg each in a 20% v/v slurry with milli Q water) were... ... | reverse complement strand
CGAAGGCGGGGCGCATGTGGGCAAGGTGATGCTGACGGTCGGCTAACCTCCGGCGAGCGCGCCGGCCTCGAAGGCCGCGCGCCGCTCCTCGGCCACCCGTGCGCGCTCGGCGCGCATCTCGGGATCCCAGGACTGACGTGTCCCGACGAACAGGCCGCCGTCGACCATCAGGTGGACGCCGGTGATGAAGGCGCTCTCGTCCGAGGCGAAGAACAGCGCCGCGTTGGCGATGTCCAGCGGCTGGCCGGCCTTGGCGATCGGCTGGGTGTCCGGAGCGGTCTGGGCCATGGACTGCTTGATCATCGTCGCCAGGCCGGGCGGCACCGTCTCCGAGGGCGTGAAGATGTTGGTCAGGATCAGGCCCGGGCAGATGGCGTTCACGCGGATGCCGTCGCGGGCCAGGTCCGCGGCCGCCACGCGGGTCAGGTGGATGACGCCCGCCTTGGCGGTGGAATAGGCGATCGGCCCGTAGCCCGCGGCCGTGCCGGCGATGGAGGCCGTATTGATCACCGAGCCGCCGCCCCGCGCCTTCATGTGCGGGATGGCGTAGCGGATTCCCAGGGCCACCGAGCGCAGCAGCAGGTTGTGGCTGAGATCCCAGGCCGCGCCGGTCATGTCCTCCATGCGGTTGGGGGAACCGCCTGCGCCTGCGTTATTGAAGAGGATGTCGAGCGCCCCGAAGCGTTCGGCTGCGCCGTCCATCAGGGCCTGGATCTGGCCTTCCTCCAGCACGTCGCAGCGCTGGTAGGCGACCTCGCCGTCGAAGCGCGCCGCCAGGGCGTTGCCGGCCGCGTCGTCGATGTCGCCGACCAGGACCTTCGCCCCCTCCTCGACGAACCGCTCCACGGTTCCCAGGCCGATGCCGGAGCACCCGCCGGTGATCACCGCCACCCGTCCGCTCAGACGTCCCATTGCTTCCTCCCGCTTGCCGGCGCCTCTGTTTCGGACGCCCGCCAGAGCATGTCGCCGGCGGGCGGAAAAATCGAGGCAGTCTCAGCTCCGCGCCGGTTCTAAGCTTCGGCATGTTCGGGGGTTAATCCGGCCGCCGCGCCTCCCAGTCCGGCGGAATGTTTCGCGAACAGCGGTCACATTTCAGCGAAATTCGACACACATGGTTGTTTTGACTGAAAGTTTTTGTGTCCAGGCTGAAAAATGAAACTCGTTGACGATGGGGAAGCCCTCACGCACGATTTGGCTGAATAGTTTCCTGGCCCGAAAGGCTTCAAGGCCTCGGTCTGGCTAAAGAAAAAAATTGACGCTCGCGCATGTATTTTCGCGCGACGGGAGGAAGATTTTGTCACGCGGCCATTTTCCGCCGGATTCCGGTAGCGCGAGTATGCGCTTGGCGAGCCCGCCGGCCGGCCGATGAACGCCCGACCTCCTCTTTCCCTGCCGACCAAGCTGCTCTACGCGGTCGGATCGGTCGCCAATGCCGTGAAGATGCGCGGCCTCTCGACCTTCCTGATGATCTTCTACAATCAGGTCGTCGGGTTGCCGCCGCAGACGGTGACCTTCGTCCTGATGGTCGCCCTGGTGTTCGACGCCATCGTCGATCCGACGGTCGGCCAGATCTCCGACAACTTCAAGTCGCGGCTGGGGCGCCGGCACCCGTTCATGTACGCGGCCGCCCTGCCGGTCTCGATCGCCTTCTTCATGCTCTGGAACCCGCCGCAGGGCCTGAGCGACGGCCAGCTCGTGGCCTACCTGCTGGCCTGCCTGCTGACGGTCCGGCTGTTCGACACCTTCTTCGAGCTGCCGCACTCGACCCTCGCGCCCGAACTGGCCAAAAGCTACAACGAGCGCACCAGCCTGATCTCCCTGCGCATGCTGTTCGCGGTGATCGGCGGCCTCGGCATGACGATCCTGGCCTACCAGGTGTTCCTCAAGGAGAACCCGGACGGCAGCGGCGGCGTACTCGCCCGCGACGGCTACCTGGCCTACTCCGCCACCGCCGCCATCCTGATCTTCACCTGCATCATCGTCTCGACGGTCGGCACCCAGAGCCAAATTCCCTATCTGCGCTCGCCGCCGACGCGGAAGATCACCTTCAAGGCCATGGCCACTGAGGTCGCGGCCACCCTGAACAACCGGGCGTTCGTGGTCGCGACCCTGAGCGGCATGTTCATCGCCGTCGCCGCTGGCGCGCGCGGCGGGATGGAGCTCTATTTCGGCCTCTACTTCTGGGAACTTACCCAGGCCCAACTGGCCGGCCTGGTGACCGTGAGCGTGATCGGCAGCACCATCGGCGTCTCCCTGGCGCCCCGGGTCGCCAGGAGGCTCGGCAAGAAGCACGGCGCCCTGGCCATGTTCATCAGCGCGCTGCTGGTCGGGGTCAGCCCGATCGTCCTGCGGCTGTTCGGCCTGATGCCGCCCAACGGGACCGGCCTGCTCTACGTCCTGCTGGTGATCGAAACCCTGATCAACACCGCCCTGGCCGCCGGCACCGGCGTGCTGCTGGTCTCGATGACCGCCGACGTGATCGAGGACGCCGAGGTCAAGACCGGCCGCCGCTCGGAAGGCCTGCTGATGAGCGCCGACAACCTCTTCAAGAAGATGGTCTCCGGCGTGGGCGTGTTCATCGCCGGCGCGGTCCTGGCCTTCGTCAAGTTCCCCGAGGGCGCCAAGCGCGGCCAGGTCGACCCCGAGATCATCCACAATCTCGGCCTGATCTACATTCCCACCGTCTTCGTGCTCTACGGCCTCGGCATCGTGGCGCTGAGCGCCTTCAACATCGACAAGGCCAAGCACGAGGACAACCTGCGGCGGCTGGCCGAACTCGCCGACGAAGCCGGTATCGACGAAGAAGCCGGGGCTGTTCCCGGAACGGCCGGAGGGGCCGCGCCCCTCAGCGTGAAAGCTTGAGGACACAAAGGCGTTCGACATGACCACCGCCGATTTCGCAGGCCTGCCGCCGCGCCCTCCGATCACGCTCAAGACCAAGGTCCTCTACGGCATGGGGGCCGCCGCCAACATCATCAAGCAGCGCGGGATCACCACCTTCCTGCTGCTGTTCTACAATCAGGTCGTGGGCCTGCCGCCGACCATGGTGTCGACGGCGATCATGATCGCCCTGGTCTTCGACGCCTTCATCGACCCGCTTGTCGGCCAGATCTCCGACAATACGCGCACCCGCTGGGGCCGCCGCCACCCGTTCATGTACACCGCGGCCCTGCCGGTCTCGATCGCCTTCTACCTGATCTGGAATCCGCCGGTCGGGTGGGAGAACGAGGCGCTGTTCATCTACATGCTGGTGTGCCTGCTCACGATCCGGCTGTTCGACACCTTCTTCGAGCTGCCCTCGTCGGCGCTGCTGGCCGAACTGACCTCCGAGTACAACCAGCGGACAAGCATGATCGCCATCCGCTCGTTCTGTGGCGTGCTCGGCGGCCTGGTCATGCAACTGCTCGTCTATCAGGTGTTCCTCAAGAAGAACGCCGACGGCACCGGCGGCCTGCTCGAGCGGACCGGCTGGCAGACCTATTCCATCGTCGCGGCGATCACGATCTTCACGATCATCATCATCTCCGCGGCCGGCACGCACCACCAGATCCCCTACCTGCGCAAGCCGCCGCAGCGGAAGATCACCGTGCCCGCCATGGTCAAGGAAGTGGCGGCCACCCTGAACAACCGCTCGTTCGTCGCCCTGACCATCTCCGGGATGTTCATGAACGTCTCGCTGGGCCTGAAGGGTGCGCTGGAGCTCTACTTCAACCTCTACTTCTGGGGCCTCACCCAGGGCCAACTGGCGTTCCTGACCGTCACCGGCGTAGCCGCCAGCATCATCGGCGTCACCCTGGCGCCCAAGGTTTCGGCCAAGCTCGGCAAGCGGATGGCGGCCATCACCATGTTCTTCGGCGCGGTGATCGCCCTGCTGCTGCCGATCGGCCTGCGCATCCTCGGCGTCATGCCGGCCAACGGGACCAACCTCCTGTTCGGCATCCTGATCATCGACTTCATGGCCAACGGCGCCATGGCGATCATGACCGGCGTCATGCTGCAGTCGATGATCGCCGACGTGGTCGAGGACAGCGAAGTCCGCACCGGCCGCCGTTCGGAAGGCCTGCTCTTCTCCGCCGACAACCTGTTCAAGAAGATCGTTTCGGGGGTGGGTGTCTTCACCTCCGGCGTCCTGCTGGCCTATGTCGCCTTCCCTCAGGGCGCCAAGCCTGGCGAGGTCGATCCGGAACTGCTGCGCAACCTGGCCCTGATCTACCTGCCGACGATCGGCGGCTTCTACGCCGTGGCCATCACCTGCCTGTTCCTCTACCGGATCGACCAGTCGGTCCACGAAGAGAACCTGCGCAAGCTGCGGGAAGGCGCAAGCGAGGCGCATACGGCCAAGGCCGCTCCGGCCGAGAGCCCATCGCCCGCGGCGCCCGCTCCGACCGGCGACCTGAGCCCGGCCACGCCCAGACCCTGATTTTCCGCCCTGGCCGCAACCTCCGCTTGCCAGGGCGACGCTCGCACCGAATATTCGAAGTCAGAGCCCGGCGCAGACCGGGCCTGACCGATCTAGGGAGGAGCAGATGCAAGAGGCGTCTGAACGGCCAGGGCGTTCGAAGGCGGCCGGGTGAGCCGGCCCCCGCTCAGCGTCCGCTCCAAGCTCTTCTATGGAGCCGGGTCGGTGGCCTTCGGCGTGGCCACCCTGGGCCTTTCCTCGGCGCTCCTGCAGCCCTACCTCAACCGGGTGATCGGCCTGCCGGCGCTTTGGGTCGGGACGGCGATCATGGCCACCCTGATCCTCGACGCCTTTATAGATCCGGCCATCGGCCAGTGGTCGGATAAGCTGCGCACCCGCTGGGGTCGCCGCCACCCGCTGATGTACGCCGCCGCGCCCCTGGTCGCCGCGAGCTGCATCGCCTTCTGGAACTCACCCGACTGGCCGCCGCAGGCCCTGGGCGCGTACCTGATGGGCATGCTGGTCCTGCTGAGGCTGTGCGTCAGCCTCTATGAGGTGCCCAGCCAGGCTCTCGCGCCCGAGCTCACCACCGACTACCACCAGCGCACCAGCCTGTTCAGCTACCGCTTCTTCTTCGGGGTGATCGGCGGTTTCGGGATGAACCTGGTGCTCTACCAGGTCTTCCTCAGCCCCGAGAACGGCGGGATCCTCAACCGCGCCGCCTATGGCCAGTACGGCGTCCTGGCCGGCGCCATCATGGCGGCCTCGATCCTGGTCACTTCGCTCGGCACCCACCGGCACATTCCGCACCTGGCCGCGCCGCCGGAGCGCAAGGTCAAGTTCGCCCAGCTCCTGCGGGAAATCGGCGGCACGCTCTCGAACCGCTCGCTGGTGGTGGTGATGCTGTCGGGGCTCTGCTCGGGTGTCGCCTCGGGGATGAACGGCGCCCTCAGCCAGTATTTCTACATCGAGTTCTGGGCCCTGAGCGCCAAGCAGATCTCCTACCTGGCGCTGGCGGCGGTGCTGGCGGCGATCATCGGGGTGGCGATCGTCAACCCGACCTCACGAGCGTTCGGAAAGAAGCGGGCGATGATCGGCCTGTTCTCGGTGGCGACCGTCACCTCGGCGCTGCCGATCCTGCTGCGCCTCCTGGGCCTCATGCCGCCGAACGGCTCGCCCTGGGTGTTCACGATCCTCTGGGGCGACGCGCTGCTGGCCACCACCCTGGCCATCTCCGGCTTCATCATCGTCTCGTCGATGGTCGCCGACGTTGTGGAGGACGCGGCTGTGAAGACGGGCGTGCGCTCCGAGGGGCTGCTGTTCGCCGCCAACGGCCTATTGCCCAAGTTCACCGCCGGCATCGGCGTCTTCCTCAGCGGCCTGCTGCTGACCGCGGTCGCCTTTCCCACCGACGCCGCAGCCGGCGCCGTGCCGCCCGACATCATGCGCCGCCTGGCCATGATCACCCTGCCGGTGACCTTCGCGATGAACGCCCTCTCCATCGCGGTCCTGACCTTCTATCGGATCGACCAGCAGACCCACGAGCGCAACCTCGCCGCCCTGGGCGAGACGCCGCTCGCCGCGGAAGCCGAGCCTGCGGCGCCCCAGGCCGAGCCGGTCATCGCCAACGCCAGTTGAATTCGAGCCCCCTCCCCGCGCGCAGACGCGGGTCCGCTAAGGAAAACAACCCAGTGGCCGTCAGCATGTCTTCAAGCCCCTCCTCGGGAAGGCTCAGCATCCCGACCAAACTCTTCTACGGCTTCGGTTCGGTCGCCTTCGGCGTGAAGGACCAGGGCTTCTCCTACCTTCTGCTGATCTTCTACAATCAGGTGGTCGGCCTGCCGTCCGCGACGGTCGGCCTGGCGATCATGATCGCCCTGATCTTCGACAGCTTCCTCGACCCGCTGATGGGCCAGATTTCGGACGGCTGGCGCTCACGCTGGGGACGCCGGCACCCGTTCATGTACGCCGCGGCGATACCGGTGGCGGTCTCCTACCTGCTGCTCTGGAACCCGCCGCAGGGCTGGTCCGACCAGGCCATGTTCCTCTACCTGATCGTGGTCGCGGTGATCATCCGCAGCTTCATCACCATGTACGAGATCCCTTCGTCGGCCCTGGCGCCGGAGCTGACCACCGACTACGACGAACGGACAAAGGTCCTGGCCTATCGCCACTTCTTCGGCTGGTTCGGCGGGCTGGCGATGACCGTCCTGGCCCTGCGTGTCTTCCTGGCGCCGGACGCGGCGCATCCGGTGGGACAACTCAATCCGGCCGGGTACCAGACCTACGCCTATGTCGCCTCGGCCGTGATGCTGGGGGCGATCCTGATCTCGGCCATGGGCACCCATCGGCACATCGCCCGCTTCAGCACCCCCGCCAAGCGCAAGCTGTCGGTCGGCGAGCTCGCGAGGGAGATGATCGGGACCCTTAGCCACAAGTCGTTCCTGGTGCTGGTCGGAGCGGGCCTGTTCAACGCCATGGCCAGCGGCCTGGTCCTGTCGCTGAACCTCTATTTCAACACCTATTTCTGGGAGCTCAGCTCCAACCAGATAGCGCTGCTGGCGACCGGCAACTTCGTCTCGGCCATCCTCGCCTTCATGCTGGCCGCGCCCCTGGCCAAGCGGGTCGGCAAGAAGTCGGCGGCCCAGGCCACCAAGGTCCTGGCGTTCCTGATCGCCGTCGGCCCGATCAGCCTGCGCCTGGTGGGCCTGGCGCCGGAGAATGGCGCGCCGGCGCTGCTGCCGATCCTGTTCGTCCAGACGGTGTTCTCGACCGCCTTCTCGATCACCTCGGCCATCCTCATCTCCTCGATGATCGCCGACGTGGTGGAGGACTCCGAACTGCGCACCGGCCGCCGGTCGGAGGGCCTGTTCTTCTCCGCCTCAGCCTTCGTGCAGAAGGCTGTCTCCGGCGTCGGCATCTTTGCCTCCAGCATGATCCTGCTGGCCGTCGGCTTCCCGCAGCAGGCCAAGCCTGGCGAGATCGACCATCCCGTGCTCGTGTGCCTGGGCGCAGTCTATCTGATCGTGCTGGCGGCGCTCTATGGCGCGGCGATCCTTTGCGTGTCGCTCTACCGGATCACCCGCGAGGGCCACGAGGAGAGCCTGCGCCGGCTGGCCGCCAAGGCTCGGCGCACCAACGGCGGTAAAGGCCCCGAATACGCCTGACGAAGACGGGAGAGGCGCGCGCCTCTCCCGACCTCCCGCTACTTGGAAATCCGCAGCGAGTTGATGTCCTGAGCGATCGCCCGGAACGCGATCTTCAGCGCCGTACCGCCTTCGGGGAAATAGACGAAGTCCGGCGAGGTGGCGCAGTTGCGCATCACGTTCTGCACGTCCGCATCGCTGCTGACGTTGAAGCCCACGGTGTAGACGATGATCCCCTTGGCCTTCATGGCCGCGCACATCTTCTCCGCCTGGCTGAAGGGATCGCCGTTGGTGGCGTTGCAGTTGATGTGATCCGAAGCGCTGCCGCTGCCGCTGCCGGCGTCGGCGGCGACCACACCCTTGCAGTAGGGGCTGTTGAAGGCGCCGTCGGTCATCAGCACCACGACCTTGAGAAGCTGCTGGGTGCTGTAGGGCGCCGGCGCGCTGCTGGCGTCCGGCCACAGGCTGCCCCACTCGGGCGAGACCATGTACCAACCCCAGCCGACGCCGATCTGGCCGGCCGTGGAGCCGTTGGACGTCAGGGCGTCGATCTTGTTCTTCAGCATGGTCTTGTCGGACGACAGCGGCACGATCTGGCCGGAGCCGCAGGCGCCGTAAACGCGACCGACAAAGCTCACGCTCGGCCCAGCGTCCGTATAGGCTTCCGACCCGATGCGCTCGCTCGCGCAGTCGCTGGCGCCGAACGTCTGCCAGTCGTGGCTCCTGGTGGCGTCCTGGAAGCGGAACCTGAGGCAGCCTTCCCGCAGGCATTGCGCTTTACCCCCTCCCTTGTAGGAGCCGCTCAGATTACCCGACCACGCGCCGTTCAGGCTGAATTCGTCATTCGAAATCCAGGTGACCGTGTAGGTCCCCTTGATTTGCGAGCCATCAAGCTTCACCCCCGAAACGCTCGACAACTCCACCTGATCGCCAGTGTTCAAACCATGGGCGGTCGATTGGATGACGACCTTGGAGTCCTGCCCCCTCACCGCCTGGATCGCCGTCGGGCCTGCCAGCGTCCCGCGAGCCGCATCGGCGTAACCGCCGAGCTTCACCCCCACCGAGTACGGCACGAGGGCCGCCTTGGTGTAGTAAGGCGTCTGCTTGTCCTGCACGACCAGGTCGACGAGGTCCTTGGCCGCCGTGCGCAGGTTGTCCATCTCGCCCGACATCGAGCCGGTGGTGTCGAGCACCAGGGCCACCTCGACATTGTTCGAGTTCCGCAACACCTCGGAATTGGCCTCGATGTCCGCCTGGGCCCAGAGGCGTGGGCCGATGTTCGGCGGGTCGATCGTCGCGTGGCCGGTGACCTTGCCCTTGTCGCTCAGGGTGAAAGTGCTGGAGGTCAGCTCCTGGCCCTCAGGCAGCTTCAGGTTGGCGCGCAGGGCGTTGTCGCCGACGATCTGGATGTCCTCCGTGGTCATCTTGTTCGACCGCGCGGCGTAAAGGGTGGCGGTGTCCAGGGCTTCCTGGAGCTGCCCCCGCTGGGTGGTGATCATATAGACGTCGACGAGGCCCAGGGTCGCCGGGGCCAGCAGCACCAGACCGACGGCGAAGAACACCGCGGTCGCGCCGCGCTCGTCACGCTTGCCGGCACGCAACCAAGCACAAAGGCGGGCGATCCGCCCGTTGACGCTGTTCCTGTCCACGCCCGTTCCTCTCGATAATGGAGGTTTCCAGGGCGCAGCTTCTCAGCTCACGGTAAATGATCGGGCGCCGGAGAAGGTTAAAAGCAACGCTTGTTTCCGGCGCCCGAGGATAGTCACCAGCCGCAGGACTCGCCCTTGTTCTGGACGGTCAGCCAGTCGTTCAGCGGCTTGAAGTAGTCGGCCACGGCGCTGGCGTCGGCGCGGCTCTCGCCGGTGAAGGCGGCCATGGCCTGGGGCCAGGGCTGGGACGCGCCCATCTCCAGCATCGCATTGAACTTCTGGCCCATTTCCTTCTCGCCATAGACCGAGCAGCGGTGCAGCGGTCCCTTCCAGCCGATCTGGTTGCAGGCGGCGCGATGGAACTGGAACTGGTAGATGTGGGCCAGGAAGTAGCGGGTATAGGGCACGTTGGCCGGGACGTGGTACTTGGCGGCCGCATCGAAGGCGTCTGCGGGCCGGTCGCCCGGCGGCATCAGGCCCTGGTACTGGTCACGCAGCTTCCACCAGGCTGTGTTGTAGGTCTCCGGCGTCACCTCGCCCGAAAACACCTGCCAGCGCCAGCGGTCCACCATCAGGCCGAAGGGCAGGAAGGCGATCTTGTCGAGCGCCATCTTCAGCAGGAAGGGGATGTCCTCCTCCGCGCCCGGCGCCTTGTCCAGGAGGCCGATCTGCTGGAGGTAGGTCGGGGTCAGGGCCGAGAGGCCGACGAAGTCCCCGATCGCCTCGTGGAAGCCGTCGTTCGCCCCGTTCTTGAACAGGAACGGCTGGTCCTTGTAGGCCCTTTGGTAAAAGTTGTGACCGAGCTCATGGTGAACGGTGTAGAAGTCGTCGCCGTTCACCTTGGTGCACATCTTGATGCGCACGTCTTCCTTGTCGTCGATGTTCCAGGCTGAGGCGTGGCAGACGACTTCGCGGTCACGCGGGCGGGTGATCATCGACCGCTGCCAGAAGGTCTCCGGCAAGGGCGACATGCCCACCGAGGTGTAGAAGGCCTCGCCGGTGCGGACCATCTTGATCGGGTCATAGCCCTTTTCGACCAGTAGCTTGTCGAGGCTATAGCTGGAGCCCGCGCTCTCCGGCTGGACGACGTCGTAGATGTTGCCCCACTGCTGGGCCCACATGTTGCCCAACAGGTCGGCCCGGATCGGGCCGGTGCGCGGCTGCACCGCGTTCCCGTACTTGTCGTTGAGGCGGGCGCGCACGTAGCAGTGGAGGTTACGATAGAACGGCTCCACCTGCTTCCACAGCCGGTCGGTGTCGGCGGCGAAGGCGTCCGGGTCCATGTCGTAGTTGGAGCGCCAGAGCGCGCCGGTGTCCTTGAAGCCAAGGCCGCGGGCGCCTTCGTTGGAGAGCTCGGCCAGCCGGGCGTAGTCGGCGCGCATCTGCGGACCGACCGAATGCCAGCCCTCCCAGACCGCCTTGAGCTCGGCCGGATCACGGCTGTCGGCGAGGATGTCCTCGGCGTCGTTGAGGGTCAGGGTCTTGCCGCCATGCTGGAATTTCCCGGACGAGTAGGTCGAATCCAGTCGGGTGGTGACGGTCGCCAGCTCGGTGGCAGCGCCGGGCCGATCCGGAGCCGGGCTGACCAGATAGAGCTTGAGAAGCTTGAGCTTTCTGGCCGTGACCGGATCGACCGCGACGCCGTTGAACCGGGCTGCCTCCCGCGCATAGCGGGCGGTCATCTCGTTCTGCTGGGCGGTGGCCTTGGCCTCCAGCCACTGGGTGTCTTCGGTGATGTAGGTCGCCCGCACCCAGGCGGACCGGGCGACATAGGGGTTGAGGGCGGCGAGTTCGGCTTCGGCCTTGTCGACGAAGGCCTTGGCTTCGGCGGCGGTCGGCTTGGAGCCCTGCGCCGAGGCGGGCGCAAAGGCGAGCAGGGCCACGGCGGTGGCGGCCAGCAACTGGGATTTCATGCTTTGAGGCGTCCCTAGCGAGAGATGCGGCCATAGGCCGCCATGTCCCGAAGGGAACGTCAGCCGCTCCCGCCGTCAAGACGATTGAGCTTAAGCCCTTTAGGCGCGGGCCTCGGAGGCGGCCATGCGGATGGCGGTTTCCACGGACGCCTGCGCATCGGATTGGGACAGGTCCAGGCCCTGGGCGATCGTCTCGCCGTCCTCGTCGAAGATGCGCCAGGCCCAGCCGGCTTCGGCGTGGGCGAGGGAGTAGGCGTACGGCGAATCCGTCACAAGCGCCTCCACATAAATCCATGCTGCACTGCAGTATGTACGTACAATGACGACTCCAACGCGGTGTCATGTCAAGCGTTGCAAGGTTTGCGCCGCAACACGAAAAATTTCATGCCAGGCATTCGCCGCGCCGGGAACCTATATTGGGCCGAGCATTCCGGAGAAATTTCGATGACAGATCAACCGACTGCCGATCACCTGAAAGCCAAGGCGAAGTCGTTGATCCGGCAAGCGGCCCTGGTGGCCGGCGACTGGATTGCCGCATCGGCGCCGAATGTCATCGAGGTGAAAAATCCCGCCGACGCCACGATCGTCGGATCTGTGCCAAAACTTGACAGTGAGAGCGTGGACCGGGCCATCGCGGCCGCGGCCGAGGCCTTCCCTGCCTGGGCCGGACTCAAGGGCAAGGCGCGCGGCGCGATCCTCGCCAAGTGGGCGCAACTGGTCAGCGCCAACGAAGAAGGCCTTGCGGCGGTGATCAGCCTGGAAAACGGCAAGCCGTGGAAAGAAGCGCTGGGCGAGATCCGTTACGCGAACTCGTTCATCGAGTGGTTCGCCGGCATGGCCGAGCGACTGGATGGGAAGGTGATCGAGAGCCCCAACGGGCAGGACTTGATCCTGGCCTTCCATGAACCTGTGGGACCGGTGGCGGCGATCACCCCCTGGAACTTCCCGGCGGCGATGATCACCCGCAAGGTGGCGGCGGCCTTCTGCGCCGGATGCCCGGTGGTGCTGAAGCCCGCCTCGGCGACCCCGTTCACCGCCCTGGCGCTGGCGGCCCTGGCGCTGGAGGCCGGAGCGCCGGCCGGCTGCTTCTCGGTGGTCACCG
>LNAP01004835.1_pt1 | contig 12211 bp, 12 predicted proteins | sample 602601 | NCBI WGS metagenome assembly LNAP01 (sample SAMN02440304, study PRJNA202911) | soil metagenome | biome: Subtropical and temperate rainforests or woodlands; isolation source: soil samples (1 kg each in a 20% v/v slurry with milli Q water) were... ... | reverse complement strand
GCGGCCAACGCTGCAACTTCTGCTGCACTACAAGGCGCCGTTGCTCAGGGCGCCGCCCAGGTCGGCACGAGTATAGGTATTGGTGGTGCTGCGCAATTAGGCGCTGGGGCAGCGGCAGGCGCCGGCACAGCGGCAGCGGCAGGAGCGGGCGCTGGCTTCTACGCGTCCCTTGCTGCCATGGCGTCTAACCCTGTGGGCTGGGTGATCGCCGCGGTCACATCTGCCTACCAGAGCGGCAAGCTGTACGATCAAGGTGTTCGCTGGAACACCAAGGATGTGATGAATACCGACCTGGTGAAGTATTCGGGCGGGATTGGGCAGGCCACATTAGCGCCTTTGGCACTCACTAATAACGTCCTGGAGAAAGTCGTTGGTGGGAAGATGGCCGCGATTTTCTCGGGGTCTACCTTTGCATCTGCAATTATCACCAAGGTCAGTGAGAAGATTTTTGGTGGCAGCTGGGCCACTAAGGACGGCGGACTATCACTTGGAATTGAGGGTGGGGACTTCTTAGGTCGTCAGTACATTGATCAAAAGAAAAAAGGTGGCCTGTTCGGGAAGGACAAAAAACGTACAAGGTACTCAGCGCTTGATCCTCAAATGCAAGAGGCGTTGCAGGCTAACTACTATGACACGCAATACTCCGTTCTCGACCTGTTCACGCGCCTCAATGTTTCTCTTAACGATGGTGTGATGGATGGTCTGAACGTAGCGGCCACCAAGATCAGCACCAAGGGTAAGACCGGCGAGGAGATTCAGGAGGCTATCACCAAGTGGTTTGGTGGTGTTGCTGACTCAATGGTATCGGCCGTCGACTTGGCGACTAAATCAGGCCTTGGCGGCTACAACTTTGAAGCGCTGACCACCTTCGTCAATAACCTCTACTCCGTGAACGCGGCAGTTGAGAAGTTTGGGGTGAAGGCTGTTGGCTTCAACGTCGCCGGCGGTAAAGCGGTAGAGACGCTGGTTGCTGTGTCGGGCGGCATGGAGGCACTGACCACCGGCATGAACGACTATTACGCGGCGTTCACCACCGAAATGGACAAGAGCGCCGACAGCCTGGCTGCCGCGCGCGCCGAGTTCACTAAGTTCGGGTTCACTCTGCCGGGTACTCGTGATGGGCTGAAGGAAGTGGTCCAGGCGTTAGACCTGACGACCGAGATCGGCCAGAACATGTTCTCGGCGATTGTCAGGAACGCGACCGCGGCGTCTGAAGCGTATGGAATCCTCGAGGCGCGCGAGTCAGCCTACCGCTCGGCGTTTTTCAGCGAGGCGGAGAACACTGCGTACTCCATCGCGGAGACCACCAAGCAGCTGAAAGAGATGGGGATCACGCTTCCGGCCAGCCGTGATGCTTATCGTCAGATGATCGAAGCCCAAGACCGCACGACGGTTGAAGGCAAGAAGATGTTCGACACGCTGATGAATGCCGCCGGCGCTGCCGGTACCGTGTTCGATGCGCTGAAAGTGCAGGCAGATGCGTTGGCAGCGAAACTGAATCAGGGCGTCACAGACAGCTTCTCGGGCGTACAACGCTCCATCTCAGCCCAGCAAAAGGCCGCAACGGCCGCCTATAACGCGACCAACACCTCGCTCAGCGACATGTCCGCAACGGCGGTGAAGAGCGTTACCGACCTATCCTCGGTCAGTAACTCGCTTGAGTCTGCGCTCAAATCCTTGCGCGGCACGTCTGACGATGCCGTGAAGACTTTGCGTGCCCAGGCTCAGGCGACACTGCAAAGCGCGTTGGCCACTGCTCGTTCCGGCAAGTCCTTGTCTGGCTTCACCGGTCTTGAGGATGCGCTGGACACGGTCAGGGACAACAACACCGACCTGTACGGCTCCATGGAGGACTTCGCGCGCGATCAGGGTCGCACCGCCAACGTTGTGGCTGAGCTGAATGCAATCAACGGCAAACAGCTCACTGCCGCCGAGAAGCTGCAGAAGAGCATCGAGGATCAGATCGGCGTGGCCAAGCAGGCCTACGACGCGCAGATGGCTCAGTACGACCAGCAGCTTGAGTTCGCTCAAGCCCAGATGGACGCTTTCAACGGTATCGACACTTCGGTGAAGAGCGTAGAGGCGGCCATCAAGGCGCTGAACGGATCGCTGATCGCCTCTCTGGCTGCCAAGCCTGCGACCGGTGCCGGTAGCGCAATGGCGAATACCGCGGCGAACAACGCCACGGTGGTCGACACGCTCTATCAGCAGCTCTTCGGTCGCACCGCTGACGCTGGTGAAAACAAGTACTGGGCGGATCGTCTGGGTTCCGGGAACCTTCCCTACGCCGAGATCGTGGCCAACATGACGCAGTACGCGAGTGCTGCTGATAAGGCGGCAATGGCGGCGAAAGGACACGCCACGGGTGGACTGATTACAGGGCCTGGCACCGGAACAAGTGACAGCATCCTGGCTCGACTCTCCAACGGTGAGTACGTCATGACGGCTGAAGCGGTGCGGATGTTCGGCACCGGCATGCTGGATCAGATGAACGCCGGGGTAATTCCTGCCTTCGCAACAGGCGGCGGTATCGGCGAGTCCGGCCCGCAACTGGAAGTGACAGGCCCGAGCCGGATCTTCAGCGCGAACCAGACGGGATCTGGGCGCAACGGTGGTGACTCTGGTGCTACGGCTGCCGAGGTTCGGGAGCTCCGTCGCGAGATAAAGGACAACGCGACCTACACGGCACGGCTCACCAAGACCATCGCGGACGGCATCGACACGCTCGTCAACTCCGGCATGCAAATCAACGGAACTGTTGAAACAAGGGCGGCTAACGCATGAGCCAGATGAAAGTGGTGCCGGGGATAGAGATAACCCCGGCGAAGATGATCGTTAATGTGTTGCCTGATGCCGACTATGCGGCTTGGTCGGCAACTAAGGCATATGTCATTGGCGACTTTATAACCATTGACCGCATCAACTATCAGGCACTGGTTGCGCACACAAACCGCAACCCAGTGACTGATACGGTTAGTCCGCCTGCTTGGCAAAACCTCGGATGGGTCAACAAGTACAGGATGTTCAATAAGAACGTCGGCAACACCTGGAAGATTGGCACCTACACGTCAGCGCCGGATGTAATTGACTTCACCATCCGGCCAGGACAGCGCATCAATGCCATCGGCCTCGTCGGGGTTTATGCCTCGTCGGTGCGCATCATCATGACCGTGCCGGGGGCGACTGACCCGGTGTACGACAAGACCTTTGCCATGTCGAGCAAGGCCGGGGGTAGCTGGTATCAGTATTTCTTCGGCCAGTTCGTCACCAAGGACAACTTGGCCGAGTTCGATTTGCCGCCTTTCAACAATGCCGACATTCGAGTAATCGTCAGTGCGCCGGGCGGTACTGCTCGCGTGGGCATGATGGTTATCGGCTGGGGCAAGACCATCGGTACCGCTGTTTACGGCACCTCGCTCGGTCGCAAGAAGTACTCAACCGTAAAGGAAGAGTTTGACGGAAGCATGACCATCACCGGGCGAGGCAAGCGCAAATCAATCGACTTCCAAGTTGTGATCCAAGGCGACCAGATTTCAAGCGCTCAGCGAACGCTCGATACGCTCGACGACTCCCCGGCCTTATACGTTGGCGCAAGTGAGCTCGATTACACCATCATCGTCGGGATATTCGACGACTTCGATACCGGCCTTCCAACGTACAACCGTGGCGAATACACACTCAAAGTAAGGAGCCTTATGTAATGGCAGTTTCTCCAACGCCTCCATCAATTTCGATACTACCTCCCGCACCACTACCGACTGACTCCGAGGATGTATTTGACGCGAAAGCGGGCGCAACACTGACTGCTCAGCAGGCGATGGTGCCAGAGGTCAATGCCGCGCTCGCTTGGCAGGCCGGCTCTATGGCCGAAACGAAAGGCTACAAGGAGGCCGCCGCTACCAGTGCTGGCGCAGCTTACGACTCAGCCACTGCTGCCTCCAACAGTGCCACGGCCGCCACGACCAACGGCGCAGCTCAAGTAAATCTGGCAAAGGATCAGGTTGCGCTGGCGGTTACCGAGAAGAATGCTGCGGCCGAGCATGCTCTGTCCTCGCAAGCCTACGCACAAGCATCAGGGGTGTCAGCCGGAATCCCGCCGCCAGTAGCTAACCGGTTTCTAGGTACCGATGGAGCTGGCGCGGTTGGCTGGGTTTCCATCCCTGAAGTTCCTGCCGTCGCCCCTCCATCAAACGTGACGCCAGCAGCTAGCGCTACGAATATCACTACCCCCAGCTTTTCCGGGTCGGCGTACTACGGTCTGTACGGCAAGACGCAGGCCTCACGACAGGCGCGCATGAGCCTAAGCCCCATCTTCGCCACCGTACTCTGGGATAGCGGCGAGATTGCTGGGGTCGGCACGACCGTGACCGGACCTAGTCTTAATGGGCTAGCCCCAACCAGTACTCTGGTTTACTGGCAGATCCGCTATAAGGACGTAGACGGCGCATGGTCTGCATGGTCTGCGACCACCAGCTTTACGACTTCCGTGCAGTATGTGCCGACCGTTGCGGGCACGGCCTATGGCGGCGGCTTCTACGCGGGTCGCATGAAGATCGGCGCAGATTCTTACGCTCTGATCGTCGCGCCCAAGGCATCTGGCGAATCGGCAAGCCTTGCAGTGAAAACGTCTAATGACTCAACCGCAGGCACGACAAGCACTTGGAATGGTGCGGCTAACACGGCAGCCATGATTGCAGCGGGCGCCGCTGCGCACCCAGCCGCAAGCTTCTGTAAAAACCTGACTATTGGCGGTTACACCGACTGGGTTCTGCCAGCCAAGGACCAGCTTGAGCTGCTGTATCGCCAACTGAAGCCGGACGCCACAGCAAACAACACAAGTTATGGCGCCAACCCAAGCTCCGACCCTGTAGGCGCGAACTACACGGCTGGCGCGCCTGCACAGACCGCTATTGCTGCGTTCAGGACTGGAGGGGCTGAGGCATTTGCGGTTGATAGCTATTACTGGACATCGACCGAGTACTCCAGCACCTACGGCTGGGTCCAGATTTTCAGTTCTGGCGGCCAGACCAGCGGCACCAAGGCCATTTCGTATCGAGTGCGGGCAGTCCGCATGGTCAAAATTTAACATTTAATAATTTAAAGGGGGTTGCGCCAGTGTCCAGGTCTATGGATTTGCCGATTTACAAGACGAGCTATGAGCTGATGAAGTTGGTCGTCGAGTCCGTGCGGCACTTCCCAAGGGATTTTAGGCCGACACTGGGAGCAAGATTAAACGATGAGTCCGTAAAATTAGTGGTAGCCATATACAAGGCGAACGCCGCCATCGATAAGCGCGCCTGCATTGCGGAATTGCTTGAATCCCTCCAGGTAGTGGAATTGCTTTTGAAGCTTTCTTTTGATCTGCGGTTGATTTCAACAAAGCAATATTCGAAGTCGGTAGAAATTACCGGCGAAGTAGGAAAGCAGGCGGGCGGATGGAAGAAGTTTGCCGAACGCACAAAGAGCCCATGATCCAATTAGTTCGCAGCGTCCGTCATTTTGCCGCCACGGTGGCATTTTCAGTGCGCTTATCTGGTTGCGCCCCTAGCCCTCTGGGTTACGAGAAGCCTGGGCGAAACCCTCCACGGATGTGGATAGGTCTACAGGCAGCCTTCACATTGATCGGCAGAGCCTTCGATGTGCGGGCGTGATGGTGCAAAAAGACCGAGTACTCCAGCACCAACGACTGGATCCAGATTTTCAGTTCTGGCAACCAGAACAACAACAACAAGAACAATTCGTATCGAGTGCGGGCAGTCCGCAGATAAATATATCAATAAGGTTGGTCATGGGTTTTTCAATGCAGGAAATCGTCGAGGCTTATATCGACTGTCGTAAGGGGAAGTCGAGCGCCCTTGAGGCGCAGGCTTTCAATGAGTATCTGCCAAGGAACTTGCAAAGTTTGCACGCAGAGCTAAACGACCGAAGCTACACCATAGGGAAAACCAAGTGCTTTGTCGTCACCAAGCCCCGCCCTCGCGAGGTATGGGCGGCTTGCTTCAGAGATCGCGTAGTTCACCACGTTTTATATAATCGGGTGGCGCCGCGCTTCCATGCATCATTTTCAGCTGGGAGCTGCGCCTGCATTCCAGGCAGGGGGACGCTATATGGTGCCAATCGCTTGGAAAAGATGGTGCGTCGCGTGACCGAAAACTGGAAGATTCCAGGCTTCTACTTAAAACTGGATCTGTCGAATTTCTTTGTTTCGATACACAAGCCAACTCTTTTTTATTTGTTGACGCGCAAGATTACGGAAGATGACTCGTTGTGGCTTACCGAAAAGATCCTGTTCCATAACCCGGTAAGTAACACCATCATCAATAGTGGGCCGGCGCTGTTTGATTTGATCCCTCAGCACAAGAGCCTGTTTTATGCAGATGAAGACTTTGGGTTGCCCATTGGCAATCTCAGTAGTCAGTTCTTCGCCAATGTGTACTTGGATGCACTGGACAAATTCTGTGAGCACCAGGTGAAGCCCATGGGCTATGTACGTTACGTAGATGACTTTATTCTGCTCCACCATGATCGGGATTTTCTTGTGAACGCTAAGGCGCGTATTGAGGCCTTTCTGGCGGAGCATTTACGCGCAGCGATCAATCCTAAGAAGACGATCCTTCAGCCTATCTCACGGGGTGTCGACTTTGTGGGGCAGGTGATCAAGCCGTGGCGCAGGGTGTCTAGGGGTAGGCTTTCCATTAGCGCTCAAAGCGCCGCCAAGCACTCAGAAAACAAGCAGGCGACCATCAACAGCTACCTGGGCCTACTGCGCCAAACCTCATCCTTCATTGAGCGATTGCGCCTTTGCCGTACCGCGCAACGCCTCGGTTTTTCCGTGGCTGGCAGCATGGAAAAGGTGGCGCCTTCGATAAGATCACGCCAATAGCTACGAGATACCAACCCTACCTGGAGATTTCAATGCGATACCTTAAATACACCTACGTCGATGCTGTGACAGGCATATCTTCGACTGATGCGCCGGCCGCAAACGGTCCAGTCAGCCCTTTAGTGGTCGACCTCCAGTTTGGCTTTGCGCTTGAGTCAGAATATCCCACATCAACTCCAGTCATGTTCGGCACCTTCCTGGACGGAACACCTATTGATGTTCCTGGGGTGCTTAGCGAGCTAACCGAGGCCGAATATCAGGCCGCGCTTGATGCCGAATTACTTGCTCGGTCAGCCAAGACTATGGCTAGCTGGGCAGACCAAATTGCCGCCCGCCGTTTCGAAGTCGAGACCGGGGGCGTCACCGTGGCGGGCGTAAAGCTCAACACCGAGCGCGACAGCCAGTCGTTGCTGACGGGAGCGGCCTTTGCCGCCTCCATCGATCCTGACTACCGGATCAAATGGAAGGCCGCGACTGGCTTCGTTGATCTGACGGGCGAGCAGATACTGGGCATTGCCTCACAGGTGCGGGCTTTTGTGCAGGCTTGCTTCAATCGCGAGGCCGAGCTGCTGGGCGCGGTAGCTGACGGCTCGATCACTGCTGAGATGCTGGAAGAGGGGTGGCCGGAATGAGCCGCTTCGTCACCACGCTGAAAACCGACCAGACCGACCGCCGCACCTACAAGCTGCTCGATGACCTGGTGCTGGCCGATGAGGACGAGCGCACGATCATTGTGCCCTCCGGCTTCACCACGGACTTCGCGAGCATCAAGGTGCTGCACAACGCGTTCCTGTTCGTGCTGTTCGCCTTGGTATCCGGTTACGGCAACTACGCGGCGACCGTGCATGACTGGCTTTACGAGCATGGATCGCTGACGCGCAAAGAGGCGGATGCCGTGTTGTATCGGGCATTACGTGCCGAGGGCGTGGCGCGCTGGAGGGCATGGCTGATGTGGGCCGGTGTCAGGATAGGCGGCGCCAAGCAGTACAACTCAACCCCGACAAGTTCGGGGTTTTCTTCGCCTGGAGATTGAAAAGACGAAGCCCCGGTGAGCTGTAATCACCAGGGCTTCTATTTTCTCTGATCGGGACATATCGAGAACGTTCCGCAATGCTAGCAGCGGGAATAGAAAAGCAAAACCCCGAAGATTCGCGGGCTTCGGGGTTTCTATTCCCTCCTATGGAAGTGTGGGCAAGGAGGGCGTGCCGGGATCATAACAGTGCCGGCGCTGTGAAGCACCCAGCCCGTCGACTACAAGATTCAGCCATCCAGCCCGTCAAGTGCGGGTATTTTTTCGCCTGGAGAAAGCCATGCCCATCACCGAGCAGCAGCTGCTGCAGATCCTCCCGAACGCCGGCCGCCAAGCCGGCGTTTTTGTTCCTGTGCTGAACACGGCCATGGGCCGATTCCAGATTGTCGGCTCCAAACGGGTGGCCGCGTTCATTGCTCAGATCGGCCATGAGTCCGGTCAGCTGGTCTACGTCCGTGAGATCTGGGGGCCAACCCCCTCCCAGGCCAAGTACGAAGGCCGCAAAGACTTGGGCAACACCGTTCCGGGCGATGGCTTCAAGTACCGCGGTCGGGGCCTTATCCAGATCACGGGCCGGGCGAACTATGCGGCGTGCGGCGAAGCCCTGGCCCTCGACCTGATCAATCAGCCGGAGCTGCTGGAGCAGCCGAAGAACGCCTGCCTGTCTGCGGCATGGTTCTGGGCAGTCAATGGGCTGAACACCCTGGCTGATGCTGGCGACTTCGAAAAGATCACCCGGCGGATCAATGGCGGGCTCAATGGCCAGGCTGATCGGCTGAAGCTTTGGAGCAAGGCGACGGCGGTGCTGGCATGAGCCCCGCGGCACTGAAGTGGGCGGCGGCCGGCGTACTGGCTCTATTGCTGCTGACGGCTGGCGCCACCTGGAAGGTGCAGGACTGGCGCTACGGCAAGCAGCTCGCCGAGCATTCCGGGGCCCATAAGGCTGACCTGACCGCCATCAGCAATGCGGCCGCCGCCCAGGTTCGTGCTGATCAGGACAAACGCCTGGCGCTCGAACAGCGCCTGGCGGCCAGCGACCAAACTCACCACGAGGCTTTGACCAATGCTCAAAAAGACCAAGCTCGCCTGCGCGATCGCCTTGCCACTGCTGATTTGCGGCTGTCAGTCCTCCTTGCCGAGGATTCAACCGGTGTCTGCTCAGTGCCAGCCGGTACCGAAACCGGCGTCGTGGTTCATGGAGGAGCGCGCGCCCGACTTGACCCAGCGCATGCTCAACGAATTATCGCCATCACCGACGCCGGCGACCAAGGACTGATCGCGCTGCGGGCGTGCCAGGCTTATGTCAGGGCTGTGGCCCCTTGAGCACCTTCAGCTCCAGCAGCAGGCGCTGATTCTCCCTGAATAAGTGGTCGCGCTGCTGGGTAATCAGATCAATGGGGCGGAAGCTCAGGTTGCCTGTTGCCTCATCATTCCCCGCCGATATGCGCTCAAGGGCGACCCTCAGAGCCGCCTCCGCCGAAGCCTTTCCGGTTGCGAGCAGGTCATTCATCTGCACCAGTCCGGCGATATTCTTTCGCGCCTTGTTCAGCTGCGCCTGTGTTCCGCTGAGTTCGTCCTCGAGCAGGGCGCACTGATGCTTGTACATTTCCAGGGGCGTAGGGCAGCCAAGCCACGCCGAGGTGTCTTCGTCGATGTTCATGATGTGCAAACTCAAATACTGTATGCGCGTACAGTAGTCGAGGTGTTGCGGATTTGGGAGTGGTGTTCGTCGGCAGGACGCCGGGGAGGGTGCGTGACTTTTGCGTGACTCTCTCACGCACTTGTAAGCTCTTGTGGGCATTCGATTGCAGCGAGCGCCAGCAAAAACAGCGGTTTCACAAAGGCTTACGGTGTTACTGCGTGCATGGGGTGCTAGGGGTCGAGTGTTCGAATCACTCCGTCCCGACCATATAATTTAAAGGGTTGCGAGATTTTATCTCGCGACCCTTTTTTATTTTAAAGCGATTTTCCCCCTACAAAGCGACTGGCTCATGCTGGAATCTTCTACCAGAACGGCTTGCTCCAGCCCTTGCCTGATCGCGCTAATTGGATTGAAATAGGCACGATGGCTTAATAGTGGCTTTTTCTACATTGCTCATTAATGATCGACGGCATTTTGGCCTCGATGCAGGGAGGCAAATCGATGCGAGCTCTTTTGAGGTATCCGACGCAGGTTGGCATCTTCTACATTGCCCAGTCGACTGACGGGCGATTTCACCCAGTGTTTGATGATGAGAGCCTGGGCAGCTATCGAAGCATTACCCATGCGATCAATGATCTGACAAGTGATGCAACTAGCTCGGTGCTGCACCCCAAAACATTTGAGTTGCTGGATACTTCTGTTCTCGGATTACCAGATGATCCTGGCGAGTGGATCCGCGTTTAGGTTTCATACGTCCCATGGCGTCGCTTCTCGGGTGCCTGCGGGCAACGTTCCTTATTTATTTACTTTCTTCGAGCGTCGTATGGTGAGTATGAAAAAAATAGGTTTGTATGCTGGGATTGTAGGCGCTTTGGCGTCAGTAGCTGCGCTGGTATTACCAGGAACCGCCGTGTCGCAGAGCAGCAGCGGGGCAAATAGTCCGGTCATTTCTGGGAACGGCAATACCGTTAACTACCAGTCGCATACTGGGTTCCCTGGCGCTGAAACAATCAGGGCACAACGCCCTAATATCAGTGAGCGGCAGTACCAAGCGATACAACCGGGAATGACGTATGACGAGGTACTAGACATCGTGAAAATACCCGGTAAAGAAGCCGCAAGTACGGGGAGAGTTCAGGTCTACACTTGGGGCACTGAAGTGTATGTCTACATGACGGTGACACTGGTGGATGGCAAGGTCCAATCAAAGTCTCATTGATACCGATTCCCTTACTCCGGCGACTTATGGTGTCGTCGATGAGTAATTTTTACCTTTTAGAAAAAATTTGCCGACGCAGGACAGCGCTAAGGAAGTATTTTGTCCGTCATAAATATTAAAGAGTTTCCTGCCTTCTTTCGTGCCTACAACTGGTCGAACGTGAACCACAAGGCGCGAGGGTATCCGGGCGATATATATCCCGCCTTCCCATGGATAAAGTCGTTAGAAGACCGTGGCAGTTGGCTTATTAACCAGACGATAATGACTGAAGCTCCGACGGACTATGTCCGTGAGCTTCTCGCCTGGGGCGCCGGAAAGAACGATCCCCGAATGAGATTTGAGGTCGGTCTGGGCAACGTTTCACTGCTGAGTATCTTCGAGCCAGTAGTTGCCAATATCGGTAGTCCAAAGGCCGCGATCACTGCGGCGCTTCAGATCCCCGGGTGCGGGTTGACCTACGCATCGAAGCTGCTGCGGTTCTTGCGGCCGGATGTGCACGCTAGCCTTGATGGGCGTATACGCAAAGCAATGCTTAAAGCCGGATTGCTTAAAGAAATTTACGACAGTAATGAAAATTCGATGGTCCGAGGCTACGTTGCATTCCAGGCCTTCTGCGCCGACCTGGTTACGCAACTCGATGCGGCGAGGATCGCCCGGCCGAAATGTAGTCTTCTGGCGGCTCCAACAGAGACAGGCTGGCGAGTGGCAGACGTAGAAATGGCGTTGTTCACCTGGGCCGACCGCTCGAACCCAGGATCAGGCGCTGAGAGCCAGATAACTAACCCTCAGTGAAATAAGTGTGGCCCGTGCCTTGGCCGCAATCAGCGTTATAAGCCTTTAAAAACCGTTACTTGATCAAAACAAACGCCCGCATGGCACCAGCAGCCGGGGGAAGGAAAATCCTCCTTGTGCTAGCCAGCAGCCTAAGGGCAAGACCAATGGAGCAACGAGCAATGAGCTTTAAACCTCGTTAGTAACTCCAAACGGAATATGTACAGATGGCACTACTGTGCTGGCTGAACGTAGATGGCCCGACTGGTCATCGAAGAAAATATGCGGTCTTAGCACACCCAATACCTTCCTCTTTTCGATACCGCCCAGAAAAAACGCGTCATTGGCCATCACTCCCCAGCTTTTTAGCGTATTTAAAGCCCGTTCATGTGAAGGCGCATTGTAGTGGTCTAATGAAACCGGACACCCATTTAGGCGAGAATGCTCGCCAGATAGAGGTGCCTGATGACCAAACAACGCCGTACCTTTTCCGCTGAATTCAAACGCGAGGCCGCAGGCCTCGTGCTCGATCAAGGCTATAGCCATATCGAAGCCTGTCGCTCGCTCGGAGTGGTCGAGTCTGCATTGCGTCGCTGGGTCAACCAGCTTCAACAGGAGCGCAACGGTGTAACTCCACAGAGCAAAGCCCTGACGCCCGAGCAGCAG
>LNAP01006010.1_pt1 | contig 12215 bp, 9 predicted proteins | sample 602601 | NCBI WGS metagenome assembly LNAP01 (sample SAMN02440304, study PRJNA202911) | soil metagenome | biome: Subtropical and temperate rainforests or woodlands; isolation source: soil samples (1 kg each in a 20% v/v slurry with milli Q water) were... ... | reverse complement strand
AGGGAATCGCCGTGATACGCGTCATCGCGCAGTGAGCGCAGCCACGCGGCCTTCGGCGCTCGCGCCATTTCGCATCCGCAACTACCGTTTCCAGTGGCCCTCGGACCTGCTTACCTCCTGGGCGTTCGAGATCGAGACGCTGGTGCTCGGCTGGTACATCCTGGTCGAGACCGGCTCCGTGCTGCTGCTCACCGTGCTGGGGTCGCTTCAGTATGTCGGGACACTCGTCGCACCGGTGCTCGGCATGGTCGGCGACCGCATCGGTCACCGCGATCTCCTTGTCGTGCTGCGCCTCGCCTATACGGTGCTCGCCTCGACCATCATGGTCCTGGCGCTGACGGGCCATCTCGGGCCGCTCAAGGTCATGATCATCGTGACGATCATGGGCCTGATCCGCTCCTCCGATCTCGGCCTTCGCAGCGCATTGCTCGCCGGCATTATGCCGGCCGAGCTGCTGGTCGGCGCGATCAGCCTGTCACGCACGACCCAGGACAGCGCCCGTATTGCCGGCGCGCTGACGGGCGCCGGGCTGTTTGCCTTGCTCGGCATTGGACTGGTCTATGCGGCGGTCGCCAGCCTCTACTTGCTGGCTGCGATCCTCATGGTCTGCCTGACCCGGCCGAAAAAGATCGTCACGACGAGCGATCTGCCGGCGACCAGCCACGCGGTCTCGCGATTGCTTGAAGAACTCAAGGAAGGGATGGTCTACGCCTGGAATGGCCCGGGCATGGGCGCCGCGCTGTCTGTGGCCTTTCTGGCCAATCTCACCGCATTTCCGTTCACCAGCGGACTATTGCCCTACATCGCGCGCGACATTTTTCACACCGACCAGACCGGACTCGGCTATCTCTCGGCAAGCTTCGCCGTCGGCTCGCTGATCGGCTCCATCACGCTCAGCCTGGTCGGCGGACTGCGCATTGCCCGGCTGCTGATCGGCGCGACGCTGGCCTGGTACGCCATGCTGCTGGTGTTCGTCGAGATCAGGACCATGCCGGTGGCGATGGCCTGCCTCGTGCTCGCCGGCATCGCCCAGAGCATGTCGATGATCTCGGCGGCCGTGATCCTGATGAAGACGGCCAGCCCACATCTGCGCGGCCGCGTCATGGGTGTACGCATGATGGTCATCTACGGCCTGCCGCCCGGCCTGCTCGCGGCCGGCAGCCTGATCGACATCATCGGCTATTCCGCAACAGGTTCGCTCTATGCCGCCGCGGGCTTCATCGCGATGCTGGCGATCGCGATCCGCTGGCGCGCCGATCTGTGGCCGCTGCATGCACCCGCCAATGCGCGGTAGGGCGTGTGATCATAAATTGGGGGACGCCGTTTGACGTCGGCTATGCCCTTTGATAGCGGCCCGAAATCGAAATGTCGCAAGACTTCCGCGTTGGGCCAGAAAACGACAAAGAAACTCGGGCATGTTATGAAGGACCGGACCCGACAGGTGTTGTCAAACGAGAAAACGATGGCAAACGCGACGATTCGCGATTTGGAGGGCGGAGCGGCGTTATGCACTTGGTTTGAAGGCACTCCTTCATTCCACGATGCGAAGCTCCGTGAGCTTGAACTTCGCCAAGGCGCACCAGGTCGTCTGGTCGTGCATACATTCCGGATGGGCTCGGAAGTCGATGCTCAGGGGTACTTCCGCTAACGAAACATGTAGCCGTGACCCTGACGATCTTTGATCTGATCGGTGTTGAACTGCTTGAATTTCTGGAAGCCGGCATCATGGATGGGCTCGACGTGGAGATCGACCATGACGGAATCACACTCAGCTTTGATTCGAGTTACGGCGTGCATGGACAAATCAAGGCAAAACGAGTTGCCGTTGGGTTCGAGCCGCAACAACCGGAATAGCACGCGTAGGATGCGTTGAGCCCTTGCGAAACCCATCATGCTTCGTCAGCGGCGAACGGATAGATGGGTTTCGCTGGCGCTCTACCATCCAACGGGCCGATCTCGGCGATGGCCTCCGCGCTTGCGGAGCGGAAGCCACCGGCAGCCGCGAGTTGATCCGACCTGCCTTGCCTCTCACCGAAGCGGCGGCGGGAATGGAGGCGGCGGCGGCGGATACGGCGGCGGCGGGTACGGGGGCGGAGGCGGCAACGGACGACGCCATCGTCGACGCGGCGGAGGTGGTAGCGGCCGTCGCATGCCCGGCGGAGGAGGAGGTCCGGGTGGAGGCGGAGGAAAGGGCTGCGCCTCGGCGCCAGCCTGACTCATGATGATAGTTGCCGCGCCGGCAAAAACCGCAAAAACTCCGCGTCGCGTGAAACGTTCCACCATTCTGTTGGACTCCTCATTGCCTCGCGACGCATCTTGCGCGACGTGCAATGTAAGCACGTCCATTGTAACTGGACATTTCTGTTTGATTTCCGTTTGTAATTCAGCGCACGTAAGGATGGGTTGAGCCCTTGCGAAACCCATCATGTTTCGTCATCGGCAACGGATTGATTGGTTTCGCTGGCGCTCTTCACATCATGCGGGCTCGGCGAGCCGACCTCTGGCCGGTCAACGCTCCCGCCAATGCGCGGTAAGTGCGTGTCTTTACATTTGGCTTAGGGCCAAACGAAGAAGATTAATCTTTCGGCGGGTCCGTCTGGCGTGAACGAAACAGCGGCGATATCGCGAACCACATAACGGTCCACCAGAAGACCAGCAGGCAAAGTCCAAACCATAGATGATGTGAGCCTTGAGTGACAGATCCCAGAAAGCATCTCACGCCTTTCGGTGAGCATATCACGTCCGATAGGCGGACCAGCCAGATTGCCGGCATCCAAACGAACAAGAACAGGGGTTGCCAGGTGCCGTAACTAAAAAAACCTGCCTCAATCGCGCCTAAGGCGCTGAGCAAACCAGATATCAAGTGCAAGACCATCCGCATGATTGCCCATAAATTCGAACGATGGCTCGCCGTAGCCCGCGTAAGATGGGTTGCCCCCTTGCGAAACCCATCATGCTTTGCCAGCGGCGAACGGATTGATGGGTTTCGCTGGCGCTCTACCCATCCTACTGGCTAATCCCCATACCCGCGCAGCTTCTCCACATCGAGAATGGTGACGCCGCCATATTCGAGCCGCAGCAGGCCCTCCTTCTCCAGCCGATTCAGCGCGCGGTTGGCGTTCTGGCGGGACATGCCGGAGAGCGCGCCGATCTCTTCCTGGGTGATCTCCAGATGCGCGGTCGATTCCGGATAGAGGATCGGGTTGAACAGCGAGGCGATGCTGCGCGCGAGGCGCGCGGTGGCATCCAGCGTGCGGTTGACCTCGAGCATGCCGATGAACTGGCCGAGCCGCTCGTTGAGCTGGCGCACCAGGAAGCGGTTGAAGCCGACGCTGTTCTCGAACAGCCACATGAAGGCGCTGCGCTCCATCAGCGCGACGCGGCTGCTCCGGAGCGCGACCACGTCGTAGCGGCGCGGCTCGTTCTTCAGCACGCTGCCCTCGCCGAACCAGGCCCCCGCCGTCAGCCCGGCAAGGCTGGTCTCCTTGCCGTCGCGCGAGACCCCGCCCATCCGGGCGAGACCGAACACCATGCCGGCCCAATAGTCGAACGTGTCGCCGCGCATGAACACGGTCTCTCCGGTGCCATAGGACCGCTCCGTGATGCCTGCGCGAGCGACCTCGATCTCGGCCTGCGTCAGCTCGCGCGACCAGGCGGCGACGCGCTTCAGTTGATCCTCTGAAATCATGATCCCGAAGCCAGACGCACCGTTTCGTCACCCAAAGTCTTCTGCTGCATCGCAACACGATTGTCTCGACAGCCATCCGACGAAAGACGAAGGCCGCGGCCACCCGAAAAACTTTCTCGCAGAATTGTCAGCCGCAAGACATTCCAAAATAGCGCTTTCCCCTATTGAGGGCCACCTTGGGCGATGCGGCTTTTCATCCCGAACGGGATGGAAAGCGGTGCGGCGTTCGGTGGAGACCATCTGCTGCATGGCCTCGCCGGCATAGCCGTACTAGGGTTGCCCGGCAGGAACCGACGAAGAGCGCCGCTGAACGCGCCATCACCGGGAGGGATTTGTTTGGTGGCTACCAGTCTTGAAGTGCGCGGCGTGTCCTTGCGATTCGGCGGCGTCCGGGCGCTGACCGATGTCAGCTTCGCGATCAGGGACGGCGAGCTGTTCTCGATCATCGGCCCGAACGGGGCCGGCAAGACCTCGATCGTGAACTGTATTTCCGGTCGGTACAAGCCGACCGAAGGCCAGCTGTTCTACGGCGATCGCGACATCACGGGCCTGACGCCGAACGCGCGCGCCTCGCTCGGCATCGGCCGCACCTTCCAGAACCTGGCGCTGTTCCACCACATGAGCGTGCTCGACAACATCATGGTCGGCCGCCATCACCTCCTGAAGAACAATTTCCTCACGGGCTCGCTGTACTGGCTCACCGGCGCGCGCAAGGAAGAGCTCGTGCACCGCCGCAAGGTCGAGGAGATCATCGACTTCCTCGACCTCCAATCGGTGCGTAAAGCTCCCGCGGGCACCCTCTCCTACGGTCTGCGCAAGCGCGTGGAGCTCGCGCGCGCCATGGCGCTGGAGCCGCGCCTCATCCTCCTCGACGAGCCTATGGCTGGCATGAACTTCGAGGAGAAGGAGGACATGGCCCGCTACATCGTCGACCTCAACGAGGAGTTCGGGATGACGGTGGTGATGATCGAGCACGACATGGGCGTGGTGATGGACATCTCCCATCGCGTCATGGTGCTGGATTTCGGCCGCAAGATCGCCGAGGGCGATCCGGCCGCGGTGCTCGCCGACCCCCACGTCAAGCGCGCCTATCTCGGCGAAGAGGACGAGGTGCTGGTCGATCCCGACGATGCCCCGCCGGCGCAGGAGAGCGCGGCATGATGGATTATGCGGGCCGCGTCGCGCAGGCCGATACCTATCCGAAAATGCTTCGGCTCAATGCCAAAGAGCACGGCAACGAGATCGCATTGCGCGAGAAGGATCTCGGGCTCTGGCGCCCGTTTACCTGGAACGACTACCAGAACCGCGTCCGCGACTTCGCGCTTGGCCTCATCGAGCTCGGTCTCGGCCGCGGCGACGTCATCGGCATTATCGGCGACAACCGGCCAGACTGGGTCGCTGCGGAAATCGCCACCCATGCGATCGGCGGCCTCAGCCTCGGGCTCTATCGCGACGTGCTGGACGAGGAGGCTTCATACCTGCTCAACTATGGCGAAGCCCAGCTCGTCTTCGCCGAGGATGAGGAGCAGGTCGACAAGCTGCTTGTGCTGGCCGAACGTGCGCCTGATCTGAAGCACATCATCTATTCCGACCCGCGTGGGATGCGGAAATATGACGATCCCAGGCTGATGTCGGCGGAGAAATTCGCCGAACTCGGGCGTGCGCGGGCCACGCGCGAACCGGATCTTTACGACAAGCTCGTCGACGCCACCAGAGGCGAGGACGTCGCGATCCTCTGCACGACGTCGGGCACCACATCGCATCCAAAACTTGCGATGCTCGCCGCCGGCCGCGTGCTCGGCCATTGCGCGACCTATCTCGCCTTCGATCCGAAGGGACCGGACGACGAGTACGTCTCGGTGCTGCCGCTGCCCTGGATCATGGAGCAGGTCTATGTGCTCGGCAAAGGCCTGCTCTGCCGGATGAAGATCAACTTCGTCGAAGAGCCCGAGACGATGATGAACGACCTGCGTGAGATCGCGCCGACATTCGTGCTGTTCGCACCGCGCGTCTGGGAATCGATCGCCGCCGATGTCCGCGCCAGGGTGATGGACGCAACGCCCTTCAAGCAGCGGCTGTTCGACATCGGCATGACGTCGGGGCTTGCCGCGCTCGCACAAGGCAAGCGTTCGGGCTTTGCCGACGCGATCCTGTTCCGCGCGCTGCGCGACCGCCTCGGCTTCACCCGCCTGCGCTCGGCCGCCACCGGCGGCGCGGCGCTCGGGCCCGAGACCTTCAAGTTCTTCCAGGCCATGGGCGTGCCGCTGCGCACACTCTACGGGCAGACCGAGCTGTTGGGGGCCTACACGCTGCATCCCGAGGGCAAGGTCGATCCTGATACGACCGGCGTGCCGATGGCCGACAGTGTCGAGATCCGCATTGACAATGCCGACGTCCACGGCGTCGGTGAGATCGTGGTGCGGCACCCCAACATGTTCCTCGGCTATTACAAGAACCCCGAGGCCAGCGTCGCCGACCTCAAGGACGGCTGGATGCTGTCGGGCGATGCCGGCTATTTCAACGCCAACTGCCAGCTCGTCGTCATCGACCGCATCAAGGATCTCGCCGAGACCTCGCGCGGCGAGCGCTTCTCGCCGCAGTTCATTGAGAACAAGCTGAAATTCTCACCCTATATCGCCGAAGCCGTGGTGCTCGGCGCCGGCCGCGACGCGCTCGCGGCAATGATCTGCATCCGCTACTCCATCATCTCGAAATGGGCAGAAAAGAACCGCCTCTCCTTCACAACCTACAGCGACCTCGCCTCGCGGCCCGAGGTCTACGCCCTGCTCAAGAAGGAAGTCGAGACCGTCAACGCCACATTGCCGCCGGCGCAACGCATCTCGCGTTTCCTGCTGCTCTACAAGGAGCTGGACGCCGACGACGGCGAGCTCACCCGCACCCGAAAAGTGCGCCGCAGCGTCATCAACGAAAAATACGAAGGCATCATCGACGCGATCTACCGCGGCGATGCCGACATTCCCGTCGACTCCGTGATCCGCTTCCAGGACGGCACCACGCAGCGCGTCCGCACCACGCTGCGGGTGGTGAACTTGGGCGGCCACGGGCACATGGCGGAGGCTGCAGAGTGATCTCGCTTCCGATTCAGAGCGCACACCAATCGATGCGCCCTCTCCCCGCAAGCGGGGAGGGGCGAAGGATAAGCATAACATGAACACCGCCTTCCTCATCCAGCTCCTTGTCAACGGCCTCGTGGTCGGCACGCTCTATGGCGTGGTCGCGATGTCGTTCGTGCTGATCTACAAGGCGACACAGGTCGTCAATTTCGCGCAAGGTGAATTGCTGCTGGTCGGCGCCTGGGTGTGCTGGGCGCTGCTCGCCAAATATCAGGTGCCGTTCTGGATCGGTATGCCGATGACGCTCGTGTTCATGTTCGTGTTCGGCATCGCGATCCAGGTGCTGATCCTGCGGCCGATGATCGGTGAGCCCATCATATCCGTGATCATGGTGACGATCGGCCTCTCGACCGTTCTGCAAGCGACGTTGAAATGGATGTTCGGCGTCAACCCGCAGCCGTTCCCGCGCGTGTTCGAGAGCCAGTCGGTGAGCCTGTTCGGGCTCCAGATCCAGACCGTCTATGTCATGAGCCTCGTGGTCTCGGTCGCCATGATGATCGGCATGGCCTGGTTCTTCCGGGCTTCGAAGTACGGCCTCGCGATGCGCGCCACCGCGTTCAACCAGCAGGTGGCGCAGTCTCTCGGCATCTCGGTCAAGAGCGTGTTCGCGATGGCCTGGGCGATCTCCGCCACCGTATCGGCGGTCGCAGGCGTGGTCGTCGCCGTCGTGAACGGCGTTTCGTCCGGCCTCGCCGCCTACGGCATCAAGGTGTTTCCGGCGGCGATCCTCGGCGGGCTCGACTCCGTCGGTGGCGCCGTGCTCGGCGGCATCATCATCGGGCTCCTGGAAAACATCGCGCAATATGTCGACAGCGAGTATCTGCACTGGGGCAATCTCTACGAGATCGCGCCGTTCTACGTCCTCATCATCGTGCTGATGATCAAGCCTTACGGCCTGTTCGGCACCCACGACATCGAGCGGATCTGATCCATGGCCGGCCCTGCCCTCATCCCTGCTGGTGATTTCCGCACCTCTTATGCGGCCGACACCACGATCTTCCCGACCACCACCAGCCGCAACTTTGCGATCGCCGGCGTGCTGGCGCTGTGCCTCGTGCCGCAACTCCTCGGCGGCTACTGGCTCAGCATCCTGATCCAGATCGGCATCTTCTCGATCGCGGCGCTGGGATTGAACATCCTGGTCGGCTTCACCGGCCAGATCTCCATCGGGCATGCCGCGTTCTTCCTGCTCGGCGCCTTCACCTCGGCCTATATCTCCAACAACGCGCACATCCCGGTGTTCTTCGCGATCCCTCTCTCGGGCGTGATCACCGCGCTGGTCGGGCTGATCTTCGGCATTCCCGCGGCGCGATTGAAGGGCCTTTACCTCGTCATCGCGACGCTCGCGGCGCAGTACATCCTGCTCGACTTCTTCTCCCGCGCGGAGTGGTTCACCGGCGGCTCGGTGCCGGCCAGCGCCAATCCGTTCTCGATCTTCGGCTACACGCTGCGCGGCGACCGCCAGTATTTCTACGTCGTGCTGGCCTACGTGGTCGCAAGCTACATCCTCGTCACCAATCTGATGCGCACCCGCGACGGCCGCGCGCTGGTGGCGATCCGCGACCATTATCTCTCAGCGGAGATCATGGGCATCAACCTCACCAAGTATCGCACGCTGTCGTTCGGGCTGGCCGCCTTCTTCGCCGGCATCGCCGGCGCGCTCTACGCGCATTACCAGCTCGTGGTGTCGCAAGAGGGGTTCGGCATTGAGCGCTCGATCCTGTTCCTCGCCATGATCATCATCGGCGGCACCGGCTCGATCATGGGCACGCTGATGGGCACCGCTTTCGTGGTGCTGTTGCCTGAAACGATGGAATTCCTCAGCGGCTACCTGAAGGGCGGCGCGATCGACAAGGCGCTGTCGCTCAACAACAACCTCACCTTCCTGCGCGAGATCGCGATCGGGGCGATCATCATCGCCTTCCTGATGTTCGAGCCCGACGGGCTCGCGCATCGCTGGCGGCAGATCAAGGCTTACTGGAAACTCTACCCGTTCTCGCACTGAGCGCGGCAACTTCACTTAAAAACCATAAAAGGAGGAACGAACCGATGAAGACCAAGTCCCTTTTGAGCACCGCGTCGCTCGCCCTTGTCATCGCAGCCTTTTCCGCGGGGGCACAGGCGCAGATCGCGGTTGGCCACCTTGAGGATCGCTCTGGCGGCACCTCCGACGTCGGCACCCCCTACGGCCAGGCCGTCGCCGACACGTTCGCCTGGGTCAACAAGAACGGCGGCGTCGGCGGCAAGCAGCTCAATGTCGACACCAACGACTACGGCTATCAGGTGCCGCGCGCGATCGCGCTCTACAAGAAGTGGTCGGCGCCGGACTCCAAGGTCGCGGCGATCATGGGCTGGGGCACCGCCGACACCGAGGCGCTGACGGGCTTCCTCGCGCAGGACAAGATCCCGGATCTCTCCGGCTCCTACGCCGCGGCCCTCACCGATCCCGAAGGCATCAGTGGCAAGGCCAAGCCCGCGCCCTATAATTTCTTCTACGGCCCGAGCTACTCGGACTCGCTGCGCGCGATGCTGATCTGGGCGGCCGAGGACTGGAAAACCAAGGGCAAGCCCGGCAAGCCGAAATTCGTGCACATGGGTGCCAACCACCCCTATCCGAACGCGCCGAAGGCTGCCGGCGAAGCCATGGCGACCGAGCTCGGCTTCGAGGTGCTGCCGCCGCTGGTGTTCGCGCTGGCGCCGGGCGACTACAGCGCGCAGTGCCTGAGCCTGAAATCCTCAGGCGCGAACTATGCCTATCTCGGCAACACCGCGGCCTCCAACATCTCGGTGATGAAGGCCTGCAAGACCGCCGGCACCGAGGTGCAGTTCCTCGGCAATGTCTGGGGCATGGACGAGAATGCCGCCAAGACGGCCGGCGATGCAGCCAATGGCGTGATCTTCCCGCTGCGCACCGCGGTGAGCTGGGGCGGCGACGCGCCCGGCATGAAGACGGTGATGGAGATCTCCAAGATGTCCGACCCCACCGGCAAAGTGTATCGCCCGGTGCACTACATCGCGGCCGTCTGCTCGGCGCTCTACATGAAGGAGGCGCTCGACTGGGCTGCCAAGAACGGCGGCGCCACCGGCGAGAACGTCCGCAAGGGATTCTATCAGAAGAAGGATTGGGTCCCGGCCGGCATGGAAGGCGTCTGCAATCCCTCGACCTGGACCGACAAGGACCATCGCGGCACGCTGAAGGTCGACCTCTATCGCACCAAGATCACCGGTGCGACCGACGGCGACCTCAACGACCTCATGGCCAAGGGCGCGATCAAGCTCGAGAAGGTCAAGACCGTCGAGCTGCCGCGCAAGCCGGAATTGCTGGGCTGGTGAGCTTCGCTGTTCCCACACACGCAACTGTCATCCCCCGCATTGTGCGCAGCGCGCACTGGAGCGGGGGATCCAGTACGCCGCGGCTTCTCAATAAATCGCTGGCGTCTCTGGAATACTGGGTCGCCCGGTCAAGCCGGGCGACGACAGCGGAGAGTTACGAAGCATGACCCAAACCATCGAAGCAGCCCGGTCTACTCCCACCGCCGTGGCACCCGCTGCCCTCCTCAGCGTGCGCAACATCGAGGTCGTCTATGACGACGTCATCCTGGTGCTGCGTGGCCTGAGCCTCGATGTGCCCAAGGGCGCAATCGTGGCGCTGCTCGGGGCCAACGGCGCCGGCAAATCGACGACACTGAAGGCGATCTCGGGGCTGCTCAAGACCGAGGACGGCGAGGTGACGCGCGGCGAGATCCTGTTCGAGGGCGAACGCATCGACAAGATCGTCCGCCGCGGCATCTTCCAGGTGATGGAGGGCCGGCGCATCGTCTCCGACATGACGTCGCTGGAGAACCTCAAGCTCGGCGCCTTCACCCGTCGGGATCGCGAAGTCGATTCCGATCTCGACATGGTCTTCAACTATTTCCCGCGTCTGAAGGAGCGTACCGGCCTTGCCGGCTATCTCTCCGGAGGCGAACAGCAGATGCTCGCGATCGGCCGCGCGCTGATGGCGCGGCCGAAAATGATCCTGATGGACGAGCCGTCGATGGGTCTGTCGCCGTTGCTGGTGAAAGAGGTGTTCTCGATCATCCAGAAAATCAACCGCGACCTCGGCGTCACCATCCTGCTGGTCGAGCAGAACGCCCGCGCCGCACTGTCGGTGGCGAGCCACGGCTACATCATGGAGCAAGGCAAGGTCGTGCTCGACGGCACCGCGGACGAATTGCGCGACAACGAGGACGTCAAGGAATTCTATCTCGGCGGCGCCGGTGACCAGCGCAAGAGTTTCAAAAACCTCAAGAGCTTCAAGCGGCGCAAGCGCTGGCTGTGACATGGCGTTTTCGAGCGAAGTGGTAACCGGTTCGCGTGAAGAAGACGCGTCAGAAAATGAATCTAACTCAGCACCTGCTCCGCTTCCGTGACCGCACAGAGAACATGATAGAACGACGACGCAGGAATGGTGTCGACCAGCGATCTGCCGTCGCGATCGAACTGGTCGTACCAGCCGCCCCGCACGGGATGGCTGAGATAATGCCGTTCGAGCCGCACCAGGGCCGCGCGCGCCTCGTCCGCCGCTCCCGCCTCGCCGGATTCGGCCTGCGCGATCCACGCCTTCGCCATCTCGGTCTGCGGCCACAGCCGGCGCGTGCTGCGGCGGATGTTGCCGGCAGCATCGCCCTCGTCGACGAGGCAGCCGGTCGCCTCGTCGCGATAGCGCAGCGCGGTCGCCAGCAGTTCGGCACGGCGTTGCCCGGTCGGGCAACCGGTGATGCGTTCAAACCCCTTCAGAAGCCAGACCCATTCTGCCTGATGGCCGGGCTCGACGCTGACCGGCTCGATCTTGGACCAGTCCTCCTCGAAATACTCCGTCAGGATGCGTTTCTGCTTGTCGTAGAGATTGGCGAGAAACAGCGCGAAGAACTCGCCGGCACGGTTCTGGAACGAAAAATCGTGGGTTGCGTCGAAACACGCGATCATCGCCTCGAACAGATGCATATGCGGGTTCTGCCGGCGCGGCAGCGACACCGGCAGGCCTTCGTGGACGCCGCCATGCGGCGAGCGCAGATGGCCGTCGAGGAAGGCAAGCAGCGCGTCGATCTCGGCGCGAACCTGCGCATCCTTGTCGAGCGTATAGACCGTCGCGAGCGCAAACAGGATGAAGGCGTGGTCATAGGCGTCGCGCCGGCCGTCCAGGACCGCACCATCCGGCGTCAGCAGGTGAACATAGCCGGGCCTGCCGTCGGGCGCCTTCGCCTTTGCCAGCAGATGCTCCAACCCCTTCAGCGCGATGCCGCGCCCCTCAGGGTACCAGCCCATCTGCGCCGCCTTGGCGTAACAGTAGATTTGCCGCGCCTGCACGAGCACGCGCCGCGGCGCGGCCACGTCAGCCGTGCCGTCGCGGT
>LNAP01008948.1_pt1 | contig 12216 bp, 10 predicted proteins | sample 602601 | NCBI WGS metagenome assembly LNAP01 (sample SAMN02440304, study PRJNA202911) | soil metagenome | biome: Subtropical and temperate rainforests or woodlands; isolation source: soil samples (1 kg each in a 20% v/v slurry with milli Q water) were... ... | reverse complement strand
ATTCGCCAAAACCGTTTCACCATTTCCAGCGTGACGACGAGCAGGGCGGTGGCGGTCAGGGTGGCGATGAGGTCATTGGCGTGCAATGGCCCGAAGCGGAACAATTCGCGCGCTGGTGACCAGGCCAGAATGAGGCTCAGCAGCGACAATGTGACCACAGCCACCCACCACAGGGCGCGGTTGTTCCAGCGCAGGGCGTTGGCCAGCGAGCTGCTGAAGGAGCGATTGACCAGCACCAGCCCGAGGTTGATCAGCACCAGCGAGACGAAGGTGAGTGCGCGCACTTCGTTTTCGGGCATGCCGCGGGAGAGGGCGAGCAGATAGAGCGCGGCGAGCACGCCGAAGGCGACCAGGCCTTGCAGCACGCTCCACAGGATGAAGGGCAGGGAAAACAGGCGGCTATTGGCTGCGCGCGGGCGGCGCTGCATGATGTCGCGCTCTTCTTCTTCGGCTTCGAATACGATCGAGCAGACCGGGTCGATGACCATTTCGAGAAAGGCGATGTGGATGGGCATGAAAATCAGCGGCGAGCCGATGACCAGCGGCAACAAGGCGAGCCCGGCAATCGGCAGGTGGATGGCGAAAATATAGCCCATGGCCTTGCGCAAATTATCGTAGATGCGGCGGCCAAGGCGCACGGTTTTGACGATGGAGCCAAAATCATCATCCAGCAACACCAGCGCGGCGGCTTCGCGCGCCACGTCCGTGCCGCGGCCGCCCATGGCGATGCCGATGTCGGCAGCTTTGAGCGAGGGCGCGTCATTCACGCCGTCGCCCGTCATGGCGACGACTTCGCCAGCGGCTTTGAGCGCGCGCACGATGCGCAGTTTTTGCGCGGGCATGATGCGCGCGAAAACGGAAACGGCAGGGATGCGTTGGCTTAATTCCGCGTCACTCATGGCTTCGATCTCGTCGCCGGTGAGCACTGCGTCCGAAGCCAGTCCGGCGGCGTGAGCGATGGCGCGGGCGGTGGCCGGGTAGTCGCCGGTGATCATCACCACCCGGATGCCGGCCGAGCGGCATTCACGCACCGCGTCGGGCACGGAGGTGCGCAGGGGATCGGCCAGGCCGACCAGGCCGACGAAGTTGAAGGCAAACTCTTTGGGTGAGGCAGGCCATGCTTGCGCGTGCGGGTTGGTCGCCGCGGCCTGCGCCACGGCCAGCACGCGCATGCCTTGTTCCGCCAGGGCATTGACTTCATGCGTGAGCTTGGCCAGCGCGGCGGCGTCGAACTGGCAAAGCGCGGCAATGGCTTCGGGCGCGCCTTTGGCGGCGATGCGGTAGCTGTCTGTGCCCGCGATTTGCCAGACTTGCGTGACGGCGAGCAAGTCCGGGCGCAGGCCGTAGCTGTGGACGAGGGTTTCCTGTGTGTTTTTTGCCGAGGCCAGGGCGTGAAACGCCTTGTCCATCGGGTCGAAGGCTTCCGGTGCGCTGGCCAGACGCCCGCCATCGACGAGGGTTTGGAATTTTGCCGGCAATGGTTGTGCGTGCCGGGGTTCGGGAGACGGCTTATACGTTTCCCCCGCCACTACCAGCGCTGCAATCGCCATGCGGTTTTCAGTCAGCGTGCCGGTTTTGTCGGTGCATAACACGGTGGCCGCGCCCAGCGTTTCAATCGCCGCTGCGCGACGGGTGAGCACGCGCGCGCGGGAAATGCGCCAGGCGCCCATGACGGTGAACACCGTGAGCACCAGCGGAAATTCTTCCGGCAGCATCGACATGCCCAACGCAATGCCAGCCAGAATGGCATCCAGCCACGAGCCGCGCGTGAGGCCGTAGAGCAACACGGCGATGACGCAGCAAACCAGGCCGAACAGGCCAAAGACGCGCACCAGGCGGCGGGTTTCCTGCGTCAGGCGCGGCGGCGCGCTGTCGATGGTTTCCAGCGCCTGGCCGATTTTGCCAATCTCGCTGCGCGGTCCGGTGGCGGTGACTTCGGCCAAACCCTGACCGCGCACGAGCAGCGTGCCGGAAAAGATGAAAGGTAAATCGTCGCCGCCGGGACGTGCGGCTGGTGCTGTATTCGCCGTCCCATCAGCGCCGACTTTTAGGGAAACCTTGCGCACCGGCACCGATTCGCCGGTCAAGAGCGATTCATCCACCTGCATGTCGGTCGCCTGGGTCAGCCGTGCATCGGCGGGCACGCGGTCGCCTTCGGCAAGCAGAAGCAAATCGCCGCGCACCACTTCGCGGCCGGGGATGCGGTGCTGCTCGCCATGGCGAAGCACCAGCGCACGCGGGCTGGTCAAATCGCGCAACGCTTCGAGCACGCGCTCGCTGCGGCTTTCCTGCACGATGGCGATGACCACGGAGATGGATGCAAAAGCCAGCAGCAGCAAGGCTTCGGTCAGGTCACCCAGGATCAGGTAAATCATGCCTGAGCCGATGAGCAGGCCAAACATCGGCTCGCGGACGACTTCCAGCGCAATGCGCGGCAGTGTGCGGTGTCCGGTGCGCGGCAGTTCGTTATAGCCTTCTGCCGCTAACCGTGCTGTTGCTTCGTCGTGGGTGAGCCCCTGTGGCTGGGTGGGTGTCGTTTGTGGGGCTTGATCTGGCATGGTGGTTTTCAGCGGGGAGAATCAACACCCCGCTAATTTAACCGATGCCCAAATTAACCGATGCCCAAACGGCGGCAGATTTCCAGCGTCAGGCGCGATTGGTTCATCGAATAAAAGTGTAGCCCCGGCGCGCCGCGTGAGATGAGCTGCTGGCACAAATCGGTGACCACCTCCAGCCCGAAGGCTTCGATGGCGGCCGTATCGTCGCCAAAACTTTCAAAGGTCTTGCGCATCCAGCGCGGAATCTCGGCGCCGCAGGCGTCCGAAAAGCGCGCCAGTTTTGAAAAGCTGCCGATCGGCATGATGCCCGGCGTGATCGGCGCCGTGACGCCCAGTGCGCGGGCTTCGGCGACGAAGCGCGTGTAGGCGTCGGGATTGTAAAAATATTGCGTGATCGCGGCATTCGCGCCAGCGTCGATTTTTTGCTTGAAATGCCGCAAGTCGTCGCGCGGGCTTTTCGCCTGCGGATGCCATTCCGGGTAAGCCGCGACGTCGATGTGAAATGCGTCGCCGGTTTCCTCACGGATGAAGGCGACCAGCTCATTGGCATAACGGAATTCACCGGGGTCGGCCATGCCGGAGGGCAAGTCGCCACGCAGGGCGACGATGCGGCGGATGCTGCGGTCGCGGAAGATGGCCAGCAATTCACGGATACTCGCCCGCGTTGCGCCGATGCACGACAGGTGCGGCGCGGCGACATGGCCCGCGGCGGCGATTTCGCTGACAGTCGCCAGCGTGCGCTCCTGCGTCGAACCGCCAGCACCGTAAGTGACGGAGAAAAAGGCCGGCTGCAACACGGCCAGCCGTTCGCGCGTGGCGCGCAATTTTGCTATGCCTTCCGCCGTTTGCGGCGGGAAGAATTCAATGGAGAGTTCGAGGTTCATGGCTTGTCTTTAAAAAAAGTCTTGTCCAGCGGCGGATTCAAAAGCCCGTTCCTGGACGGTGCTGGTAATACGACAAATGCACGGTGCTCGCCGTGTTACCAGCGCCGACTTTAGATGTTTGTTGAAATTTAATAACGATAATGTTCTGGCTTGTAAGGGCCGGCTTTTGATACGCCAATGTAGGTCGCTTGCTGTTCGGTGAGTTCAGTGAGTTGTGCATTCAACTTTTTGAGTTGCAGGCGCGCCACTTTTTCATCCAGATGCTTGGGCAGCGTATACACGCCCACCGGGTAATCCGCGTTGCGCGTGAAGAGCTCGATTTGCGCAATCGTCTGGTTGGCGAATGACGACGACATCACATAGCTGGGATGCCCCGTGCCGCAACCCAGATTCACCAGCCGGCCTTTGGCCAGCAGAATGATGCGTTTGCCGGGTTTACCATCAACTGCGGGGAAAATAATGTGATCAACCTGCGGCTTGATTTCTTCCCACTGGTATTGCTCCAGCGCGGCGACTTCGATCTCGTTGTCGAAATGCCCGATGTTGCACACAATCGCCTGGTCTTTCATCTTCGCCATGTGGTCATGCGTGATGACATGGTAGTTGCCCGTGCAGGTGACGAAAATGTCCGCCTTGTCGGCCGCGTAATCCATGGTCACGACGCGATAGCCTTCCATCGCAGCTTGCAGCGCGCAGATCGGGTCGACTTCCGTCACCCACACCTGCGCCGAGAGCGCGCGCATGGCTTGTGCTGAACCCTTGCCCACGTCGCCATAACCGGCGATGACAGCCACCTTGCCGGCGATCATCACGTCGGTGGCGCGCTTGATGCCGTCGACCAGCGATTCGCGGCAGCCATAAAGGTTGTCGAACTTGGATTTGGTCACGCTGTCATTCACGTTGATCGCCGGGAATTTCAATTCGCCGCGTTCGTGCATTTGATACAGGCGATGCACGCCGGTGGTGGTTTCTTCCGTCACGCCCTTGATGTGCGCCAGGCGCGTGGAGTACCAGGTTTTATCCACCGCGATTTTGGCCTTGATGGCCGCAAACAGCACGCGCTCTTCTTCGCTGGTGGGGTGGTTCAATACCGTTTGGTCTTGTTCAGCCCGCGCACCCAGGTGCAGCAACAGCGTGGCGTCGCCGCCGTCGTCCAGAATCATGTTGCTGTAGCCGTTGTCCGGCCACTCAAAAATGCGGTGCGTGTAATCCCAGTATTCGGTGAGGGTTTCGCCCTTCACGGCAAACACCGCCGTGCCGCCTGCCGCGATGGCTGCCGCAGCATGGTCTTGGGTAGAGAAAATGTTGCACGAAGCCCAGCGCACTTCGGCACCCAGCGCTTGCAGGGTTTCGATCAGCACGGCAGTTTGGATCGTCATGTGCAGGCTGCCGGTAATGCGCGCGCCGCGCAAAGGTTGTATTGCGGCATATTCGTCGCGGATCGCCATCAAGCCAGGCATTTCGGTTTCAGCAATGGCGATTTCCTTGCGCCCCCAAGTGGCAAGGTTTAAGTCGGCAATAACGTAATCCGGGGCAGGTGTAGCGGCAGTGGTCACAGCATTCATTTCAAGGCTCCTTGAACAGTGACCGGGAAGAGTGCGAAGCTGAAGATGATGGATGAATCAATGGCGTGTCATTTTTAATGGCACTTAATGCTACGTCTGCCAACTCCATGCAACTCACCCTACCCGGTAAGGGTTAAGTGAGCGCAGTTGCAAAAAACCGAGCCTGGGGAGAGTGAACCCTCGCCTTGCAGCGCTCCTCGGAGAAAAATAATTATAGCCGATGGAAAGAATTGCGTTGACGCAGTGCATCAAAACGGTGCATAATTCGTCTGCGGGGTGGAGCAGTCTGGCAGCTCGTCGGGCTCATAACCCGAAGGTCACAGGTTCAAATCCTGTCCCCGCAACCAAATATAAACAAGGGCTTACGCGATTATTCGGGTGAGCCCTTGTTGCTTTCCCTTGTTGCTTTCTGGGGTTCGTGCAGGGGTTCTGTAGCGTTTTTTGCCCAATGCAACAGTTGTCGCCGTCCCACCAGCGCCGACTTTTCTACGGGCAGCGCTAGGCGAGGCCGGGGAGGGGGTGTCAAGCGGCAGCCGGGGGGGGGCGATGCGCCCCGGCGGGCTGGAAAACACCCATTCATTCCCGCTTGGCGAGGCTGATACGAAATGCTTCTAAACGAGCCTCGTAGTCCACGGGATCACCATAGTCAAGAAAATGGGAATAATGCCCGTGCGTGCCAAGCACTTTGCGGGCATGCTTGATAGGGCAGAAATATTTTTCTGTACGCGCCACGATTTCACTGGCATAGGCAATCAGGCCATTAGCGTATGCACAATAAGAGCAATGAAACTTCTCGATGAAATTGAGATATTCAAGCTGTTGCCGATCAAATACGATGTAGTCTTTACGTTTTACCTTGCCAATCCGGTAAATCGGGAAGCACGTCGCCTGATAGATGCTGACGCATAAGTCGAGAAGCAGCAGCGGAACGATCATGGCGTAGATGAGCGGTCCTGTGATCAGGTTCTGTGGGCGATAGGTGATCAGCCAATGGAAAAATCCCGTCCTGAGGCGGCGGTGGGTCTGCTTGACGGACTCTTCAAATTCGACACGCTTTTCCTTGATATTGAAGAGGATGCTGCTTTCTTCCTCGTGGAGCGCTGAGCGCAAATCTTCCTCAAGTGCCGCCATTTGGCTGAGCAAGTGCCGGATTTTTTCGTTCATACATGGCTCCAATTGAGTAACCATCACTTTAACAGACTGGAATCATTACGGCCTGTTGGTCCGGGGGCATGAAGAATCCCGCCGGTTTTCTTGGCTGCTAGTCAGGTGAGTGCCAAAATTTTCTGGGTGCGCGATGGGCGCGAGGTCGATGGGGCAGATGCTGGCCGGGTTTATTCGACCAAAGCCACCGTCTTGATCTGTACCCACACGCGCTGTCCTTGATGGAGCTGGAGCTGGTCGCGTGAGCGGTGCGTGATACGGGCGAGCAGGGGGGTGCTATTGGGTGTGCCGCCAACATCCAGCCGCACCAGCAAATGCGCGGGGTGGCGTGTCTCCGCAAAGGCTTCAATTTGTGCGGGCAGACGATTCACAATGCTGCTGTCCGTCACCTCAGTGAGCGCAATGCTCACATCGCTGGCGTGAATCGAGATTCTTGCCCGGTGGCCAAGCGGCATTTCGCGCAAGCCTGCATGGACACAGCCACCCGGAAAATCCAGCCGTGTGAGGTGATATTCAGCATCGTGTGCGCCGACGGTCACGTCGATCACCACGCCTGCATCCTGGTATTGCGCCAGCGGCAGGTCAAGCCGCGCTGTCAGCTCTGTCAGCGAGCCGCTGGCAATGGCTTTGCCCGCGTCCAGCATGACGAGGTGGTCGGCTAACCGGGAGACTTCATCCAGTGCGTGGCTAACATACAGGACAGGGATGTCGAGTTCATCGCGCAGGCGTTCCAGGTAGGGCAGGATCTCGCGCTTGCGTTTGTAATCCAGCGCAGCCAGTGGTTCGTCCATGAGCAAAAGTTTCGGCGCGGCCAGCAAGGCGCGGGCGATGGCCACTCGCTGGCGCTCGCCGCCGGATAATCTCTCTGGCTGGCGCAGCAGCAGGTGGCCGATGCCCAGCAACTCAACGATGTTGCGCTGATCGACCGGCTCGGCTGTGTTGGTTTTTTGGCGTCGGCTTCTGGCAGCGCCGTAGTCAAGATTGCCCTGCACGGTCAGGTGCGGGAACAGGCTCGCTTCCTGGAAAACATAGCCCAGGGCACGGCGATGCACCGGCAGGAAGACGTTGTCCGCTTGCCAGCATTCGCCATTGACGATGAGATGCCCGTTGCTGACTTTTTCCAAACCGGCTATGCAGCGCAGCAATGAGGTTTTGCCGGAACCCGACGGGCCGAATAATGCGGTGATGCCTTGCGCTGGCAGTTGCAGATTGACGTCCAGTGCAAAAGTAGGGGAAGCCGAGGCCGGATAGGCCAGCGAAAAGCGGGCTGAGATGCTCAATTGGCTGCCTTTTTTGGGGTCATTGGGTTGAAGTGGTAGAGCACCAGCAGCACGCAAAAGCTGAACAGCAGCAAACCGCCGGAGAGCCAGTGCCCCTGGGTGAATTCAAGCGCTTCGACATGGTCGTAGATTTGCACTGAAACGACGCGGGTTTTGCCCGGGATGTTGCCGCCTATCATCAGCACCACGCCGAATTCGCCTATGGTATGCGCAAAGCTCATCACCGTCGCCGTGATAAAGCCGGGGCGGGCCAGCGGCAAGGCCACGGTGAAGAAGGCATCCAGCGGCGAGGCGCGCAGTGTGGCGGCGACTTCCAGCGGCCGCTCGCCCATGGCTTCAAAAGCCTGCTGGATCGGCTGCACGGCAAAGGGCAGTGAATAAAGGGTAGAGGCGATGACCAGCCCGGCGAAAGTAAAGGGCAAGAGGCCGATGCCCAGCGCCTGGGTCAGCCGCCCGACCGGGCCTTGCGGCCCCATGGCCACCAGCAGGCACCGTGGGCGGCAGCACCATGGGCAAGGTGACGATGGCGCTGATGGGGCGCTTTAGCATCGAATCGGTGCGCGCCAGCCACCAGGCGATGGGGGTGCCCACCAGAAGCAGAATCACGGTTACGATGGCCGCCAGGCGCACGGTTAACCAAAGGGCTTGCAAGTCGCTATCGGTCAGCATTCTTCTTCCTCAGTGCGCGTACTGAAAAGTCTTGATGGCGGAAACCAGCAAGACAATGCCGAGCAGTCCCAACAGCCACTGAGTTGGCACCAGGCCGAGCAGGAGGCCACCCAAGGCCGCACCGAGGATCGAACCCGCCACCATCCAGCGCATCAGCGGCCGTTCCTGCCTCAGCACCGCGAAGGCGTCCGCCTGGGTGTAGCGGGCGAAACCGACGATCATGGTCGGCAGGCTGACCAGCAGCGACAGGCTGCCGGCGAGCTTGATGTCCAAGCCGTAGAGCAGCACGATGGTCGGAATCAACAGCTCGCCACCGGCCACGCCCAGCAGGGCGGCCACCATGCCGATGCCCAGCCCGGCGACCAGTCCGGCCATCCAGCGCGCCGCACCCGCTTCGATGAGCGGCGTACTGCTCTCATGCACACCGGCCCAGGCTTCCGAGAGCATGACCAGGGCCAAGCCGACCAGCAGCACCATGATGATGCGGTTGAGCCACTGGCGCGACAGGGTGATGGCATGGCCTGCCGCCCACCAGGCGCCGACCAGGCTACCGGCGAGCAGGTTCAGCACCACATCGAGGTGATCGGCCAGGGTGCCCGGCGCAATCGTGCCACCCCGGAACAGGAGCGCGGCGGCGACTACCACCAGGCTCATGGCCTTGTTGAGGATGACGGCTTCCAGCGTGCCGAGCCGGAACAGGCCGACCAGCACCGGCAGACGGAATTCGGCCCCGCCGAGGCCGATCAGGCCGCCCAGAGCACCGATCAGCGAACCGGCGACGAAGCCTTGGTCGTTGCGGGTACTCATGGCAACTGCCTACTTGTCGGGACTTCGCCCGGTAGGACGAAGCCGTACCTGGTCATCACGGCTCGAGCGGCTTTGCTGGCCATGTAATCAGCAAAGCGCTTGGCCGCCGCATTGCCTTCGGCCCGCTTGGTGATGATGAAGCCCTGTTCCAACGGCGCGTGCAGATTGTCAGGGATCAGCCAGTAGCCGCCCTTGCTCGCCAGTTCGGGATTGACGGCCAAGGCCAGGGCGATGATGCCCACTTGGGCATTACCCGTCTGCACGAACTGCGCGGTGTGGGCGATGTTCTCGCCATAGACCAGCTTCGGCTCGACTTTCTCCCACAGGCCGGAGGTCCGCAGCGCTTCCTCGGCGCGCTTTCCATACGGCGCGTGCTTGGGGTTGGCGATGGCGATGCGGGTGATTTTGGGGTCGGTGAGGCTCGCCAGCGTCATCTTGGTGGCGTCCATGGTCGCGCTCCACAGCACTATGCGGCCGAAGGCGTAGGGCTTCACATCGGAAGCAGCAAAACCCGCTTTCGCCAATTCGCGGGGAAAACCAATGTCCGCCGAGAAGTACAGGTCATAAGGCGCACCCTGCTGAATCTGGGTGTGGAACTTGCCCGAGGAACCGTAGATCACGTCCACTTCATCGTCGGCATGGGCCAGCTTGTAGGTGATCACGATCTCATCCATCGCGAACTTGAGATCGGCCGCCGCCGCGACGGTAATTTTCTCGGCATGGGCCGAGGCCGCAAACAGCAGGGAGCAGGCGAGCAACAGGGATTTGATGGTTTTCATGGATTTGTCCTCGATGGTCAGAATTCGTAGCCGTAGGCGCGCATCACCTTCCGGGCGGCCTCGGTCTTGAGATAGGCCAGCAGCGCGGCGGCGGCCGGGTTGTCCTTGCCGCGACTGAGCAGCGCCGCGTCCTGCCGGAGCGGCGGATAGAGGCCGGGCGGCACCATCCAGTGGGAGCCGGGCGCGAACTGGCCATCCTTGTAGATTTGCGACAAGGCTACAAAGCCCAGCTCGGCGTTGCCGGTCGCGGCGAATTGGTAGGCTTGCGCAATGTTCTCGCCGAGGACGATCTTGCCTTCGAGCGGGGCATAAACCCCCAGCTTGGTCATCGCCTCGACCGCAGCGGCCCCATAGACGGCCACCTTCGGATTTGCGATGGCAAGGCGCCGGAAATCGCCCCGCTTGAGCACCTCGCCCTTGTCGTCCACCAGACCAGGCTTGGCGCTCCACAGCACAAGCTTGCCAACCGCATAGGTGAATCGGCTCTCAAGAATGGCCAAGCCTTCCTTCTCCAATCGGATCGGGGTTTCGTCGTCAGCGGAAACCAGCACATCGAACGGCGCACCGTTCTTGATCTGCGCGTAGAACTTGCCGACCGTTCCATAAGCGACGATGGCCTTGTGGCCAGTGGCCTTCTCGAATTCCGGAACGATCCGTTCCATCGGGCCGGTGAAGTTTGCGGCAACGGCGACGGAAACTTCATCCGCTTGGGCCATGCCCGCGACCAGCAGCAGGGCGGCAGCGATCCACAGTTTTCCCGGTTTGCGTTGTGTGTTCATGGTGGTACTCCTTTTGAAAGAATCAGTTGAAGGTGGCGAGAATGACATCGGATGCCTTGATGACGGCGCAAACCGGCAGGCCAGGCTTGAGGCCGAGCGCATGAATGCTGTCCAGGGTGATGATGGATGTTACGGTGCGACCGCCAGGCAGCGCGAGCGTGACTTCGGCATTCACGGCGCCATCGTGGATGCGGACAATCTCGCCCCACAGATGGTTGCGTGCCGAGGTGCGCACCTGTTTATCCGTGAGCAGAATCACCGCCTGCGCCTTGACAAACGCATGGACTTCCCGGCCGATGGCCAGCTCAAGGGTTTCTGCGCTTTCGCGGGTGATGATGGCCGTGAGCTCAGTGTGCGGGTCAAGGCGCAGGCTGACTTCAAAATTCACCGCGCCCTCGCGCAACGCCGATATCGTGCCGACGAACTGGTTGCGCGCGCTGGTGCGCATCGCCATGCGCCGCATCAGGCCCTTGAAGCGGCCGACATCGTTATCGCCGTCCGCAGCCAGGGTTTGGCTCAGGCGATTCAGGCTTTCTTGATACTCCTGCTCCATCGCCCGATACATGGCGATCACCCGCCGGCCGTAATCGGTCAGTTGCGTACCGCCGCCGTGGTAGCCGCCCACGGAGCGATCCACGAGCGGTTTTTCCGAGATGTTGTTCATGGCATCCACCGCATCCCATGCACCTTTGTATGACATGGGTACGGCCTTGGCCGCTTGCGATATCGAGCCATGAACGGCTATCTGTTCCAGCAGGCGAATGCGCGTGTCGCCGAGAAAGTTGCCGGATTCGGTTTCGACGGCCAGCTTGCCGACCAGATGGGGGGATTTTGTTTTAGGCATTGCAGGATTCCTGTCTTGTCAGGCATATGCCGGAATATATAACGCGGTCGCAAAATGTTGGCATCGTTATGGTTGTCCCGACTTGGAGAACTGCATAAAATTTTTCTATGGACATGTGTTCATGCCTCGAATAAAAGGAACCATCATGAAAATCAGCGCACGCAACAGTTTCAAAGGAAGCATCATTGCTCTGACACCTGGCGCGGTGAATTCGGAAATCATCATTGATATTGGCGGAGGCGATAAGCTCGTCGCCATCATCACCAACGGCAGTGCCAAGGCGCTGAACCTGGCTGTCGGCAAGGACGTCCTCGCCTTCGTCAAGGCGTCTTCTGTCCTACTGATGACTGATGGCGGCGGCGTCAAGTTGTCCGCCCGCAATGCCTTGCGGGGCATTATCCAGTCGGTCACGCCCGGCGCCGTCAATGGCGAAGTCAGCCTCAAGCTTTCCGGTGGCGCACAAGTGCACGCTATCGTGACCCATGAGGCCATCAAGGAACTCGGGCTGGAAGCCGCTAAAGAAGCCGTCGTGGTGATCAAGGCGTCCTCGGTCATTCTTGGCGTGGCTGTCTGATCCAGGAGGTAGTCCCGCCATCCACCGGCGCTGGCGGGATCTTGCCGCACGGAGGCAAAAAGTCGGCGCTGGCGAGACGGCGACTTGGTCTGGCGGGCGCAGGGCATTCGCTGCGCCCACTGCGCTTTGCGCAGCGCAGTGGGCAGAATCAGTCAGATTTGCGGGGGACACAATTCGATGGCCCGGAAACATGAGACTGGATATTCCGCAAATCTCAGAACGCATGCCGCAAGCCGACCTGCAAGCCGGAGATTTTGATTTCGTCACCGGCGAACCCTGAGGAATTTTTGCCGAAGTCATAGCCGCCACCAAA
>LNAP01006585.1_pt1 | contig 12216 bp, 11 predicted proteins | sample 602601 | NCBI WGS metagenome assembly LNAP01 (sample SAMN02440304, study PRJNA202911) | soil metagenome | biome: Subtropical and temperate rainforests or woodlands; isolation source: soil samples (1 kg each in a 20% v/v slurry with milli Q water) were... ... | reverse complement strand
CGTGAGGCGACGTGTCGTTATTACCGGCTTAGGTATTGTTTCGCCAGTAGGCAACGATATTGAAAGCGCTTGGGACAATATCGTTAATGGGCGTTCAGGCATTGGCCGCATTACACGTTTTGATCCTTCGACGTTCAATGCGCAAATAGCGGGTGAGGTCAAAGAATTCGACGTTACGCAAGTTATGTCCGCCAAAGAGGCCAAGCAAATGGATACCTTCATCCATTATGGCGTGGCAGCGGGCGTACAGGCGTGGCGTGATGCGGGGCTCGAAATCACCGAAGCCAATGCGGATCGCGTAGGGGTCATCGTGGGCTCGGGCATCGGCGGCTTGCCTCGTATCGAAGAGCAGCAAATTGAATACCTTGAGCGCGGCGCACGCCGCATTTCGCCGTTCTTCGTGCCCGCATCGCTCATTAATCTCATTTCCGGACAGCTCTCCATTATGCTGGGTTTCAAAGGCCCAAGCTATGCAGTGGTGTCTGCTTGCACGACGGGTCTGCATTCCATTGGCGATGCGGCCCGTCTGATCGAATACGGCGACGCCGACGTCATGATGGCTGGCGGCGCCGAATCCACGGTCTCACCCTTGGGTATTGGTGGCTTTGCTGCCATGCGCGCCTTGTCCACCCGTAACGACGACCCCACCACGGCATCACGCCCCTGGGACGTTGACCGTGATGGTTTTGTGCTGGGCGAGGGCGCTGGCGTGCTGGTGCTTGAAGAGTACGAACACGCTCGCAAGCGTGGCGCGCGCATTTACGGCGAGTTCGCAGGTTATGGCATGAGCTCCGACGCTCACCACATTACAACTCCCGATCGCGATGGGCCGCGCCGTGGTGTGCTTAATGCGCTGCGCAACGGCGGTATCAACGCAGACGAAATCCAGTACGTTAACGCGCATGGCACGTCGACGCCATTGGGCGATAAGAACGAGACTGAAGCGCTTAAGCTGGCCTTCGGCGATCATGCCAAAAAGTTGGTGGTCAACTCCACCAAATCCATGACGGGCCATTTGCTGGGCGCGGCTGGCGGTATTGAAGCGGTTTTCACCACGTTGGCGGTGTATAACCAGATTTCGCCTCCTACCATCAATATCTTTAATCAAGACCCCGAGTGCGATCTCGATTACTGCGCCAACCAGGCACGCGACCTTAAAATCGACGTGGCCTTGTCGAACTCGTTCGGCTTTGGCGGAACAAACGGGTCGATGATCGTTCGGCGGGTTTAACCTGGTAAGCCCCGCCATACTCCAACCTGGGCAATGGACTGTTCAGCGACCACGCTGGGCGGCCTTGCTGGGCTTGGGGCTGTACGGTGGCGCGCTTATTAGTGTTGGCTATTTCCTGGCTGCAATAAGTCCGGTGTTTGTCACAGCCGGACTTATTGCATTGCTGGCGCTTTGGGCTCTGGTACGCTATAAACAGCGAGATAGATCAATGTTTACCGGAGCGTTGTCCATCGATGATGCGGGGCGGTGGACATATGCGCAGGCCGATACGCATCGTTCTGTAATTCTAAATCATGCGTGGCCCGGTTTCGCATGGGTTACGCTACGTTTTTCAGACTCGATGGCGGCTCGTTCAAAGGAAACAATGCTTGAATTAACCATTTGGAAGTCAAGTGTTTCGCCGGAAGCCTGGCGTCAATTACGTGTGTGTCTTGCTGGGCAAATGAAATCGTCTCAGCAGCGCGCAAGGGGAAGCTGATGAGCGAACGCGATGTCGACGCTCAGTTGGTGGCCAGGGTTCAGCAGGGCGATAAACGCGCATTCGATCTGTTGGTGCTCAAGTACCAGCGCAAAATCATGCGGCTGTTGTCGCGCATGGTGCGCGACCCATCTGAAGTCGAAGATGTGGCCCAGGAAGCGTTTATCAAAGCTTACCGAGCGTTGCCGCAGTTTCGGGGCGACAGTGCTTTTTACACCTGGCTTTATCGCATTGCAATCAACACGGCACGTAACTGGCAGGTGGCCAATGCGCGTCGACCAAGCACGCCCAATGCAATTGAAACTGAAGATGGTGAAACTTTTAGTCAAATTGACAACCTAACCGATATCAGTACGCCGGAATCCGTCATGGCAAGCCGCCAGGTCGTCGAGACCGTCAACGGTGCGATCAATGCGTTGCCAGAGGATTTGCGTACGGCGATTGTGCTGCGGGAAATCGAAGGCATGAGCTACGAAGATATTGCTCAGACCATGGGCTGTCCTATTGGAACCGTCCGGTCGCGCATTTATCGGGCCCGTGAAGCTATCCCTGTTTTAGGCACCGAGATCGAACAACGGTGGTAAGGAGTAATACAAATGCAAGTTGTGGCTAAATCGAATCCAGAGCACGAAGAGTCTACGTGGGAGTCAACTGTGTCCCGATGGGTCGACGCAGACGAAGACATGCGTCCTGAAGACCTCGATTCGCCTTACGGCCGCCAAGTGTGGGACACCTACCATCTTATCGGCGACGTGCTGCGCAGTGAAGAGCTGGCCATTAAACCCAGCGACTTGTTCTATGCGCGCATTTCCAAGGCTGTCGATGCCGAGCCGACGATTCTCGCTCCGCATCGGCGCAAATCGTCGCCGATGCGTATAGGGCTGTCCAGCCTGGCAGTCGCTGCCGCGGTAGCGTCGGTGGCTTGGGTGGCGGCGCCCTATTTCTCGTCAGTGCCCAACGTGGCACCGACCCAGGTACTGGCATCGGCGTCTTCGAGCGATGATGCGGGCCTGCGCGATTATGTCGATGCCCATCGCCAGTTAGTGGGCGTCAATCCTGTGCGGCAGGTGTCATTTGAGAACGGGATGTCAAGGGAATGACCGAGTTGGCAAAGGCAGAAGTGGCCGCGTTTTTTATGCGTGCCTATAACGGTCTTGGTGTTTCGCGTCTATCGTGTTTTCTGCTGTTGGCATGCGTGCTTGCGCAGCCGGCATGGGCGGCAGATGTTGCCCCGGCAGGTAATAGCGATGTCATTCAATTACTGAAAAAAATGCAGGTGGCGGCTCGCCAGCTTGATTACGCTGGGGTGTTTACGTATCAGCAGGGCGCTGCGATGCAGTCCAATCGAGTGACTCATGTGGTTGATGGCACCGGCGAGCGCGAGCGTCTGGAAGTGCTTGACGGGCCGGAGCGAGAGTTTCTTCGCTATAACGATACCGTGCAGTGTCTTATTCCCGAAAAAAAACTGGTGCTCATCGAGCAGCGGCACGCCGAGCAGTTTCCCGGGGTGCTGATTGGCAGCGGCAAACAAGTTTCCGATTTCTATACGCTTAAGACCTACCCTGACGTTAACCGCATTGCCGGTCGCGACTGCATGGCGGTCGAGCTTATTCCCAAAGACGGTTACCGTTATGGTTATAACTTTTGCATCGATACCAAGACCAGCCTGCTTATCAAGTCGCAGACCCGGCATGGGCATGAGCTGATCGACCAGATCTCATTTACCTCATTGCAAATTGGCTCGTCGGTGCAAGCCGATCAGTTGCGCCCGTCATGGAATACCCGCGACTGGACCATTGTTAAGGCGCCTATCGTTCCGGTTGATTTGGCGGGGCTGGGGTGGCGCATCGCGTTGCCCCCCGGTTTCGACTCTATCGCTCAGGTGTCCCGGCCGATGAATACTGGTAAGGCCGTTAAACAGCTGGTCATGTCCGATGGCCTGGCCGCCATCTCGGTATTTATCGAGCCCTACGATCCGTCTCAAAGCCAGTCGTTACCCAATGGCCCGGCTCATCGAGGCGCTATGAATATTTTTGGTGCTCGAATTGGCGATCATTGGCTAACCGCTATTGGCGAAGTGCCGGCACAGTCGCTACGCGAGCTGGTTGAGCGCACGGAATATGTACCTGCGGCTGCCGTACAGCCCTAGTTCTTGATTTTGACAAAGGAGTTTTTATGATTGCTGCTACCTATATGTCCAAACAAAAAATCCGGCAAATGCTGGGTGCCGTGTCGGTGGGAGCGGTTCTTTCGCTTGCGCCGCTGACCGCTGCGGTACATGCACAGAGCACGCCTGTTCCTGTCTTGAGCGTGCCTGATTTTTCCGGGATAGTGGCCAAAACCGAAGGGTCGGTGGTGAATATCCGCACGACCGAGGCCGTGCCGGTACGCCAGTCGCCATTAGGGCCGAATGGCACGGATCCCTACGAGATGTTCCGCTGGTTTTTCGGGCCTGACTTTGTTCCGCCGGGCGCGCAGCCGCCCCGGTCCCGCGGTACTCCCGCACCTGGCCCGAAAGAACAAGAGCGTACCGTACCTCGCGGAGTGGGCTCGGGTTTCATTATCTCTGCCGATGGCTATATCCTGACCAATAATCACGTGGTGGCCAACTCGAACGGTATTTTCGTCACCATGACCGACGGCACCGAGCACAAGGCCAAGATTATTGGTACGGATCCGCGCACAGACGTGGCTCTGATCAAGATCGAGGCCAAAGACCTGACGCCTCTGCCTATTGGCGATTCCAAGGCGCTTAAGAAGGGGCAGTGGGTTTTGGCGATCGGGTCGCCTTTCGGGCTCGACTCCACGGTGACATCAGGTATTGTCAGCGCGATTAATCGCGATACGGGCGATTACCTGCCCTTTATTCAAACCGACGTGGCGGTGAATCCAGGTAACTCGGGTGGCCCACTGATTAATCTGGCCGGCCAGGTTGTCGGTATCAACTCGCAGATTATTTCGCAAAGCGGCGGTTTTATGGGTATTTCGCTGGCGATTCCTATTGACGAGGTGATGCGTGTTGTCGAGCAGCTCAAAGAGCACGGCAAAGTGACGCGTGGTCGTATTGGCGTACAGATTGGGCCTGTTTCCGACGAGGTCGCCAAAGCGATCGGACTGAGCAAGGCGCAAGGCGCCATGGTCAGCAATGTCGAAGAGGATGGCCCTGCAGGTAATTCAGGAGTTCGTTCGGGGGATGTCATCACCCGTTTTAACGACAGCCCCATTACGCACTGGACGGATTTGCCGCGCATTGTGGGCGCAACCAAGCCCGATAGCAAAGCAACCCTCGAGGTTTGGCGCAAAGGAAAGTCGCTGAAGCTTAATGTTACGGTGGGCGAACTGAAGGTCAGCGAAACGCCTGTAGCGGGCGCCGAGCCGCAGCCGCCTGTTGCAACACCCGCCGACTCCCTAGGCTTGAGTGTGGCTGAAGTGCCAGCGGCTTTACGCGACAAAGAGAAAATCAAGGGTGGCGTTCAGGTGACCGACGTTGATGAGCCCGCGGCAACGGCAGGTATTCTTCCCGGCGATATTATCCTGACGATCAATGATGTCGATGTTACCGATCCGAAGCAGTTTGCCAAGGTGGTCAGTCAGTTGAATAAGTCGCGCGCAGCGGCCTTGTTGGTGCTGCGAGACGGGCAATCGCAGTGGGTTCCCGTCACGCCACGAAAATAAATCCAATAAACAGCTAAAATGAGTTCTTAGCAGCAAAAGGGGCGCTATAGGCGCCCCTTTTTACTTATTCCATTTTTAAATCAAATGTGAACGCGAAGGCGAAGTGCAGACAGTACCGTTGTACGGCAAGCGAAGCCGACAACGTGCACGTTTGATTTGGAAATGGAATTACCCCTTCAACTATTACCTGCTTTATCAGCAAGTGAGTATATTTTTTCTGGTTTATGGATCACATCCGCAACTTTTCTATTATTGCCCACATCGATCACGGTAAGTCAACGCTCGCCGATCGTTTAATTCATCGTTGCGGAGGTCTGGCCGACCGAGAAATGTCGACCCAAGTACTTGACTCCATGGATATCGAGCGCGAGCGCGGTATTACCATCAAGGCCCAAACGGCATCCCTGAGCTATACCGCCAAAGACGGGCAGGTCTATGCGCTTAATCTGATCGATACCCCGGGGCACGTCGACTTCTCCTATGAAGTCAGCCGCTCTTTGTCGGCCTGCGAGGGTGCTTTGCTGGTGGTCGACGCCTCGCAGGGCGTCGAGGCGCAAACGGTGGCTAACTGCTATACCGCTATCGAGCTGGGTGTCGAGGTTATTCCCGTTCTGAATAAAATGGATCTGGCTTCGGCTGATCCTGATGGCGCGCGCCAAGAGATCGAAGATGTTATCGGGCTGGACGCGTCCGATGCGATCCTGGCCAGTGCCAAGACCGGTATGGGCATTGACGAGATTCTTGAAGTGGTGATTGCCCGGGTGCCGCCGCCGGTGGGTGATCCGACCAAGCCGTTGCAGGCGCTTATTATCGACTCGTGGTTCGACAACTATGTCGGGGTCGTGATGTTGGTGCGTATTGTCAATGGTGTTTTGAAGCCCAAAGACAAGATTTTGCTGATGGCAAGCGGTGCTAACCATTTATGCGAGCATATTGGCGTATTCACCCCCAAGTCCGAGCCGCGCAAGCTGCTTTCGGCTGGCGAAGTCGGTTTTGTGATTGCGGGCATTAAAGAGCTTGAGCACGCCAAGGTGGGCGATACCATTACGTTGTCGGGCCGTCCTGCTACCGAGGCGCTGCCGGGCTTCAAAGAGGTCAAGCCGCAGGTGTTTGCCGGGCTTTATCCTGTTGAAAGCAGCGAATATGATCAGTTGCGCGATTCGCTCGAGAAGCTGAAGCTTAATGATTCTTCACTGATGTTCGAACCCGAGGTTTCTCAGGCTTTGGGTTTTGGGTTTCGCTGCGGCTTTCTGGGGCTTTTGCACATGGAAATCGTGCAGGAGCGCCTTGAGCGCGAGTTCGACATGGATATCATCACCACGGCGCCAACGGTGGTGTATGAAGTCGTGCAGCGCGATGGCACGGTCAGCATGATCGAAAGTCCGTCACGCATGCCCGAGGTCGGCCAGATCGAAGAAATTCGGGAACCCATCGTAACGGTTACCTTGTTCATGCCTCAAGACTATGTCGGTCCTGTCATGTCCTTGTGCATGGCCAAGCGCGGCGTACAACTGAATATGACCTATCACGGCAGGCAAGTGCATTTAACTTACGAAATGCCGCTGGCCGAAATCGTGCTCGACTTTTTCGACAAGCTCAAGTCGGTGTCGCGCGGCTATGCCTCGATGGATTACGAATTCAAGGAATATCGTGCATCGGACGTCGTGCGGGTTGATTTGCTGATCAATAGCGACCGGGTCGATGCGCTGTCCATGATCGTGCATCGCGCCAATGCGCGCTACAAGGGGCGTGAAGTGGTCAGCAAGATGCGCAGCCTGATTCCCCGCCAAATGTTCGACATTGCCATTCAGTCGGCGATTGGAGCCGAAATTATTGCGCGTGAAAGCGTCAAGGCTTTACGTAAAAACGTTTTGGCCAAATGCTATGGCGGCGACATTTCGCGCAAGAAAAAATTGCTTGAAAAACAGAAGGCCGGCAAGAAACGCATGAAACAGGTCGGCAACGTCGAGATTCCTCAAGAGGCATTCTTGGCTATCTTGCAGGTCGAAGACAAATAAAAAGTGACTAATTCCATTTCTAAATCAAGTGTGCACTTTGTCGGCTTCGCTTGCCTTACATTAGTAATGTCTACGCTTCGCCTTCGCGTTCACATTTGATATAGAAACGGAATAACAATAAGGTATGGCAAGTATGAGCTGGGACTTCGCACTGATTTTATTCGTGCTCTTGGTGGTAACGGGAATCGTGTGGTTCCTGGATTTTTTCGTTTGGCGCGCTAAGCGGCGTAACCGGGCTCAGGTGGCCATGGCGGCCTTTGACGCGGCCGCGACGGGCGTGGGCAGTCTGGATGCCGCACGGCACCGCCAAGAGGCCTACGAAAAGGCCAGCCGTGTGCCTTGGTGGGTCGAGTATTGCGTCAGTTTCTTTCCCGTTATTTTATTTGTGTTCGCCTTGCGCTCGTTTGTGGTCGAGCCATTTCGAATTCCGTCGGGCTCCATGCTGCCGACGCTGCAAAACGGCGATTTGATCCTGGTCAATAAGTACCAATACGGCATAAGACTGCCGGTTATCGATAAGAAACTTATCGAGCTGGGCTCGCCCAACCGCGGCGATGTCGTGGTCTTTCGCTACCCGGTTGACCCGAAAGTAGACTACATCAAGCGCGTGGTCGGCCTGCCTGGCGATGTTGTTTTGTATCAGAATAAAACCCTGTCCATCAATGGCAAAGAGGTCGTGCATACACGCGATGGTGATTTTTTCGAGCCTGACCGATCGGCCTATGTGGGCCGCTATATCGAGCAGCTTGGTGCCGTCGAGCACAAGATACTGCTGAATAAACAGGCCAGGCAAGACTTTATGGCTATTTCCGATTATCCTTATCGGAGTAATTGCGAATATCTGGGAAGCGGTGTGCGTTGCACGGTGCCAGCGGGGCATTACTTCATGATGGGCGATAACCGTGACAACAGCCTTGATAGCCGTTATTGGGGTTTTGTGCCGGATCAGTATATTGTCGGTCGTGCATTTTTTATCTGGATGAATTTCAGCGAGCCTGGCCGTATTGGTCGGTTTCACTAATGACTACTAGTCTATCGTCACTCGAGTCGGCGCTTGATTATCAGTTTCAGGATAAGGTGCTGCTTGAGCAGGCTGTTACGCATCGCAGCCACAGCGCGCGCCACAACGAGCGGCTGGAATTCCTGGGGGATTCCGTTCTGAATTTTGTGGTAGCGGCGTTGTTGTACAAACGCTTCGCCAGAATCGACGAGGGCGATTTGTCTCGCTTGCGCGCCAATTTGGTTAAGCAGGCTTCATTAGCCGATATTGCTCAAAAGCTGTTGTTGTCTCAGTATTTGCGTTTAGGCGAGGGCGAGCTTAAAAGCGGCGGCTTCCGGCGTCCGTCTATATTGGCCGATGCGCTCGAAGCGGTTTTTGGCGCTGTTTTTCTTGATGCAGGATTCGACGCGGCGCAAAAAGTTATTGCGCGTCAATATGCGCCTATCTTGGTCAATGTCGATCCTAAAACCCTTGGGAAAGACCCTAAAACCTTGTTGCAAGAACTCTTGCAAGGACGCAAGCTCGATTTGCCGCTGTATACGGTTGTCGCCACGCATGGCGCGGCGCACAATCAATTATTCGATGTCGAGTGTTCAATACCCAAGCTAGACATTACCGTCAGTGCAGGCGGCTCTAGCCGCCGGGCTGCCGAGCAGTCGGCGGCAACGCTGGCGATTGCGGCTATTCAGGCGCAGGCCCCGGCCAAGGGCGGTTCGGGCGCATCCCGCTCGCCGACCCGCGCACGTAAATCAACGCAATTATCATTACCGGTGGCCGTGCCCCAAGAGAGCAAATGACTGATCCTTTTCGTTGTGGTTTTGTGGCCATTGTCGGACGCCCCAACGTGGGCAAATCGACACTGTCCAATACCCTGATCGGCAGCAAAATTTCCATTGTGTCGCGCAAGGCGCAAACGACTCGGCACCGTATTCACGGTGTGCTGACACGTGAGCACGAGCAGTTTGTTTTCGTCGACACGCCCGGGTTCCAGACGCGCCATGGCGGCGCCATGAACCGGATGATGAACCGGGTCGTGACCCAGGCCCTGGCGGATGTCGACGTGGTATTGCACGTCGTTGAGGCGGGCAAGTGGTCTAGCGGCGATGCGCAGCTTGTGCCCTTGCTGCCTAAAGACGGTACGGCGATTCTGGTGGTCAACAAGGTTGACGCCTTGAAAGACAAAAATGCAATGTTTGCTTATGTGAACAAGATCATGGCGCAGTATCCGTATGCGGCGGTGGTTCCTGTTAGCGCCCTGCGCGGCGTCCAGCTTGATAATCTATTGGCTGAAATCGCTCAGCGCCTTCCTGAAGGCGAGCCCATGTTCGAGGCCGATGCGCTGACTGATCGCCCTGTACGCTTTATCGTGGCCGAACTTGTGCGTGAAAAAATCTTCCGTTTGGTGGGTGATGAACTTCCGTACGGATGTACAGTGGTCATCGAGCAATGGGAAGAAAATGAGCGTGGCGTGCATGTGGCAGCCTGCATTGTGGTCGAACGCGAAACTCACCGCCCCATTTTGCTGGGTACGGGTGGGGTGCACATGAAGCGTATTGCTTCCGAAGCGCGTCAAGATATGGAAAAGCTGCTCGATAAGAAGGTGTTTCTGGACGTTTATATCAAAGTACGTAAAGGCTGGTCGGATCGCGAAGGAGCTCTGCGCGAACTAGGGTATGAGTAGACGGACGCAACGTGTTCAAGATGAAGTTGGGTATTTACTGCACTCTGCGCCCTGGCGCGAAACTTCTCTAATTGTTCAGACATTCACGCGCAACTGCGGTAATGTCGCGCTGGTAGCCAAGGGGGCGAAAAGACCTTACTCGGTACTGCGCCCGGTGCTTACCGCATTCCAGCCAATGAGCTTGTCATGGACTGGCGCGGGGGACGTCAAAACGCTGACCCGGGCCGAGTGCGTGGGCATTCGGCCTTTGGGCGGGCGCGCATTGATGTCGGCCTGGTATATGAACGAGTTGCTGTTGCGCTTGCTGCCGCGCGAAGACCCCCATGCCGTACTGTATGACGCTTACGATATGGCGTTGCAGCAATTGGCGCAAGGTTCGAAGGCCGCCGGGGCGCTGCGGCGTTTCGAGTGGATTTTACTTAACGAGACCGGTTACGGCGTGGATGAGTCCGCGCCGGACTTTGATGATGCGAGCCTCGAGCCTTCATTACGCAAGGCGTTGCGCGAACGTCTGAACGAATTGCTTGCAGGCCGTCCGTTGCTGACCCGCAAGGTGTTGATGGAGCTGCAGCGATTTTGACTGGCGTGCCGGACGTGGTCGTCCTTGATACTTGTGTACTGATATCTAATGTGTTGCGTCGCCTGTTGCTGCGCCTGGCGCAACATGCCTGTTTCAAGCCTGCCTGGAGCATCGTTATTGGCGACGAGTGGCAGCGCAATGCTTCGCGCATCTGGGATGTGCCTTTGCCGGATATTCAAGACCAGTGGGCGGAGCTGCAACGGGATTTCCCCGATGCGGATCAAGGTGATGTCAGTGTTTTCAAGGCCGATCTGCGGCGTAGCGATCCCAAGGATTGGCATGTGATTGCCGCCGCGCGTGCGGTGAAGGCTAAAAATCAGGATTTGTCGGTCGCGGTGCTGACGCGCAACCTTAAGGATTTTAATCGCACGGAATTACGGAATCTGGGTTTGGAGCTGTTTGATCCGGATCAGTTTCTGGTGCGTTGCTGGGCGCAGAATCCGCTATTGATGCGGGAGCTGTTCCAGTTGATTCCGGCTGATATTGAGGCGGTGGGCAAGGTGGCTGAGCCGCTTGAGGTGGTATTGAAGCGCGAGCGTCTGTTCCGTTTGAACCGGTTGTGCTCGTTGGCTTTGGCGGCAGCGCCTGAAAGTATTCCCGCTGGGGGGGCTGCACAATGAAGCAGGGTATTGCCTTATCGGTGTTTTCCTCTGTTTTGTTTTCGGTTTTGTATTATTACTCGACCGTGCTGCGCCCTTTGGACGGTTTGGAGATTTTTTCCTGGCGAGTGCTCTTGGCGCTGCCTGCGCTGGCGCTGTTGATGTCGCGTGGGCGGGTATGGGGTGAGGTGTTTGGCGTGGTTCGCCGATTGCGTCTGGAGTGGTGCTTGCTGGGACTGTTGATGGTCAGCGCGGCGTTGATCGGTGTGCAGTTATGGTTGTTTATGTGGGCGCCGCTGCATCAGATGGCGCTGGATGTGTCGTTGGGGTATTTTTTACTGCCTTTGGTGATGGTGCTGGTGGGGCGGTTGTTTTATCGCGAGCGGTTGAGCACGGTTCAGTGGGTGGCGGTAGGGGTGGCGGCGCTGGGGGTTGCCCACGAGTTGTATAGGGTGGATGCGTTTTCGTGGGCGACGGTGGTGGTTATTGCGGGTTATCCGCCGTACTTTATGTTGCGGCGGGTGTTGCGCATTGGTTCGTTGGCGTCGTTGTGGTTCGATATGCTGTTTTTGGCGCCGGTGGCGGTGTTTTTCTTGCTGACTCAGGGGGCAGGGGTGGTAGAGAATTTTTACAGCCATCCGCGCTTGCTGGGGCTGGTGCCTTTGCTGGGCTTGATTAGTTCGGTGGCGCTGGTTTGTTATATCGGGGCGAGCCGGATGTTGCCTTTGGGATTGTTTGGCATTCTTGGCTATGTGGAGCCGGTTTTGTTGTTCTGGGTGGCGTTGCTGTTTTTGAATGAAGAGATGGCGCCGGGGGCTTGGTTTACATATATACCGATCTGGATTGCTATTTCTCTGATTGTGGCCGAGGGGTTGCTGGCGTGGGTGAGGGAAGTGCGCGGTCAGCGTGGGTAGTTTGCTGCGGGGCTCGTGTTTTGAGACGATGGCTTTAAGT
>LNAP01004834.1_pt1 | contig 12216 bp, 11 predicted proteins | sample 602601 | NCBI WGS metagenome assembly LNAP01 (sample SAMN02440304, study PRJNA202911) | soil metagenome | biome: Subtropical and temperate rainforests or woodlands; isolation source: soil samples (1 kg each in a 20% v/v slurry with milli Q water) were... ... | reverse complement strand
CGCGCGTGCAACCAGTGGTCGAGCAGCGGTTCGCGCAATGCCGGGGCCAGCGCCAGCCAGCCGTGGGCATCCAGGCTGCCGCTGGCCGGGTCGTGCAACGCCTCGAACGCAGCCAGCCATTGCACCTGCAGCGCCTCGGCGGCGGCGCGGCTGAGCGCGGCGCTGTGCAGGATCGAATCCACCGCCTGCGGCCAGTGCTGCAGAAGGCGCGGCAGAATTTCGTGGCGCAGCTGGTTGCGCGCGAGGCGGGTATCGCGGTTGGACGGATCGTCGATGCAATCCAGCCGCTGTGCCTCGACGTAATCGCGCAGTTGCTGCCGCGACAGCGCCAGCAACGGCCGCCACAACTGGCCGCGGCCGAACGGGCGCAACGCGTGCATGCCGCCCAGCCCTTCCGGCCCGGCACCACGCAGCAGTTTCAGCAGCACGGTCTCGGCCTGGTCGTCGCGATGGTGGCCGAGCAGCAGGTATTCGCCATCGCGCAATGGCGTGGCCAGTGCGGCATAGCGCGCATCGCGGGCGGCGGCTTCCACGCCCCTGCCGGTGCCGCCGTCGACCTGCACGCGCAGCACCTCGCACGGCACGTCCAGCGCGGCGCAGAAGCGTTCGCAGTGAGCGGCCCAGACCGCACTGTCCGGGTGCAGGCCGTGGTCGACGTGCAACGCGCGCAGGCCTCGCGCGCGGGCTTCGGGCAACTGCGCCAGCGCATGCAGCAGGGCGCTGGAATCCGGCCCGCCGCTGAGCGCCACGCACAGTGCCGCCGGTGGCACGGAAACCAGCGCGGCGTGCAGATGCTGGTGCAGCGGATCGCTCACTTCTTGCCGTCGCGGGGTCGCACGTAGATGTGCTTGCCGTTGCCGATCTGGCGCTCCTCGGTGTCGAACAGGCCGATGCCCTTGATCAGGCCGCTGAGCTTGGCGTAGCCGTAGTTGCGCGAGTCGAAGTCGGGCGACTGCTTGTTGACGATCTGGCCGATACGCGCAAGTTGCGCCCAGCCAGTGTCATCGTCCGAGGTTGCCTCGATGGCGCTGCGCAGCAGGTTGACCAGTCGCGTATCGCCGCGCAGCTCCTTGGCCGAGCGTTGTTTTGGCGCGGTCTCGGCCTCGGTCTCGGTCGTGCCGGCCAGCACTTCGGTGTAGATGAACTTGTCGCAGGCGGTGCGGAACGGCTCGGGCGTCTTCTTCTCGCCGAAGCCGTAGACGATGCGCCCGGATTCGCGGATGCGCGAGGCGAGCCGGGTGAAGTCGCTGTCGCTGGAGACGATGCAGAAGCCGTCGAAGCGCTCGGCGTAGAGCAGGTCCATCGCGTCGATGATCATCGCCGAGTCGGTGGCGTTCTTGCCGACGGTGTAGCGGAATTGCTGGATCGGCTGGATCGAGTGGCGCAGCAGCACTTCCTTCCAGCCGTTGAGATCGGGCTTGGTCCAGTCGCCGTAGATGCGCTTGACGTGCGCGGTGCCGTACTTGGCGATCTCGGCGAGCAGGCCTTCGACGATCGCCGGGCGGGCATTGTCGGCGTCGATCAGTACCGCAAGTTTGTCGTGGGCCATGGCGGATCCCGGCAGCATGAAGGTGATGCCGATGGTAGCGCCAAGTGCGTGACGGCCGCCGCGTGAGCGCGGCGGCGCTTATTCCTGGTACGCGCCGTAACCGCGCAGGCGCTTGTAGCGCTGTGCAAGCAGGTCGGTGACCGGCATCGCCGCGAGCTCGTCGAGTTGCCTCAGCAGCACCGCCTTCAGGCGGATCGCCATCGAGCGCGGGTTGCGATGCGCACCGCCCAGCGGCTCGCGCACGACCTTGTCGATCAGGCCCAGTTCGAGCAGGCGCGGCGCGGTCATGCCCAGCGCCTCGGCGGCGTCCTTCACCTTGTCCGGGCTCTTCCATAGGATCGAGGCGCAGCCTTCCGGCGAGATCACCGAATAGGTGGAGTACTGCAGCATCAGCGTGCGATCGCCCACGCCGATCGCCAGCGCGCCGCCGGAGCCGCCTTCGCCGATCACGGTGCAGATGATCGGCACCTTCAGTTCAGCCATCTCCAGCAGGTTGCGCGCGATCGCCTCGCTCTGGCCGCGCTCTTCGGCGCCCACGCCGGGATACGCTCCGGGGGTGTCGATCAAAGTGAGCAGGGGCAGGCCGAAGCGCTCGGCCATCTTCATCAGGCGCAGCGCCTTGCGGTAGCCCTCGGGGCGCGGCATGCCGAAGTTGCGGCGCACCTTGTCCTTGGTGTTGCGGCCCTTCTGGTGACCGATGATCACCACCGGCCGGCCATTGATGCGGCCGAGGCCGCCGACGATGGCGGCGTCTTCGGCGTACATGCGGTCGCCGGCCAGTTCGTGGAATTCCTCGCAGATCACGCCGATGTAGTCGAGCGTGTACGGCCGCGCCGGGTGGCGCGACAGCTGGGTGGTTTGCCAGGAGTTGAGGTTGCGGAAGATGTCGGCGGTCTTGATCTTCAGCTTCTCGCGCAGACGGCCGACTTCCTCATCGATATTGAACGCCTGGCCGCTGCTGGCGTGGCGAAGCTCTTCGATCTTCGCGTCCAGTTCGGCAATGGGTTGTTCGAAATCGAGGAAGTTGGGGTTCATTCGCTGCAATTCATGGCACAGAAGCGGCTCAGTATACCGTCCCGCAGGAAAACGCGAGAACGCCGCCGTATGGCTGTGACGCGGTCGACACATGCCTGCCGCAAGCCGGGCGATTGCGCTATCGTCCGCCCCATCGAGCCCTTGGCTTTCGCCGGATCCTGTCATGCCCAGCAAACCCGTCATCGACAACGCCAAGCTCGACCGCATCGTGGCCGAGGCCCGGCGCAACGCGGAGCAGCGCGAGCTGGGCTATCGCGAGCGCGCGCTGAAGATGTATCCGTGGGTATGCGGCCGCTGCGCGCGCGAGTTCACCCGCGCGAACCTGCAGGAACTGACCGTGCACCACCGCAACCATGACCACGACTACAACCCGCCGGACGGCAGCAACTGGGAGCTGCTGTGCGTGTACTGCCACGACAACGAGCACTCGCGGCATATCGACCACGTGCGCGGCGGCGTGCTGGCCGTCGAGGATGCACCGCCGGCCACCGGCAACCCGTTCGCCGACCTGAAGGCAATGCTGGAGCGGGGCAGCAAATCGTAGGAGCGCACCCTGTGCGCGATGCTCTGATGGCGATCAGAGTCAAGAGCATCGCGCACAGGGTGCGCTCCTACGGTTGAGGCGTGGCTCAATCCTGCTGCTTGACGATGCGCAGGCGCGCAGCTTGCACGCCGGGCAGGGCGCGCACGGTGCGCAGTAGTTCGGGGATGGCTTCCACGCGCCAGGCCTCACCGAGCTCGAGATCGGCCTGCGCGTGGCGGTTGCGGTAACCGTGCAGCGTCACGCTGGTGCGACCGCCGCGGTAGCCGGCCAGCGCGTGCTGCAGTTGTTCGACGAAACCCGGGCCGATGCCGTCCAATTTCAGCTGCAGCAGACGCGCATGCCGGCGGCAGGCGTCGGCCAGTGAGCAGGCGCTGCGCGCGCGCAGTTGGAAGCCGCCGCCGGAGAATTCGTCGATGCGCAGGCCGCCGTCGACGACCAGCATCTCGTCGCGGGTCAGCAGCGGTGCCATCTGCTGGTACAGCTCGCCGAAGAAGCTCACCTCGATGATGCCGCTGCCGTCCTCCAGCCGCACGAACGCATCGCTGTCGCCGCGCTTGCGCACGGCGGTGACCATGCCGGCGACGGTCCACGGCGTGTCGGGACCGCGGCGGAAACGGTTGCCGTCGTCGCTGTCGTTCCGGCGCGGCTTCGGCGGCTGGTAGCGATCGACGATCTCGCCCAGGGGGCAGGTCGACAGCTGCGCCAGTTCGTCCTTCCACGGGTCGGTGGGATGGCCTGACAGGTAGTGGCCGAGCGTGTCGCGCTCGCCCTGCAGCTTCCGCTCCAGCGGCCATTCCGGCACGGTCGGCAGCTCGATATCCAGCACCGGCGTGGTGCTGGCACTGCCCATGGCGGCGCCGAACATGTCGTTCTGGCCGGACTGTTTGTCGCGAAGATGTTGCTCGGCGGCCTTGATCGCGTCGGGCAGTTGCTGCATCAGGCTGGCGCGGTTCGCGGCCAGCGCATCCAACGCACCGGACAGGATCAATGCTTCCAGCACGCGGCGGTTGAGCCGGCCCGGATCGACGCGGCGGCAGAAGCCGGCCAGGTCGGTATAGGCGCCGTGCGCGCGTTCGGACACGATCGCCTCGCACGCGCCCTGGCCGACGCCCTTGATCGCGCCGAGGCCGTACTGGATTTTCTTCGGCTCGACGGCAACGAACATGTATTCGGACGCGTTGACGTCCGGCGGTTGCACGGTGATGCCGATCGCCTGCGACTCGTCCAGGAAGGTCACCACCTTGTCGGTGTTGTCCATGTCCGAGGAGATCGTGGCGGCCATGAACTCGGCCGGGTAGTGCGCCTTCAGCCAGGCGGTCTGATAGGAGACCAGCGCGTAGGCGGCGGCGTGCGACTTGTTGAAGCCGTAGCCGGCGAACTTCTCCATCAGGTCGAAGATGGAATCGGCCTTCTCGCCGCTGAGGCCGTCCTTCGCCGCACCCTCGCGGAATTTGGCGCGTTCCTTCGCCATTTCCTCGAGCTTCTTCTTGCCCATCGCGCGGCGCAGCAGGTCGGCGCCGCCGAGCGAGTAGCCGCCCACGATCTGCGCCATCTGCATCACCTGTTCCTGGTAGACCATGATGCCGTAGGTCTCTTTCAGGATCGGCTCGACGCGCGGGTCGGGATACTCCACGTCCTCGCGGCCATGCTTGCGCGCCACGAAGCTGGGGATCAGGTCCATCGGGCCGGGACGGTACAGCGCCACCAGCGCGATGATGTCCTCGAAGCGGTCGGGTTTGGCGTCCTTCAGCATGCGCTGCATGCCGGAGGATTCGAGCTGGAACACCGCGACGGTCTGCGCCTTCTTCAGCAGCTCGTACGGCGCTGGGTCGTCCAGCGGCAGCTGCGAAATATCCAGCGGCGCTTCGCCGGTTTTCGCGCGGCGCGCGTTGATCGCCTTCACCGCCCAGTCGATGATGGTCAGCGTGCGCAGGCCGAGGAAGTCGAACTTGACCAGGCCGACCGCTTCCACGTCGTCCTTGTCGTACTGGGTCACCACGCCGCCGCCGCCCGCTTCGCAGTACAGCGGCGCGAAATCGGTCAACGGCGTTGGCGCAATCACCACGCCGCCGGCGTGCTTGCCGGCGTTGCGGGTGAGGTTTTCGAGTTTCAGCGCCAGGTCGATCAGCGCGTGCGCGTCCTCGTCCTGCTCGTAGGCCTCGCAGAATTCCTTGACGACGCGATCGGTTTCCTTCTTCGACTTCTCCGAGCGACCGAGTGCATCGGACAACGTGAGATCGAGCGGACGTGGCGGCACCATCTTGGCCAGCCGGTCGACCTGGCCGTACGGCATGCTCAGCACGCGGCCGGAGTCGCGCAGCACCGCCTTGGCCGCCATCGAGCCGTAGGTGATGATCTGGCTGACGCGGTCGCGGCCGTACTTGCGCGCCACGTAGTCGATCACCTCGTCGCGGCGGTCCATGCAGAAGTCGATGTCGAAGTCGGGCATCGACACGCGTTCGGGATTGAGGAAGCGCTCGAACAGCAGGTTGAACTGCAGCGGGTCGAGGTCGGTGATCTTCAGTGCCCAGGCGACCAGCGAGCCGGCACCGGAGCCGCGGCCGGGGCCGACCGGAATGCCGTTCTGTTTGCCCCAGTTGATGAAGTCCGCCACGATCAGGAAGTAGCCGGGGAAACCCATCTTGACGATGACGTCCAGCTCGCGTTCCAGCCGCGCCTCGTAGTCGGCGAGCGTGTGGTCGGCGGCCAGCGGCGCGCTGGCCAGGCGCTCCTTGAGGCCTTGCCGCGACAGTTCGCGGATGTGGCTGTCGAGGTCGTGGCCCTCGGGCACCGGGAAGTCGGGCAGGTAGTAGGTGCCGAACTTCAGTTCCAGGGTGCAGCGTTTCGCCAGCTCGACGGTGTTTTCCAGCGCTTCGGGCAGGTCCGCGAACAGCGCGGCCATCTCCTCCGGCGTCTTCAGGTATTGCTGGTCGCTGTACTCGCGCGGGCGCTTCGGATCGGCCAGCACGCGGCCCTGGTTGATGCATACGCGCGCCTCGTGCGCGCCGAAGTCGTCCTGCTTGAGGAAGCGCACGTCGTTGCTGGCCACCACCGGCAGGCCGAGTTCGGCGGCCAGCGTCAGCGCGGCGGTGTTCCAGTTTTCCTCGCCGTCGCGGCCGCAGCGGGTCAGCTCCAGGTACAGCCGCTCGGGGAACAGCCGCGCCAGCGGGCGCAGCTTCGTCAGCGCGGCCGCGACACCCTGGTTCAGCGCGATGCGGCCGACTTCACTCTCGCGGCCGAGCAGGGCGATCAGCCCGCTGCTGGCGTCGGCACTCAGCCAGCCGGCTTCGACCAGCGCGCGGCCGCCGTGCTGGCCTTCCTGCCACGCGCGCGAGACCAGCCGCGACAGGTTGAGGTAGCCGTCGCGATCCTGGCACAGCAAGGTGAGCCGCCACGGGCGCGGGTCGTCCGGTGCGGAAATCCACAGGTCGCAGCCGCCGATCGGCTTGATGCCGGCCGCACTGCAGGCCTTGTAGAACTTCACCAGCGCGAACATGTTGCTGTCGTCGGTCAGCGCCACCGCCGGGATGCCGTCGCGCACGCAGGCGGCGACCAACGCCTTGATGCGGATGGTCGAATCGACCAGCGAATATTCGCTGTGCAGGTGCAGGTGGGTATAGCGGACGGTCATGCGTTCTTGCGCGGTGAGTCCCCGCAGGCTACCCGGCGCCTTGCCCAGCGGCAAGATTGACTTGTGCGCGGTTTGCGCGAAGCGTGGCGGCGCCTCGCCGGAAGGCCCGCTCAGCCCGGCGCGGCGGCCACCGCCGACGGTGCCGGTTCGGCCAGAAGTGTGTTGATCTCGGCGACCAGGCTGTCCAGCATGTCTTCACCATAGCCCACGTGCACATGGGCCACGGTGCCGTCGCGATGCAGCATCACCATGACCGGGATGCCCTTGTCGGTGCCGTAGGGCTTGCCGAGGGCACCGTCGCGGTCCCAGGTCATCAGCAGGCCGGGCAGGCGCGGGCGCAGGGCGCGAACGGTCCGCACGTAGGTCTGTCGATCTTCCTCGTGGTTGATGGTGACCACCTGCAGGGGCAGGCCGCGTTCGGTGGCCAGCGTCTGCAGGCCCGCCAGTACCGGCAGCTCCTTCATGCAGTAGCCGCACCAGGTGGCCCAGAAGCTGACCACCACGACCTTGCCGTGCAGGGACGAGACGGTCACCTCTTGCCCGCCCTGGGTCGTACCCAAGGCATCCGGCGGCGCTTCGCCGGGTTTCACTTCGGCCCTGGCGGCGAAGCAGAGCATGAGGCCCAACAGTGCGATGCCGACCCTGCGCATGTCATCCATCCCCCGATTGATGGCACCAGCGTAGCAACATGCCTGGGGCGGAGAAAGGGGCGTGGTCAGCGCGTACCGCGGACCTGGCCGGTGCGGTCAGCGGGCGTAAAAGCGCTCCCCCTTGTCGTCGACGATCACGTAATGATCGAGGTTGTGCACCAGCAGTGGATGCAGGTTGCAGTCGACGTGCGAGGGAAGGATCTCGTCGAGGCTGGCCGGCGCGAAAATGACCGATTCCGGCATGGGCTGGATGGTCTGTGCGGGTAGTACGGACGAGCGGTTCCGTGGAGGCATCATGGCACGGCTCCCGTGGACTTGAGTGCGCTTGTGACCATCAAGTCGACTCCCGCGCCCGACCCACGCCGGGCGCGCCGCTTTGATGGCGGCACAGGCCGCTGCCGCTGCTGCATGGCGATCTCATCCGTGAGGCGGCCAGCCGCCATCAGACCACGTGAAACCGTTCGTATTCATCGAGGCGGATGACGTAGTGGTCGAGGCTGTCCACCACCAGTGGACGGAGGTTGTAGTCGGCGTGCGGCGTCACGGTGTCGTCGACGGCGTCGTACGCGTCGACCGCCGGCGGCATGAAGGCGGCAGTCGACATGGGCGGTGCGATGGGGCGGTTGGTGGGAAGCATCATGGCACGACTCCTGCGGGTGACAGTACCCGGCGAGTCTGGTCGCGGACAGGCCGGTGTTGCTGGCGCGTCCCTGCTGATTAGGTTCCTGTAGTGAATGATGCGCCTGCGCGAGGAAAAGTTGCATAGACGAATGGGCTATCCGGATCAATCTCACCGGGTTCGCGATCAGGCCGTTTGCGTGTGCGGGAACTCCCGCGCCGAAGAGTCAGAACAATCGCGCCTGGTCCAGCAGCAGGCGTACCGGCGCGAAGCTGCGGCGGTGTTGCGCGCACGGTCCGAGTTGCCGCAGCGCGGCCAGGTGCGCCGGGGTCGGATAGCCCTTGTGCACGGCAAAGCCGTAGCCGGGATGCACGCTGTCCAGCGTGACCATCAGGCGGTCGCGGCTGACCTTGGCCAGGATCGACGCGGCGCTGATCGCCGGCTCCAGCGCGTCGCCGCCGACGATGGCGCGGCCGGGGCAGGGCAGGTCTTTCGGCAACTTGTTGCCGTCGATCAGGGCTTCGTGGGCGACAGGCGCGAGTCCTGCCACGGCGCGGCTCATGCCGGCCATGGTGGCCTGGAAGATATTCAGGCGGTCGATCTCGTCCCGCTCGATCAACACGATGCAGTACGCCAGCGCGCGCTCGATGATCAGCGGATATAGCGTCTCGCGCTTCGCTTCGCTGAGCTTCTTCGAGTCGTTCAGCCCGGGGATCGGGCGGGCCGGGTCGAGGATCACCGCGGCCACCGCCAGCGGGCCGGCCAGCGGGCCGCGGCCGGCCTCGTCGACGCCGGCAATGAAAATGCTCTTAGTGTTCGCCGCTTCTTCCATGCGAAGAGAAGTTCGGGATGAGGGGGCGGCGCTCGCCGGAAGGCTATCCATCGGCGCGCTTCGCGTCGATCAGCTCGGCAATCGCCGCTGCCGCACGATCCCCCGCATGGCCCTCCAGGCCGCCGCGCAGGGCCTGGTGCAGTTGTTCGAACGCGGCGACGATCGCACCGCGCCGCTCGCTGTCCTTGAACAGAGCGAGCGTGGCGGCGGCCAGGTTTTCGGCGGTGCAGTCGTCCTGCATCAGTTCGGGTACCAGCAGGCCGTCGCCGAGGCCGGCGGCACGCGCCAGGATGTTCGGCAGCGCGTAGACGTCGGTCTTCAGCATCTTCAGGGCGCGGGCGATGCGATAGCTCAGCGGCGCGACGCGGTAGCCCACCACCATCGGCCGCTTGGCCAGCATCGCCTCGAGCGTGGCCGTGCCGGAGGCCAACAGCACCACGTCGGCGGCCAGCATCGCCTCGTGCGCGTGGCCGTCCAGCAGCAGCGGCGCGCTCTCGTCGTGCGGCCCGCCAGCGAGCAGTTCCGTGAGCCGGGCGCGCACCTGCGGGTTGGCAGCGGGGATCACCACGCGCAACCCGGGCACGGCCGCCGCCACCCGTTTCGCTGCGTCGATGAAGACCTGGCCCAGCCGGCCGACTTCGGACAGCCGGCTGCCGGGCAGTACGGCCAGCACCGGCGCCTGCTGCGGCAGCTGCAGGATTTCGCGCGCGCCGACGCGGTCGGATACCAGCGCGAAACGGTCGGCCAGCGGGTGGCCGACGAAGCGGGCGTCGACGCCGTGCTTCGCGTAGATCGCCGGCTCCATCGGGAACAGGCACAGCACGCGGCTGGCGCTGCGGCCGATCTTCTCCGCGCGCTTCTCGCGCCAGGCCCAGACCGACGGGCTGACGTAGTGCACGGTCAGCACGCCGGCCTGCTTCAGGCGCTGCTCCACGCCGAGGTTGAAGTCGGGTGCATCGATGCCGACCACCACGGCCGGCCGCTCCCGCAGCAGGCGTGCGACCAGCGCCTTGCGCAGCCGCAGCAGGCGGGGCAGGTGGCGAATCACCTCGCTGAAGCCGAACAGCGACAGTTCGCGGATGTCGTACCAGGAGTCGAAGCCCTCGCGCTGCATGCGCGCGCCGCCGATGCCGACGAAGCGCGCCTGCGGATAGCGCTGGCGCAGCGCGACGATCAGGTCGGCACCGAGCTGGTCGCCGGAGTCTTCGCCGGCGAGGATGGCGAAGAGTGGGGATTCGGGATTCGGGATTCGGGATTCGTTGGGCACGATCTGGCTCATGCACGAAAGTGTAGTGCGTTGTCCGTGAACCGAGCGGACGCGCGGCGCCCTTCCCGAATCCCGAATCCCGGCTTATCGCGCGAGCGCCCGCTCGCTGTGGTCGAGAAACTCCAGCATCGCCCGCACGTCGTCGCTTTCGCGTGCCTGCTCGACCAGCTTCTCGCGTGCCTCGGGCAGCGGCAGGCCGGCCATGTACAGCGTGCGGTAGGCGCGCTTGATCGCGGCGATGCGCGTGGCGTCGAAGCCGCGGCGCTTCAGGCCCTCGCTGTTGATGCCGCGCGGACGGCCCTGCTGCTCGTTCGCCATCATCACGAACGGCGGCACGTCGTGGCCGACCAGGCAGCCCATGCCGATGAACGCGTGCGCGCCGACCTTGCAGAACTGGTGTACGCCCGAATAGCCGGACAGGATCGTCCAGTCGCCGATGGTGACGTGCCCGGCCAGCGCCGAGTAGTTGGAGAACACCACGTTGTTGCCGATCTGGCAGTCGTGCGCCACATGCACGTAGGCAAGCACCCAGTTGTCGTTGCCGATGCGGGTGACGCCCCCGCCATGGCTGGTGCCGCGGTTGATGGTGGCGAATTCGCGGATCAGGTTGCGGTCGCCGATCACCAGCTCGGTGCGTTCGCTCTGCCATTTCTTGTCTTGCGGCGCGCCGCCCAGCGAGGCGAACTGGGTAATGCGGTTGTCGCGACCGATCTTCGTGGGTCCTTCGATCACCACATGCGGACCGATCTCAGTGCCGTCGCCGATCTCGACCTCGGCGCCGATCACGCTGTACGCGCCGATGCTGACGTTGGCGCCGATAATGGCGGAAGGGTCGATCAGCGCAGTGGGATGGATCATTTGTGGGCCCTCGCGGCGCACATCAGTTCACAACTGGCCACTTCCTTGCCGTCGACCAGGCTGCGTGCCACGAACAGGCCCATGCCGCGCACCAGGCGCTTCTGGCTGACTTCGAAGCGCAACTGGTCGCCGGGAACCACCGGTGCGCTGAAGCGCGCGTTGTCGACCTTGACCAGGTAGAACAGCGGGCTGCCCTTGTCGCCCTTGAAGCGGCGGCTCAGCTGGGTCAGCAGGCCGGCAGACTGCGCCATCGCCTCGACGATCAGCACGCCGGGCATCACCGGGTGGCCGGGGAAGTGGCCCTGGAAGAACGGTTCGTTGATGGTCACGTTCTTCAGCGCGACCACGCTGACGTCGGGCACGATCTCGACCACGCGGTCCACCAGCAGGAACGGGTAGCGGTGCGGCAGCAGTTCCTGGATCTGCTCCACGTTGATCGGCAGTGCCATGAAGTCGCTTTTCTCACTCATTGTTGCTGTCCTTCTCCAGCGCCGACAATCGACGCGCATACTCGTCCAGATGCTTGAAGCGCGCCGCGTTCCTCCGCCACTGGCGGTTGTCCTGCAGCGGCACGCCGGATGAATATTCGCCGGGCTCGCGGATCGAATGCGTGACCAGGCTCTTGGCGGTAATGGTAACCCGGTCGGCCAGTTCGAGATGGCCGAGCACGCCGGCGTTGCCGCCGATCATGCAGTAGCGGCCGATCTTCGCGCTGCCGGCCACCGCGGCGCAGCCGGCCATCGCGGTGTGTGCGCCGACGTGCACGTTGTGGGCGATCTGGATCTGGTTGTCCAGCCGCACGTCTTCTTCCAGCACGGTGTCGTCCAGCGCGCCGCGGTCGATCGTGGTGTTCGCGCCGATCTCGCAGTCGTCGCCGATGCGCACGCCGCCGAGCTGCGGCAGCTTGATCCAGCGGCCGTGATCAGATGCGCTGCTGTCGAAGGCGAGGCCGAAGCCGTCCGAGCCGATCACTGCACCGGGATGCACCAGCACGCGCTGGCCGAGCGTGACCCGGGTGACCAGGGTGACCCGGGCCACCAGCCGCGACTGTGCGCCGACCGTGCAGTCCTCGCCAATGATGCAGTGCGGGCCGAGTACGACGCCGTCGCCGATCACCGCGCCGCCCGCGATCACGCAGCCGGGGCCGACGCTGGCGCTGGCGCTGCCCTGCGCCCCGGCGGCAACCCCGGCGCTGGGGGGGATGCCCGCCGGTGCGGCTGGCAGCCGTTCG
>LNAP01004833.1_pt1 | contig 12216 bp, 11 predicted proteins | sample 602601 | NCBI WGS metagenome assembly LNAP01 (sample SAMN02440304, study PRJNA202911) | soil metagenome | biome: Subtropical and temperate rainforests or woodlands; isolation source: soil samples (1 kg each in a 20% v/v slurry with milli Q water) were... ... | reverse complement strand
CAGCTGCTGGAACAGTTCGCCGGTACGAAGCTCAGTGCCGAAAAAAAGACCTCGATCCTCACCGTTATTTCAGAGCTGCCAGAAGGCGCAGGCATGCGCGATCTGTATGAAGCAATCAAGGTGCAGGAGGCCGCAAGCCTTGGCTTCACAGTGGAGCAGTACGAGGCCCTGTCGCCGGTTCTTGAAGCGCTCCAACGGATGCTTGCACCGGGCGATCACGGAGCCCTCTTTGAATCAACCTGCTGACGTGTAGGAAAACCCGCTGCACCTACAAGCCCGCCGTCGCGGGCTTTGGCAGTACCAAAGTGCGCATTACGCGCTCAAAACCTCGAAGGAATGAAGCTATGAGCAACCAAACGTTCGGAATCATCGTTGGGGCATTCTTGGGGATCACATTGCTCGTGTTCACCAACCTGCCTGCGATCCATCATTTTTTTGAGAAAAAGCCAAAAGAAAACTCGCAACCGGACAACCCCACCAAATGATGCCGACGACGAAGCAAGCGATTAATCAGGGAAATGTCGCCGTACCCACAAGCCCGCCTCCGTGCGGGCCTTGTCAGTAGGAACAGGGCACTTTCAGCCCTCTGGATCGAGCAGGACAGCACATGAAACTGGATCGCATCACGGGAAATAGAGAGAACTACGGCGGGCACCTTCAGGCGTTCTGCACTAATCCTGCATGCCAAAGCGGCGCATTCGGTTTCGCCGTGTCAGAGCAGCCCCAGGGCGCAGAGAAGCTGCCTGACAATGTTCATCTGTATGAATGCCGTACTTGTCAGCATCGTTTTGAAGTTGAGGAAACGTCCTCACTTCCAGCAGAGATTGCCCCTGTAGTTTCACAGCGCACTACAAGCATTACGACCTCATGCCCATGGTGTGGCGAGAGAAACGAACACAAGGCCGATGGCTGGCCTTTGGTGAATGTTGATGGTTTCTTCAAGATTTCACCAATCACAGCTTTCGGTGTGGATTGCCGCGAGTGCCACGCTGTTTACGTACTCCGGCCGCAAGCTGAATAGTTCCGGGAAAAATCATGTCTGATGGCAAAAACACGAAAGTTGAACAACCGCGGGTGTTGTTCGTCGACGAGATGGGCAGCTACTTTGGTGGACAAAACGATAACTTGAAGGAAGCCCTGCGCGATATTGATGGCGTACCCAACGCTAAATACTTGGTCAGGGATGGGTTGGTTTTCGTATTCGACAAACTGGTACAGCTGGTGAAAAAGCGCCAGAACGATCAGTCAGATACGCCAGTGGCCGAGCTGGCCTGCAATTTGGTCGACGAGGCTACCGTTTCGGCCAAAGAGGCTGTCGAGGCCTGGGGCGTAGTACCAGTTCCCTACGAAATGAAAACCGTCGCAGATAGAGACATTGCCCCTTTGGAAACGCCAGCGAATAGTCTCCTAGTCCGTCATCGGCCTTTCAATGCCCACCTGCCGGGGTCTTACCAGAACGAAAATGACGTGCAAGCCGCGTTCGCCAATATTCTGGTAGGTGGCATTCAGCATGGCAGCGGTGATTTCACCTATCGTAGACAGCCAATGACGCTGTGTGAGCCCCTCGATCTGACGCTGCTGCCGGCGCGACCAGTAACCCGTGAAGGTTTGGAGCCGGCGAGCTGGTTCTACACCGAGTTGGGTAGCATCAACTACGAGCCCGGATTTGAGCCGGTCTCGGAGGTGATGTTCAATCGTGTGAAGGAATTGGAAACGGGCTGGCGTGACGATATCGCCCGTGCAGCTACACACGCTCAAAATCGAGTTGACGATATGTGGGCTCAAACGGCAGATCTGCGCATCGGAACGCTGAACGACTTGTCTGATGAGGTTCCGGAGTACGGCCTGGAAGACTTTGCAGAGCTGCGATCACATTACCCCGAGCTGTCCATGCTGTCGGACGGCTCTCTCTACTCATTATTCGATGTATTCCAGATGGAGTGTCGATTCATCAATGGGTGGTCGGCAAACCGTGACAATGACTTTCTGTTTTATCTGCTTGGTAAGGTAGTGGATCGCGAGAACGATCACGAGTCAGCGAAAGAGGTCGGGGAATGGGTTGCTGATGCGTTGTTGCACGGCGACACCCTGGACGCGGCTCTGCGGTTCGGTCGTGATGCCACTCGGTACAACCAAGCAATTGGCAAGCTTGCGCACCGCGTAGCCTCAGCCATGCGATTCCTGGCTGAGGACAAGAAGGCAACTGATCTTCGTGGGCACGCCATCACGACAATGGGGGACGCATTCCGGATCGGCAGGAAATTCAATGCCACGATGATGGTAGCAGAGCAGAAGCTTCCACTCTGATCTCACCGGCGAAATACAGCTGCAGCACTAGCCCCGCTAGTCGGGGCTATGTCACATCTGGGGGTGCGGCTTTCGCGCCCACGTTGAGGGAACGCCGCTGCGCCATTAATCTGGGCACATCTTCGACCATGATGCAGTAAGCAGGACATTCCGATTATGCCGACCTCCAACGCCCCGCTTGTTCTGTACGTGTACCGCCGCACCGCTTGTGGCCATGCGGGGGAGTTGCACCTGCCTGAGTCTTCGCCAGAGGTGACTACAGCGTGCTCCGCTTGCGGGGCCGAAGTGCGGGCAGAGTGGGACGGTGGCATAGAGTTAACCACCAACGAACCCGAGTAACAGGCAAGCCGTCCAGGCCACCCAAAGTTCGCAATTGCCCAGGAGTGTCCTAGCCGACGGTTGCTACCAATCGATCGGCCGGATACTGACTCAGAAAACTCATCATGCTGCTGACTGGCGCATCCAACCACTCGTCAAACTGTGCGGAGGAAAGGATTGCCACCATCCGTTTTTCGTCGCCAGGCTTGTGGAAATTTTCCATGAGCCGGTGCCCGGAGGCGTTCACAGTCAGCATCGTGAAACTCCAGCCTTCTCCTTTCATTGGACCCTCCGGACGCCTCCACTCCCAGAGTCCAGCAATCCCCATGAGTTCGCCGTCTGCGCGGGCGATCCGCGTCGAGATAGCCTTTCCGGTACGCCAGTCAGGCTCGAAAATGCCCGCCCACAGATTAGTCAGCTATGTATGGACATCTTTTAAGTAGCTGAGATTTATAGGTTATTGCCGTTCGGACGGATGTCCATGGTGAGGAAGTAATTGCTTGACGAGTGGAGGACGATTTTAGCGATCTCCCGGTCGTGAATCCGCCTTGGGATTTGAAACATCTTTTGGAGGGTGGAACCAGTCAGATCGTGATGCTGCCCCGCGAGCTTATTGTTAGAGACTTCCCATGGCAACTCAGCGTGCACGGGTCGCTGATGCGCTCGATCTGCTGGAATGGCATCCCTGCCCAGCCTCTGCTATCCCTGCGGAATACGCCGTATCACTTCGCGACGCAGGCAATTAGTGCAATATTATTTCGATATCAACTATGTCACCCTTCGTGTCAGCGCTCGGCCTCTAACAGGCTGCGGATAAATCATCCCTTGAATGGAATCTGGTATGGCCACAGGAAAAGACGATAGCAGCTCTTCGTTGATGAAGATGGTGGAGGTCATCGCCATCAGCCCGCAAGATGCTCGTGAATTGGTTGCCCAATACGAAAGCCAGGCGCGGAGCTCGGACCCATCGGCAACACCACATGATCCTGGTGCGCAAATTCCTGAGCTGCGTGGCTGTCGGCGATTGGAAAACGCTAGCTTGGCTCAATGAGGCCCATTGATAAGTGGCCTGAGCTGCATCTTCGTCGAATCACTGGTTAACGCCGAATTGTTTTGTTTGAGGTATTGAATTGAATATCGCGGAAGTAGAAGAAAAAGTTAAAACCCTTGTGAGCAATCTTGAGCAGGATGACTTTCTGTACAATCTTTTAGATTGCTATGACAAGCCAAAGGCTTCCATTACTCGTTTAAAGATGACTGGCAAGGGCAGCTATAATCTGTCTAAGAATGCCGACGAAGTACTATGGAAGAAGCAGGTCTACTACAAGGCCACGAACAGCGATAAGCTCCTAAGCATCATTGATGAAATGACGCATGCCGAGGTTGTATCGAAGCACCAGCCGCGTTTCATCATCGCCATCAACGCGACCCATCTTCTTGCGATTGACACCAAGACCGAGGACACTCTAGATATCCCTCTGGCTGAACTGAACAAGAAGTTCGACTTCTTCCTTCCTTGGGCAGGACTAGAGAAAAATCAGGCTCGAAGTGAAAATCTCGCAGATGTTAAAGCAGCCGAGAAAATGGCCAAGCTGTTTGATCTGCTGCGGGCCAACAATCCTGCCACCACAGCAGAGGAAATACATTGGCAAAACGTTTTTCTATCTAGGATATTATTCTGTTACTTTGCTGAAGATACCGGAATCTTCAAGTCCAAGCTGTTTACCAATCACGTCGCTTCGCATACCGCAGAGGACGGTGGCGACTTGAGCGACTACTTGAGTCGCGCATTTGATGTTATGAATCAAGAAGGCCGCGAAGGTGTTCCTGAATATCTGGCTGATTTCCCATATGTGAATGGGGGGCTGTTTGCCGACAAGCTACCTGTGCCAAAATTCAATAGAAAGTCACGAGCCATCCTCATTGATTGTGGCGCCGACTTGAACTGGTCTGAAATTAATCCAGATATTTTTGGCTCAATGATTCAAGCAGTGGTTGATCCGGGCCAGCGAAGCAATATGGGTATGCACTATACCAATGAGTCCAATATCAGGAAGGTGCTTGATCCTCTGTTTCTCAATGAGCTGAAGGAGGAGTTTGAAAAACACTCTGATAGCAGGGCTAAGCTGGAGCAGCTTCTTCTCCGGTTAGAGCACCTTAAAATTTTTGATCCCGCTTGCGGCTCGGGCAACTTTTTAATTATTGCGTATAAAGAACTTCGACAGTTTGAAATGAAGATTTTCAAACGGATTCAGGAATTGACTCCTGAAGGAATATTTCCATTCTCCCGAATCAAGTTATCCCAATTCTATGGGATTGAACTGGATGACTTCGCCCACGAAATTGCCATCTTGTCTTTATGGCTCGCTGAGCATCAGATGAACCTGAAATTCAAGGAAATCTTCGGGCACTGTAACCCCGCACTTCCTTTAAAGAGCAGCGGTAATGTCGTCAGTGATAACGCGATACACGTAGACTGGGATGCATTCCTTGCCCCCAAAAAGGAGCATGAGACATATCTTCTTGGAAATCCACCCTACCTTGGCGCACGAAACCAAGAGCCAGAACAGAAGACCGACCTCGAACTCATCTTTGAAGGCCATGAAGAATACAAAGATTCCGACTATGTATGCTGTTGGTTTATCAAGGCGGCACAGTTCATTGCAGGCAAAAACGCGAAGTATGCGTTCGTGGCGACAAACTCCATTTGCCAAGGTGAACAAGTTTCCTATCTGTGGCCCAGAGTATTTAAGCCTGGTCTTGAGATTGACTTCGCCTACACCTCCTTCAAGTGGTCAAACTTCGCAAAAAATAATGCTGGTGTGACATGCGTTATCGTTGGTGTGAGGAACTCAGCAGACAAGGCAAAGCTGCTGTTCGGAACCGACAGCTATAAGATTGTGAAGGAAATCAATCCTTACCTGATTGAAGGGAAGGATATTTATGTTCGCAGGACTTCCGACATACTTTCTGGCTTCCCGGCAATGTCCATCGGCTGCATGGCCCGTGACGGCGGTAACCTTATACTCAAGCCTGGCGAAAGGGACAGCATAGTTCAGCTATATCCCCAATCCAAGCCTCTTTTCAAAAAGCTGTACGGGACACAGGAGTTCATTGGCGGTAACCCTCGCCAATGCCTGTGGATCGAAAACGAACAGCTTGAGCTTGCCCGTTCGATTCCGCCGATTAAAGCGCGAATTGATGCCTGCTACGACTTCAGGATGAAGTCAAAAGCTAAAACGACAAACGGCTACGCTAAGATTGCGCACAAATTTGCACAGCGCGTGCAGGGAAAAGGTGGATCGATCATTGTTCCTAAAACCTCCTCAGAACGTAGGGAGTATGTGCCAATTGGCTACATGGATAAAGATAGCGTCATCACTGACGCTGCCTTTGTCATATTCAAACAAGATCCTGCACTCTTCGGAATCATCTCATCAAAGCTGCATGGCCTCTGGATTCGCACTGTTGGTGGTCAACTAGAAACGCGACTCCGGTACTCTGTCGAAATCGTCTACAACACTTTCCCGTTCCCTGACGTCAGCGAGAAGAAGCGGCTAGCCGTGGCTGAAAAAGCTATGGCTATTGTCGCCATCCGTGAAGATTACCCTGAACTAAGCATCGAGGACTTATACGACCCCGATACCATGCCTGCTGATCTGAAGCAGGCGCATTACGAACTGGACGTTGTAGTTGAGCAGTGCTACCAGATAAAGCCGTTTTACAGCGACATCGAACGCTTGGAATGTCTCTTCAAGCTCTACGAAAAAATGATGGAAGCCGAGCATGCCTAATATCGTTGACGTCACCTACGCTCAAACCGGCAAAAGCACCAGCACCAACCAATTTGGCATGCGCGAAATGCAGGAGCGAGCTTTTGAAGCTCGCAATGCACAGCACCTTCTATTGAAAGCACCCCCAGCTTCTGGGAAGTCTCGAGCCCTCATGTTCATTGCTCTGGACAAGCTCATAAACCAAGGGCTGTCAAAGGCCATCATTGCTGTGCCTGAGCGCTCCATTGGTGGTTCGTTTAACACCGTGGAGCTCAGCAAGTTTGGCTTCTTCTCCGACTGGACTGTCGAACCGAAGAACAACCTCTGCACACCAGGTGGTGACTCGAGCAAGGTCCAAGCCTTCGTGGACTTCATGAAGGGCTCAGACAAAATTCTGATCTGCACCCACGCAACTATTCGCTTCGCCTTCGAGGCACTGGACGATTCTGATTTTGACAACGTGCTACTCGCCATAGACGAGTTCCACCACGTATCTGCTGATGCTGACAACCGCCTCGGAGAGTTACTACGGTCCGTCATGGCGAAGTCCGACGCCCACATTGTGGCAATGACAGGCTCCTACTTCCGAGGTGACAGCGTACCGGTACTGCTGCCCGAAGACGAAGCCCAGTTCACTAAAGTCGTATACAACTACTACGAGCAGCTAAACGGCTATACTTTCCTCAAGTCGCTGGGTATCGGCTATCACTTCTATCGCGGCAACTACACCAAACGTCCAGACGCCTACACCCCCAGTGGGATTGAGGGTGTTCTAAATACGGATCAGAAGACCATTCTTCACATACCCAATGTGCAGTCGGGCGAGTCCACGAAGGACAAGTACGACGAGGTGGATCGTATCCTAGACTTCATTGGCACCGTCACCCACCGTGATCCAGATACCTGTGTCATTCATGTCAGGCGGCACGGTGATGGAAAGGTTCTGAAAGTTGCCGATCTCGTGCATGACGAACCCAGGGCTCGTGAGCGCATAGTTGAATATCTGCGCTGCATTGAGAAGCCAGAGGACATGGATCTCATCATTGCCTTGGGCATGGCGAAGGAGGGTTTTGACTGGAAATTCTGCGAACACGCCTTGACCGTTGGCTACCGCGGATCGCTAACCGAAATTATCCAAATCATTGGGCGTTGCACCCGCGATAGCAACAACAAGAGCCATGCACAGTTCACAAATCTCATTGCGCAGCCTGAAGCTGGGGACGATTTGGTGAAGCTATCCGTGAACAACATGCTTAAGGCTATTACCTGTTCCTTGCTCATGGAGCAGGTGCTTGCGCCCAACTTCAAGTTCAAAACGAAGAAGGATGAAGACGACAAAAGTACCGACACTGAGATCAAGGTTCGTGGACTGAAAGAACCCACCTCCAAGCGGGTTAAGGACATCATCGAGTCCGATCTGAACGACCTAAAGGCGGCAATACTTTCTGACGATAAGCTTGTGAAGGCTTTGCCTGGTAATGTTGATCCAGAAGTCATTAACAAGGTGATGATTCCAAAAATCATCAAAATTAAGTATCCCGAGCTAAGCGATGATGAGGTTGAAGAGGTCCGTCAGCACGTGGTTGTGGATTCCGTCATAAAGAATGGCGAAATTAAGCAGGAAGGTGGAAAACGCTTTGTCCGCATGGCTGATAAGTTCATCAACATTGACGAACTTCACATTGATCTCATTGATCGGGTCAACCCATTTCAGAAGGCGTTCGAAATCCTATCCAAGTCGCTTACAACAAAAATCTTCAAGGTCATACAGGACACCATTGAAGCTACTCGCGTGCAGATGAGTGACGAGGAAGCCATCCTGCTTTGGCCAAAGATAAAGAATTTCGTGAAGACTAACGGCAGAGAGCCAAACATTGCTTCGCTCGACCCATTGGAACGACGCATGGCCGATGCTGTGGTTTATCTGAAAGCTCAGCGCCGTCAGCAAGGGGTCTGACCGTGGAGAAGGATGCCCTTCAAAAAATCCTGGAAGACGATGACTTGGGCCTGCTCAATATAAAGCCCAAGCATGCTGCCATCACAGTGGATGAACGCCTGCTAGCTTCGTTCCAGCAGATCAATGACTTCTACCTTCAGAACGGGAAAGAGCCAACATCGAATCCTTCTAATATTCTTGAATTTCAATTGTATAACAGGCTAAAGGGGCTTCGTGCCAGCAAGGAAAAATGCGAAGCGTTGCAGGAAGCAGATGAATACGGACTGCTTACCTACATCGAGCCAGCCAAACCTATTACCTCTGTGGCTGACATTTTCGAGGATGACTCGTTTGGTCTACTAGACGATGAAGCAGCCAGCATCTTTGAACTCAAGCATGTTCCTTTGTTACCTAAGGACATGCCTAATAAGATCGCCCAGCGCAAACGCTGCCAGGATTTTGATCAGTTTGAGCCCTTGTTCAACCAGTGCCATGCAGAGCTCGTCGCCGGTGTTCGCGAAGCACGTGGCTTCGCCGGCGAGCAGCAGATCCAGCCAGGTCACTTCTTCATCCTCCACGGCATAACAGCCTATGTGGCTGAGGTCGGTGAGAAAGAAGTGAAGAACGGCAAGGTCAACGCACGGCTTCGCTGTATCTTCGAGAACGGCACCGAGTCCAACATGTTGCTTCGTTCGCTAGCCACTGAACTGTACAAAGACGAGACGGGCCGTCGCATTCTAGACCCTCATGAGAAGGCCCTGCAGGCTTTGGACCAGATACAGGAGTGCGATGAAAAGTCAGGCTATCTCTACGTCCTCCGGTCACTCAGCACCGTGCCAGAAATTTCGGGGATCAAGAATCTGTACAAGATTGGTTACTCCACGGTGCCCGTCCCAGAACGCGTCAAGAAGGCAGCCGAGGAGCCCACCTACCTAATGGCTCCCGTTAAGATCATTTCTGTTTTTGAGTGCTACAACCTCAACCCTCAAAAATTTGAACTACTACTTCATACCTTCTTCGGCAAGGCATGCTTGAACGTGGATGTGTATGACAAGCAGGGCAAGCGCTTCTCTCCACGCGAGTGGTTTATCGCTCCTCTGCATATTATTGAGGCAGCAGCCAACATGTTGATTAACGGTGACATTGTGAACTATTGGTATAACCCGATGACGTTGGAAATCTCGGAGCGGTAACCTGATCTAACAAGCCATACGTGAAGCGATTACCGCGGTTGGCCTATCGTTGATTTTGACCAGAATCGGTCGAAATGTACGACATCATGGGCCACATCCAAAAATACTCGATCCATTGGCGCGAGCTTTCTCCTCGGGTTCGTAGCTATATCGTTATCGTTGTGTTTGATTCGTCCTCGGCTGCTTCTGGCCCAACTGGCGTTGACCAAAGGCGACTTTGATGTCGCGCAGACACACGCGATAGAGGGGCTCCGCGCCATGCAAGCCTGGGGAACTGCCTGGGACAAGCGTATTGCCTGGGAAGGCTGGATAGCATGGGGCCGCGTACTGCTGCAGAGCGCATGCCAATGTGAATGGCCGGAAAGCCTGGGCGCGCTGAACGGTTTAGGATTGGTGGAGTAAGGGCCACCGCTTGTGTGCACACTCTACAAGCACTCAACCAAGCCTGGCAAGGTGACGGTACCACACCCAAAAAAGGATTTGCCAAGACCGACAGTGCGCAGCATTCTTAAACAAGCCGGTCTATAGGAGGTCAATATGCTATATCCAATCTATGTACATAAGGACCCAGACAGCTCTTATGGCGTCACTTTCCCTGATTTCCCCGGTTGCTTTTCGGGCGCTGATGAAGCCCAGGATATCCCGCGATACGCCCAAGAAGCCGTAGAAGTCCACTTCTTCGGGAACAGTGATGCCATTCCAGCGGCCAGCACCCCGGATCAATGGATAGCAAGCGAGGAATACCAGGGCGGGTTCTGGATGCTGGTCGATATCGATCTGTCCAAAGTAAACACCAAGGCAGTGCGCTTGAATATCAGCCTGCCCGAGAATCTTGTACATCGCATTGACGCGTCAGCACGCGAACGGCACATGTCCCGCTCGGCCTTTTTGGCAAAGGCTGCCGAGCGGGAAATGTCAGCAGTGGAATAGCGTATCACTGAGTATGGCCCGCTGCATACGGCCTCAGCAAGCCGGCGACGCATCAAATAAAGTCGAAAACATCTTCCTGGAAAAACATATCGCGGCGCAATTCCAGATACGGTTTAAGCCTGTTCACGCTGGTTATATCGTGCCTCATATCCCTTAAAGCATTGGTCAGCGCCTGGATCTCTTTCAGGTGCTTGTTGACGGCGCGCTGGCTTGCTGCGGGAGTGCTTTTGTGAAATCGTCGATATAGCGCGCCGGTCAGCGGATTCTCATCCAGGATGTCATCTTTTTGTTCGCGCAGGTAAAGCAGGTGCCGATCCAGCAATTGCGCGGCACCATCCAGGTCGCCCCCCAGTTCTTGCAATGGGGACTCGCCCACGTATTCAGCATAGAATGCGAACAATCTTGGAATGTCGTTGCTGTCTCGCGCCCGAATCAACTCGCTCATGAGACGGTTTTTCTCCATCCGAACCGATTCATCGCGCTCTTTATCGGGATGCAAAATGCCGGCAAGCTTGCGAAATAGTTTATTGACAGACGAGGACCTGATCAGTTGCTTCAATGCCAGGTTTTCATCCCGAACTTGCTGTTCATGGGCCTGCTGGCGCTGGGAAAACTCATTAAAAAACGAATGTTCCGAATGCGGGTCGTCGTGCTCTGAAAATGGGCTACCTGCCGCATCGGCACGTTCAAATTCGTCGAACAGATCCTGGAACATATCTTGAATAGAAGGGTCTTCGTCGCCCGCGCCGGCTTCGAGTTGCGGTTCGGGATACGCGACAGCAAAAGCATCCGCCATACGCCGTTGTAAGGCGGCCATATCCAGATGTTGGCCAAAAGGATTGTTTTCCATCGCATGCACGTATTCAGCGGCCCATTCGAGCAGCATTTCCCGGTGCCACTGTGCAAGAGACTTTCGAGTGCAAAACGAAAGCAAGTGCAGGCAAGCGAAATACATGGCGTCCATATAGGCTTTTTCTTTATCCTGGATACGGCTTTGAATATCCTGGGCGAACGCCTGGGCATCGGCCCGTAGACCGTCATTTTTCTTCTGCTGATTGATGACGCGCCGCCAAGCATCATTGAACTTCTTTTCGCTACTGCCTTGCCTATCCGATGGGGCCTGATGGGCGAATTTTGTGGTGCTTACTTCCATAAAGTACTTTTTCCTCCATCAATGAGCTGTAATGTCGTTTCCCAGGACAATATTGTATTGAACCAAAATCACAGATGAATAGCCATCCTATGGGTAGGGCTATAATAGACACACCTAAGAATTTGTAACTTTTAAACAAAAAATATAACCACATATCGAGACGCCGCATTTCATCGGCCTTGCGCTTATCCTGACTTTCACCCGACGCACGTGTGCCACTACAGCAGCTGCCGCGAGCGATTCAACATCCATGCAAAAAAAATTACCCATTACAGCTTTAGAAACCAAAGTACGTCCCGACCAATACCTGATTTCGAAGACTGACACCCAAGGCAACATCATTTATGCCAATGCGGCTTTCGTCGAGATCAGCGGCTACAACCGCGCGGAACTGATCGGCCAGCCACATAACATAGTTCGTCATCCCGACATGCCGGCAGAGGCGTTTCAAGATCTGTGGGACACCTTGCACGCCGAGAAGCCCTGGCTGGGCTTGGTCAAGAACCGGCGCAAGGATGGCGGCTACTACTGGGTGTTGGCCAACGTCATGCCCATATTCGAACATGGCCAGATCACGGGCTATGCATCCGTGCGCGTCAAGCCCAG
>LNAP01004832.1_pt1 | contig 12217 bp, 9 predicted proteins | sample 602601 | NCBI WGS metagenome assembly LNAP01 (sample SAMN02440304, study PRJNA202911) | soil metagenome | biome: Subtropical and temperate rainforests or woodlands; isolation source: soil samples (1 kg each in a 20% v/v slurry with milli Q water) were... ... | reverse complement strand
CAGCGCCGCATCGTCGTCAACGTGAAACAGGAATCGGCTGCTGCGTGCGCCGTGGTCGGGCAGGCTGATCACCCGGCCCTGCAGCACGTGATCGACCGCCGCTGCCGTGGCTGGCAGCTGCCGCGCAAGCGCCGCGTGCCCATGCAGGCAGGCGCAGCCCACCCCGAGCAACGCAGCGCCCAGCCACCGCCATCGCGAGGGCCAGCACCCCACCAGCAAGCCGACACAGACCGCCACCGCCCCCAGCCCGCGCGGCAGCAACTGCGGCGCGAAGACGATGACGCATACGCCCACCAGCAGCGCTGCAGCGCACGCCTTGCCGAACAGGGGAAGTGGAACCGCCGCTGGCGCACCGTCGCGGCCTGCCGCGATGACCATGCAACGCTCCGGGCACAAAACCCGATGCTGGGCCGGGCCGGATACCTGCGCTATCGGGCAGGTCGTCATCTGGATGTCGGTGAATGTCGCAGGTGCGCCGTGGCGCGCCTGGCCAACGCCGACCCAAACGAAAAAGCCGACCTGATGGCCGGCTTTTCTGTGGGTCACACTTCAGTCTCTGCGACTGGAGTGGTGGGCGGTACAGGGTTCGAACCTGTGACCCCTACCATGTCAAGGTAGTGCTCTACCGCTGAGCTAACCGCCCGTTTCCTGCTTCTGCGCCGCTGCGAATGCGTCGGGGCAGGCCGCGTATATTACGGACGTCCCCCGGCAAGCGCAACACTTTTGTGAAGATATTTCACAACGCGCTGTTCAGCCCAGACTGGCCTCCTTCAACTGCCGGATCTGGTCGCGTACGTGCGCGGCATCTTCAAATTCCAGGTCGCGGGCGTGCTGGTACATCTTCTGCTCCAGCGCCTGCAGCCGCTTGGCGATCTGCGCCGGCCCCAGCGTGCGGTAATCCACCGCCTCTTCGGCCACTTTGCCACCGCGGCCCTTGCCCTTGCCGCGCGACTCTTTCTCGGCCGCATCCGACCGCGCACCTTCAAGCACATCGGTGATCGGCCGCAGCACCGACTTCGGCGTGATGCCATGCAATTCGTTGTACTCGACCTGCTTGGCGCGACGACGGTCGGTCTCGTCGATCGCCGCCTGCATCGAGCGCGTGATCTTGTCCGCGTACAGGATCGCCTTGCCACGCAGGTTGCGCGCCGCGCGGCCAATGGTCTGGATCAGCGAACCGGTGGAACGCAGGAACCCTTCCTTGTCCGCATCCAGGATCGCCACCAGCGACACTTCCGGCATGTCCAGGCCTTCGCGCAGCAGGTTGATGCCCACCAGCACGTCGAACTTGCCCAGGCGCAGGTCGCGGATGATCTCCACCCGCTCCACCGTGTCGATGTCCGAATGCAGGTAGCGCACGCGGATGCCGTGCTCGGTGAGGTAGTCGGTGAGGTTTTCGGCCATGCGCTTGGTCAGCGTGGTGACCAGCACGCGGTCGCCGAGCTTGATCCGCTCGTTGACTTCGCTCATCAGGTCGTCGACCTGGGTGCCCACGGGACGGATCTCCACCACCGGATCGATCAGGCCGGTCGGGCGCACCACCAGTTCGGTGATCTCATCGCCGGCTTCGCGCAGTTCGTACGGGCCGGGCGTGGCCGACACGTAGATGCTGCGCGGGCAGCGTGCCTCCCACTCTTCGAAACGCAGCGGGCGGTTGTCCAGCGCCGACGGCAGGCGGAAGCCGAACTCCACCAGGGTTTCCTTGCGCGACCGGTCGCCCTTGAACATCGCGCCGATCTGCGGAATGGTCACGTGCGACTCGTCGATCACCAGCAGCGCGTCGGCCGGCAGGTAGTCGAACAGGGTCGGCGGCGGCTCGCCGGGGGCCTTGCCGGTGAGATGGCGTGAATAGTTTTCGATGCCGTTGCAGAAGCCGACCTCGGCCATCATCTCCAGGTCGAACTGGGTGCGCTGCGCCAGGCGCTGCGCTTCCACCAGCTTGTTCTGCTCGTAGAGCTGCTCCAGGCGCGGCTTGAGCTCGGCCTTGATGGTTTCCACCGCCGCCAGTACGCGCTCGCGGGTGGTTGCATAGTGGGTTTTGGGGTACAGCGTGTAGCGCATCAGCTTGCGCAGGCTTTCACCGGTGAGCGGGTCGAACATGCTGATCTGCTCGACCACCCCATCAAACAGCTCGATGCGTACCGCTTCGCTGTCCGACTCGGCCGGGAACACGTCGATGACTTCGCCCCGCACGCGGAACGTACCGCGCTGCAGTTCGTACTCGTTGCGGGTGAACTGCAGCGAGGTCAGGTGGTTGATCAGGTCGCGCTGCTCGATGCGCTCGCCGGTGGACAGGATCAGGCGCAGCGACAGGTAGTCTTCCGGCGCGCCCAGGCCGTAGATCGCCGACACCGTGGCCACCACGATCGCGTCCGGGCGCGACAGCAGGGTCTTGGTCGCGGCCAGGCGCATCTGCTCGATGTGCTCATTGATCGAACTGTCCTTCTCGATGAAGGTATCCGACGCGGCCACGTAGGCTTCAGGCTGGTAGTAGTCGTAGTAGCTGACGAAGTACTCGACCGCATTGTTGGGGAAGAACGACTTGAACTCACCGTACAGCTGCGCGGCCAGGGTCTTGTTCGGCGCCATGATCAGCGTCGGTTTCTGGACGTTCTGGATGACGTTGGCAATGGTGTAGGTCTTGCCCGAGCCGGTCACGCCGAGCAGGGTCTGCTTGGCGATGCCCGCCTCGAAGTTGGCCGTCAGCTTCTCGATCGCCGCGGGCTGGTCGCCGGCCGGCGAATACGGGGAGACAAGTTCGAAGCGATCGCTCATGGTGCCGCCATATCCGGGGCCTGCCAGTATACCGGGGGCAATGGTGACGGGCGGCTGAGGGGAAGGCCGACACCGCGTGCAGCCTTGGGCCGATGGGAACCGCGCGTGCCGCAGAACAGGCTGAACGCCTGCTCCTGCCGTGGACGGATACACCATGACTGCCGTGAAGCGCTGCTGGATACCGGGCTTTCATGCGGGGTTGACCCTGCTTGAACTGGTGGTGAGCCTCGCGGTCGTTGCCGTGCTGTGTGCCATCGCCCTCCCCGGCCTGCAGCCGGCGCTGGACCGGCAGCGCGCTGCCAGCGCCCGGCAGGTAGTGAGCAGCCACCTCGCCTTCGCCCGGTTGGCCGCGATCCAGGGGCGCCACCCCATCCGGGTGTGCGCCAGCATCGACGGCGCGACCTGCAGCGGAGACGCGAACGGCTGGGCGACCGGCTGGATCGTGCATCGCGCCGGGCGGGGCGATGGGCCGACCACCGACGCCGGGCCGCCGCTGCGCCACCACCAGCTTCGCTACCCGCCCGGCTGGACGGTCCGCTCGAGCGATGGGCGTCGGCATATGCGCTTCCTGCCGGATGGCCGCGCCTTCGGCACCAACCTGACCCTGCAGGTCTGCGCCCGTGGCGACCTGATGGCGGAGATCATCGTGAACAACAGTGGGCGGATACGCTCGGAGAGCGTCCGTCGCCCTGGCGGCTGTGCACCGTGACGACCTTGCGCCGTCGACCCACGCGCCCGGCGTGCGGCCGGACACATAGAAAAGGCCGCGATTTCTCGCGGCCTTTTCAGGATCTGGCGCCCGAAGTTGGACTCGAACCAACGACCCCCTGATTAACAGTCAAGTGCTCTAACCGGCTGAGCTATTCGGGCGGGGAGGCGCATTCTAGACGCTCACACCGGACCTTGCAACACTCTGCGCGCTTACCAGCAGGTCACTCCGGACGCAGTGGCCGGCGTCTTCTGGCCGGCCTGGTTGACGGTCATCGTGCCGCACTTGTCCCTGGCCTGGCCGCCCTGGGGGACGGCCGTGATCGTATACGTCTGCGCCCCAGGGTTGATGGTCAGCTGGTAGGCGGCGGTGCCCGTACGCGGCGAGTTGATCGTCTGCGACCCCGTCTCGCTGAACTTGAACGCCGAATAGCTGTTGTTGAGCGTATGCATGCGTTCGGCGCGCTGCATGTACTCGACCATCTCGGCCTTGGCCTGGGCGCGCTTGGAGCGCAGCACGTACTCGGTGTAGCTCGGGTACGCGATCGCGCTCAGGATGGCGATGACGGCCACCACCACCATCAGCTCGATCAGGGTGAAGCCCACCACTCGCGACCTGCCGCGTGCATGACAACGATAACGGGTCACTGGATCTGCCTCCACGATTGACGACCACAAGGATACGGCACGAAGATCCGCTGGCTGCCGTTGTTGACGTAGTTCCAACACTCGTTCTCCGGTGTCGGCGGCGGACCCGTCGGGCCGCCACCGCCGGGGCCGCCACCGCCACCGCCGCTACCACCAGCGGCCAGGCCGCCCCCGGGCAGCGAATTGATGCCGACGTCGGTCACGGCGGCACTGCCGGTCGAATCGGTCCTGAGCCCCGCCACGCCATCGGAGATCATCGTGCCGGTGGTCGAGTCGAGGCGCGACTGGCCAAAGGCACCGCCGCCGGTACTCGACTGCAGGCCGAACAGCCAATTGGTCCCCGACGAGGCGCAGCCCGCGTTGCCCGGCGTGGGCACATAGGTGGGCAGGTAGACAACGCCCTCGGAGATCGTCGGGTTGCCCACGAAACGCTCGCCGGCCGGCAGGTCGACGTACCAGCCGCGACCGTTGTTCGGCGGTGTGCCGGTGCTGAGCGTACGCTGGCCGCCGCTGGTGATCACGCTGCTGCCGCCCAGGTTGGCGCGGGTGAGCGTCGTGGTGACCGCGCCGTCCGTGGTGTCGTTGACGCCATACAGCGACTGCACCGACAGGTCGGACGGATCGCCGACAAAGGAGAAGCTGCCGGTGCCGAAGAACAGCATGTTGCCGCCCAGCTCACCGGACATCGACTCGATGCCGCCGGTGAACGGCTGGCGCAGCGTGCGGCCGCCTTCGGTGTAGCTGCGGGTCGTGAACAGCGGCACCGTCACGTTGGCACGGCTGCGCAGGTCGAACTTCCAGACCGCGCCCTTCTGGTCGGTTCCGTAGGCGGTGTCGGCGTAGCCGTCGCTGCCGCGGGTCTGCTGGCTGGTGCCGCCGTAACGGTCCACCACAACCACGCTGCCCAGGCCGTTGCTGCCGGTGGGCACGCCGGCGCCGGATTCCACCGCTTCAATCATCGAAATGGTCGGCGTGCCGGTCTTGATGTCGACCAGGAACAGCACCGCCTTGCCATTGGCGCTGTTGTAGCCATTGCCAAATACCGCGCGCCAGACCGGCGTACCGGCGCTGTCGAGCATCGGCACGATCACCGGGCGCGCCAGCACATGGCCGATGTTGTTGCGCACGTCGGCCGACAGGGCCGTATCCAGATCGCTGATTTCCCACAGCTTGCTGCTGGCACCAAAAGTGGTGCCCGGGGTCACGTCCAGCCCGAACACGCTGCGGCCACCGGCGCCGGAGGCGCCCACCAGGGTGGTATGCCAGTTGTTGCCGTAACGGGTATCGACCACGGTGATCTTGCCGTCGACGTAGTAACGGTGATCGAACTTCTGGTCGTTCAGGTTCTTGGCGTTGTACGGGAACAGCAGGTTGCCCATGTGGCCCAGCGCCGTGGCCGGGATGTACGCGAACGCCTCGGTACCGCCACCTGCGATCTGGGTGCCGGCGCCGTTCATGCCGCCATTGAAGGCATGCAGCATGCCGTCATTGGCCCCCACGTAGACCATGTAGTTGGCGTTGGCCCGCTTGTTGGTCAGGTAGGTCTGGTACGACGCGGCCAGGTCGACCCCAAGACGGCGGTAACCGAAGTCATCGCCCGGCGCGCTTACCACCGGGCTGGAGTTGACGATGTCACCCAGCCGCGTGGTGCGATCGCGCAGGTTGCCGCCACTTTTCACTTCGCCGCTCTGGTCACCCTTGAGGTAGGCCACCGCCGTGGTGGCCGTGGCCCCCAGTGCGGTCAGCTCGGTGGCGCTGCAGCGGGACATGCCCGGGTACAGTGCGGTCGACTTGGTGCACAGGTCGGCCAGCGTCACGCTGCCGTCGTTGAACTCACGGGTGGTGCCGTCCTTGGTGTAGAACACCTTGCGTCCGCTGTTGGGCAGCAGCGCGGCCGCCTCCCAGATCGGGGTGGAGACCACCTGCCGCTGGGAATTGACCGACAGCGCACTGGCCGACAGGCGACCGAACCAGTCGGTACCTTCGTTGGCGATTTCGTAGCTGGGGCCCACCGTAATGGAACCGGCACCGACGCGGGCACCGCTGGAACCGGAACCACCGGACGGCGATGCACCCGAGGTCACCGACGACAGCACCCGGCGCATCGCGGTGGTGATTTCTTCCGGGGTACGGGCGTTGATGTACTCGCCGCGGGTGTTGACCGTGGCATGCCAGATGTCATCGACCGTGCTGCGCTGGTCGTCCTGGCGCGGCGGCCAGTTGCCGTAGATCGACGCGTCGGTGTACGGGTTCTGATCCAGGTCCGGATTGAACAGATTGCCGCGCGCGCCCAGGGTGACGCCGTAGAAGTTGATGTGCAGGTTGGTCTGGCAGTCCAGACTCTTGTCCGGATTGCCGGCCTTGCACGCCTGCGGTACCGGCACCTGGCCGGCAGTCAGGTCGGTGCGCAACGGCGAGGCGCCGCCCACACTGTTGTAGTACCTGGTCACGATGTCGGCCATCGTGTTGCTGTTGCCGTCCTGGAACGGGCTGCCCATGCCGCCGTCGTTGTTGCCGACCGTCGGCCCCCCGCCATTGCTGAAGCCGTCGGTGAACAACATCACCGCATTCTTCTGGCACGACAGCTGTACCGGTGCACCGGTGTCGGTCCGGGTGAACTGCAGCGCGGCCGCGTTCACCGCCTGCCGGTTGGGCGTACCGCCGCTGGCGGTCAGGGAGATCATGTCGGTGTACAGCGCCAACTTATCGGCATTGACGGCCATGTCCCGCATGGTCAGCCGCTTGCTCTGGTCCGAACCGCTGTCGTAGCTGCCGTTCTGGTTGATCCGGAAATAACCCACGCGCAGGTTGTTGACGTCCGACAGCGAACGGGTCATGCCGGCAATCATCGCGCGGTTGCGGTTGCCGTAATACGAGTACCAGTTGGCGAAGTTCTGCAGCGCCGCGGTATTGCCCGCGCCGATGGTGTACTTCCACATCGAGCAGTTGGTACCGCAGGCATTGTTCACGCGCACACGGGTGACGCCGTTGTAGGCGTTGTTCACCCCGGGGATCTGCGGGTAGGGATCGTTGGCCGAGGCCCAGCGGGTGAAGAAGGTTGCCGGCGTGTACTCCATGTAGACCGTGGCCACCCCGTTGTTCCAGGTGTAGTCGGTGTCGAAACGGTAGTTGTTGTTGCCGTAACGGAAGTAGGTGCCCGCCGGGATCACCATGCCATCCTGCATGCGGAACGAATCCGCACCCGCTGTGCTGTAGTACAGCGAGCCCAGTGCCACGGTACCGGAGTTGCGCGGGTCGATGCGGGTGGCCAGCAGGCCGGCGTCACCATAGGACACGCCGTTGCCGGCCACCCAGGGCTCGTACTTCACCGCGGGATTGAAGTAGGTCGGATTGAAGTCGGACGAGCGCGAGAACCCCAGCTGATCGATCGGCGGGATACCGTAGTAGTTGTTGATGCGCGTACCCGGCAGCAGGTAGAAATAATCGCAGTTACCGGAGGTATTCAGGTTGCCGCTGGAATCGAAGAAGCTCTTGCGCCCGGTGTCCCAGCAGCCCTCGCCGTCCATGCCCGGGAACTGGGTCTGGAAGGTCATCGAACCGGAATCATCCACGGCCATGATGAAGGCCGGCGGTGTCTGCACCTGATTGTTCAGGGGCGCCTGTGCCAGCAGGCCCTGCGCCTGCGCGGCGATCAGGTTGTAACCAAGCAGCCCCAAGCCCGCGAGGGCGACGGCGGAGGTAGCGGTAATCCACTTGAACTTGCGCGTAGCCATGGCCGCGTCCTCAGAGCTTGAAAATGGTGTCGACAACCGACGCAGACGTCGGGCTGGCCGGGGTGTCGGCCGAGAAGCCGGTGATCTGGTACGTCGCCGTCGGGGTATCGCCGGTCTTGCCCATGCTGTTGGAATTGCCGGCAACGTCACCACCGCAGGAGTCGATGCGGCGCACGTTGACCGCTGGCGCGGCACCGGTACTGCGTTGCTCGGCCCACTCCACCGCGTCGAACGCGTTGCAGTCCAGCGTGATGGCACTCTCGGTGAACAGCGCGCCGGCCGGCGCCGTAGTGCGGTTGAAGACGGCCGCCGCGGTGGCTTCGGCGGTGCGCACCACGCCCTCGGTGTTCTGGAACGAGCGGTTCACCGCCCGGTAGTTGGAGGCCATCTTCTCCTGCATGCCGGCCACCTGCATGCCGGCGATGCCGAGCAGCGCCAGCAGGATCAGCATGATCAGTGCCACGTACAGCACCGCACCCTGCTGGTGGCGGCGGCTGGAGAGGGACGGAGCGTTCTTGGTCGCCATGGTCAGTTCCCGAACAGACGGTTGCGCAGCGCGATGCTGACTTCGTAGGAGGTGCGGTAGCGCCCATCCTTGAGCCCGCTGGCGTCGTACTTGGTGCCCAGCACGCCCAGCTCGGAGGTTACGTCCGAGGCGGCCACGGTGGCCGCCCCCGGGCTTCGCAGCACCAGCCCCACCTGCACCAGGCCGACGCGACGCCACTGCCCCACGCCCGTCGCGTTGGTCTGGGTGGTCACACCCGACGCCGTCGCCTGGGCGGTGATGTTACCGATCGGCTGGGTGGCCTTGCTGATGTTGGCGGTGGTGTCCAGGCCGAACAGCAGCTGCATGTTCTCCACGCCCTCCACCAGCTCTTCGTTGATGACGTAAGTATCTGCAGAGCCGGCGCGTGCGCGGCGCAGGCCGGGCTCGCCGGTAGCGGCGTTGACACCCACGTAATACACCACCGATTCAGCGCGATAGACCATGGTCGGCGCCAGGGGAGCGGCCACGAACCGGGACAGATCCACGCCGCCCGTGGCGGTCACCGTGCCCCCGCTGACCGAACCGCGGAACACCTGCGCCGAGTTGCAGTCGGCCACGCCGAACACGGTGGGTGCGGCGACGCCATTGAGGTTCAGCCGCGCCGCCTTGGCCGTATCCATGGTCAAGGTGGTGGCACTCACGCCGATCACCGGCACGCCTTCCGGGGCCAGGTAACGCAGCACCAGTACGTCACTGCCGGCCACCGGCGCGGGCACCAGCCCGGTGATGGTGCCCGGCATGCCCGCCGGAATCGTGCCGCCGCCGGCCACCAGGGTGGCGTTCGGCGCCGTACCCGGGGCTTCATAGCCTTGCACGGCCACGTTGAAATCCAGGGGCGCGCCGCTGCCTGCCGTCGCGCCGGTGGTGATCCGCGGGTCGCCGAACGCCTTCACGATATGCGCAAGGTCGTTCACGCACCCCATGTGCCCGGCCATGCGGACATCGCGCTCCAGGAAGTCCAGCGCGAAGCGGCCGTTTTCCTGTACGCGGGCTACGCCTTCGGACAGCCGCGAGGCCGACTGCGACGCGATGAAGATCTGGATGACACCCAGCATGAGCACCAGGCCGATGGCCATGGCGATCATCAGTTCCACCAACGACAGGCCGTGCTGGCGCGTTCTGGACATGGACAGGGAACTCATAGCTGGGTGGTCAGGGCGAAGGTGGTGGGCGAATCCGGGTTGCTTGCATCCCACCGGTCGTCGGCCCAGGTAATGGAGACCGTGGCGGCGCCATTGACCATGACCACGGTGGCGCCGGCATTGGCGCCCATGGCCTTGACGACCTGGCACTGCCAGCGGGAAATGTTCTGTTCGATCGTCACCGCATTGCTGACCGGCCGCGTGCAGGCAGTATCGGTTGCGCTCACGGTGCCCGGCCCGAAGGTGGCATTGGTGTACCAGGCCGACTGGTGCCGGTTGCTGCGCATCTGCTCGGTCAGGTCGTAGGCCAGGTTGGTGGCCTGGGTACGGTAATTGGCACTCTGCACGAACCGGATGTTGGCGGTCTGCAGCAGTGCGAACCCGAGCAGCCCGAAGGCCAGGATCACGATCGCGATCAGCACTTCCAGCAGGGTGAAGCCCCCCTGGGCAGCGCGGAGAGGGACGGGACGACGCTTCATGGGCAAGCTCCCTTCACGGCGCTGATCTGGCCGGAGGCGTTGATGGTGACGGTGCGCAGCAGGGGCTGGGTGCCGCACTTGTCCGGGCGCATCACCAGCACCTGGTCTGCCGCCAGCTTGCGGCGGCCACGCCCATCGAAGGCGATCGGTGCGGTGGGGCCCTGCACGACCAGGCCGCTGCTGATCTTGTTGAACCGCAGCACGGTGTCGCCGGTGCCGTACAGGCCGTTATGGTCGATGTCGGAGAAGGCCATCATGCCGACGCCCCAGGCGCCGTCGCAGGTATTGCCGTTGCTGCTGCCGCACACGCCGCCACCGCGGCTGTTGCGGATGGCTTCGCTGCGGGCCAGGTTGACCAGCCCCAGCAGCTCGTTGTGCCCGGCCGCCAGCCGGTTGGAGCGGAGGGTGCCCTGGAAGCTCGGATAGGCGATGGCCGACAGGATGGCGACCACCGCGACGGTGACCATCAACTCAACCAGTGTGAAACCCTTGGACGGGCGCATGGACATGGAACGCTCCCCAGCGTGATGGGACAGACGATGGACGCCTCGCCGCCTGCCGGCAAGGGGCGGCAGGATGAACGGTCATCCGGGGGCGACAGGCGTCAAGGGGTTGACGCCGCGCGGTGCCGGAAGGGCGGCCAGGACCCGGCCCACCCTCCCCTGCCCCGGCGGGTCAGCCGGGGCGCTGGGCTCAGGCCAGGACCTTGTAGCAGGGCTGGTACTCGCCGGAGATCTTCATCCGGCGCTGCTCGACGAAGCCGCGCAGCAGCTCGTCCAGGGCCTGCATCATGTCGGCGTCGCCGTGGATCTCGAACGGGCCGAACTCCTCGATGCGGCGCATGCCGTCTTCCTTCACGTTGCCGGCCACGATGCCGGAGAACGCGCGGCGCAGATCGGCCGCCAGGGCATGCGGCGGGCGCCCGTGGTGCAGGTCCAGCGCGGCCATGGCTTCATGGGTCGGCACGAACGGCTGCTGGTACTCCCACGGAATCTCGATGGACCAGTTGAAGAAGAACGAATCCTTCTGCTCCAGGCGGTGCTCACGCACCCGCTTGATGCCGGCGGACATGCGCCGCGCCACCGCCACCGGGTCGCCGATGATGATCTCGTAGCGCGCGGCCGCCGCATCGCCCAGGGTCAGGCGGATGAAACGGTCGATCTGCTCGAAGTACGGCGCGGCCACGGTCGGGCCGGTCAGGATCAGCGGGAACGGCAGGTCCTTGTTTTCCTCGCGCAGCAGGATGCCGAGCAGGTACAGGATTTCCTCGGCGGTCCCGACGCCGCCGGCGAACACGATGATGCCGTGGCCGATCCGCACGAACGCTTCGAGACGCTTCTCGATGTCCGGCATGATCACCAGGTGGTTGACGATCGGGTTCGGCGACTCGGCGGCGATGATGCCCGGCTCGGTCAGGCCGATGTAGCGGGTGACGTGCTTGCGCTGCTTGGCGTGGGCAATGGTGGCGCCCTTCATCGGGCCCTTCATCGCGCCCGGGCCGCAGCCGGTGCAGATGTCCAGGCCGCGCAGGCCCAGCTCGTAGCCGACCTGCTTGGTGTACAGGTACTCATCGCGGCCGATCGAGTGGCCACCCCAGCACACCACCAGGTTCGGGTCGCCCGGGTTGAGGATGCGCGCGTTGCGCAGCAGCCCGAACACCGCGTTGGTGATGCCTTCGGAGGATTCCAGTTCGGCCGCGTAGGCCGGGCCCATTTCGATGGCCATGTAGGCCAGGTCGCGGACCACAGCAAACAGCAGCTCGGCGACGCCGCGGATGATCTCGCCGTCGACGAAGGCCATCGCCGGCGCGTTCACCAGGTCGATGCGCACGCCGCGATCCTGCTGGGCCACCTGGATGTCGAAATCGGGGTACAGATCGCGCGCCGCGCGCGGATCGTCGGAGGCGCTGCCGCTGGTCAGCACGGCCAGCGCGCAGCGGCGCAGCAGCTCGTGCATGCCGCCGCCGGATGCATCGCGCAGGCGTGCCACCTCGGCGCGCGACAACACATCCAACCCACCGCGCGGGTAGATCCGCGCGTCCTGCACCGGCAGCGTCCGCGCCGGCGTTTCGGTGATCTTCATTTCCATTCTTTTCGCTTCCTCAAGGTAGACGACTGTACTGCTGCCCCCTTAAAAAGCAAAACGGCCGGGAAACCCGACCGTTGGATACATCCTGACGCCAGC
>LNAP01008858.1_pt1 | contig 12219 bp, 17 predicted proteins | sample 602601 | NCBI WGS metagenome assembly LNAP01 (sample SAMN02440304, study PRJNA202911) | soil metagenome | biome: Subtropical and temperate rainforests or woodlands; isolation source: soil samples (1 kg each in a 20% v/v slurry with milli Q water) were... ... | reverse complement strand
GGCGTCGGCCGCGATGGCCGCGTCGACCGCGCTGCCGCCGCTGCGCAACATGCGATGCGCGGCGTCGGCCGCCAGCGGGTGGCCGGTGGCGACCATGCAGCGCGCGCCGTGCTTCGTCGTGTCCAGGGCGCTCAACCCCACAGAAGCACCGCGCTCACGGTGGCCACCGCCAGTCCGGTGAGCACGGGCAGCGTCAAGGCCCGTACCGCGTCGAGCACCGGCACCCGCGCGAACCCTGCGACCGCGATCAGCGACGACCAGGCGATCAGCGTGCCGCCACCGGTCCAGACCGCTCCCATCTGGCCGATGGCGGCCAGCGTGGCCGGCTCCAGTCCCACGGTGGGAGCGAGCGCCCCCGACAGCGCGCCGGTCAGCGGCAGGCCCGAGAAGCCCGAGCCGTCGATGCCAGTGATCATGCCGACCACCAGGACGCCGAAGGCGACGAAGACCTGGTTGTGGGGAATCCAGTGCTCCGCGCCCTGCACCAGCTGGAACAGCAGGCTGGGGCTCTGGTCGGGCGGCAGCGAGAGGATGGCGGAGAAGGTCTCGCTCGCGCCCATGAAGAAGAAGCCGGCGATCGGCAGCACCGAGCCCATCGCCTTGAAGGCGAAGACGAAGCCATCGGTGATGTGGTCGGCACTGACGTCGAGCATCTTCCTCGGGCCGCTGGCGGCGAGCGAGGCGAAGATCATCAGCATGGCCGCGGCACCGCCCACCAGAGCCGCGGCATCGCCGCCCTTGAGCTCCGGCAGGCCGCTCACCAGTTTCGGCAGCACCATCACCGCGATCACGGCGAGGAAGACGATCGGCGTCAGCACGGCGAACAACTTGGACCACTTGATGCGCTTTTGGTCTCGACGGCCGCGAGTTCGCGCTGGATGTCGGAATCGCTGAACGACGCTTTCTCATGGCTCGTGCCCCGTGCGATCTCGGCCTTGTCGAAGCTGTGGCCCTCTTCGATGGAGGCTGCTTCGGCCGTGTCGACCGATCGCGCCTGCCATTGCGCCAGGTGCGCGTTGCTGGCGGGAAGAATGGTGCCGCGCAGGCGCAGGTAGGCGAGCAGCAGCGCGACCCCGCCGACGATCAGCGACAGCACCAGCGCATGGTGGCCGACCAGCGCGGCGCTGGTCCCGGCGGCCTTCGCGCTGATGCCGGGAGCCACGCCGATCACGTAGTCCGACGACAGGGCCATGCCCTGGCCGGCGATCGCGATGGCCACCGCCCCCGCCAACGGAGGCAGTCCGGCCGCGATGGCCGCGGGCAGCAGCACGGCCGACACCAGCGGCACCGCCGGCGTCGGCCAGAAGAACATCGAGATGCCGTAGGTGACGACGGCAAGAACCAGGTAGGCGATGTGCCCGTTCTTGATCACCGCGCGGAACGGCTCGACCATGCGGATATCGGAGCGCAGCGTCTTGAGCGAATTCAGCAGCGCCGTCATCAGCGCGATGACCAGGAAGATGTTGAAGAGTTCTTTCGCGGCGACGAAGCTCGCATTGAAGATGCTGCCGAGCGCGGCGATGGGGCTGTGCGTCCACGCCAGGGCCACGCAGAAGGTGGCGATGATGGATGGCACGACGACATTGGCGCGGAAGATCATCGTCAGGACGATGGCACCGACGCCCAGCAGGTAGATCCAGTGGGCAGCGGTGATGGTGATGGAATCCATGGGAAGGACCTCGTGGGGGTTGTTCTGTGGAAAACGGAAGGGTCAAACGGTATACAGTATTCCAAGTACGCAAAAAACAGGCCACCGGGTAAATACGGTAGAGCACATCCGGCGTGCGTCGTGATGGTGCGAGTTCTCCCCATGAAAGCGCTCTATCAGAGGGAATGTATGGCGGAAAGGCGCCCTTTCAGTGCGTCGGACGGCGCGCCTGGCGGGTTTCGTGCTGCAGCGCAAGGTTGCTTTCTGGCTCGCGTTTTGCATACTGTATTGACTAATTTCAACTGAGGAGTCATCGCCATGTCCCTGTTTCTGCGCCGTCCGTCGGCCCTCGCCCGCCTCGTGCCCGCCCTTGCGGTGGCGGCCGGTCTGCTCGCCTTCGTGGGCGGGGCCGCGGCCCAGCCGGCCAAGCCGCTCGTCAAGGTGCGTTACGAGGAGGTCATCCGCTCGGTGTTGTACGTGCCGATGTACGTCGCCCTCGACCAGGGCTATTTCAGGGACGCCGGCCTGGACGTGGGCATGAAGACATCGCAGGGCACCGACAAGGGCATGGCCGCCCTGCTTTCGGGCAGTGCCGACATCGTGCTGATCGGGCCGGAGGCCTCCATCTATGTGGCCAACAGCGAATCCCCCGCCAAGCCGAAGATCTTCGCCGGATTGACCGCCACAGACGGCTTCCTGCTGATGGCGCGCAAGCCGGTCACCGGCCCGTTCGACTGGAACCAGCTCAAGGGGAAATCGGTCATGGCCTTCCGCCCGGGCTCCAACCCGGACGTCTTTCTCGAGGCCGCCCTGCGCAAGCACGGCCTCGACCCGAAGAAGGACTTGAAGCTGGTCAACAACGTCGGCCCGGCCGCGCGCACCGGCGCCTGGATGGCCGGCCAGAACGACTTCGCCATCTTTCTCGAGCCGGAGGCCGGCAACCTGGAGAAGGACGGCAACGGCTACGTGATGGCGTCGATCGGCAGCGAGGTCGGCCCCGTCGACTACACGGTGTTCACCACCACCGACACCTTCATGCAGAAGAGCCCCGAGGTGCTGCAGGCCTGGACGAACGCGGTGGCGCGCGCACAGAAGTACGTGCAGTCCGCGCCGGCGGCCGACCTGGCCCGGCAGATCGCGGCGTACTTCCCCGGCATGTCGCAGCCCGAACTGGTGAAGGCCATCGACCGCTACCGCGGCTACAAGCTGTGGAAGACCTCGCCGCTGGTGGAGAAGGCCGCCGTCGAGCAACTGCAGGACATGCTCACGGCCAGCGGTGTGCTCGAAGGCGCCAAGCGCGTGAAGTACGAACAGGTCGTGGTGACCGACTTCGCCACCAAGGCCAAGTGATGGCGGCGGCAGGCATTCCGGCGCCTGGGCGCCCGCGCATCGACGTGCGCAACGTGTCGCTGCGCTACTTCACGCTGCAGGGCGAGACGCAGGCGCTCGACGACATCTCGCTGGCCGTGGCGCCGGGCGAGTTCGTCAGCATCATCGGTCAGTCGGGCTGCGGCAAGAGCACGCTGTTGTCGATCATCGCGGGCATCCTCGATCCGTCGAGCGGCAGCGTGGTGGTCGACGGCAGGCCGGTGACGGGGCCATCGCCCAGCATCGGCTACATGCTGCAGCAGGACTATCTCTATGAGTGGCGCAGCATCCTCGATAACGCGCTGCTCGGTGCGCAGATCCAGAAGCGCAACATGCGCGAGGCGCGCGAGCGCGCCATCCACCTGCTGCACAAGTGCGGCATGGGTGATTTCCTGCACCACTACCCGCGCCAGCTGTCCGGCGGCATGCGCCAGCGCGTGGCCCTGGCGCGCACGCTGGTGACCAACCCCGACGTGGTGCTGCTCGACGAACCGTTCTCAGCGCTCGACTCGCAGACGCGCCTGGCGATCGCCGACGAGGTGGTCGAGGTGCTGCGCAGCGAAGGCAAGTCGGTGGTGCTGGTGACGCACGACATCGGCGAGGCGATCGCCATGACCGACCGCGTGGTGGTGCTGTCGCGCCGCCCGGGGCGCATCAAGTCGGAGCACCTCATGCAGTTCCCCAGCCATGGCAAGCGGCCCACGCCCTTCGAAGCACGCGGCCTTCCCGAATTCAACACCTACTTCAGCACGCTCTGGGACGAACTCGACGTCCACGTCGAAGGCTGAAACGGAAGCGCAAAGATGAACATGCCCCCCACCCTGACGATCCCCCACGTAGCCGCTTCGGCGTCGACCGCCGCGCCGGCGAAGGCACCGAGCGCTGCCTACGCGACCTGGCTTGCGCGCCAGCGCCGCGAAAAGACGCTGGTGCTCGCATGCCGGCTGCTGCTGCTGGTCGCCTTCTTCGGCCTCTGGGAAATCCTCGCCAAGACCAAGATGGTCAACCCGATGCTCACCAGCTACCCGAGCGCACTGTGGCCGACCTTCGTCGACCTGCTGCTGCACGGCAACCTGCTGACGCACACCTGGGCGACCTTCAAGGCGACCCTGGTCGGCTTCGTCCTGAGCATGGTGTTCGGCATCGCCATCGCGGCCGGCTTGTGGTGGTCGCGCTTCGCCAACAAGGTGCTCGACCCCTTCCTGGTGGTCGCGAACGCCATGCCCAAGATCGCCTTCGTGCCGATCTTCTACATCTGGCTCGGCTCCGAGTACTCGGTGTACGGCATGGCCGTGGCCATTGCGATCTTCGTGACCATCATGGTGGCCTACGAAGGCTTCCAGTCGACCGACCCCAACAAAATCAAGCTGGCGACCACGCTCGGCGCGAGCCGTGCGCAGGTACTGCGCATGGTGGTGCTGCCCGGCAGTGTGCCCACCTTGATCGCGGCGCTGAAGATGAACATCGGCCTGTCGCTCGTCGGCGTCATCGTGGGCGAGTTCCAGTCCGCCAGCGAGGGCCTGGGCTTCCTCATCGTCAATGGCAGCCAGGTCTTCAAGCTCAACATCGTGATGACCGCGATCGTCGTGCTGGCGTTGATGTCGGCACTGATGTACCTGGTCATCGCCCGCGTCGAGCACGCCCTGTCGCGCCGCTACGGCTGATCTCTCCTCGAACGAAAGAACACATGGAATTTCCCGCATGGATCGTCGACCGCGTGATGGCGCGGCAGGGAAGCCTGCACCCGTACCCGCGCTTCGATGCCCGTCGCACGGCCTTCGTGGTAGTCGACCTCCAGAACTACTACACGCAGCCGGGCTTCATGGGCGAGTGCGCGCCGGCACGGGCCACCTTCGGCAAGGTCAACCAGTTGGCCGCGGCCCTGCGCGAGGCGGGCGGCACGGTCATCTGGGTGCAGACCTGCGCCGATGGCGCCGACCGCTTCTGGTCGCATCACCACGCCTCCATGCTGACGCCCGAGCGCAGCGCACGCCGGTTGCTCGAACTCGGCCGCACGCATGCGGGCTTCGAGATCGCGCCCGGGCTCGACCCCCGGCCCGAGGACCCGCGCGTGATCAAGCGCTGCTATAGCGCCCTGGTGCCGGGCTCGTCGACGCTCGACGACGAGCTGAAGGCGCGCGGCATCGAGACGGTGCTGATCGGGGGCACCGTGACGAACGTGTGCTGCGAGTCGACCGCCCGCGACGCGATGATGATGAACTACGCCACCGTGATGGTCGAGGACGCGCTCTCGGCCGTGACCCCCGAGGAGCATGTGCAGTCGCTGCACAACTGGATGCTTTTCTTCGGTGACGTGCTCAGCGTGGACGAGGTCGCGAGCCGGCTGGAGGCGCTGGAGCAGGCGCCTGCCCTGGCCTGAGCAGGCCGGCGGCCCCGCTAGAACGTGCCTGGATACGCGCCGCCGTCGATCAGCAGGCTCTGTCCGGTGATGTAGCCGGCATGCGCCGAGCAGACATAGGCGCACAGCGCGCCGACTTCCTCGGCACGGCCGAAGCGGCCGGCCGGGTTGTTGCGGCCGCGCTCGTCCCACAGCTGCTCGAAGGTCTTGCCTTCGGTCTTCACCAGGGCGTCGATGTGGTGGCGTTGCGCATCGGTCGCGAACACGCCCGGCAGGAGGTTGTTGATCGTCACGTTGTGCCGCACCGTCTGGCGCGCCAGGCCGGCGACGAAGCCGACCAGCCCGGAGCGCGCGCCGTTCGACAGCCCCAGTTCGGCCTGCGGGGTCTTCACGCTGCGCGAGACGATGTTGACGATGCGGCCGAAGCCGCGTTCGATCATCGGGTCGACGGTGCGGCGGATCATCTCGATGGGCCCCAGCATCATCGCGTCGAGGGCCGCGTGCCAATCGTCCGTCGACCAGTCGCGGAAGTCGCCCGGCGGCCTGCCGTCGGCGTTGTTGACCAGGATGTCGGGCGTGGCGCAGGCGGCCAGCGCGGCGTCGCGCCCTGCCGCGGTCGTGATGTCCGCGACGGCGAAGGCCACCGGTGTGCCGGTCTCGGCCGACAGTTCGGCCGCGGTCTGGCGCAGCGTGGCTTCGGTGCGTGCGGCGATGGTCACCCGCACGCCTTCGAGCGCGAGCTGCCGTGCGCAGGCGCGCCCCATGCCGCGGCTGCCGCCGAAAACCAGTGCCGTGCGCTGTGCGATGCCGAGGTCCATGGATCGTGTCCTTGCGCGAGCCGTCAGGCCGCGAGCGGGGATTGGAAGGTGAAGCTGTCGCTGTACAGGTGGTCGATGCTCGCGCCGTGGGCCAGGAAGGCCCGCTTCGCATCGCCGATCATCGCCGGCGAACCGCAGAGGTAGATGGCGTGCTCCGACAGATCGTCCAGATCCGCCAGCACGGCGTCCTGCACATGGCCGCGCCGTCCATCCCAGTCCGCGCTGGCGCGCGAGAGCACCGGCACGTAGCGGAAGTCGCACAGGCGATCGCCCCACGACGCGATCTCGTCGTGCAGGTACAGGTCGGCCTCGGTGCGCATGCCCCAGTAGAGACTCACCGGCGGGCAATCGTCGTCGTCCATCAGCGACTCGAGGATGCTCTTGATCGGCGCCAGGCCGGTGCCGGTCGCGACCATGATCAACGGCCGGTAGTCCTCCGCGTGGTAGCAGAAGGTGCCGTGCGGCAGCTCCACCGGCAACGGGTCGCCGGGCCGAAGTTGCGCCGCGTGGCCGCTGGTGAACCGGCCTTCGGGAATGCGGCGGATGTGGAAGTCGAGCGCCTGCGGATGGGGCCGCGAGGCCATCGAGAAGCTGCGGTGCTGGCCGTCGGGCAACAGGATGTTGATGTACTGGCCGGCCCGATAGAGCAGCTGCGCCTCGGCCGGGACCTCGAGCGCCAGATGCAGCACGTCGTGGCCGAGCGGGCGCACGGCCTTCACCGTCGCCATGTGGCGAGCCGGCTCGGAGCAGGGCGGCAGGCGCCGCGCGGCGCTGATCACCAGGTCGCTCGCCGGCCGCGCCTGACAGGCCAGCGCGTAACCTTCGGCGGCCTCTTCGGGCGTGAGGCCGGGCGGGAACTCGTCGTAAGTCACCGAGCCCTCGACCAGCTGGATGCGGCAGGGGCCGCAGCCGCCGAAGCGGCATTCGTGGGGCAGCCGCCGGTCCTGGCGCAGTGCGGCGTCCAGCACCGATTCGCCGGGCTCGGCATCGAAAGTCTCTGCCGTCTCCAGCAGCCGGATGCGATAGGCCATGGGGCGGTCCTTCGTCGTCGGGGCGCGCGCGCCTTATTTCTTGATGTCGGCCTGGACCGTCACCGTGTGGCCCTGGCTCTGGAGCCGTTCGTGCAGCGCCTGCAGCGCGGCCAGCCCGCACGCGGTGTCCTGCTCGCCGTTGCCGCCGGACAGGCCCACACCGCCGATGACCTCACCATTCACCACGATCGGGAATCCGCCCACGAAGGCGGCGAAGCGCCCCTCGAAGCTCAGCTGGATGCCGAAGGCCTCGTTGCCCGGCAGGGCCGGGCCGTTGGGCGGCGTGGTGAACAGGTGGGTCGAGCGCTTGTGGCCGGCCGCGGTGAAGGCCTTGTTCCACGCGATCTGCGGGCCGGTGATGCGCGCGCCGTTCATCCGGTCCATGGCGATCGGGAAGCCGCCGTCGTCGGCGATGCAGATGGTTTCGAGCACGCCGATCTCCTTCGCCTTGCGGATGGCGGCGTCGATCATCAGTCGGGCTTCTTCGAGTTCGAGCTTGTTTGCGGTTTTCATGCGTGTCTTTGCAGGAGGAGGGTCGGGGGATCAGCAGCCGCGGTAGACGGTCTTGATCTGCGTATAGAACTCCAGGCCGGTGCGGCCCGATTCGCGGAAGGTCGAGGTGCTCGAGCGCTTCAGGCCGCCGAAGGGCGCGTTGATCAGGTTGCCGGTGGTGGTCCGGTTGATCTTCACCGTGCCCGACTGGATGTCGTGCGCGAAGCGGTGCGCGACCACCGGGCTGGTGGTCGCGATGGCGGCGGACAGGCCGTATTCGGTGTCGTTGGATCGTCGTAGTCGTCCACCTCGATGAGGGCGATGACCGGGCCGAAGATCTCTTCGCGCGCGATGCGCATCTGCTGCGTCACGTCGGTGAAGATGGCCGGTGTGACGTAGAAGCCGTGGGCGAAGTCGCCGTCGGTGAGCGGCTCGCCGCCACACAGCAGCGTGGCTTCGGATCGGCCGATGGCGATATAGCGCAGCACCGTCTCCAGCTGCTTCTTCGTCGCGAGCGGGCCCAGGTCCATGCCGGGCGTCATGCCGCTGCCGATCTTGAGCGCGCGCACCCGCGTCAGCAGTTTGTCGGTGAAGGCGGCCTTCACGCTTTTCATCACCAGCACGCGGCTGGTGCCGGTGCAGGCCTGGCCGCTGAGCGAAAGGCCGCCCTTGATGGCGAGGTCGACGGCCTTGTCGAGGTCGGCATCGTCCATGACGATCAGCGGATTCTTGCCGCCCAGCTCCATCTGCGTGCGCGTGGTCATGGCGGCGGCGCGATGGATCTGTTCGCCGGCGGCGGTCGAGCCGGTGAAGGAGATCGCGCGCACCGCCGGCGACTCGGTGATCACGGGGCCCACCTCCGACGCACGGCCGGTGATGAAGTTCAGCACGCCCTTGGGCAGGCCGGCCTGGATGAAGGCCGCAGGCCCGAGAGCGGCGCATCGGACGACGGCTTGAAGACCACCGTGTTGCCGGTGATCAGCGCGGGGGCGATCTTGCGCGCCGGGATCGACACCGGGAAATTCCAGGGGCTGATGACGGTGACCACGCCCAGCGGCTCGCGCTGGCTGTAGACCACCATCTCCGGATCGTCCTGCGGGAAGGTCTCGCCCGAGAAGGATTGGCCCTCCACGGCATAGAAGCGGATCGTCTGGGCCGAGCGCAGGAACTCGTCCTTGGCCTGCGCGAGCGGCTTGCCCTCTTCGCGCGTCAGCTCTTCCGCGAATGCCGCCGCGTGCGTCTCCAGGTACAGCGCCGCGGCGTTGAGCATCGCGGCCCGCTTGGAGATCGGTGTCTTCTTCCAGCCGTCGAATGCCGCCTGTGCGGCGGCGACGGCCGCCCCGGCGTCCTCGGCGGACGAGGCCTGGAAGCGGCCGACCACCTCGCGGGCGTCGGCCGGGTTCGTGCTCTCGAAAGTCTGGCCGGTTGCGCTGGACACCCAGGCGCCATCGATGTGGTTCTGGAAAAGAGGGGCGGGAGCGAGGGTCATGGATCGTCGGCTTAAGATGAGGCAACGAGAAGAATACTGTATACCAACATGCTTTTCAAGCCGCTCGGTGGCGAGTCCCGTCGTGAAGCGAGGGGAGAGCGGTCGGTGCTTGCAACGGAAAGAATGTTGGTATACAGTATACCAACGAGATGCGAGCCCCTGCCGTACTTCGTCCGCCAATCCACTCCCGCCATTCCTGGAGCCTCCGCCATGTCCGCACTCATGAACCGCGATGAATTCCGCACCGCCCTCGAAAACGCCATCAAGGGCAAGAGCGCCAACAAGTCCCCCTTCAGCCTGGCCTGGGCCGGCGGCACCCTGAGCCGCGCCCATCTGGCCCGCTGGGCCGAGAACCATTACCACTACGTCGGCCCCTTCGCCGACTACCTGGGCTACCTGTACGCTCGCACGCCCGACCACATGACCGAGGCCAAGGACTTCCTGCTGGCCAACATGTATGAAGAGGAAATCGGCGGTGATCGCCACACCGACCTGTTGATCCGCTTCGCCGAAGCCTGCGGCACCACCCGCGAGCGCGTGGTCGATCCCGACAACATGTCGCCCACCACCCGCGGCCTGCAAAGCTGGTGCTATGCCGTGGCGATGCGCGAAGACCCCGTGGTCGCCGTGGCCGGCCTGGTGGTCGGCCTGGAATCGCAGGTGCCGTCCATCTATCGCAAGCAGACGCCCACGCTGCGCGAGAAGTACGGCTTCAGCGACGAGGAGGTCGAGTTCTTCGACCTGCACATCGTCTCGGACGAGATCCACGGCGAGCGCGGCTACCAGATCGTGCTGGAGCACGCCAACACGGTCGAGCTGCAACAGCGCTGCCTGAAGATCTGCGAGATCGGCGCCCAGATGCGGCTGCTCTACACCACCGCGCTCTATCACGACTACGTGATGGCCGAAGAAGCCGCGCAGCCGGTGCTCCAGGCCGCCTGAGCCCCATCCCGCCACGCCGTCGAGCCCGCATGCCGATCATCACCTTCCACAAAGGCGGCCAGGTCTACCGTGACGAGGTCAAGGACAACACCAACCTCGTGGTGCGCGCGGGCATCAAGCAGTTCCCCTATCCGCACCTGCGCTACGAGTGCGGCATGGGCAAGTGCTCCAAGTGCGCCTGCCGCGTGATCGCGGGCATGGAGCACCTGCCGCCGCCCAACTGGAAGGAAAAAAAGCAGTTGGGCGAGCGGCTCGCCGCCGGCTACCGGCTGGCCTGCCAGCTCTGGGTGCAGCAGGACATCGAGCTGGCCCAGGACGACGCCGTGAACGCCTGAGATCGAAGCCTCCCCATGTACGTGATATTGACCAGCAAGCCCGGGCAGTTCCGCACGGAACCCGTCGACGGCCTTCGGCCCGTCGAATCCTTCGAGTACCTCTTCTTCGGCCGCTGCAAGGCGCGCTTCGTGATCGCCGAGCTTCAGGCGCCGTGCAAGGTGACCGTGATCGACGAGACGCCGCCCGAAGTCGTGAACCACGTGCCCACCAAGTTCCTCGAGAAGTTCGACACCGTGTCGCTGGCACGCGATGCGTTGCGGCAGCTGGTGCGCGAAGGCGATGCCGACGTGACGCTGGTGCGCACATGAACACCGCAGCGACGCCCGGGGCTCCGGCCTCCATGATCCGGATCACCTTCCTGAGCAACGACGCCAAGGTCGTGTCCGCGGCCGCAGGCGGCAACCTGCTGCGCATCTCGCTGCGCGAGCAGGGCGGCATTCCCTTCAAGTGCGGCGGTGGCCTGTGCGGCACCTGCAAGTGCCTCGTCGAGACGGGCATCGAGCACACCGACGCCATCAAGCCCAAGGAAAAGAAGCACCTCACCGAGGCCGAGATGGCGCAGGGCTACCGCATGGCCTGCCAGACCTTCGTCAGCGGCGACATCGCGGTGTCCTGGCAGCCGCGCGACGCCGGGAAATGATCGCCGCGCTGCTGCCGGACGGCATGAGCCTCGGCCACTACGCCGGCATGGCCGCGATGGTGCTGGTCGGTGCCTGCCTTCAGGGGATCGGCGGCGTCGGCTTCGCGATGTTCTCCGCGCCCATCGCCGCACTCTTCTATCCCGAGCTCGCCCCCGGCCCGCTTCTCGCGCTCGGCGGACCGCTGGCCCTGATGTCGGCACTGCGCGAGTTCGACCAGATCGACTGGGGCGCCGCCGGTGTCGCGCTGATCGGCCGCGTGGTCGGCACGCTCGGCGCAGCCGTGTGCCTGCTGCTGCTGCCGGGCGAGTTGCTGACGGTGCTGTTCGCGCTCTTCATCCTCGCCGGCGTGGCGCTGAGCCTGAGCGGGCGCCGCATCGAGGCGTCGCGGGGCAACATGGTCGGCGCCGGCATCGCGTCCGGGCTGATGGGCACCATCACGTCCGCCGGTGCGCCGCCCTTCGCGCTGGTCATGCAGTACCTGCCGCCGCCCCGGCTGCGCGCCACGCTCGGTTGCGTGTTCTTCGTCGGCGCCGCCTTCTCGCTCGTGATGCTGGCGAGCGTGGGGCGCTTCGGGCGCCATGAACTGTGGCTCAGTGCCTGGCTGCTGCCGCTCATGGTGGCCGGCTTCGCCCTGTCGGGGCCGCTCAACCGCCGCGTTTCGCGCCGTGCCGTGCGTGGTGTCCTGCTGGGCCTGTCGGCCTTCGGGGCCACGGCGTTGCTGCTGCGCGAAGCCTTCGGCGCCTGATTCTCCCAAGGAGCGTTTCTTGCAACACATTTCCGACGCGATGATCGATGCGCTCGTCACCCCGGCCGATGCGCAGGCGGTGCTGCGTGATGCGTTCGTGCACTTCGACGAAGGCACGGCCGCCATGCAGGAGCGCATCCGCACCGAGGCGGGCGGCGTCAAGCTGTCGACGCTGGGCGCCGTGATCCCGGGCCAGGGCGTGGCGGGTGCCAAGGTCTACACCACGATCAAGGGCCAGTTCTCCTTCGTCATCCTGCTGTTCTCCACCGAGGATGGCCGCCCGCTGGCCTCTTTCGACGCCGGCGCCATCACCCGGCTTCGGACCGCCGCGTGCTCGGTGCTCAAGCAGA
>LNAP01008084.1_pt1 | contig 12220 bp, 11 predicted proteins | sample 602601 | NCBI WGS metagenome assembly LNAP01 (sample SAMN02440304, study PRJNA202911) | soil metagenome | biome: Subtropical and temperate rainforests or woodlands; isolation source: soil samples (1 kg each in a 20% v/v slurry with milli Q water) were... ... | reverse complement strand
AATACGATGGCTACATATCAGCTCGCCAGTAAAGACGGCGATCTGAATGCCAAGGACTGGGCAAAGATCGGCTCCGCAGCGGCTTACACCGGGAACGCGCTGATGGCGGTTTTTGTGGAGACGGCTTGGGTGGGGATGAAGGGGTTGGAGACGGAAATCCGAGATAAAAAAATAGTTAAAATTACTGGCAAGTCAGCAAGCTATTGGGCCGGAACCGAGGGTAGGACTCAGTCTTGGGGGAAATTGATTCGTGGGTTCAGCGCACGGTTGATTGGCTTGGGCGGTTTCGCAGTAGTGGCGGCTTCACTGGAGTCATGGGACATTATTGATGACTACAGATCTACGGAATTTGCATTAGACAAAAGTTATCTTCTTATAAAAGCTGCTGCGGTTTTTGGTATGTTAGGGATTGGAGTAGCACAAACTTCAGCTGGAATGTTGGCACTCGCAGGATCTAACTTTCTTATTCCGCTAGTAATGAATCCGTGGTTTGCAGCTGGTGCTGTAATTATCGGTCTTATTTATTTATTTACGACGGTCGCCCTTAACTATTTGAAACGCGATGCAATAGGACATTGGCTTCACAAATGCAGGTGGTCTCAGTACCCTGAAGAACGATTCCAGGACGAAGGCGAAGAAAATAATCTATTTCTCGAAATCCAGCTTAGCCCCGCACTTTTCGTGAAACCTACTCTTGTAACTAAATACTTTAATGTCGGCCACACTGGTTCCGTGCTGCGGGAAGTGCCAAACGGAGCTTGGGTTCAACTACGTATTCCTGCTGCGCTACGGGGCAACATTATTCAGGTAAATCTGCTAGCCAGCCGTCGCCTTGGGTCAATGATGCCTGTACAGGCGTTGGAAGGTAGTTTGAAAGAGTATTTTATTGGCTATGGTATTACCGAGTCTGTTGTCGGATGGGGAACTACGTCAGAGCAGAAGCCAGATATGCTCTACAACGATCCACCCTATAAGCCGATCCCGCCGGAAGGCGAGGATGCTATATGGCAGACTTGGGTTCCAGTGTCTGACAATGCCCAATACCTTGAGGCACAAGTCTGGTATCCCTCGGCAATCATCACTGTTAGAAACGGTGACAAGGGGTATCGCTTCCAGATTGAGCTGGCCGCTGCGGATGCAGCCGAGAGCAATGGTCACATTCTCGAAACTAATAACAGCACGCTTTTGATTGAAAAACTAGGTGGTCGCAACGACGCGGCCATACTTCCAATTGTTGGTTAAAATGATATGAAATTAGAAGAGATCAACGATAAACAGGGTGAAATCGACGGGCTTTCGTCGCAGTTGAAACCTCTCGATCAGCAGGAGGGTGCAGTGCTCTTAAATTGGAAAATTAAAGCGCACCCTTATCCAATATACCCGGTCGATATCATGTTCGGATTTATGGGCTCAATGAATACTATTTTTTATTTTTTTGGAGCCCTTAATGAAGACGAAAGTATAAAAGAAATTATAACTGTGATGAGCATTTTCGGGTATTTGACTTTGCTCTATTTTTTTAAAGATTTCAGAAGAAAAACAGTGTTCAACTATATTATTTCTGAAAGCGGTGGAAAAGTTGAGCGCTGGCTTGACTACTCAAAATACACTGGGCACATCTTTAAAGGCATCGCGATTATTTTCTCTGTCGCGGTCCTGACAATGATCTTGATTGACCCCAGTTTCATATGGATGTTGGCCGGTCCCGGTGCAATAGGGCTAGCGGCGTGCTCAAAACTAATGAAGTTCGAAAACCTGATCGAACATCACTCTACGACATGGTCGCGCTACGACCTGGTTTTCATCGATCGAAAAAGGAAAATAGTCGTCCCAAGCTACCAAAACGACACCATGGCCGGCTTTGAAATGCATGTCGAAAAACGCAAAATCGACGAAGTCGTCGCCCTTTTGAAAACTCTCATGCCCGACGCCGAGTTTCGCGAGGAGGAATGGGAGTGGTTTTATTGAGTCGCTCATCCATCACCTTAGCATCAGGGAACGTCCCTCTAAATCTGGGTGCCATAAGCCCCATTGAACCAAACTTGATCGCCCCAGGATCATCTGCCGCTAGGTGTTTTGATAACCCGGTCGAACAACACACCAAAAAAATGGACCAGCTATGACCCTGCCTTTATCAACCAAAGGCGAAAGAGAGGCGCTGCTGTGAGTGACAGTGAGAACGCTAATGAAGTTAGTCTCGATTCAACTGATAGCATGTCGCGAGTGCTGACTCGCAAAGCTTTTAAAGGCGCGGAAATTGCGAGTTGGATGGTCAAGGCTCACCCACACCCAATGCGCGCAATTGATTTGGCACTTGGAGCGATGACATCTATACCAGTTGGCTTTTTCCTTGCCGGACTACTATTTTATGAAGATGAGGCAGAAGGCAATTTCATCGCTAGCCAAAGTGCATTTCCCATGTTGCTGCTACTTTTTCTCTGGTTAGTAGTTGCCAGAAAAAAAACGATATATAGCTACATCCTGACCGAAGACGGCGCGCATGTTGAAGATTGGCAAGACTACGCAAGTTTTACACCATACCTTTTCAAAGGTATCGCAATCACCTTTTTTGTCGCGGTCCTGACAATGATCGCCATGGAGCCAAGCTTCATATGGATGCTAGCCGGCCCTGGTGCGATGGCATTTGCAGCTTCTTCAAAACTGATGACGGTCGAAAACCCGGTCAGGCAACGCACCAAAAAATGGTCACGCTACGACCTTGTTTTTATTGACCGAAAAAGAAAAATGATCGTCACCAGCTACCAGAACAACACAATGGCCGGCTTCGAAATCCACGTCGAAAAACGCAGAATCGACGAAGTCGTCGCCCTTCTGAAAACCCTCATGCCCGACGCCGAGTTTCGCGAGGAGGAGTGGAAGTGGTGAGTGACGCTCAGTTTGGTCTCGTCATAAGGAAATAAACTATGGCGAGCAATGATAGTGGCGCAGCTCTTCAACCAGAGCCATCAGAAAATGACCCTCAGTTGGCCGATGTTGAGCTCTTTCAAGGAGCAGAGGTTATGGCGTGGAGAATCAAAGCTCACCCCCATCTCGTATTTCCGGTTGATGCTATGTTCGGCACATTCGGAGTTATGGTAGGTATGCTTTATCTATATGGACAGCTTCATGAAAGCGAAACTTTCCGAGAGAACACAACTGGATCCTGTGTTTTTATTTCTTTGCTTTTAGTATATCTTTATATAGGCGCAAGAAAAAAAACAGTGTTCAATTATCGTATTACCAAAAACGGTGGCGATGTTGAGTATTGGTTAGATCACTCAAAATATACAGGTCATGCTTTCAAGGGTATTGCCGTCTTGTCTTTTGTTGTCGTCCTGACATTGATCGCTCTGGACCCCTTTTTCATTTGGGCCCTCGTCGGGCCCGCAGGAATTGCCGTCGCTGCAGCGAGGGAGTTGCTGAATTGGGAAAATGAAATCAGCCACAGCAGTTTTAAGTGGGATAGACCTCACCTCATATTCGTCGATAGAAAGAGAGGCCTTGTTGTTCTTCAGCGGCGCTATGATCCCGATATTCCCTTTGAAGAAAACTATCTTTATTTTCAAACTGACGAATTTCTTTCGCTCGCAAAATTATACGCACCGTCGAATGTGGATTATGAAGAAGGCCGTTGCTATGAGTGACAGCGAGAACGCTGATAACGTTAGTCTCGACGCAAATGAGCGCAAATCAGAACTGATGACTCGCGAAAACCTTAACGGTGCGAAAATCACTGGATGGACAATCAAGGCTCATCCGCATCCAATGAGACTGGTCGACCAAGTCTTTGGGGCATTTTGTCTTGTTCCTATTGGCTTTTATGCCTATATAAATGCTTATGGGGAGGAAAGTAGCAGGGGGCTTTATCAGGGCTCATGTATTTTTGTTCTAATCTTGCTGCTTTTTTTCTGGCTAGTAATCGCCAGAAAAAAAACGATATACAGCTACATCCTTACCGAAGAAGGCGCGCATGTTGAAGATTGGCAAGACTACGCAAGTTTTACGCCATACCTTTTCAAAGGTATTGCAATCATCTTCTTTGTCGCAGTTCTGACGATGGTTGCCATGGAGCCCAGCTTTATTTGGATGCTGGTCGGCCCTGGTGCGATGGCATTCGCGGCTTCTTCAAAATTAATGAAGTTTGAAAACCCAGTCAGTCGTTACGGCACCAAATGGTCACGCTACGACCTTGTCTTGATCGACCGAAAAAGAAAAATGATCGTCACCAGCTACCTGAACAACACCATGGCCGGCTTCGAAATCCACGTCGAAAAACGCAAAATCGACGAAGTCGTCGCCCTTTTGAGAACCCTCTTGCCTAACGCCGAGTTTCGCGAGGAGGAATGGGAGTGGTTCTACTGAATCGATTCATCAACCGATTTTGTGGCAGGGAACGAACCCCACAAACCCGGCGTCATAACCTCCCTTGAGCTAGCCTCCACTGGCCTGCGATTAGCCGTCGTGGGTGCTTCCGTGTTTTAATTGAACGCTCGTTCAATATAAATCGGTGGTTCGCTGCCCGCTCACAACAGGAGGCTTACCTTTGCTGAATCCGTTTATTGCTGCTGCTTTCCTTCATCTGGAGGTGCAGTTTTTATGAGTACATCTGCTACGCAAGCCAGCGGTTCGGTCCGCATGAATCCGCCGGTTTTTTATTTCGCGGCGTCTTTTATTCTGATTTTTGGTGTGGTCGTCATCGCGTTTCCTGAGGCTTCCGGCCAATGGTTGCTGGCGGCGCAGAACTGGGCGGCCAATACGGTCGGCTGGTATTACATGCTGGCGATGACTCTGTATCTGGTCTTCGTGGTGGTCACCGCCTTGTCTGGCTACGGCAAGATCAAGCTCGGTGCCGACCACGACGAGCCCGAGTTCAGTTATCTGTCCTGGGCCGGCATGTTGTTCGCCGCCGGGATCAGCATAACGCTGTTCTTCTTCTGCGTGTCCGAACCGCTGACGCACATGCTGCAACCGCCGCAAGGCGAGGGCGGGACGACTGAGTCGGCGCGCCAGGCGATGCAGTTGCTGTTTCTGCATTGGGGTCTGCATGGCTGGGGGGTGTTCGCCTTCGTCGGCATGGCGCTGGCTTATTTCGCGTATCGACATAATTTGCCGCTGGCTCTGCGTTCGGCGCTGTATCCGCTGATCGGCAAGCGCATCAATGGCCCTATCGGCTACGCGGTGGACGGTTTCGGCATCATTGCGACCATCTTTGGCCTCGGCGCCGACATGGGTTTCGGCGTGTTGCACCTGAACTCTGGTCTGGATTATCTGCTCGGCGTGCCGCATACCCAATGGATTCAGGTCGGGTTAATCACGCTGATGATGGGCGCGGCGATTCTGGTGGCGATTGCCGGTGTCGACAAGGGCGTGCGCGTCATGTCCGACATCAATATGTTGCTGGCCTGCGCGCTGCTGCTGTTTGTGTTGTTCGCCGGGCCGACGCAGCATTTGCTCAATACCCTGGTGCAGAACATCGGGGATTATCTCGGCGCGCTGCCGACCAAGAGTTTCGATGTTTACGCCTACGACAAACCGAGTGACTGGCTGGGCGGCTGGACAGTGTTCTACTGGGCCTGGTGGATTGCCTGGTCGCCCTTTGTGGGCCTGTTCATCGCGCGTATTTCCCGGGGGCGAACCATCCGTGAATTCGTCTTCGGCGTGCTGCTGATTCCGCTGGGTTTCACCCTGGCGTGGATGTCGATTTTCGGCAACAGCGCCATCGATCAGGTGATCAATCACGGCATGGTTGCCTTGGGGCAATCGGCTATCGATGATCCGTCGATGACCCTGTATCTGCTGCTGGAAACCTACCCTTGGAGCAAAACCGTCATCGCGGTCACGGTGTTCATCAGCTTTGTGTTCTTCGTGACCTCGGCCGATTCGGGCACTGTGGTGCTTTCAACTTTGTCGGCCAAAGGCGGCAATCCCGACGAAGACGGCCCGAAATGGCTGCGGGTTTTCTGGGGTGTCGCGACGGCGCTGATCACCAGCGGCCTGCTGTTCTCCGGCAGTATCGATGCGCTGAAGTCTGCGGTGGTGCTGACGTCGCTGCCGTTCTCGCTGATTTTGTTGCTGATGATGTGGGGGCTGCACAAAGCGTTCTTCATGGAATCCCAGCGGCAGATTGCCCAGCTGTATTCGTTGGCTCCGGCTTCGGGTGCGCGGCGCGGCGGCTGGCGGCAGCGCTTGAGCCAGGCGGTGCATTACCCGTCACGGGACGAGGTGTATCGCTTTCTTGAGCAAACGGTGCGTCCGGCCATCGAGGACGTGACCAATGTGTTTGTCGAAAAAGGCCTGAATGTGGTCGCTCAGCCTGATCCGGCCAACGACAGCGTGAGCCTGGAAATCGGTCACGGCGAAGAAAGGCCGTTCATTTACCAGGTGATGATGAAGGGCTTCTTCACCCCGTCGTTTGCTCGGGGCAGCATGGGTTCCAAGCAGCTGAATAATCGACGCTACTACCGCGCCGAGGTTCACTTGAGCGAAGGCAGCCAGGATTACGATCTGGTTGGATACACCAAGGAACAGGTCATCAACGATATTCTTGACCAGTACGAACGCCATATGCAGTTTTTGCATTTGGTGCGTTGAGGCCATAAAAAACGCCGGAGTGTTAGACGCTCCGGCGTTTTTTTCGTCCGCACATCGGGCGTAGGTCGAAATCAGCCCTCATCACCCTCGTCGTCATCCCCGCCATCGATCTTCATGCCCAGTTCCTTGATCTTACGCGTCAAGGTGTTGCGGCCCCAACCCAGCAGCACAGCGGCGTCGCGACGGCGGCCGGCGGTGTGTTTGAGGGCGGTTTCGATCATGATGCGTTCGAAGGTTGGCACGGCGCTGTCGAGCAGGCTGGACTGGCCGCGAGCCAGCGCCTGGTCGGCCCACTGACGCAGCGCTTGTTCCCAGTTGGTCACGGGCGCGGCGTCTTGCGGCAGGCTCAGCAGTTCAGGCGGCAAGTCGCTGATATGCACTTCACGGCCGGATGCCATGACGGTGATCCAGCGGCAGGTGTTTTCCAGCTGACGCACGTTACCCGGCCATGGCAGGTGCTTGAGGTATTCCTCGGTTTCCGGCTTGAGCAGTTTTGGCTCGACTGCCAGTTCCTGGGCGGCACGACTCAGGAAGTGCCTGGCCAGCGTCGGAATGTCTTCGCGACGGTCGGACATGCGCGGGATGTGGATGCGGATCACGTTCAGACGGTGAAACAAGTCCTCACGAAATTTGCCCGCTTGCACCAGGGTTTCCAGATTCTGGTGAGTCGCGGCGATGATTCGTACGTCGACCTTGACCGGTGTATGACCGCCAACCCGATAAAACTCGCCATCCGCCAGAACCCGCAGCAACCGCGTTTGGGTGTCGGCAGGCATGTCGCCGATTTCATCGAGGAACAGCGTGCCGCCATCGGCTTGTTCGAAACGGCCGCGACGCAAATTGGCCGCGCCGGTAAACGCACCTTTTTCGTGGCCGAACAGCTCCGATTCCATCAAGTCCTTCGGAATCGCCGCCATGTTCAAGGCAATGAACGGCGAGGCCGAACGCGGGCTGTGGCGGTGCAAGGCGTGGGCGACCAGTTCTTTACCGGTGCCCGATTCGCCGTTGATCAGCACGGTGATGTTGGAGTGGCTCAAGCGGCCGATGGCGCGAAACACTTCCTGCATCGCTGGCGCTTCGCCAATGATTTCCGGCGTGCGGGTCAGGGTTGGCGCAACGTTTATGCCTTGCTGTTCCTGAGCATGCTGGTTGGCACGCTTGACCAGCGACACCGCTTCATCGACGTCAAATGGCTTGGGCAGGTATTCGAACGCGCCACCTTGATAGGACGCCACGGCGCTATCGAGGTCGGAATGGGCGGTCATGATGATGACCGGCAAGCGCGGGTGCTGTTCGCGAATCCGCGCCAGCAGATCCAGACCACTGGCGCCGGGCATGCGGATATCGGAAATGATGACGTCCGGTTGCTGACGGGCCAGGCGGCTCATCACGCCGTCGGCGCTGTCGAAGCTTTGCGTGGTCATGCCTTCCTGTTGCAAGGCCTTTTCCAATACCCAACGGATGGAACGATCGTCATCGACGATCCAGACAGTTTCACTACGGCTCATGTCGAAGCTGCTCCTTGTTCCAGCGGCAGGAAGATCGAAAACGTGGTGTGGCCAGGATGGCTGTCACACTCGATCAGTCCTTGGTGCTGACTAATTATGTTCTGGGTAATGGCAAGTCCGAGCCCGGTGCCGTCGGGACGGCCGCTGACCATCGGGTAAAAAATGGTTTCCTGAAGCTCGGCCGGTATACCAGGGCCGTTGTCGATGATTTCAACCTTGGCCACCAGCCGATGACGCACATGACCGATGGTGAATTGCCGCATGGCGCGGGTGCGCAGACTGATGCGGCCCAGGCGCAGCTCGTTCTGGCCGCTGATGGCCTGCATGGCGTTGCGTACGATGTTGAGCACAGCCTGAATCATCTGTTCGCGGTCGATCAGTACGTCAGGGATGCTTGGATCATAGTCGCGCACCAAAGTGATGCAACCCTGGCTTTCGGCGTCGACCAGACTGCAGACGCGCTCCAGCACTTCATGCACATTGGTCATCGCCAGCGAAGGCAGTTTGTTCGAGCCCAGCATGCGATCCACGAGGTTACGCAGGCGGTCGGCTTCTTCGATGATGACGTTGGTGTAATCCTTGAGGCTTTCTTCGGGCAGTTCGCGGGCCAGCAACTGGGCCGCGCCACGAATCCCGCCCAATGGGTTCTTGATTTCATGGGCCAGACCACGCACCAGCATTTTGGTGGTTTCCTGCTTGGACAGCTGGGCTTCTTCCTTGGTGATGCGCAGCAGGCGATCACGGGGATGAACCTCCAGCAGCAGCATGGTTTCGCCCTGGCTGAGGATCGGCGTAACGGCGTAATCAACCGTCAATGTCTGCCCCGTCAGGGCGGTGAGCATGGCCTCGCGCTTGGTGAACGGGTGCGCTTGTTCCACGGCCTGACGCAGCGAGCTCAAGGCTTCTGCCGACTCGGTGAACAACTCACTGATGAATTGCCCATGGCTGCGTTGACCGCTGATGGCCAGCAGCATTTCCGCTGCGGGGTTCATGTACTCAAGGCGCAGGTCAGCATTGAGCAGAATGGTGGCAGTGGTCAGGTTATCCAGTAACAAACGGTGCAGCGCGTCGCTGATAGTCATGAAAGTCGTTGACCTCTTTTGGCACATTGCAACCCAGGCAAGCCCGGTATCGCAGGCACTGGTTGGTCTTCTCCAGCGTTGGCAAAACCACTGATACGCTCGCGTACAGTGCAGATAGGGATGCTGTTACGGGGAAGTTGCAAAAACCAAACCAAGGCTCCGAAAAGAAGCGTTTAATCTGCAAATTCGGGCTTTTTTTTGGACAGAGGTCTGGTTTTGGTCACAGGGGCGAGCTTTTTTCGACCCAAAATGGACTCAAGCTGTCGCAGGCTGACAATTTAATGCACCAATATGGAGCTTAGCCGTTCAGGATCAGCTCGCAGTCAGAAAAAAGGCAGGAAACTGCTTTTTTCTTCGGGCTTGCTGCTCAGCGGGCATTCAGGACGAACGCCGTAGTCTTCAGTCCTGCAGGGCCGCGCCAGACGTTTTTGCGCCAGGGAGATGCGCTGCATGTGGAACGGCTGGTTGGGCGTTCGCTCCAGAACCCGCCCCGCTTCGTCGACGATTTCCACCGACAGTTGATGCGTGCCTCGGTCGATATTGCTCAGGGGAAAGACCGGGCTGCGTCCGGCATCGGCGTACGGTTTGCCATCCACCAGCAATCGATAACCATGCCCCGGCTGCAGCGCCGGGTCGCTGGTGACGCTGACAATCAATTCACCTGGAGCGCTGCGCACTGTGGCGTCGGGTTCGGGAACCAGAATCCGCAGCAAGTCGTAACGAAACATCGTCTTTGCCTTGGGCTTGGCCGGACTGGCTTGCACGGCACGTCTGGGGGGCGCGCCGGTGGTGCTGTTGCTGGGCAGGATCTCCACCCGTTTGGCGTTTTTGCGAGGTTGGTCGGTGAAGACGCGATTCCCCTCGGCGTCGATATAGGTGTAGACGTCCGCCATTGCTGGCACGCCGACCAGCAGCAACAGCCAGAACACTGCACAGCGCATCAGGCGCGACTCAAGGCTTGCCGACATGAACTCGCTGCACAGTGAGGGTCACGGTCGGACTTTGCTGAACGATGCCTTGTTGATCGCGCACGATCACCGCGAAGCTGTGTTCGCCGCGATCGAGATTGACGACCTGCAACCGCGGAACATTGCCCGGCTGGCCATACGGATTGCCATCCACCAGCAATTGCAACTGATGCCCCGGCGCCAGACGTGGCTGGATCATTACGCCAACGGTGAAGGTGCCGTTATTGGCGCGCAGCGCCTCGCCAGCAGGCAGGTCGGTCAATTCCAGCACCTGATAGGCGGCCTCAGGCTGAGAAGTGGCCGGGCGTGACTCGCTTGGCGGGTTCTGCACCGGGCTCGACGGCTTCGGCGTTTCGACGCTGTTCAGCGGCGGCAACTCGATGACCTCGGCCTTGATGCCATCCGGAGGCTGATTGGTAAACGCGGTGTTGCCGTTGGCATCGGTGTATTTGTAGATCTGCGCCGCCGCAGGCAAGGCGATCAACAGCAGCAGACAGATAAGACTTCGACGCATGAACACTCCGACGACAATGGCTTGCACGGTTACTCTGATGATTACTGCGGCAGCTACTCCGACAGCGCAACGCCCGGAGTGCCAGCATAGAACACAATGAGTTCCACCGGGCTTTCGCCGGTCTTGCCGCGATGCATGATATCCACCAATTCTGCCAGGGTGTCACCCTGTTTCAGGCGAATTGAATGACTGCCGTCCTGTGTTTCGACTTCCAGTTCGCCCGAGGCCACATAAGCGGCGTTGGGAATCGGATGTTTGTGCCAGTTCAGCGTGGTTTTCGCCGGTATGTTGATTTTCAGCACGGTCAATTCCGGCTGGCCGGCAGGGTAAGCCTTATAGGCTGTGCCGTCCCAGGAAGTGGTCGATTTGAGCAGTACAGTTGAAGCAAGCTCGTCTGGCTGTGCTTTACAGGCGGTGGTGGTTAGCAGTACGCCAAGGACAACGAGCGCTTTTTTGAACATGTCTGAGGTATTCCTTCGTTCGTTGGAGCCTGCCCATAAAGGCGGCTCATTGCACCGCTCTGAATCGAGCAGGTGCGCGAAATGCGAAGGATGTCAAAAAGGTCGGAGGTGAATGCGGTAACCCAATACCGCACCGGAATGTTGACTTTCATCGAGCATAAAAAGGCCACGCGAAGAAGGTATCTTTACTATGCCGATGAACGCGGTGCCTATTGGCTCTTGATACACAATTCCCCGGTTGCCCGCACCAGCGCCAGATCATGAATCGAGTCCCTGGCCTGCCGCGCACGCTGCTGGCCCAACCAGCTCGGGCAGTGAGGGTCGCGTCGGTAAGGGGCAAACGCCGCGTAATGTTGCAGCAGCTGGATTTGCAGCTGATCAAGTTTCGGGCGGATCTGTTTGGTCAGGTCCGGCCTTGGGCTGTCGGGCGCCTTGCCGACTGCGTGCCAGGTGGCAAGCAGCGCGTATTGCACCAGTTTGTTCGCTTCGATTTGCGCCGCCAGGAACTGGCTGACGTCATCAGCATCGAGCTTGTAGCTCGGCGCCAATTTGGCGGCGGCGGCAATGACTTGCTGTTCACGCGGGCTGTCCTGGATCGGTTTGCCGCTGTCCCATTTGGTCAGCGCAACCTGATCGGCGATGGTCAGCCGCTCGCTGATGCTGCCGAGCAGTGGCGCCAGTGCTGCGGGAGGCGGCGGAGCCGGGGGATTGGAGCTGCACGCGCCGATACTGACGAGGCATGCGGGAAGAAGAAGACGTCGGATCATTTTGCTGGCGTTGGGCATCGGTTGATCTCTACGTTGTTTTTGTGGGACCGAAGCGTAGCGCTGCAAGCGCGCGCTCAGGCGGTTTCGCGCAGGGCCGGGTAGTCAACCAGAAAACCGACCCATAAAAAAGGCCTCCCGAAGGAGGCCTCTTTGTTACGTCAAAACCGCTGACGTGACTGGATCAGCAGCTGTAGTACAGCTCGTATTCCAGTGGGTGTACGAAGGTGCGCACCTTGATTTCTTCTTCGCTTTTCAGAGCGATGTAAGCGTCGATGAAGTCGTCGCTGAAAACGCCGCCTTTGGTCAGGAACGCACGACCTTTGTCCAGC
>LNAP01006140.1_pt1 | contig 12220 bp, 16 predicted proteins | sample 602601 | NCBI WGS metagenome assembly LNAP01 (sample SAMN02440304, study PRJNA202911) | soil metagenome | biome: Subtropical and temperate rainforests or woodlands; isolation source: soil samples (1 kg each in a 20% v/v slurry with milli Q water) were... ... | reverse complement strand
TGAGCCTTCAACTCGACACGCTACAAAACATGACGGGTGAACTCAGGCTACAGGACGATGATTCGATGTTGCTGGTGAATACCGCGACCGGCGTATTTACGGCTACTGGCTACATGACGAGTGATATACCCGCTGCACCACGAGTCAGTACAACGGGCAACATGTCTGTAACTTTCAATCCTTCAGCCGTCGCCCGTGTGAGTACGGAAACCCGCATGCGCAACGTGGCTTACAACTACATCTGCAGGATGTATTGATGACTACTTTAGTGAATGGTTTTTTTGATGAGAGTGGGTGGATCGAGGTTTACACGTTCAGCGAAACCACTGGTGAATACCTCGGAAAGAACGAAATCTATGTGAGCCGTGGCTGCGGTCTACCGGCTGGCGCAACGCTGGATGAACCACCACAAGCTTCGGAACAACAGGTGGTCGTTAGACAGCAGGATGCATGGGGTGTCGTGCCCGACTTCCGGGGCGTGGTTTTCCGCACCACTGACGGTACCGAGGTGACGCATTCGATGCCGGGTGAATTGCCGGCCGAGCTGACGACCTTGCCGCGACCAAGTGCGGCTTATATCTGGGATGGTCTCGTTTGGGCGCTCGATGCCGCACGCGACCTGGCGCTTCAGAGCCGCCGAGAAAAGTCATGGATCGAAAACGAACTGCACTGGGCTGGCAGAGAGATCGACAAGCATCTGGATGCTGACCCGGCCGCGCTCAATACGGAGCTCGCCTGGCGCACCTACCGCAATGAACTGCGGGCCTGGCCAACTTCGCCAGACTTTCCAGGCATTGATAAACGGCCACTAAAGCCGGACGGGCAGACCCGCACCGCATCCTGACGCCCCGCATTGCCGGGGCGTTTTCTTTTCCGTTACGCGTCACGTCACTCACAGCCTCGCTGATGCGGGGCTTTTTCGTTTCTGGAGCATCACTCTATGAGTTTCTTTCACGGCGTCACCGTGACCCTGGTAGATACCGGGGCACGCCACATCGCTACCCCGTCCGCATCGATCATCGGTCTGTGCAACACCTTCACCGTGGGTCCGCCGGCCACTGCCGCCGCCAACGAACTGCTGCTGATCACCCGCGAAAGCGAAGCGGTGGCCGCCTGGGGGCCGGACGCGGCGATCACCCAGGACTGCAAGGCCATTTTCAAGCGGTCGAAGGCGGTGATTGTCGCTGTCGGTGTGCCGGTGTTGGACGACCCGGCCGAGCAGCTGTCAGCGATCATCGGCGGGGTTTGGGCCGACGGTAGCCGGACCGGTATGCAGGCGTTGCTCAACGGCAAAAGCAAGTTCAACGCCCAGCCGCGGTTGTTGGTGACGCCGGGGTACTCGGCGACGCTGGCGGTGGCCACCGAGTTGGTGGCACTGGGCGATAAGATGCGGGCCATGGCCATCCTCGACGGGCCGAACACCACCGACGAAGCGGCGATTGCCTATGCCGAAAATTTCGGAAGCAAACACGCCTACATGGTCGACCCCGGCGTGCAGTTCTGGGACACCGGAACCAGCGCTACCGTCAACGCACCGGCGTCGGCGTGGACCGCCGGCCTGTTTGCCTGGACCGATGCCACTTACGGTTTCTGGGCCTCGCCGTCGAACAAGGAGTTTGTCGGCGTCACTGGCACCACGCGGCCGATCGAGTTTCTCGACGGAGATGCGTCCTGCCGAGCCAACCAGCTCAACAACGCGAACATCACCACGATCATTCGTGATGACGGGTACCGGCTGTGGGGCAACCGCACACTGTCCAGTGACCCGAAATGGAAGTTCGTCACCCGCGTGCGCACGCTGGATATCGTCATGGACGCCATCCTCTACGCGCACAAGTGGGCCGTCGACCGCTCGATCACCGCGACCTACGTCAAGGACGTGACCGAAGGCCTGCAGGCGTTCATGCGCGACCTGAAGAATCAGGGCGCGATCATCAACTTCGAAGTCTATGCCGACGAAGAGCTGAACACCTCCAGCGAACTCAGCGACGGCAAGGTGTACTGGAACATTCGGTTCACCGACGTGCCGCCGGCCGAAAACCCGAACTTCCGCGTGGAGGTGACCGATCAGTGGATCACTGAAGTGCTGGACACCGCTGCCTAAGGAGGCCGTTTTATGATTCCTGAAGTGCTCTACAACACCAACCTGTTCGTCGATGGCATCAGCCTGCAAGGCGATGTCCCGAGCCTGACCCTGCCCAAGTTGACCCTCAAGACTGACGAATACCGCGCGGGCGGTATGGACGCGGCGGTCGAACTCGACATGGGGATGGAGAAGCTGGAAGCCAGCTTCCTCACCAACGGTGTGCGCCGCGAGGTGCTGAAGTTCTTCGGCCAGTCCGACTTGACCGGGTTCAACGCCTCGTTCCGCGGTGCCTTTAAGGGTCAGAAAGGTGTGGTCAAGTCGGTGGTCGCCACCCTGCGTGGCAGCCTCAAGGAAGTCGACCCGGGGGACTGGAAACCGGGTGAAAAAGGCGAGTTCAAGTACGCCGTCGCCGTGACCTATTACAAGCTGGAGATCGACGGCAGCGTGATGTTTGAAATCGATCCCCTCAACTCGATCCGCATCATCGATGGCGTCGACCAACTGGCCGCAGTGCGGTCTGCCCTGGGCATGTAAGGAGCACCACCATGAGCAACGCAAAAGACAATGTTCTGCCCAAGTGGCTGCAACTGGGCGATGGCATCGCCACCGTCATCTTATCCAAACCGAGCGAGGCCAATGGCATCAAGGTCGACAAGCTGACCCTGCGCGAGCCGACGGTGCGTGAGATGCGCGCCGCGACCCTGCAGGGCGGAAGCAACGAAGAAGAACAGGAAATGGTCTTGTTCTGCAGCCTGGCGAGCATCGGCCGCGCGGATTTGGAGGGGCTGCTGATGCGTGATTACCGTCGTCTGCAGACCGCCTATTTTCGTGTGGGAGCAGACGACGGGGTTTAACCCCAAGTTGCAAAAAGCCCTGGCTAAGCGCTTGGCCGTCGAGCTGAATTTTTCGGCGGCCGAGATCCAGGGCCTGTCGTTTTCCGAGATGGTCTGGTGGCTCACGGACTGAGCCCATCCCCCTTTGAACACAGGTACCCTGCATGGCGAACAAACTCTCGCTCGGGTTGGTGATTGGCGGTGCCGTCGATTCATCCCTCGGCGCCGCCTTCAAGAACGTCAGCGGCGAAATGAAAAAGCTGGAGGCGCAAACCACACGCGCCAAGGGCTTGCAGAAAGTCATCGGCGAGACCATACGCCTGCGCGATGAATGGAAAAAAGCCCATGACAGCGGGGCGGCCAATGCCGATGCCTTGCTGCGCAAACTGGAGACCAACACCAACAGTCTGCGCAAGCAGGGTGTCGAAGTCGGCCGCCTGCGTCAGGAGTACCTGGCGCTGGGCAAGGTGGTGCGCAGTGCCGAGTTCAAGGCCAAAGGCATGGAGCAGGTGCAGGAGGGGCAAGAAAGCCTGCGCAGTGGAATCGGCACGGCGGTGGCCGGTACCACGCTGGCCGCTGTACCGACCAAGGTCAGTGCAGATTTTCAGGCGATCATTCGCGACATCGCGATCAAGTCCGGTACCGCCAATACCCAGCAGGAAGTGAACACCGCGCGGGACATCGTCCAGACCTCAAAGGACACCGGCATGGCCAACACCCAGGTGGCCGAGCTGGTGAACCAGCTGGTTGGTGGAGGCATGGATCTGACCGAAGCGCTGAAGTACGCCCCGGTGGCTGCCAAGTTTTCGGTCGGGCAGGGCGCGTCGGGCACCGACACGGCAAAGATGATTTTGGCGATGCAGAACAACGCCAAGATCACCGACCCGCAAAAAATGGAACATGCCTTGGCGTCGGTCGCACTGCTGGGCCAGCAAGGCAGCTTCGAGGCGGCCGACATGGCCAAGTGGTTTCCGGAACTGTTGGCGCAGATGGCGAGCAGCGGCATCACCGGTCAGGACGCGGTGACTCAGTTGGGCGCCATGCTGCAGGTGCAGATCAAGAGCGCCGGCAGTGCCGATGAGGCGGCGAACAATCTGAAAAACTGGATTGCGAAAATCGGCTCGGGGGAAACGGTCAAAGGTTATGCCGATGCCGGGATCGACTATCAGGGCTCGATGAACGCAGCCATTGGCAAAGGCCTGTCGACCTTTGAAGCCAGTTTTGAACTGGCTCGCCGGTACGTGGAAAAGACCGACCCGAAGAAGTCCAAACAGCTGGATCAGGGCCTGACCAAAATCAGCCAGGAGACCGACCCGGCCAAGGCGCAAGCGATGGCCGATGCCCTGGCCGCGACCCTGCGTACCGGCGACGTGTTTGCCGACATGCAGGTCAAGACCGCGCTGATGGCGTACACCCAGAACAAAAAACTGTATGCGGACCTGAAAAGGGACGCTGCGGACCCCAATGGCCAGCGCAAAGACATACTCGACAAAAACCTGAGTGAACGGCGTGAGGCCTCGTCACAACGCTGGGCCGAAACCGGTCAGGCGTTCAACGATTCGCTGCGAGCGATCGGGGATGCCTTGCGTCCGGCGACAGATGCGCTGGCCACCGGCATTGGCGCGGCAGCCCGTGGCTTGACCGCCTTGTCCGAGGAAACACCCAACGTAGTACTGGGGCTGGCTGCGGTGAGCGCTGGTGCTTTGCTCGCGGGCAAGGCCTGGGCCGCGCTGAAGATCGGGCGGGGGCTGGTGAACATCGCGCGAGGTTCAGCCGGCGAGCGATCCAACATCGTCCAGCGGGTGTTCGTGACCAATGCAAACGACGTCGGTGACGACGGGCCGGATCGCGATCCAGGTCGAAAGCGAAGAGCTTCTGCCAATCGGCTTTCCCGGGGAGTGAAAGCGGGCGGGGCGCTGGCGGTGGCCGCTGCCGGCTATCAGTTGGTGGACACTTACCAGAACGCCACCACGCGCGATGAGAAGGCCGAAGGCTACGGCGAGGCGGCAGGTGGCCTAGCCGGTGGCTTGGCGGGTGCAGCGGTCGGGGCGGCCATCGGGTCGTTCATTCCGCTGCTCGGAACCGCGATAGGCGGAATGATCGGTGGCGCGCTCGGCGCGTGGGGCGGTGGTGATGTGGGCGCGACCATGGGCAAGGCCTTGTTCGGTGAACCGGACACGCCGGTCGTACCCAAAGCACCGCTTGGCATCTTTCCTATGGCCGCGGGCCAAGGGGTGGGCGCGGTCGTGCACTCGATGGAAAACGCTCCCGCTGTGCCGGTCACGGCGGCGGCATTGATGTCGACCACGGTGGCAAAGACGCCCGAATGGCCGAAGGTCGATCAGCAATTCACCTTCGCCCCGAGCCCGGTTTTTCAGGTGCATGGCGATGTGAAAGACCCGGCGCAGTTCGTTCAGGAAATGATGCCGTACCTACGGCGCCAGTTTGACGACTTTGCCCGGGAGGCGCGTGACCGCCAGTTGTTTGATACGCCCCACGTGGGCTGAGGAAGTGAAATGGCGGATGAAAAAAACTACCTGGAGCAGCTGCAGGGTGGCCTGAAGTACATGGTTGACGCTGGCGAAGCCGGCCGCACGGACATTGAGTCGATGACCGGACCCATGAATGGCGCGCTCAATGAAATCAGCGGGGCGGCCGATGCGCTGGAAGGCTTGCCCTTTCTCAGCGAGGACCTGAGCGACAAGACCCGCCGCCTGCAAAGTGCAATCAATTCGGCGCAGGCCAAGATCGGCAAGGTGGCCAGCTACTACAACCAGACCCAGCGCGCCCTGGCCCAGTTTGATGAGCATTTTTCCGCGTTGACTGAGCAGATTGGCCGCTTTGGCGCGGCGTTCAACAAGGTCGCCGGCAAGGCCAATGCCACGTTGGGCAACATCTTCCCCACGGAATGGTTTGCCGGCGACATGTCGCCGACTCCCGACGCGGTGAAGCCATTCCCGCACCTGCTGATCCTCTACCCGCTGAAAGCCAATGAGCGGCCGTACTACTTCAACCTGGACACCGCCGCGTTTGACGAACTGCGCCGGCAGACGGCGTTTCGCTGGGCCGCGCAGGAGCGCCTGACTCGACGCCCGGCACAGCAGGCGGTGGGCCTGGGTGAGGAAAAAATCACGATCAAGGGCGCGATCTACCCGAGCTTCAAAGGCGGACTGAAGCAGCTGGATAGGCTGCGGAGCATCGGCGCCAAGTTGCTGCCGCTGAACCTGACCACGGGTTATGGCGAGGTGCTGGGCAACTGGTGTTTGACCAATATCGACGAGGAACAAAGCGCGTTGCTGCCCGGGGCGATCCCGCGCAAGCAGGGCTTTTCATTGGAGTTTGTCCGTTATGGCGATGACCTGCAGAACGACTGACGGGGATCTGCTCGATACCCTGTGCCACCACTATTACGGCCATCTGAACCGCAGCGTTGAGGCGGTGCTGGCCACCAATCAAGGCCTGGCCGATGAGCCGCAACCGTTCCGGGCCGGCGTGCTGATCACGCTGCCGGACCTGGTGGTTGAGACTGACAGCGTCATTTCGTTGTGGGATTGATCCCGTTACCCAGCCCGCCGCGTGCGGGTTTTTTCTTGTCTGAGGTGCCGACATGCAACCACTTTTCCGCATCGTCGCCGATGGCGCCGACATCACCACCTTGATCAATGATCGGCTGGTATCGCTGCAGCTGGCCGACCGACCCGGTATGGCCTCGGATTCGTTTGAGCTGCGCATTGATGACCGTGACGGCGCGGTGTCGCTGCCCGTGCGTGGCGCGAGCATCGAGGTCTACCTGGGTTATGCCGGCGCCGACCTGACGCGCATGGGCCGCTACACTGTGGACGAGGTGGCGGTTTCCGGCCCACCGGACACGCTGGTGATCAGCGGCAAGGCCAGCGACATGCGCGGCAGCGGCAAGACCACGCGCAGCGGCAGTTGGGAGGACGTCAGCCTGGCTCAGATCGTCGGTGACGTGGCCGCGCGCAATGGCTGGCAGCCGTCGTGCCCGGTCGACACCCGGGTGCCGCGCATGGACCAGCTCAATGAATCCGACTTCAACTTCATCACCCGAGTGGCCAAAAAGCACGACTGTACCGCCAAGGTGGCCGACGGCAAGCTGCTGGTCCTGCCGCGTCAGGGTGGGCAGAGCGCCAGTGGCCGGGCTTTGGGTGTCATTACCCTGCAGCGCAGCGACGTGACCCGCTGGCAGTTTCGCTTGAGCGACCGCAGCGCCCATCAAGGGATCAGCACCCAGTACCAGGACCCCGCCAGCGGGGAATTGCTGGTCTCGCACTTGGACAATCCCAACGTGCCCGAAGGCCTGCCACCGGTGCACACCGATCGCCATATCTACCCGGACCGCACGGCAGCCGATGAGGCCGCCAAGGCACGTCTGGCCGCGTTCAATCGCTCCACCGCCTCGGTACGTCTGGATCTGCCCGGGCGTACCGACCTGTTTGCCGAAATCATGATTAAGGCGCAAGGCTTCAAGCGCGGCCTTGATAGCGAATACCTGGTGGAGTCGGTCGATCACACGTTCACGCCGTCCGGGTGGACGGTGTCGGTCGAGTGCAATGGTGGCAAGGAGGGTAAGGCCAAGGCCTCCGGCAAGCCGCAGCAAGTCGTGCTTGAAGTGCCGGATTGATTGCCCGGGCGTGTGAGTCGTCCCGAGTCAGAGTTTCAAAAATCAAAGTAAAAGGAGCGGCCCGTCTGGATGCGTCAACATTCAGCCTGGCCACCGTCCTCGCAGATTGTCCCTGCAAGTCCCGCCAAGGCTCCTGCTCTGTGCACAAAGCAGAGCGAGCCTAGCACCTGTTTATTTATACAGTAAAGGTCTTGCTATTCATGTCTACCCCTATTATCCCTTGGATGGGCGGCAAACGCCGCCTGGCCGATCGTCTCATCCCGCTGTTTCCTCCTCACGAATGCTACGTCGAAGTCTTTGCCGGCGGCGCCGCGCTGTACTTCATGCGGCCCCAGGCGGCACCGGTGGAAGTCCTCAACGACATCAATGGCGACCTGGTGACCTTGTACCGCGTGGTGCAGAACCACCTCGAAGAGTTTGTGCGCCAGTTCAAGTGGGCGCTCAGTTCGCGCCAGGTGTTTGAATGGCAGAAGATGACCCGCGTCGAAACGCTTACCGACATCCAGCGCGCCGCTCGATTTTTCTACCTGCAGCACCATGCCTTCGCCGGTAAGGTCTCCGGACAGACCTTCGGTACCGCGACCACTACCCCATCGATCAACCTGCTGCGCATCGAGGAAAACCTTTCGGCTGCGTGGCAACGCCTGTCCGGCACCTACGTGGAAAACCTGCCCTGGCTGGAATGTGCCGAACGCTACGACCGTGCACACACCTTCCACTACATGGACCCGCCGTACTGGCAGACCGCCGGTTATGGGGTGGATTTTCCGTTTGAGAACTACGAACGCATGGCCGACTTCATGCGCCGCTGCAAGGGCAGGGTGATGGTCAGCATCAACGATCACCCGGACATCCGCCGGGTGTTCGAGGGCTTTCACTTCGAGATGCTGGATATCCGCTACACAACGACCAACCAACGCCAGGGCAAGGCCGACGTCAGCGGTGAACTGGTGATCATGAACTGGGAGCCAGCGGCGTTGGGAGGACTATTTTGAAATGACAGCCTGAGTCGTCTGCTGCCCGTCGTGACTGGCAGAAATCACAACCCAAAGCAGCCCTTCGCGAAAGGCTGCTTACGACTGTGGATTCAACACACTGGATTTGGTGCAGGCGGGATCTCGGTTAAACCGGCGCTAGCAGCACCTTGGGTGCTGCATTTGAGGCTTGAGGCCGCACATTTCTGTCGGTCCGGAGGACTCGCTATACGGATTAGCTGTTGCTGCGGTCGGTCGCCTTGGCTTGGCTTTCAGCGACAGCGGCTTCAGCCTTCTGTTTCTGTGCAACCTGGAAGGTTTCCATCGAGACTTTCCGGGCCGACTCCATGCGTGCGAAGGTCTTATCACCACCACCGGTGGCCATCGCCAGAGAAGAGGCGGTCAGAGCGGCAACTACGAAGAGAGCTTTCATGGATTTCATTTGGATATCCTCCAAGTGAGATTTTGTAAATGGTTAACAGCGGGATGTATTGGCTAAAGCTGAACTTCCTTGTTCAAGCTGGCTTCACCATCCAGCCAGGGCGGCGTTTCCTGGTGACCAGGTGCCTTGCTCCTTGCGCTCTTCAGCATCTCTGCTTTTTGCCCAGGCAGTGAGCAGTACCATCGCCCCGAATCCACCGACGATAAGAACCGGATAGGCTGCCAGCAACTCCACCAGCGAGTACTTCCAGGCCAGCGGACGACCGACACCCAGCATGGCGGCATAGAACCACGACACGCCAGAGAGGGCGCCGGAGAACAGCGCCAGCATGCGCAGGTTGAAGGAGAGGTTCAGTAGCGAACCGGCTTTTTTCAGCGCCGGCAATACAGCGCTATGCAACAGGTAGCCGTTAAAGGTCAACAGCACAACGATGCCGATCTTGGCTTGCAATTTTGGATTGAGGAAATACTCCATCCCCTTGCCGGCATAATCGATCCCGACAATGCCAATGCCCGTAATCCAAAGCGCTACAAGTGAAAGCGATACGGTTTTTTGAAGACTTTCCATGTGCGCGTCATCGTGGTGACCTGACGCATCCCCCTTCAGGAGTTGCTTGACCATTGCAATGTCACTGGTCAAGACCAGCCCGATTGCCACGCAGCAGGCGATAAGATGAAAATATACAACGCCCAAACGCACATATTCCACGGTGGACGAAGAGAACATACTAAGTTCCATGGTTACCTCTTGGTTTCAGTGAATCAATAATGCTCTCGGCACGGCTTAATTGGGTTTTGCCGTTACTGATTGCAGTCAAGATCCAGTGATTATTATCAATTAATCTTGCGACATTACGCCGACAAGATAATAGTGAGTTTTGCGAATGAACTATTAGTCATTCGCTCATGTCTATTTTCAGGTAACAAAAAACATCATCCGCACTGAGTGCATATGAGGTTTAACTTCCGCTTCCGGGGAGGGCGGCGAGGCCCGGAACCCGACCGACGAGCGAATCAGGCAATGCTGGTGGGGTCGGCGGGGCTTCCACCCCATTCGAGGAAACGGATCTTGTGAACCTCGCCCTCGCTGTCTTCGTAGACCAGGGTCACCGGTACCACGCCGGTTTTGTCGGATGTATCGGTGCGCTGCAGTACCCGTTTCACATCGATGTCCATTCCGTAGTGGTATTCGACGGCTGAGACATGCGCGCCGGGTTCTTGCAGGCTGCTCTGGTCGAAGACACTGGGTGCGAGACTGGAAATCACCGCACTGACAATTGTGGTTATGCTCATAAGGCTGTACCTCCACTGACGTTCGCTTGACAAGGACCTAATGTGACACGTCGTCGCAGTGAAGTACGAACGTGCCTGCCTGAAAAGCCTGTAGTGGCTGCAAACTCCCGGCAATTCCCCGCGCTTGACGCCTCTCGACCATTCGTCCTTTAACCCCCGTATTTGTTGGTCAAAGTCCATTTTTGAAGGAGGTCATGACATGTCATGACGGATTCTCACGCAAGGTGAATCAGTGCCTTCAATTCAGTCGGCCGAGTCCCAGCGATGGCGAACGACTGCATTATCCAAGTCCGCCTGGTACTGGCAAAACAGTAGGTAGCCGAACAGGTTCTGGCCCAACTCGACATCAATTGATCCAGGAAGAAATAAATATGTTCACATGGTGGTTGTGACGATGTATGGAGCGAAAACGCCTGTTATTGAACTATGGGGGGAATGTTGGATATTGGCCGACTGCTACTGCCTGTCACGAACGACTGAATTTGACCTATTTTGGGTATTGATGATTGTTAAATCTAGCCATAGAGATACTTCGGGTTTGCATACAGAATCGGGTTCTATTCACTTTTCCTTTGGATCAAAACAAATATAGGATAGCGATGGAAAACAACCAGCCGATGCTGAACAAACAACAGAGGGTTATTCCACATGACACACCTCCCATAACCGCTGTTTTTATTATACTGCTGCTTGCTAAGTTCGGAGCTGCGAAATTCATGAGCTCGTCGGAGCAACAACGCAATAATCAAGCCATTTGAGTGAAAGACGCTTGGCTGCAAGCCTTGGGCCTGTAGCACTGCTTAAGCGCTTTTGTTCCCCCCGATCTCGGAGTGAGCTTCCCCACTAATGGGCGCGATTCCTCTGCAGAGTTCGCGTCTCCGTTAACTCAAAACTTCAAGCGCTGACCAATGCTTGCTGGTCTCCCAGGTAATTCGACATATTTTGTTGTGGGCTGGCAAGGCAATTGCTGAGTGAGCATGTCCTGTTCATCAAAGGTGCAGAGTCGGGAAGCAGTGGAGCTGTAAGTACCCCATTGAGTGATTGCATGTAACCATCGGTTTTCATTACGAATTACCCCTGGCTACTCAATAGAAGTACTGCAGTCATCCTCTGCCAGCGTCCAGGGGAAATGCTTATGAGCCACTCCAGACATACGCGTGTGCAGGTAGCGCTGCAACGGTTGTGCTTTCTAGTCTGCCTGCTGACGGTGACGCTGGTGGCGGCCGACGAACCTCAGGGCCATGACCATCAAGCTAACGAGAAGTGGCTGGAGCCGGCACGCTCCAAGCTCATGCATGTGATCGGCGGGATGCCGTTCTTTCCGCATCGGGCCAATACCACCGGCAACCTGGTTTTGAATGTGAAGGACTTCGACAATGCCCAGGTCTGTGGCGCTTGCCATACGGAGATTTACAAGCAGTGGCGCTCGTCGATGATGTCCCAGGCCTGGGATGAACCCATCTATCGGGCCTTGCTCAAGCGTGCGAGTTCGGCCACCGAGGGCAAGGTCGATAACTTCTGCACCGGCTGCCATACCCCGATCGGTCTCACGACCGGGCAGATCACTTCGCAAGTCAACCGATCCTCGATTGAAGACAGCGCGAACAATCCCCCGATGCCGGGGGTCGATTGCGAGCCCTGCCACAACATCAGTGCCCGCACGGGCCTCGATAATGGCGCTTATGTTCTGAGCCCTCGAGCGAACGGTAAACCGACCAAGTTCGGCCCGCGCAAAGATGCCGTTTCGCCTTATCACGACACCGTGTATTCCGCTTTGCACACGCGCTCGGACTTTTGCGGCACCTGCCACAACGTCACGCACCCCTTCAGCAGTGTGGCGGTGGAACGCACCTATGACGAATGGCAGGAGAGCACCTACAGCCTTAACAATGTGACCTGCCAGAGTTGCCACATGCCGGGCTTTGCGGGCAAGGCCGCGATCATGGGGCCG
>LNAP01004830.1_pt1 | contig 12220 bp, 14 predicted proteins | sample 602601 | NCBI WGS metagenome assembly LNAP01 (sample SAMN02440304, study PRJNA202911) | soil metagenome | biome: Subtropical and temperate rainforests or woodlands; isolation source: soil samples (1 kg each in a 20% v/v slurry with milli Q water) were... ... | reverse complement strand
ATGACGAAGCCGGTGGCGCCATGGGCCTCGCAGGCCAGTTGCAGCCGGCGGCCGGCGGTCAAGTCCACCGCCTCGACCTCGGCGAAGACGGCGGCGACGCCCACCGTCGCAAGGGCGTCCTCGGCCACGGCCAGGGCTTCGTCCTCGTCCCGAGCGCAGACCTGGATCAGGCGTTCGACCGGGAACCCCAGCCCCATCAGGCCGGGCGCAAAGAGGTCGTCCCGCCGCAGGATCCAGACCGCCTCACCCCGACGGGCCAGAGGCGCAGCGACCAGGGCGGCAAAGGCCGCCGCAGACGCGCCCGTCTCGGTCTCCATCCCCTCTCCGAAGAACTCGTGCCACTGGCCCAACGGCAAGCCGCCGCCCGACAGGCAGCGGTCCAGGGCGGCCGCCCCGAACGGCAAGGACTCGGATTCCACCCGTCCCCCCGCCTCGATCGCGGAGATCTTCGCCTTGAGAGCCGCCAGGCGGCCATCGCGAAAACCGGACATGCCCTCATTCCTAAGTTCTATTTTTGTTCTAGTTTTAGACTCCCAAGAGTCAAGCACCTCAAGGTGGCGCCTCCTCAGACGGAGGAGTGTTATGCTGGCTGGAAATGGACGTGAGGGAGCGACATGTCCGCCGCAATCCAGCTTCTCGTCGGCACCCGCAAAGGGGCCTGGATCTATCGAAGCGACGAGGCACGACAGGAGTGGTCGGTGCAAGGCCCGATCTTCCTGGGCCATATCGTCAATCACCTGGTCCTCGATCCCAGGGATGGAAAGACCCTGCTGATGGCCGCGTCCACCGGCCACCTCGGCCCCACCATCTTCCGCTCGGTCGACAGCGGCCAGACCTGGACCGAGGCCCAGCAGCCCCCGGCCTTTCCGAGGGCCGCTGGCGACGGGCCGGCGCGGGCGGTGGACCACAGCTTCTGGCTGGAGCCGGGCCATGCCAGCGAGCCCGGAGTCTGGTGGGCCGGCACCTCGCCGCCCGGCCTCTTCCGCAGCGCCGATGGCGGTGTCACCTGGGAGAGCGTCGCAGGGTTCAACGACCATCCGAAATACTGGGACTGGTGTCCCGCCGATGGCGGCACGCCCGACGGCGCCTTGCTCAACCAGATCCAGATCGACCCCCGCGACAAGGCGCACATCTATATCGCCACCTCCACCGCCGGTGTGTTCGAGAGCCTGGATGAAGGCGCGAACTGGCGGCCGCTCAACCAGGGCGTGGAGGCCAATTTCCTTCCCGATCCCTATCCGGAATACGGCCAGGACGCTCACTACATCGCGCTCGCCCCGACCATGCCCGACCGCATCTGGCAGCAGAACCATTGCGGCATATATCGGCTGGACCGGCCCGCCGAGCGCTGGGATCGAATCGGCGCCGCCATGCCGGGCGAGGTCGGCGATATCGGCTTCACCATCGTTCCCCATCCGCGCGACGCCGACACTGCCTGGGTCTTCCCCATGGACGGCACCGAGGTCTGGCCCAGGACCAGTCCTGGCGGCAGGCCCGCCGTCTATCGCACTCGCGACGCCGGCCGCAGTTGGGAGCGTCAGGACAGCGGCTTCCCCGCCGAGCAGGGCTGGTTCACCGTCAAGCGCCAGGCCTTTTGCGCGGACGCAGGCGCTCCAGTCGGGCTCTATCTCGGCGCGACCAATGGCGAGGTCTGGATGAGCGACGACGAGGGCGCGGCCTGGCGTCCGGTCGCCCGGCATCTACCGGAGATCTATTCGGTGGTGGCGGCGCCGCTCTGATGGTGCAGGTCTTCATTCCCTCGCAGCTCACCTCCTACACCGAAGGGGCCAGCCGGCTGGCAGCCGAGGGCGCGAGCATCGCCCAGGTGCTGGACGACCTGGACCGGCGCTTTCCCGGCCTGAAGTTCCGGGTCATCGACGAACAGGACCGCATCCGCCGGCATATGCGCATCTTCCGCAACGGCGACCGCGCCCAGGATATCGGCCTGGCCGTGAACGAGGCCGACGAGGTGCTGATCTTCGGCGCGTTGTCCGGAGGCTAGAAGGGCAGGATCTCGTCCGGTTCGGGCGTCACCGGAAAGCGGACGGCGGCGATCTCGTCCTGGCCGGCGATCAGGGCCTTGGCGAGGCGGTGACCGCCGTCCATCAGCCGGCCTTCGGCGCAAAGGATGACGGGATAGGCCGGATCGGCGTCGAGGATGCGCTTGGCGTGCCCGGCCACCTCGCGAACCGTCGGCCTATGGCGCTCGCCGAACCAGCAGTCGATCTCGAGCTCGGGAATGGCGGCCAGCTTGACGCGCTGCACCGGCAGGTCGGCGGCCAGGGCCCACAGGCGGTCGGTCCACCAGAGGCCGCGGCGGCCATCGGCAAGCGGACGAGTGTATTTGTCCCGGCTCACGGCGCCTCCAGCAATTTGCTGAGCTTCTTGGGCGCGATGGCGACGTAGCTCTGCCACAACCACGCCTTCAGCGTATCGAGCTCGGCGAGGATATCATCCTGCGGACCGAAGTCGGCGATGACCCAGTTGTGCTGCTTGTACCAGCCCTTTGCCTCGCGCACGAAGGGCAGGTCCGCGACCATCTCGGCGGAGATCGGCAGCTTGACGATGATGGTGAGGGCGTCGGCGGGCTGGGCCTTGTCGCCGAAGACGGCGAACCCCTTCTTCTGAACATAGAGGCCGCGTGTGAACCCCCAGCTCGGGCCGGTGTTCGCCTCGGGAAAGGTCAGGCCATAGGCCGTGAGCAGGGCCTCGGCGCGCTGATGGGGCGTCTCGGGCATTGGGGCCTCCTTCGGGAGGAAGCCGAGGGTGCGCGAGACCGCGCCGCCTAGCAAGACGGCGCGGCCCCCGCGGGGGTCAGAACTGCAGGTTACGCGCTTCCTTGACGTGCGGCAGGTCGCGGACCTTTGCGATCAGGTCTTCCGGCGCTTCCTGGTCCACGCCGATCAGGGCGATGGCGTCCTCGCCGGCCGAGACACGGCCGAGGTTGAAAGTCGCGATGTTCACGCCCTTCTCCGCCAGCAGCGCGCCGATGGCGCCGATGAAGCCCGGCTTGTCGAGGTTGTTCACATAGAGCATGGCCGGAGCGAATGGAGCGTCCAGCTCCATGCCCTTCACCTCGATGATCCGCGGCGCGCCGGCCACCACGGTGCCCGCGAAGGAGCGCTTGCCAAGGGCCGTGGTGACGGTGATCCGCACCAGGCTTTCATAGATCGGCGAGTCGTCCTGCTTGCTTTCCGAGACGGTGATGCCGCGATCCTTGGCCACGGCCGGGGCCGAGACCATGTTCACCTCGGCCAGCATTGGGCGCAGGACGCCGGCCAGGGCGGCGGCGGTCAGCGGACGGGTATTGAGGTTGGCGACTTCACCTTCGTAGGCGATGTCGACGGCCTTCACCTCGACGTCGACCATCTGGCCGGCGAAGGCGCCCAGGCGCTCTGCCAGAGCCACGAAGGGCTTCAGCTTCGGCGCTTCGTCGGCAGTGACCGACGGGCTGTTGAGGGCGTTGGAGACCGCGCCGGTGAGCAGGTAGTCGCTCATCTGCTCGGCCACCTGCAGGGCGACGTTCTCCTGGGCTTCAAGGGTCGAGGCGCCCAGGTGCGGGGTGGCGACGAAGTTCTCGGCGCCGAACAGCACGTTCTCCTTGGCCGGTTCCTCGACGAAGACGTCGAAGGCGGCGCCGCCGACGTGACCTTCGTCCAGCAGCTTGCGCAGGGCCGCTTCATCGACCAGGCCGCCACGGGCGCAGTTGATGACCAGCACGCCCTTCTTGGTCTTGGCGAGGTTTTCGGCCGACAGGATGTTGCGGGTCTTGTCGGTCAGCGGGGTGTGCAGGGTGATGACGTCGGCGCGGGCCAGCAGGTCTTCCAGCTCGACCTTCTCCACGCCGATCTCGACGGCGCGTTCCGGCGACAGGAAGGGGTCGTAGGCGATGACCTTCATCTTCAGGCCATTGGCGCGGTCGGCGACGATGCCGCCGATGTTGCCGGCGCCAATCAGGCCCAGGGTCTTGGCGTAGAGCTCCACGCCCATGAAGCGGTTCTTTTCCCACTTGCCGCCCTGAGTCGAGAGGTCGGCGGCCGGCAGTTGGCGGGCCAGGGCGAACATCATGGCGATGGCGTGTTCGGCGGTGGTGATCGAGTTGCCGAACGGGGTGTTCATCACCACGATCCCTTTGGAGGTCGCGGCGGGAATGTCGACATTGTCGACGCCGATGCCGGCGCGGCCGATGACCTTCAGGTTCTTGGCGGCGGCGATGACATCCTTGTCGGCCTTGGTGGCCGAGCGGACGGCCAGGCCGTCGTAGTCGCCGATGATCTTCAGCAGCTCTTCCTTGGAAAGGCCGGTCTTCACGTCGGCGTCGACGCCGCGTTGCTTGAAGATTTCGATGGCGGCGGGGCTCAGTTTGTCGGCGATGAGTACGCGGGGCATGTGCGGTGTCCTTGCGGATTGGGGTGTGCGCCCTCGCCCCGCACCGGAGTCCGGGCGCGGGTCGGCGAGGGCGCTAAGGCTTGATCAGGCGGCTTGGAGCTGTTCGAGCGTGGTCGCGAAGGCCCAGTCGAGCCAGGGCGTCAGGGCTTCGAGGTCGGAGGCCTCGACCGTGGCGCCGCACCAGATGCGCAGGCCGGCCGGGGCGTCCCGGTAACCGCCGATGTCCAGGGCCGCGCCTTCCTTCTCGAGGACGCCGGCCAGCTTCTTGGCGAAGTCGGCCTGGACGTCGGCGGCGAGGCCGGTGACCCGCGGGTCGACCACCTTCAGGCAGACCGAGGTGTTGGACCGGGTGGCCGGATCGACCGCCAGGAAGTCCACCCAGCCGGTCTTGGCGACCCACTCGGCCACCACCGCCAAGTTGGCGTCGGCGCGGCGCTGCATCTCGGCCAGACCGCCGATCTGAGCGCCCCACTTCAGGGCGTCGATGGCGTCTTCCACGCAGAGCATCGAAGGGGTGTTGATGGTCGCGCCTTCGAAGATGTCCTTGGCCAGCTTGCCGGCCTTGGTCATGCGGAACAGCTTCGGCATCGGCCAGGCCGGGACGTAGCTTTCCAGCCGCTCCACCGCGCGGGGCGACAGGATCAGGATGCCGTGGGCCCCTTCGCCACCGAGCGCCTTCTGCCAGGAGAAGGTCACCACATCGAGCTTGGCCCAATCGAGGTCCTGGGCGAAGGCGGCGCTGGTGGCGTCGCAGATGACGATGCCTTCACGGTCGGCGGCGATGAAATCGGCGTTCGGGACACGCACGCCCGAGGTGGTGCCGTTCCAGGTGAAGACCAGGTCGGCGTCCTTGCGCACCTTGGTCAGGTCCGGCAACTCGCCGTAGGGGGCGTCCAGCACCTCGGCGGGAAGCTTCAGTTGCTTGACGACGTCCGTGACCCAGTCCTTGCCGAAGCTCTCGAAGGCCAGCAGTTGGACCGGGCGCGGGCCGAGCATCGACCACAGGGCCATTTCCACGGCGCCGGTGTCCGATCCGGGCACGATGCCAATCAGGAAATCTTCCGGAACCTCCAGCACCTGGCGGGTGCGGTCGATCGCTTCCTGCAGGCGCGCCTTGCCCAGCTTGGAGCGGTGCGAGCGACCGAGGACGGCGTTCTGGAGATTTTCGGGGGTCCAGCCGGGGCGCTTGGCGCACGGGCCGGAAGAAAACTCGGGGCGAGCCGGGCGCATGGCCGGCTTGGCGAGGGTCGTCATAGCGATGTCTCCCATCCTTACAGATGAGCTGCGCCCCGTTGGGGAGGCGTGGCCCGCGGGCGACTAATGACGCTTTCGCTTTCGAAGCAAGCGAAAGTTTTGGCGCCGCACAAAGAAGGTGTGGGCCGATGGGCCGACGGACCTAGTTCTGGCGCGCCTGGGTGGGCGATTTCGCCGCAGGCTTCTGCGCCCGGCTCCGCTGCCACCAGGCCACGCAGGTTCCCACGGCCAGACAGATGCTGATGCCGAGGAAGTTCACGTTGTTGATCTTGATGTGCAGGATGTCGATCGGCCGCGAGGTCACCAGATAGAAGGCGTGCAGGCTGAACTGCGCGGCATAGAGCAGCATGACCCCGCCGAGCCAGAAGCTGGCGTAGCGAACGGCGATGACCAGAAGGCAGAGCGCGGTGAGGCCATCGAGGGTGAGCCGCGCAAGGGACTGGGCCGACTGCGGCAGAACCAGTCCGCCAAGGATCGACAGCAATACGTTCGCGCCGACGACGGCGCCGCCAAGCCTCTCGGCCGGTCCGCCCTTCCAGAGAGCGAGCAGCGAGATCCCCAAGGTGAGGGTGATCAGGCCAAGAACGATCGGTGCTGTCGGCATGATACTACGCCCCTAACTCTCATTAGGAGCGTAGCACCAGTTAAACTATTGCAACCAGTCTCGGGCTCAGCCGACCTGACGCATGGTCGTAGCTTCGACCTTCCGGGCGTTGGCCGGCTTGTCCATGTAGCCAAGCTTGGTGCGGATGCCGAGGCGGAGCTGGGCTTCGGCGAGCTCGTTGTGGGCGCCGACCATGGCGGTCCGGGCTTCGCCCAGCGCCTGAATGGCCTCAACCATCTTCACCTGCACGTCGTCGGCGAAGACCAGCGAGGCGTTCACTTCGCTGCGAGCCTTCAGCAGGTCCGCGAGCAGTTCGGTGGCTTCGACCAGAGCTTGGTCCACCGCCGCTTCAGTCGAAAACAACTTGGTCGCGACGCGCTGCGCGACAAACACCTTTTCCATGGGGGAGCCCCTCCGAAGGATTTAACCCTAACTCAATCAAGGTAAACCAGAGGTTAAATTTCACCTATAGGCTTTACGCTTTGTTAACCACGATTCTGTCGCGCGGGGGTTGAAACTGTGTCATTCCGACAACGCTTCACCCGTCAGGCGAATTTTGTGGAAGCGAACCGTTAGGAGAATTGGCGTAGACCGGTCGGGCGGAAGCGGTTTCGAGCCCGATGACTGAGCAAACGCCCACGGCGGGCTCCAGGCCCCAGATCACGTTCCACGCCAGGGTGGCTGGGGTGGCGCTGATCACGACCATTGTCGTGCTCGTCGCCGCATGCCTGACCTTCATGCTGCAGCAGTGGGCGGTCGCCCGCGAACAAAGCCACCAGGCGCACAGATCGCTCGCCGCCGTCACGGCAGGCGCAGCCTCGGCCGCGGTCATCGATGGTGACCTCGTCCGCGCAAGGACTTCCATCGCCACGTTGGCGGCCGACGCCAGCGTGACGTCCGCAGTGCTGACCGATGCGAACGGCCGGCGCATCGCCGTCTATGAGCGCGGGACCGGGCCTGCGACGGGTGACCTGGAGACCATCAGGACGCCGGCCTTGGTCGATGGGAAGCGGACCGGCGAGCTCGTCATGAGCTTCGAGGCCCCAGCCCTCACGGCGCTGCTTCCGCAGTTCGTCGCCCTGACCGGAGCGCTGTTCTTCGGCGGGGTGGGCCTGGCGCTCTTCCTGGCCCGCGGACTCGCCGCCAAGGTGATCGCCCCGGTGCTTCGGTTGTCGGAAGCCATGCACGAGGTCGCCGCCAGCGGGCGCTTCACTCCCGTCGAGGTTGACGCCGACGACGCGCTGTTCCGCAGCCTCACCGACAGCTTCAACCACTTATTGGCGAAACTGGACGAACGCGAGCAGGCGCTGCAGACCTCGCTGCGCGAACTCGTCGAGGCGCGCGACGCGGCTAACGCCGCCAACGTGCTGAAATCCCAGTTCCTCGCCAACATGAGCCATGAAATCCGAACGCCGCTCAACGGCGTCCTGGCCATGGCCGAGGTCATGTCGATGGGCAAGCTGGACGCCGTCCAGCGCGAACGCCTGGAGGTGATCCGTCAGTCGGGCGGGCTGCTGCTCGCCGTCCTCAACGACGTGCTCGACCTCTCCAAGATCGAAGCCGGCAAGCTAGCCCTGCTGGTGGACGATTTCGACCTCGACGCCGAACTGGCGCCGATAAGAGAGTCGTTCGCGGTCATCGCCGCTGGCAAGGGCCTGGTTTTCCGGGCCGACGTGGCCGAGCCCGCCCGGGGCGCATGGCGCGGCGACGCCGACCGCATCCGCCAGATCGTCGGCAACCTTCTGTCCAACGCCATCAAGTTCACTCTGCAGGGCGAGGTCTCCGCCCTGTTCGACATTGCGCCGGAGACCGGCGCCCTGCGGCTGACCGTGCGCGACACCGGCGTCGGCATCGCGACCGAAAAGCAGTCGGGCCTGTTCGAGAAGTTCACCCAGGCCGACAACTCGGCGACCCGCCGCTTCGGCGGCACGGGCCTCGGCCTGGCGATCTGCCGGGAACTAACCCAGATGATGGGCGGCGTGATCAGCGTCGAGAGCCACGAGGGCGTTGGCTCGGTGTTCATGGTCGAGCTCCCCCTGGCCCGCGGCGAGCTGGTCGATCGCGAGACGGACGAAACCCCCACGCCGAGCCAGGCCGACGAGTCCGCCCTGCGCCTGCTGGCCGCCGAGGACAACCCGACCAATCAGCAGGTGCTGGCCGCGGTCATGGGATCGCTGGGCATCGACATCGACATCGTCGCCAACGGCCGGGCCGCCTTCGAGGCCTGGCGCGACGGCGCCTACGACCTGATCCTCATGGACATCCAGATGCCGGTCATGGACGGCATCGACGCGGCCCGCGCCATCCGCGAGGCGGAGGCCAGAGAGGGCCGCCCCCGCACCCCGATCATCGCCCTGACGGCCAACGCCCTGGCGCACCAGATCGACGAGTATCTCGCCGTCGGCATGGACGGACACGTCGCCAAGCCGATCGAGATCTCGAAACTCTACGAAGCGATCAGCCGCGCCCTGACCGAGGCCGCCACCGGCGTCGGTTCGGCGACCGCGGCCGCCTGAGGCGCCCTAGCCTTCGATGACGAGTTCGGGCCAGCGGCGCTGGGCCGCCTGCGCCGTTCTCAGGAAGCCGCCCGTCGCCCGGATCGGATTGGGCCGCAGCCGCATGGCGAAGAGATCGTCCAGGCCGAAAGGCGCATGAACGGTGAGAGCGCCGTCCGCTTCCAACCGCACCCCGACTGCGAAGACGGTGGAGGTGAAACGCGACAGCGCCTCGGCGCTGGACGACAGAGGCGCGTAGGGCTCGCCGAACTTGCCCTCGAACCACAGATGCACGCGCGCCTGATTGCGCACCTCGACCATCTCGGAAAATGGCTGTGCGAAGGCGGCGGCCACCTGTCGGATCACCACATCCTCGGCTTCGTAGGAGACATCGGCCGCATCGAAATAGCCGAGGTCGTAGTCCTTGATCCCGTAGTCGGGTTCACGGCCGGTCAGGTGGTTCAGCACCGGCTGATAGACCGCGCCCGAGAAGATCAGCCAGTCGGGCAAGGCCAGCTCCCGCGCCGTTTCCAGCACGTGCATCAGGTTGGGCGTGGCGCGGACGATCGCCTCCAGTCGGTTCCGTTGCGCCTGGCTCATGAGGTCTTCCGCAAAGGCCAGCCATGATCGAGCGGGCCGTGGCCGCCGCCGAGGCCCGGCGCCAGGCGCATCGCCTCGTGCACATAGCCCCAGGCCCGCGCAACCGCCTGCTCCAGAGGCATGCCCTGGGCGATCCCCGTCGCGCAAGCCGAGGCCAGGGTGCAGCCCGTGCCGTGGGTGTGACGCGTGTCCAGACGCTCGCCGGAGAAGGTCGTCTCGCCATCCCGCGTCATCAGGACATCGGTGACCGTGTCGCCCGGAACATGACCGCCCTTCATCAGCACCGCCGCGGCGCCGAGTTCTAGCAGGGCCTCGCCCACCCGTCGCTGGCCGTCCAGATCGGCCACCGGCAGGCCCGTCAGCGCCTCGGCCTCCGGGGCGTTCGGCGTCAGCAGGGCCGACTGCGGGATCATCAGGCTACGAACCGCATCGACCGCTTCGGGCGCCAGCAGGTTCGCCCCGCCCTTGGAGATCATCACCGGATCGACCACTGCCGGAATTCCCGCCTGCGCCAAGATCTGCGCCACGGTCTCGACCATGGCGATGTCGCCCAGCATCCCGGTCTTGATCGCATCGGCCCCGATATCGTCGAGCACCGCCCGCGCCTGGGCTTTCACCACCTCGGTCGGGATCGGATGCACGCCGGAAACCCCCAGGGTGTTCTGGATCGTCACCGCGGTGATCGCCGTGGCCGCGTAGCCGCCCAGGATGGTCACGGACTTGATGTCGGCCTGGATCCCCGCCCCGCCTCCGGAGTCGGAGCCGGCGATGATCAGCACCCTGCCTTGCTTCTCGCTCATCCCCCGGACCTAGCGCGGCTATGCGGCGAATGCATGGGGATTTGAGAAACCGTCCACCACTGAGCGCTTCCCGGCGCTCACGGCCCTGCTAGGCTGAACGGCATGACCGAGAAGATCGCGATCGTCACCGGCGCAGGCTCCGGCATCGGCCGGGCCAGCGCCATCGCCCTGCTGGACGCCGGCTGGCGCGTGGTCCTCGCCGGGCGGCGCGAGGCGGAGCTGAAGGTTACGGCGGCCCATGCGCCCGACCGGGCGTTCGTCGTCCCCACCGACGTCACCGACGAGGCCGCGGTCGACGCGCTGTTCGCCGCCGCGACCTCGGCCTATGGCCGCCTGGACCTGCTGTTCAACAATGCCGGCGCCTCGGCCGGCGGGCGGCTGGAGGACCTGTCGCTGGAGGCCTGGACGAGGGTCGTGGACGTCAACCTCACGGGCGCCTTCCTCTGCACGCGGGCGGCCTTCCGGGTGATGAAGAACCAGCAGCCGCGCGGCGGCCGGATCATCAACAACGGCTCGATCTCGGCCCACGCGCCGCGGCCCTATTCGGTGGCCTATACGGCGACCAAGCACGCCATCACCGGCCTGACCAAGTCCGCCTCGCTGGACGGACGGGCCTATGACATCGCCTGCGGCCAGATCGACATTGGCAACGCCGCCACCGAGATGACCGCCGCCATGGCCAAGGGCGTGCCCCAGGCCGACGGCTCCTTCGCCCGGAGCCGATGATGGACGTAAGGGCCGTCGCCGAAGCCGCGGTGATGATGGCCAGCCTGCCGCTCGATGCGAACGTCCAGTCCATGACGATCATGGCGACGAAGATGCCTTTCGTCGGCCGGGGCTAGGGTTTCTCCGAGCGGGCGAGCAGGTCGATCAGGTCCTGCTTCCAGAACCTGGCGGCCGTATGAGTGCCGTGGCCTCGGGTTTCGGAGGTAGCCTTGATCAGCACGAAGCGGCCGTTCTTCAGGCGCTTGGCGGCCGGCTCGGCGATGCCCAGGTTCGGCGGATTGATCAGGTCGTCCGTGGAATTGACCCAGGTCACCGGCATGGTGATCCGCTCCAGCCCCTTGGACGGGTCGTAGTCCCGAGAGGCGTCGAGCTGGTAGATCATGTCATTCGCGTCGCGCCGCGGCAGGTCGGCCTCGAGCCGGGTCTGGTAGTAGGCCTCCGCCGCATCGCGGGTCGGGACCTGCGCCTGCCAGGCCTGGGGCGCGGCGCCCATGAGCAGCAGCAGGTTCACCGCCCCGCGCAGGCCGAGCACCGGCTGGGCCTCATAGTCCCCACCCTTCCAGGCCGGGTCAGCCTTGATGTTCTCGACCGCCGCCTTGCGCCAGAAGCGGTTCATGCCGGCGATCTGCACCGGCAGGCAGGCCAGCGGCATCATCGCCTGCACGAAGTCCGGATGCGTCTCCCCCCAGACGAAGCCGTGCATGCAACCCATGGAGGTCCCCATCAGCAGCCGCAGGTGATCGACCTTCAACCCGTCGACCAGCAGCCGGCGCTGGGCCTCGACCATGTCGCCATAGCCGTAGTGCGGAAACTTCGCCCGCAGGCCGTCGCTGGGCTTGGACGACGCGCCATGGCCGATTCCGTCGGGCAGGATCACGTAGTAGCGCTGGATATCGAGCGGCTGGCCGGGCCCGTACAGTTCGTCAGCGAACTGCGGTGACAGGAACTGCGCGCCCGACCCACCAGTGCCGTGCAGCACCATGACTGCATTGGTCACCTTGCCTTGCGCGTCGCGCACGGGCTTGCCGAGGGTGCGATAATGCAGCTTCAGCGCCGGCAGGCTTTCGCCGGACGCGAACTTGAAGTCCTTGACCACGAAGTCGCCCTCGACGGCCGCGGCCTCATAGGACTGTGCGGCCAGCGCCGCGGCTGGAACAGCCAGGGCCAACGCCCCGAGCGCTGCTGCGATCCACGTCTTCATCATGTCCCCCGACTTTGGTTCGGCCGCAGACTAGCGGGCCTGGGCTATCGCATTCCAGACCTTCACCGCCTGAACCGTTTCAGCCACATCGTGCGCCCGCAGCGCCGCCACGCCAACCGCCGCTCCGGCCAAGCCCGCGGCGAGCGAGCCC
>LNAP01018770.1_pt1 | contig 12222 bp, 12 predicted proteins | sample 602601 | NCBI WGS metagenome assembly LNAP01 (sample SAMN02440304, study PRJNA202911) | soil metagenome | biome: Subtropical and temperate rainforests or woodlands; isolation source: soil samples (1 kg each in a 20% v/v slurry with milli Q water) were... ... | reverse complement strand
GGTAGAAATCGTGACGCCGGAAATGGAGAGCACCGGTGAGAGCATCATTGGCGGCCTGATTGATCACGTTAGGCCATCACCCATGACACGTCGTGATCCGCTTACCGGCGGCGAGCGCCATTTGTGGCGCGTCCGGCTGGGGGTTGCCCTGGTGATGCTGCTAGAGAGGGATTTGTCTTTGTACTACCCGCCTGCCCCCATTGCCCGGTTGCAACATGGGATCAGTCAGGCGCTTGCACGGCATGTGCTCACCCACAGACACGACCCGACAGGAGGCTGGCATCTGGACACCTTGATTCGTGCCGTAGGAGGCGAGGCGGTCAACAGTATGACGCTGCGTAATTATCGGCGACGGCTGAGGGAGGATGCCGCTGGGCTGGTCGAAGTCGGCATCGAGATAGACGCCAGAGACAGGGTAAAGCGTGTCACACCGGCCCGATAGCGTGCTACAGCGGCCCGAGGGCGTGTCACATCGGCCCGGAAGCGTGCCACAGCGGCCCGATTTTTTGCTGTTTTGGCAGGATATTCAGGATATTTCAGGATATCCAGGCGGTGCTACCGCCCGCTTGAGGCGGTCGCTTGCACCTTGTCGATCAAGCCCTGGCGGACTTGCTCAATCGGCCAAGGGCCGATGGTTAAACGCCAGGAAGAGAGGGGCGGTGGCGACAGGTCACCGGGTTTCACCGGGTACGAAAAAGCCGCCCCTCAAGTGTCGGGACGGCTGCAAGATCATCGGCCCGCGTTACCAAGACCGCACAACGCCCCGTTGATGCATGTTCTGGAAGCCGTTCGCTATTAAGCGCCGGCGGAACCAAGCGAGGTTCATTGACACTTGAGGGGCGGTGGATTGGCTTTTCCCTTGGCGTCCAACTTGTTTTTTTCCAGTGCGAGAAAAGCGCAAGGAAAGTATTGGTTTTGTGCGGTGGAAAGCGAAAGGAAACCGGTTGGAAAGTCCGGTTTTATTGCGATTCGATAGCGATTTTTCACGATTACAGCGCGATTCTGCCGATTGGACAGCGATTGCGGAGCAATCGCAGATAAATAGCGACGGAATAGCGATGGATTCCAACCTGCATACGTGCAGAAAACGCGGCTGTGACGCGGGCAGGATGTGTGAAGTAGGCCCACCCGCAAGCGGGTTGTCCTTCTTCACTTGCCCTTATTCGCACCTGGCGGTGCTCAACGGAAATCCTGCTCTGCGAGGCTGTCGGCCACTGCCGATCTGGAGAATTAAATGGATGAAGAAAAGAGGGCCACGCGCAAAAACAGCCCACCCATTAAGGTGTACTGCCTGCCCGAAGAGCGGGCCGAGATCGAAGCGAACGCCAGAAGGGCCGGTATCAGCGTTGCGCGTTACCTGCGCGACGTGGGACAGGGCTACCAGGTCAAGGGTGTCATGGATTACCAATACGTGCGCGAATTGGTGCGCGTGAATGGCGACCTTGGCCGGCTGGGTGGCTTGCTTAAGTTGTGGCTGACCGACGACCCACGCACCGCCCGTTTCGGCGATACCACGATCCTTGCCTTGCTGAGCCGGATCGAGGCTACGCAGGAGGAGATGAGCCGGCTGATGAAGTCCGTGGTGCAGCCGAGGGCCGAACCTTGAAAATTTTAGCCGCTAAAAACTCGGAGGCTGCCCGATGATCGCCAAGCATGTTGCTATGCGTTCGCTGGGTAAGTCCGATTTCGCCGGCCTGGTGAGTTACGTCACCATCACCGGCTGGGCCAGGTGCAGATCACCAACTGCGATGCCGTGTCCGTGCAGGATGCCATCACCGAAATACTGGCGACCCAGCACAGCAACACGCGGGCCAAGGGCGACAAGACCTATCACTTGATCGTCAGCTTCCGGGCCGGCGAGCAGCCCAGCGCCGATACCTTGCGGGCGATTGAGGAGCGTATCTGCGCCGGGCTGGGTTACGGCGAACACCAGCGCGTCAGTGCCGTTCACAACGACACCGACAACCTGCACATCCACATCGCCATCAATAAGATTCACCCGACCCGGCACACCATGCACGAGCCGTATTACCCGCATTTGGCGCTTGCCGACCTTTGCACGGCACTGGAACGTGAGTACGGGTTGGAACCCGACAATCACCAGTCCCGCCAGCGCGGCGCCGCATCGAGGGCCGCAGACATGGAGCGGCATGCCGGCGTGGACAGCCTGGTGGGCTGGATCAAGCGCGAATGTCTGGAAGAGATCAAGGCGGCACAGTCCTGGGCGGAGCTGCACCAGGTCATGCGTGACAACAGTCTGGAAATGACGCCAAGGGGCAACGGTCTGGTGATCCGTGCTGATGACGGCACGATGGTCAAGCCCAGCACCGTGGCGCGGGAGTTGTCCAAGCCTGCCCTGGAAAAGCGCCTGGGAGCCTTTGAAGCAGCGCCGGAGTGGGTAGAGAGGAAACAGGCGAAGCGGGAATACCAGAAGAAGCCGGTGCGGTCACGCACTGACACCACAGAACTTTATGCCAGGTACAAGGACGAGCAGAAAAATCTGACCGTCGCCCGGGTCGAGGCGCTGGCGGCAGCGAAGCGGCGCAAAGATCGGGCCGTGGCCCATGCAAAGCAGAAGGCGGTGACCAAGCGAGCGGCGATCAAGTTGGCGGGCGGTGGGAAGGTGTCCAAAAAGCTGCTGTATTCACAGACCAGTGCGACGTTACGGGCCGAACTGGACGGGATACACAAAGCCTACGCCAGGGAACGAGAATGGCTTTTCGACGGCCACCAGCGTCGCCAGTGGGTCGACTGGCTCAAGCACGAGGCTACCCAGGGCAACAGCGAGGCGCTGGCCGCCCTGCGTGCCCGAGAGGCGGCCCAGGGCTTGAAAGGCAACACCTTGGCGGCCCAGGGCAAGGCGAAGCCGGGCCATGCGCCGGTGATCGACAACATCACCAAGAAGGGCACCATCATTTACCGCGCTGGGCAAAGCGCCGTGCGCGATGATGGCGACCGGCTGCAAGTCTCGACAGGAGCCGACCGGGCCGGAGTGCTGGAAGCTTTGAGGCTGGCCGCAGAGCGATACGGCGACCGCATCACCGTCAACGGCACTACCGAGTTCAAGGCGCAAGCAATCCGGGCGGCCGTGGATGGCAGGCTGACCATCACGTTTGCCGATCCGGCCCTGGAGAAGCGCCGCCAAGCGCTACTGCAAGACAATTTCAGCGCGACCAGAAAGCTGGGTGTTCTTGGTATTGGGAAAGCACCGCCGCCGGCGGCCAGGGCAGGCCGTTTGCGTTCATTGGCTCAGGCCGAAGCGTTGCAGATCGAGGGGGCAGCGGCGGCGGTTGCACCGACGCCCGCGTCTAGTGAACTGGCCCGTCGCAAAGCCAAGCTACAAGCCGAGTTGAGCGCCAAGAAAGAAAGGACAAACCAGCGTAAGGGGCGGGGTCGGTAGCCCTTGATATGCTTGAATGCAATTTGTATAATTGATTTCACAGCAATCAATAGGAGGTTGCAGACATGAGAGCAGTAACGATCAGGAATGTACCGGAAGAGGTGCATCGTGCCATCCGGGTTAGGGCAGCGCAGAATGGCCGTACCTTGCAAGCCGAGATGTGCGAAATATTGGCTACCGCTGTAAAACCGGAAGGCCGGATAAAGCTGGGTGACTTATTGGCAGGTATCGGGCGCAAGGTGAAATTGACCGACGAAGAAATGGCTGTTTTTGAACGTGACCATTCACCTGCCCGCGCAGCGAGTTTTGAATGATCTTGCTGGATACGAACGTTATATCGGAGCAGTTTCGAGCCGTACCCGATGAAACGGTGATCGGCTGGTTGAATCGTCAGCCGCTGGAAACGCTATATCTGGCATCCATGACCGTGGCCGAGCTGCGCGCCGGTGTAGCCCTGATGCCCGCTGGCAAGCGCCGGACGGTGCTCAGTGACAGCATCGAACACCAGGTGTTGCCGGTGTTTGTGGGCCGGGTGTTGTCGTTTGATATGGCTTGCACACGCGCCTATGCCGATGTGCTGGCAGCCGCCCGCAAGGCCGGTAGCGGCATCGAGGCCGCTGATGCCGTCATAGCGGCGATTGCCCTGGAGAGCGGTTTCAGCGTGGCAACAAGGGACGTAAGCCCGTTCCTAGCGGCCGGCGTGAACGTCATCAATCCTTGGGAAGATCAAGAGTAAAGCAGTTATTCGTGCAGGGCTGCACGGCACAAAAAATTGCAAGGGCGTGACGGTGTCGCCCGGGCGGGTACCTTGGCAGATTTTGGCGAACTGCCACGTGATGGCCCAACCCCACAGAAACACGTGGGGCAGATTAGCCGCAATAGCTAACTCATCACATCGAGAGGTACTCGGCCATGAAGCGCCCCCATTTTTTAGCGGCTAAAACCGCGCTTGCCGCCGTCCTGGCTGGCAGCATCATCACATCGACGCACGCCGGCATACCCGTCATCGACGGCGGCAACCTGACGCAAAACGTCATGACGGCGATCGAGTCGGTGGCGCAGACGCTCAAGCAGATCGAGCAATACCAGACCCAGCTTCAGCAGTACGAAAACCAGCTCCAGAATACGGCTGCGCCGGCGGCCTACATCTGGGATCAGGCGCAGTCCACCATCAATGGGCTGATGAACGCGGTCAACACGCTGGACTACTACAGGAATCAGCTTGGTAGCGTCGATGCGTACCTGGGCAAGTTTCAGGACGTAGCCTATTACCGTGGTTCGCCATGCTTCTCGGCCGCTGGCTGCTCGGATGCCGAACGCGCCGCGATGGAGCAAAACCGCAGCCTGGCAAGCGAAAGCCAGAAGAAGGCGAATGACGCGCTTTTCAAGGGCCTTGAGCAACAGCAGCGCAACCTGACCGCTGACGCTCGCCAGCTCGAACGGCTTCAGTCGGCCGCGCAGGGTGCGACCGGCCAGATGCAGGCCGTCGGCTTCGCCAATCAGCTTGCCGCCAACCAGGCGAACCAGCTTCTGCAAATCCGTGGTCTTCTGATTGCGCAGCAGAGCGCCGCGACCGCCCGGATGCAGGCGCAGGCCGACCTTGAGGCGCAGCAGCAGGCCGCCGGCTCGACTTCCAGGGAATCCAGGATCGAGCGAACGGCCAGCCCGAAAAACTGGCTCGAACTGACCCGCTGACGGAGGCCCCGCACCATGAAAAAAACGATGCTGCTTGCCGGCCTCGTGGCGGTGCTGGTAGCTGGCTGCGACAACAAGCCGGCCATCCCGCCCATGCCCGAGGTCAATGACATCAATTGCCAGATCGAGGCGATCAAGAAGATTGAGGACAGGGCCACACGCGAGAAATTCGCCGGGCAGTGCTCGCGCCGGTTGCCAGCCGGCAGCGGCATCGCGCCGACCGAAAAGCCCATGAATTGGCTCGAACTGGCTGACCCGAAAGACCAGAAGGAGGCGAGGCCATGAAAGCACTGCACAAGGCGGCGCTGATCGGTGTCATCCTCGCACTTTATTCCACCGCCGCATCGGCCCAGCTCACCAATCAGGGGATGCTTGACCAGGTAGTGACGGAGTTCGCCACGCGGGCCACGTCATGGCAGACGGTGGTGATGAATGCCGCGATGTTCCTGTTCTGGACGCTGGGCACGATCTCGCTGGTTTTCACGTTCGGCTTCATGGCGCTGCGCAAGGCCGACATTGGCGAGTTCTTCGCCGAATTCATCAGGTTCATCCTGTTCTTCGGTTTCTTCCTTTGGCTGTTACGCAACGGCCCCGCCTTCGCCAATTCGATCATCCAGTCACTGGCCCGGATCGGTGAACAGGCATCTGGGGTGGCCTCGGTGACACCCTCGGGCATCGTGGATATCGGTTTCATGATCCTGAAGCAGGCCCTTGGAAACTCATCGGTCTGGTCACCCGTGGATAGCTTTATAGGGGTGGCGCTGAGCGTCGGCATTCTTGTCCTGCTGGCCGTCATCGCCGTGAATATGCTGCTGTTGCTCGTGTCGGCCTGGCTGCTGATGTACGCCGGCATCTTCTTCCTGGGCTTTGGCGGGTCGCGTTGGACTTCCGATATGGCGATCAACTACTACAAGACCGTGCTGGGAGTGGCCGTGCAGATCATGACGATGGTGCTGTTGGTCGGCATCGGCAACGATTTGCTGTCCAGCTTTTACGCCAGGATGAACACCGGCACGCTGAACTTTGAAGAGCTGGGCGTGATGCTGGTTTTCTGCGTCGCGTTGCTGATGCTGGTCAATCGAGTTCCCCCTCTGGTCGCCGGCATCATTACCGGATCGGGCGTCGGTGGTGCGGGCGGCATTGGCAACTTTGGAGCGGGCGCGGCGTTGGGCGCAGCGATGGCGGCAGCGGGTATGGCCACAGGCGGCGCGGCGATGGCTGGTAAGGCCATGCTCAGCGGAGCCGCAGGCGCTACGGGCGGCGCATCGGCCATTCAGGCAGCGTTTCAGAAAGCGTCGGCCAGCATGAGCATCGGCGGGGATATGCCCAGCATGGGATCGGTCATGGGCGGCAACTCGGGCGGCGGTGGTGGTGGTGCAGCCGGCACGGCTGGTGGTTCGCCGTTTGCACAGGCCGCCGGCTTTGGCGGAAGCGATTCCGGCTCAAGTCGCAGCGGTTTTGCCAGGGCCGCGAAACTGGCCACAGGCACGGCATCGGAGTTGGCCAAAGGTGTCGGCTCCCAAATGAAGCAAGGGTTCCAGGAGCGCGTGAATGAAACGGCGGGCGGGAAGGTGGCCGCCTCGATCCGCGAAAGCATGGAGTCGAAAGACACGGGCCAGTTCGAAGGCAACAGCCTGGGCGGCACCCAGAGCAATGACGAAACGGCCTCATTCGTGGGCCGTGACACCGATAACAGCGAAGGCAGGAGCTAAGCCCATGACAACACCCTATATGGTGGCCGCATGGGCAGCCTTGGATGAACGCCAGGAGGAAATGCAGGCGTTTGTTTCCCCGCTGGGCGATCAATCGACCGAGGTTGATGCAGCAGCAGAAACAGCGGCTTTTATGGCGCGGCCAGACCCTGCACGAGGGATCGAACCCAAGCCGGCCAGCATCGAGGTAAAGGGCGGCAGTCACCAGCGGTCGGCATTCGCCGAGGCGGCGGGGCTGTACCTGTAGGCGCACCGGGCGGGCCGGTAACCCGCCCGGCACTTTCAATCAACACCTGTCTGAGAGGTGAATCATGACAACACAACATCTTATCGAACCGGGCCAGGTCGTGCACCAGGCGGCCGCTATCCTTGCTTCCTTGGAGTACATCGACCAGGGCGCGGCGCAGCGCCTGGGGCCGCTGGCCGAGGCTGTAGCGAACGCTTTCATGGTGGTGTATTACCAGGCCGAAACAGGCCGTGCGACTCGGAATGACTTCTGCGAAGCCCTGGAGGCAATTCGCCGATCTTTGCCCCAGGCGTAGCGCGGCGGAACAGGTAAGAATAATAAGAAGATTATTATTCTTACCGTCTTACCCAGTCCGGCAGTAACGACGACGGCGGCCAGGTGGCCGCTTTCTGCTATTCAATCCCGTATCTGATCTTCGCCTGGGCAGCGATTTCGCGGGCGTGCTCGATATAGGCCACGTCACCAGCGGCCTCAGCGTGGGCCAGATACGCATGTATGGCTTCCGCGCTTTGCAAGTCCTCGACTAACAACTCGCGGCCAACTGCCGGGGCATCGACCCATTCGCGCTGTTCCGGCGGTAGTGGATATCGGCCATCGGCTGCGGCCTCGGCCAGCACATCATCCGCGTTTAGCTCGACCAATAGCTCGGCGACGGAACCAACCCGCGTCACGCGACCGGCTCGACTCTCTGCAATCGCTTCCTTGGTTTCTTTCTTGCCCATCGCACACCTCTCGCAGATATTGCTCAACCCGTTTATTCAGATGAAGCCACAGATAGCACGGCTATACAGGTCAAAGGGTACTTCGTTGCGTGTTATCCCCGGAAAAAGACACGACGACCACCTTCTTGGCGTAATGCATCTACAACTTGGCTGGCCAGTGCGCGTGGTGTTGTCGTCGAGATTCGAGGTTCATTTGAGTGTGCTAGATGGTAAACTTGGCCAAACTTTGGAAGACTTCGCCGTGCGAAACCAAGCGAGCCGCCTGACATGAACCAACCTGATAGCGAAATTCTCACGCTGGATGAAGTGGCGATCTACCTCAAGGCAGGGAAGAAGACCGTGTACCGGCTGGCCCAGCAGGGGGAGATACCGGGATTCAAGCTGGGCGGGACCTGGCGGTTTCGTCGCAGCGAATTGGATCGCTGGATTGCCGCGCAGATAGCCGAGAAGACGCAGGACAAGACATGAGCGCCCCGAAAGACGATAGCAACCAGGCGGCCTCGCCCCGAGAGGGGGCTGCACGCCCATGAACGCCGTAGAAATCGAACAGGCCATCACAGACCTTGCGGAGCAGCCCTTTGACCCCGCAGAGTTCCCCTATGCCTTCCTTGAGGCCTTTGGCAACAAGGCGACGACCATCAAGCGCCTGCGTGCGGGGGCGTCGAACAAGTCCGACCTCGGCGGTGTTCTCCAGACCAGCAACATCCACATCCTGACCTGCGACGCAGGGCGGGTCACGCAGACGCTGGCCGCCCTCAAGGCCAGCCCGACGACGGCCAAGGCCAAGGCGAAGCACCGATGGCACGGACTTCGAGGCCGAAGACCTGACCAGCGGCGAAACCGTCGCCTGTGCCTTCAAGGACTTTCCCGACCACTTCGGCTTCTTCCTGCCGCTGGCGGGCATCAGCACCGTCCGCCAGATCAGCGAAAACGCCTTCGACATCCGGGCCACCAGCCGCCTCAATCGCCTGTACGTCGAACTGCTGAAGGACAACCCCCAATGGGGCACGGCGGAGCGTCGCCACGACATGAACAAGCTCATGGCGCGGCTGATCTTCTGCTTCTTCGCCGAGGACACAGATATCTTCGGCGGCAGGGGCAAGTTCACAGAAACCGTCGCGCGGATGAGCGCGGCGGACTCGGCCAATACGCACGAGGTCATCGCCACGTTGTTCCGCGTCATGAACACCAAGCGAGAAAACCGAGCGGCCGCCGGGCTTCCTCGATGGGCCAACACCGACGACTTCCCCTACGTCAACGGGCAGTTGTTCTCTGGTGGCGACGAAGTGCCGCGATTCAGCAAGATTGCCCGGTCCTACCTGTTGCACGTCGGCGGACTGGACTGGACCAAGATCAACCCTGACATCTTCGGCTCGATGATCCAGGCCGTTGCCGAGGATGAGGAGCGGGGCGAGCTGGGGATGCACTACACCAGTGTCCCCAACATCCTGAAGGGGCTGAATCCGCTGTTCCTCGACGACCTGCGGGCGAAGCTGGAGGAAGCGGGCGATAACGCTCGCATGTTGCTCAACCTGCGCAAACGCATTGCCAAGATTAGGGTCTTCGACCCGGCCTGCGGTTCGGGCAATTTCCTGGTCATCGCTTACAAGGAAATGCGCGCCATCGAGGCCGAGATAAACCGGCGGCGCGGTGAACCGGATCGCGCATCAGAAATTCCAGTCACCAACTTTCGCGGGATCGAGCTACGCGACTTCCCAGCGGAGATCGCCCGCCTTGCGCTGGTCATCGCCGAGTATCAGTGCGATGTGCTGTACCGGGGCCAGAAGCTGGCGTTGGCCGAGTTTTTACCTCTACGCAACGAAAACTGGATTACCTGCGGCAACGCGCTACGGCTGGACTGGTTGAGCATCTGCCCGCCGACTGGAACCGGAGTGAAGGTGCAAGCTGATGACTTGTTCGGCTCTCCGCTCGACCAAGCCGAGATCGACTTCGAGAACGAAGGCGGCGAGACGTACTTATGCGGCAATCCGCCGTACAAGGGCAGCCAAGAGCAGACGCCGAGCCAGAAGGCCGATCTTGAAGCGGCCTTCTCCGGGCGGATTAAGTCCACCAAGTCAGCGGACTACGTTTCCGGCTGGTTCATTCTTGCGCGTGACTACATCGCAAGATCAGAGGCAGCGTCCGCCTTCGTGACCACAAACAGCATCAATCAGGGGCGGCAAGTATCGCTTGTCTGGCCTGCCATTCTGGCCGACGACATCGAGATTAGGTTTGCACGGCCCTCGTTTCCATGGAGCAACCTCGCATCGAAGAAGGCCGTTGTCACTGTCTCCATCGTTGGCCTTGGCAGGAAGTCGAACAGGCCAAAGCTGGTCTTCACGGGTGATACCGTCATGGAGGCAGGCTACATTGGTCCGTACTTGGTACCCGACCAATCAGTGATCGTCGCACCGTCCGCACGTCCTGTGTCGTCACTGTCTGAGATGACTTACGGGTCAATGCCAAATGACAACGGTGGTCTGATCCTGACGCCAGATGAGGCGCGCGATCTTGTTGAGGAACATCCGCTTGCTGCTCGGTTTGTGAAGCGATTGCTCGGCTCGAATGGCGCGATTCATGGTCAATGGCGATACTGCCTCTGGATTCCAACGGCTGACTTGCCCGACGCACTCGCCATCAAACCTATTCGTGAGCGTGTTGAAATCGTTAGGGTGCACCGCACACAGAGTTCGCGGGCCACGACCCAGGAGCTAGCCAAGACGCCGCACTTGTTCGGAGAGGTTCGTCACTCTGATGGTCAGGCGTTGGCTGTGCCATGCCACAGCGCAGAGGACAGGCCGTACCTTCCATTTGCTTTGATAGACGGCGACACGATTGTCGATAACAGTGCGATCAGACTCCCCGATCACAAGATGTTCGAGATTGCGCTCTATGCTTCTCGCCTTCATCTTGTTTGGATAGCGACCGTGTGCGGCCAGTTGGAGACGCGATACCGCTATTCCAATACCCTCGGTTGGAACACCTTTCCGGTGCCGATGCTCACGGACAAGAACAAGGCGGACCTCACGCGCTGTGCCGAGGACATCTTGCTGGCGCGTGAGCATCACTTCCCAGCCACTATCGACGACCTCTACGATCCTGAGTCCATGCCAACGGACCTGCGGGCGGCGCATGATCGCAACGACGAAGTGCTGGAGCGTATCTACATCGGTCGGCGCTTCAAGAACGACACCGAGCGGCTGGAAAGGCTGTTTGACCTCTATACCAAGATGACCGCTTCGGCTGCACCGGCCAAGGGCAAGAAGCGCAAAGCGGGAGCCAACGCATGAGCGACAAGATCAAGTCCGTACCGTCCGTTTCCGTCACCTACGCCCGAAACGGCGCATCGACCTTGGGATGCGGCCCATGCAGGAGCGGGCCTACGAGAAGCGGGGCGAGCAATACCTGCTCATCAAGTCGCCACCCGCATCGGGCAAGAGCCGTGCGCTGATGTTCGTGGCACTCGACAAGCTCAAGAACCAAGGCTTGAAGCAGGCAATCATCGTCGTGCCCGAGAAGTCCATCGGAGCCAGCTTTAATGACGAGCCGCTGTCGAAATACGGCTTCTGGGCTGACTGGCACGTCGAGCCGAAGTGGAACCTGTGCAACGCGCCGGGCAACGACAACGGCGGCAAGGTCAAGTCGCTGGGCGCGTTCCTCGAAGGCGAGGACAAGGTGCTGGTCTGCACCCACGCGACCTTCCGCTTCGCGGTCGATGCCTATGGCGTGGAGGCGTTCGACGACCGACTGATTGCGGTCGATGAGTTCCACCACGTTTCGGCCAACCCGGATAACAAGCTCGGCTTGCACCTCGGGCAGTTCTTCGCGCGGGGCAAGACGCACATCGTCGCCATGACCGGCTCCTACTTCCGAGGCGACGCCGAGGCCGTGCTCGCGCCGCAGGATGAGTCGAAGTTCGATACCGTCACCTACACCTACTACGAGCAGCTCAACGGCTACGAGTACCTCAAGCAGCTCGACATCGGCTATTTCTTCTACAGCGGGCCTTACGTCGATGACATCCTCAATGTCCTCGATCCCGCCGAGAAGACCATCATCCACATCCCCAACGTCAATTCGCGTGAAAGCACGAAGGACAAGATGCGGGAGGTGGAGCACATCATCGAAGCGCTGGGTGAATGGCAAGGCATCGACCCTGCGACCGGCTTTCAACGTGTCAAGCGCCCCGATGGCCGCGTGCTGCGGATCGCCGATCTCGTCGATGACGATGCCGCCAAGCGCGACCGCGTGTCCGCCTCGCTCAAAGACCCGGCGCAGAAGAACAACCGCGACCATGTGGACATCATCATCGCGCTGGGCATGGCGAAGGAAGGCTTCGATTGGATTTGGTGCGAACATGCGCTGACCGTGGGCTACCGCGCCAGCCTGACCGAGATCGTGCAGATCATCGGCCGAGCTACCCGCGACGCGCCCGGCAAGACCCGC
>LNAP01006579.1_pt1 | contig 12224 bp, 11 predicted proteins | sample 602601 | NCBI WGS metagenome assembly LNAP01 (sample SAMN02440304, study PRJNA202911) | soil metagenome | biome: Subtropical and temperate rainforests or woodlands; isolation source: soil samples (1 kg each in a 20% v/v slurry with milli Q water) were... ... | reverse complement strand
ACTTAAAGCCATCGTCTCAAAACACGAGCCCCGCAGCAAACTACCCACGCTGACCGCGCACTTCCCTCACCCACGCCAGCAACCCCTCGGCCACAATCAAAGAAATAGCAATCCAGATCGGAATATACGTAAACCATGCCCCCGGCGCCATCTCTTCATTCAAAAGCAGCAACGCCACCCAGAACAACAAAACAGGCTCCACATACCCCAGAATGCCGAACAACCCCAAAGGCAGCAACCGGCTCGCCCCGATATAACTGACCAGCGCCACCGAACTGATCAGCCCCAGCAAAGGCACCAGGCCCAGCAAACGCGGATGGCTCACGAAATTCTCGACCACCCCACTACCCTGCGTCAGCAAAACAAACACCGCCACAGGCGCCAGAAGCAGCATATCGAACCACAACGACGTCAGCGACCCGATGCGCAATACCCGTCGCAACATAAAGTACGGCGGATAGCCGGCAATAACCAGTGCAGTCGCCCAGGAAAACGCATCGACCCGATACAGTTCGTGCGCAACGCCCACCGCCGCCACCCCTACCGCAATCCATTGAACCGTACTCAGCCGTTCACGGTAAACCAGTCGTCCCACGAGCACCATCACCAGGGGCAGCAAAAAATAACCCAGCGACACGTCCAAAGCCTTCTGATGCAACGGCGCCCACATGAACAACCACAGTTGCACGCCAATCAGCGCTGCGCTGGTCGCTAAAAGCGCCCAAAGCTTCCACTCTCGTTGCAACCGGCCAAGCACGCCCAGCACTTCCCCCCATACCCGGCCGCGCGACATCAACAACGCCAGCGCCGGCAGCGCCAACAAGACGCGCCAGGCAAAGATCTCCTCGCCGCCCAAAGGCTGCAAAACGGTCGAGTAATAATACAAAACCGAAAACAGAAAGGAAGAAAAAACCGATAGGGCAATACCCTGTTTCATTGCGGCAGACGCTCAGTGGGAATAGTTTTCAGGCCGATGCCAAAGCCAATGAGCATAACCGATTTAAACGAAACAAACGCTCGCGTTTCAAGACGGCCTCGAGCGGCTCGGGCGTCTTGCCCACCGCCTCGATATCGGCCGGAATCAGTTCGAACAATTCCCGCATCAATTGCGGGTTCTGCGTCCAGCAGCGCACCAGGAACTGATCCGGATCGAAAAGCTCCAACCCCAGATTACGCAGTTCCGTGCGATTAAAATCCTTGATATTGCGTGTCAGCACCGCCACCGACACATCCGGGTTCTTAGCCTTGACCGCACGCGCCGCGGCAATCACATGCCAATCCTTGGGGTCGCTGCGACGCAAATCGTTCTTGAACACGTTCACATCGCCCTGATCCGCATTGGGAAAATCCCGTTGCAGCTCGGCCCACTGCAACGCAATATCCGGCAAAGGCACATCCCAGATGCGCGACGCATTGCGCTGCCATTCATCGCCAATAACGGCGCTCCAGGCCGGCTTGAAGCAGTCCTGTTGCGCCAGGCGCAGCAGCAGGCGGCGCAACACATTGGATATCAGCACGCAAGTATCAAGGACGACCACGTCCGGCAAGCCAGTCAAAATCGCTGCAACTCCATCAATACCTTGCGGGTCTGCAAAGGACGCCCCACCAGCAGTTCGTTCAGGCGTTCGCGCAACGCCTTGCGTAATGAAGGCTCAAGGTTTGCATCGTCAAAGTCCGGTGCGGACTCGTCCACTCCGTAACCGGTCTCGTTAAGTAAAATCCATTCGAAACGCCGCAGCGCCCCGGCGGCCTTCGAGCCTTGCGCCAACTGCTGCAAGGCCATATCGTAAGCGTCATACAGTACGGCATGGGGATCTTCGCGCGGCAGCAAACGCAACAGCAACTCGTTCATATACCAGGCCGACATCAAGGCGCGCCCGCCCAAGGGCCGGATGCCCACGCACTCGGCCCGGGTCAGGGTTTTGACGTCCCCCGCGCCTGTCCATGACAAGTTCATGGGCTGGAAGGCGGTGAGCACCGGGCGCAGCACCGAGTAAGGCCTTTTCGCTCCCTTGGCCACCAGCGCGACATTACCGCAGTTGCGCGTGAACGTCTGAATAATTAAAGAGGTTTCACGCCAGGGCGCAGAGTGCAGCAAATACCCGACTTCATCTTGAACTCGTTGCGTTCGCCTACTCATACCCTAGTTCGCGCAGAGCCCCTTCGCGATCCGACCAGCCTTTACGCACTTTGATATAAACGTCCAGAAACACCTGCTTGTCGAGCAGCTTTTCCATATCTTGACGCGCCTCGGAGGCAATACGCTTCATGTGCACCCCGCCCGTGCCCAGCAAAATGGGGCGATGGGTTTCGCGTTCGACCACGATACAGGCCGCCACATGCACGCCACGTTCATTTTCTTCCCATTGCTCGATGACCACGGTACATCCGTACGGAAGCTCGTCGCCCACCAGGCGGAAGATTTTTTCACGCACCAGCTCGGCCACGATAAAGCGCACAGGACGATCGGTCAGCGCATCGGCCTCGAACATGGGCTCGCCTTCAGGAAGGCGCTGGGCGATTTCAGCCAATAGATTATCGAGCTGGACGCCCCGCAAGGCGCTGACCGGCACCACCGCCGCATACGGATACTGCGCCATGATCTTGCTGACATAGGCAAACATCGCATTCTTGTCTTTCAGGGCGTCAACCTTGTTGACCACCAGAATCGCCGTACCGTCTTTAGGAAGCAAAGGCACAAGCTGCGCATCGCCGCTGGACCACTTGCCCGCTTCCACCACGTGCAACACCACATCGACATCCGCCAGGGCCTGGGTCACCACCCGATTCATCATGCGGTTCATGGCGCCGCCATGGCGTGTCTGAAACCCGGGCGTGTCGACGAAAACGAACTGCTCGTGCTCACGGGTAAGCACACCGTGAATACGGTGCCGGGTCGTTTGCGCCTTGCGCGACACAATGGAAATTTTGCTGCCGATCAGGGTGTTGGACAGCGTCGACTTGCCGACGTTGGGGCGTCCGACAATGGCTACAAAACCACAACGAAAGGAATCAGTCATTTGCTCTCTTGGGGCACGGCCACCGGTAATGATAATTGCGTTGATTTACGCGCACGCGTCGACGGACGGGATGCGCCCGCGCCCCCCTTGGCCGGAGCCAGCGCCTGAATGGCCGCAATCGCCAGCGTAGCCGCCGACTGCTCGGCAGCCCGGCGGCTGGAACCGCCTGCGCTGACGGTAATGTCCAGCTTGGGAATGGAACACTCGACATCGAACAGTTGATTGTGCGCCGCGCCATGCGTGGCGACAACGGTATACAGGGGCAAATCGAGCTTGCGCCCCTGCAAAAGTTCCTGCAGCAAGGTTTTGGGGTCTTTGCCAAGGGTTCTGGGATCGACATTGACCAAGATAGGCGCATATTGACGTGCTATGACTTTTTGCGCCGCGTCGAATCCCGCATCAAGGAAAACCGCACCGAAAACCGCCTCGAGCGCGTCAGCCAATATGGACGGACGCCGAAAACCACCGCTTTTAAGTTCACCTTCGCCTAAACGCAAGTATTGAGACAAGGACAGCTTTTGAGCAATATCGGCGAGCGAGGCCTGTTTGACCAGATTGGCGCGCAAACGAGACAAGTCACCCTCGTCGATTCTGGCGAAACGTTTGTATAACAACGCCGCCACCACGAAGTTCAGGACGGAATCCCCCAGGAACTCCAGACGCTCGTTGTGGCGCGCGCTATGGCTGCGATGCGTTACAGCCTGCTCGAGCAACACCTTATCCTGGAACTGATATTCAAGCGCCGACTCGAGCGACGATAGACTAGTAGTCATTAGTGAAACCGACCAATACGGCCAGGCTCGCTGAAATTCATCCAGATAAAAAACGCACGGCCGACAATATACTGATCTGGCACAAACCCCCAATAACGGCTGTCAAGGCTGTTATCGCGATTATCGCCCATCATGAAGTAATGACCCGCCGGAACCGTGCAGCGCACACCGCTACCCAGATACTCGCAATTGCTACGGTAAGGATAATCGGAAATAGCCATAAAGTCTTGCCTGGCCTGTTTATTCAACAATATTTTGTGTTCGACGGCGCCCAATTGTTCGGTATAGCGGCCCACGTAGGCCGACCGGTCCGGTTCGAAGAAATCGCCATCGCGTGCGTGCACGACCTCTTTGCCATTGATGGACAGGGTTTTATTCTGATATAAGACCACGTCGCCCGGCAAGCCGACCACACGCTTGATGTAGTCTACTTTCGGGTCAACCGGGTAGCGAAAGACCACGACGTCGCCGCGCTTGGGCGAGCCCAGTTCGACAAGTTTTTTATCGATGACCGGCAGCCTTATGCCGTACTGGTACTTATTGACCAGGATCAAGTCGCCGTTCTGCAGCGTAGGCAGCATGGAGCCGGACGGAATTCGGAACGGCTCGACCACAAACGAGCGCAAGGCGAACACAAACAGAATAACCGGGAAGAAACTGACGCAATACTCGACCCACCAAGGCACATGATTGGCCTTCTCATAGGCCTCCTGGCGGTGACGCGCGGCATCCAGGCTGCCCACGCCCGTCGCCGCCGCATCGAAGGCGGCCATGGCGGCCTGGGCCCGATTACGCCGTTTAGCGCGCCAAACGAAAAAATCCAGGAACCAGACGATTCCCGTTACCACCAAGAGCACGAATAAAATCAGTGCAAAGTCCCAGCTCATACTTGCCATACCTTATTGTTATTCCGTTTCCAAATCAAATGTGAACGCGAAGGCGAAGCGTAGACATTACTAATGTAAGGCAAGCGAAGCCGACAAAGTGCACACTTGATTTAGAAATGGAATTAGTCATTTTTTATTTGTCTTCGACCTGCAAGATAGCCAAGAAAGCTTCTTGAGGAATCTCCACGTTGCCGACCTGTTTCATGCGTTTCTTGCCGGCCTTCTGTTTTTCAAGCAGTTTTTTCTTGCGCGAAATATCGCCGCCATAGCATTTGGCCAGAACGTTTTTGCGTAAAGCCTTGACGCTTTCACGCGCAATGATTTCGGCGCCGATCGCTGCCTGAATGGCAATATCGAACATCTGGCGCGGAATCAGGCTGCGCATTTTGCTGACCACTTCGCGACCCTTGTAGCGCGCGTTGGCACGGTGCACGATCATGGACAGGGCATCGACCCGATCGCTGTTGATCAGCAAATCGACCCGGACCACATCCGACGCGCGGTATTCCTTGAACTCGTAATCCATCGAGGCATAACCGCGCGATACCGACTTGAGCTTGTCGAAAAAGTCGAGCACGATTTCCGCCAGCGGCATTTCGTAGGTTAAGTGCACTTGCCTGCCGTGGTAGGTCATATTCAGCTGTATGCCGCGCTTGGCCATGCACAGGGACATGACCGGACCGACGTAGTCTTGAGGCATGAACAAGGTGACCGTTACGATCGGCTCGCGAATCTCTTCGATCTGGCCCACTTCCGGCATACGCGAAGGGCTTTCGATCATACTGACCGTGCCATCGCGCTGCACGACCTCGTACACCACCGTGGGCGCGGTGGTAATGATGTCCATGTCGAACTCGCGTTCCAGGCGTTCCTGCACGATCTCCATGTGCAAAAGCCCCAGAAAGCCGCAGCGAAACCCGAAACCCAAAGCCTGGGAGACCTCGGGTTCGAACATCAGTGAAGAATCATTCAGCTTGAGTTTTTCAAGTGAATCGCGCAACTGATCGTACTCGCTGCTTTCAACCGGATAAAGTCCGGCAAACACCTGCGGCTTGACCTCTTTGAAGCCCGGCAGCGCCTCGCTGGCGGCACGGCCCGACAGGGTAATGGTGTCGCCCACCTTGGCGTCTTCGAGCTCTTTGATGCCGGCAATCACAAAGCCGACTTCGCCCGCCGAAAGCTGCTTGCGCGGCTCGGACTTCGGCGTGAATACGCCTATATGCTCGCACAAATGGTTGGCGCCGCTGGCCATCAGCAAGATTTTGTCTTTGGGCTTCAAAACACCATTGATAATGCGCACCAGCATCACGACCCCGACATAGTTGTCGAACCACGAGTCGATAATAAGCGCCTGCAAGGGCTTGGCCGGGTCGCCCACCGGCGGCGGCACCCGGGCGATCACTTGTTCAAGGATTTCGTCGATGCCCATACCCGTCTTGGCACTGGCCAGGATGGCTTCGGATGCATCCACGCCGATCACGTCTTCGATCTCTTGGCGCGCCCCATCGGGATCGGCCGAGGCCAGATCCATTTTATTCAGGACGGGAATGACCTCGACGCCCAGCTCGATGGCGGTATAGCAGTTGGCCACCGTTTGCGCCTCGACGCCCTGCGAAGCATCGACCACCAGCAACGCGCCTTCGCAAGCCGACAACGAGCGGCTGACTTCATAGGAGAAGTCGACGTGCCCGGGCGTGTCGATAAGATTAAGGGCATAGACCTTCCCGTCTTTGGCGGTATAGTTCAGGGATGCCGTTTGGGCCTTGATGGTGATACCGCGCTCGCGCTCGATATCCATGGAGTCAAGCACCTGGGTCGACATTTCCCGGTCGGCCAAGCCTCCGCAACGATGAATTAAGCGATCGGCAAGCGTCGACTTACCGTGATCGATGTGGGCAATAATAGAAAAGTTGCGGATGTGATCCATAAACCAGAAAAAATATACTCACTTGCCGATAAAGCAGGTAATAGTTGAAGGGACAATTCCATTTCCAAATCAAACATGCATTTAGCCGGCTTCGCTTGCCGTGCAACGCAACAATACTGTCTGCGCTTCGACTTGGCGTTTACATTCGATTGGGAAATGGGGCAAGTAAAAAGGAGCGCTGATAGCGCTCCTTTTGCAGCTAAGGACTCATTTTAGCTGGTTATTGGATTTATTTTCGTGGCGTGACGGGAACCCACTGCGATTGCCCCTCCCGCAACACCAACAAGGCTGCCGCGCGCGACTTATTCAACTGGCCAACCACCTTGGCAAACTGCTTGGGGTCGGTAATATCGACGTCATTGACCGTCAGAATAATATCGCCCGGCATGATACCTGCTGTCGCGGCCGGCTCTTCAACGTCGGTCACCTGGACGCCGCCCTTGATTTTCTCTTTGTCGCGCAAAGCCGCCGGTACTTCAGCCACGCTCAGGCCCAGTGAGTCGGCCGGCGTTGCAACCGGCGGTTGCGGCTCGGCGCCCGCCACCGGCGTTTCGCTGACCTTGAGTTCATCGACCGTGACATTAAGCTTCAGGGTCTTCCCTTTGCGCCAAACCTCGAGGGTTGCTTTGCTGTCGGGCTTGGTGGCGCCCACAATGCGCGGCAAATCCGTCCAGTGGGTAATCGGGCTGTCGTTAAAGCGGGTGATGACATCCCCCGAACGCACTCCCGCGTTTCCTGCGGGACCGCCCTCTTCGACATTGCTGACCATGGCGCCTTGCGCCTTGCTCAAGCCGATTGCTTTGGCGACTTCGTCGGAAACGGGCCCGATCTGTACGCCAATACGACCGCGAGTCACTTTACCGTGCTCTTTGAGCTGCTCGACAACCCGCATTACTTCGTCAATAGGAATCGCCAGCGAAATGCCCATGAAACCGCCGCTTTGCGAAATGATCTGCGAGTTCACCCCGACGACCTGACCGGCCAAGTTGATCAGCGGACCACCTGAGTTACCCGGATTCACGGCCACGTCGGTTTGAATAAAGGGCAAGTAATCGCCGGTATCGCGATTGATCGCGCTGACGATACCGGACGTCACTGTGGAATCGAGCCCGAAAGGCGAGCCGATAGCCAAAACCCATTGCCCCTTCTTGAGCGCCTTGGAGTCGCCAATCGGCAACGGCGTCAAGTTTTTGGCCTCGATCTTGATGAGGGCCACATCGGTGCGCGGATCCGTACCAATGACCTTGGCCTTGTGCTCGGTGCCGTCGGTCATGGTGACGAAAATGCCATTCGAATTGGCCACCACATGGTTATTGGTGAGGATATAGCCGTCGTCGGAGATGATGAATCCCGAGCCCACGCCGCGCGGCACGGTGCGCTCTTGCTCTTTCGGGCTGGGCGCCGGAGTGCCGCGTGACCGTGGAGGCTGCGCGCCAGGCGGAACAAAGTCGGGCCCGAAGAACCAGCGGAACATTTCATAAGGATCGGTGCCGTTGGGACCCAGCGGCGATGGCCGTACCGGCACGGCCTCGGTCGTACGTATATTCACGACCGAGCCTTCGGTCTTGGCGACAATCCCGGAAAAATCAGGCACGCTCAACACGGGAACAGGCGTGCTTTGGGCATGCACCGCGCCGCTCAGCGGCGCAAGCGATAGAACCGCCCCCACCGACACGGCGCCCAGCATTTGCCGGATTTTTTGTTTGGACATATAGGTAGTAGCAGTCATAAAAACTCCTTTGTCAAAATCAAGAACTAGGGCTGCACAGCAGCCGCAGGTACATATTCAGTGCGTTCAACCAACTCGCGCAGGGACAGTGCCGGCACTTCGCCAATAGCGGTCAGCCAATGATCGCCAATGCGTGCACCGTAAATATTCATGGCGCCCCGGTGAGCCGGGCCATTGGGCAAAGACTGATTTTCAGACGGATCGTAAGGCTCGATGAATACCGAGATGGCGGCCAGGCCATCGGACATGACCAACTGTTTAACGGCCTTGCCGGTATTCATGGGACGGGACACCTGCGCGATGGACTCGAAACCGGGAGGCAACGCAATGCGCCATCCCAACCCCGCCAAATCAACCGGAACAATAGGCGCTTTTACAATCGTCCAGTCGCGGGTATTCCATGACGGACGCAATTGATCGGCTTGCACCGACGACCCCATTTGCAATGATGTAAAGGAGATCTGGTCGATCAGCTCGTTCCCGTGCCGGGTCTGCGACTTGATCAGCAGACTGGTCTTGGCATCGATGCAAAAACTATAGCCATAACGGTAGCCGTCTTTAGGAATAAGATCGACCGCCATGCAATCGCGTCCGGCAATACGCTTGACGTCGGGATAGGTCTTGAGCGTATAGAAATCGGAAACGTGTTTGCCGCTGCCAATCAGCACCCCCGGAAACTGCTCGGCGTTGCGCTGTTCGATCAGCACCAGTTTTTTTTCGGGAACAAGACACTGCACGGTATCGTTATAGCGCAGGAACTCCCGTTCGGGCCCGTCAAGCACTTCCAGGCGTTCGCGCTCTCCGGTGCCATCGACCACATGCGTGACCCGATTGGACTGCATGGACACGCCCTGCTGATAGGTAAACACACCCGCATAATCGAGCTGGCGAGCCGCCACCTGCATTTTCTTCAGTAGTTGAATGACATCGCTATTGGCTGCCGGAGCCGCATCCGCCGCCCATGCCGGTTGCGCCAGCATGCAGGCGAGGACCACAGAACAGGACAGGCGCGAAACATCAAGACTGCGATAAGTGCGCATAAAAAATGCGGCCACTTCCGCCTTTGCCAACCCGGTCATTCCCTTGACATCCCGCTATCGAATGACACCTGCCGCACGGGACTGGCGCCCGCCAACTGGCGATGGGCATCGACGTAGTCGCGCAGGCCCGCATCGTCGCCGGTAGAGGCCGATGCCAGCACTTGCGTGGGCGCCACGTTTGGCACAGTCGAAAAATAGGGTGCCGCCACCCAGGCTACCGACGCCACCGCAGCCGCTACCGCCAAGCTGGACAGCCCAATGCGCACGGACGCGGATTTACGCCGATGCGGGGCGACAATTGCCGGCTCGGCGTCGATGGCCTTGGAAATACGCGCATAGAACAAGTCGCTGGGTTTAATGGCGAGTTCTTCGCTGCGCAACACGTCGCCGATAAGATGATAGGTGTCCCACACTTGGCGGCCGTAAGGCGAATCAAGGTCTTCGGGACGCATCTCTTCGTCTGCGTCGACCCATCGCGACACGGTTGCCTCCCACGTCTCTGGATTCGATTTAGCCACAACTTGCATTTGTATTACTCCTTACCACCGTTGTTCGATCTCGGTGCCTAAAACAGGGCGCAACTGCGCGGCGATAGCCTCGCGCGCCCGATAGATGCGCGATCGGACGGTTCCGATAGGGCAACCCATGGTCTGGGCGATATCCTCGTAGCTCATCCCTTCTATTTCCCGCAGCACAATCGCCGTACGCAAGTCCTCGGGCAAGGCATTGATCGCGCCGTTGACGGTATCGACGATCTGACGGCTTGCCATGACGGATTCCGGCGTACTGATATCGGTTAGGTTGTCAATTTGACTAAAAGTTTCACCATCTTCAGTTTCAATTGCATTGGGCGTACTTGGCCGACGCGCATTGGCCACCTGCCAATTGCGCGCCGTGTTGATTGCAATGCGGTAAAGCCAGGTGTAAAAAGCGCTGTCGCCGCGAAATTGCGGCAACGCCCGGTAAGCTTTGATAAACGCTTCCTGAGCGACATCTTCGACTTCGGAGGGGTCACGCACCATGCGCGACAACAGCCGCATGATTTTGCGCTGATACTTGAGCACCAGCAAATCGAATGCGCGCTTATCGCCCCGCTGAACCCTTTCCACCAACTGGGCGTCGACATCGCGTTCGCTCATCAGCTTCCCCTTGCGTGCGCTGGGGACGACTTCGTTTGCCCGGCCATACACACACGCAATTGGCGCCAGGCTTCCGGCGAAACACTTGACTTCCAAATGGTTAATTCAAGCATTGTTTCCTTTGTACCCGCCGCCATAGAGTCTGAAAAGCGTAGCGTAACCCATGCAAAACCAGGCCAGGCATGATTTAGAATTAGAGAACGATGCGTTTCAGCCTGCCTATATACCCACCGACCGGCAGAGTCGATGGACAATACCCCGGTAAGTAGCGATCTATCACGCTGTTTATAGCGTACCAGCGCCCAAAGCGCCAGCAATGCAGTAAGTCCGGCCGCAACCCAGGCCGAACTTATCAACGACAGGAGGCGGCCGACACTAATCAGCGCGCCACCGTATAGCCCCAGGCCCAGCAAGGCTGCCCAGCGGGGTCGCCGAACAGTCCATTGCCCAGACTGACGCACGGTGAGGCCTGCCAGGACTAAACCCGCCGAACGATCATGGACCCGTTTGTTCCGCCAAAGCCGAACGAATTCGACAAGGCGACGTCGATTTTAAGGTCGCGTGCCTGATTGGCGCAGTAATCGAGATCGCACTCGGGGTCTTGATTGAAGATATTGATGGTGGGAGGCGAAATCTGGTTATACACCGCCAATGTGGTGAAAACCGCTTCGATACCGCCAGCCGCGCCCAACAAATGGCCCGTCATGGATTTGGTGGAATTGACCACCAGATTTTTGGCATGATCGCCGAAGGCCAGCTTAAGGGCTTCGGTCTCGTTCTTATCGCCCAATGGCGTCGAGGTACCATGCGCGTTGACGTATTGGACTTCGTCGGCGTTGATACCGCCGTTGCGCAGCGCGTTGATCACGCCGCGGCGCGGCCCATCGCGATCCGGGGTTGTAATATGGTGAGCGTCGGAGCTCATGCCATACCCGGCGAACTCGCCGTAAATACGCGCACCGCGCTTGCGGGCATGTTCGTATTCTTCAAGCACCAGCACGCCGGCGCCCTCGCCCAGCACAAAACCATCGCGATCAACGTCCCAGGGGCGCGATGCCGTGGTGGGATCGTCGTTACGGGTGGACAAGGCGCGCATGGCGGCAAAACCGCCAATACCCAGGGGCGAAACGGTGGATTCGGCGCCGCCGGCCACCATGACGTCGGCATCGCCGTATTCGATCAGGCGGGCCGCATCGCCAATGGAATGCAGGCCGGTTGTGCAGGCGGATACCACGGCATAGCTTGGGCCTTTGAAACCCAGCATGATGGACAACTGCCCTGAAATGAGGTTAATGAGCGATGCGGGCACGAAGAACGGCGAAATGCGGCGTGCGCCGCGCTCAAGGTATTCAATTTGCTGCTCTTCGATACGAGGCAAGCCGCCGATACCCGAACCCACGATGACCCCTACGCGGTCGGCATTGGCTTCGGTGATTTCGAGCCCCGCATCACGCCACGCCTGCACGCCCGCAGCCACGCCATAATGGATGAAGGTATCCATTTGCTTGGCCTCTTTGGCGGACATGACTTGCGTAACGTCGAATTCTTTGACCTCACCCGCTATTTGCGCATTGAACGACGAAGGATCAAATCGTGTAATGCGGCCGATTCCTGAACGCCCATTAACGATATTGTCCCAAGCGCTTTCAATATCGTTGCCTACTGGCGAAACAATACCTAAGCCGGTAATAACGACACGTCGCCTCACG
>LNAP01006713.1_pt1 | contig 12225 bp, 13 predicted proteins | sample 602601 | NCBI WGS metagenome assembly LNAP01 (sample SAMN02440304, study PRJNA202911) | soil metagenome | biome: Subtropical and temperate rainforests or woodlands; isolation source: soil samples (1 kg each in a 20% v/v slurry with milli Q water) were... ... | reverse complement strand
AGCGGCGAGGCGGCGTCGTTCGGGCTGCCGGAGGCGCTGCGGCTGGCGGTGCTGCCGCCGGCCTCGCAGGCGGCCCTGTATGCCGCGGTGCAGTCGCTGCGCGCACGCTGAGTGTCAGTCCCCGGACTTCTCTTCGCCGGGCTGCTCCTCGAGCTTCTTGTTGCGCACCTGCTTCATCATTTCCTCGCCCTCGGTGTCCTTGCCGTCGGTGGGCACGGATTCTTCCTGGGTGATCTCGGGCTCCTCGTGGGGTGCGGGCTGGCTGGGTCTGGGGGGCGTGGTCATGCGCATCTCCGTGGTGATTCGGTGGGTGATGCATGACCATGGCCCGCCGACGGCGCCGGGCACGGCAGGTCAACGCGCCCCTGCGTGTCGGCGGAGGCCGACAGCCGACTCGCTGCTGCGCCGGTCAGTTCCGCTGCAGCTGCGGATGCTTGCTGAACAGATCCGCCGTCCAGTCGACGAAGGCGCGCACCTTGGCGCTCAGGTGCCGGTTGGGCGGGTACACCACATAGATCGGCAACGGCTCGCGGGTCCAGTCCGGCATGATCTGAATCAGTTCGCCGCGGTCCAGGTAGGGCTGGGCGATGAAGGTCACCATCTGCGAGGCGCCCAGCCCCGCCAGCACCGCCGTGGTGTGCGAGTTGCTTTCGTTGACCGCCAGGCGGTAGGGCGCATCGGGCTCGATGTGCTCGCCGTCCTTGTTGAACTCCAGCGGGTACATGCGCCGCGTGCTGCCGGAGAAATGGTTCACCACGCGGTGGCTCTTCTCCAGGTCGTGCGGATGCTTGGGCTCGCCGTGGCGGCGCAGGTACCCGGGCGACGCGACGTTGACGAAGGGCAGGTGGCCGACGCGACGCGCCACCAGCGACTGGTCGCTGATTTCGCCCACGCGGATCACGCAGTCGACGTTGTCGGCGATCAGGTCGACGATGCGGTCCGACACGCCCATGTCGAGCTGGATGTCCGGGAAGCGTTCGTAGAAGCTCTCGATGGCCGGAATCAGCAGCAGGTTGGCCATCGACGAGCCGACGTCGATGCGCAATCGCCCCGACGGGTTGGCCTGCGCGTTGATCATGCTGGCGTCGAGATCGTCCAGTTCGGTGAGCAGCCGCGAGGCACGCTCGTAATAGGCCGCGCCGTCGGGCGTGACCGTCACGCGGCGGGTGGTGCGGTTGAGCAGCTTGACGCGCACGCGCGCCTCCAGCGCCTGGATCTGCTTGGTGACCGTGCCCTTGGGCAGGGCCAGCGAGTCGGCCGCGCGCGTGAAGCTGCCGGTTTCCACCACGCGGGCGAAGACCCGCATTGCCTGGATCTGATCCATCCGATTGTTCCTGCTCTCTTGGCGGCTTGTGGCCGCTGGCTGCCGCAGCTCCCTGCTGCGTGGGCGGATTCTCACACGCAGGCGCGGCGTCGATTGTTCGTCGTGGGGAAACGGTGAGATGGCAAAGTACCTCTTCCGGTGCCGGCTGGCGCCCGTACATTTCATCCATCGTTCAACCACCCGACCGCCCACAGGTTCACCATGTCCACCCGCCCCGTGCCTCCCGCCACCGAGCCGTCCCGCGTCGCCGCGTCGCCGGCCGCGGTCGAGAACGACATCACGATCCTGCTGCCCAAGCGGGAACCGGTGGCCGCCCGCACCTACGGCGTGCGCACCGGGCGGGGCCTGCCCGCCGATCGGCCGCTGGTGCTGCACCTGCACGGCGGCAACTTCGCCAACGGCGACCTGGACGACGGCCGCGCCGTGGCGCGCATGCTGGTGGCGGCGGGCGCCACGGTGGTGTCGATGGCCTACCCGCTGGCGCCGCTGCACCCCTTTCCGGACGCGATCGAGGTCGGCTACGAAGCGCTCGAATGGCTCTACAAGCAGCGCACCAAGCTGGGCGGGAAGGGCGCACGCATCTACCTGGCGGGCGAAGAAGCCGGCGGCAACCTGGCGGCGTCGCTGGCGCTGATCGCGCGTGACCGGGCCCATCCGCCGCTGGCCGGCCAGATCCTGCTGTCGCCGATGCTCGACCCGTGCGCCGGCACCGCCTCGCTGCGCCAGGCCACGGGGGATGCGACCGACTGCAAGTACAGCGAGGGCTGGCAGAAGTACCTGCGCTGCCCGCGCGATGCGGAGCATCCGTACGCGGTGCCGGGTTCGTCCCGCCGCCTGGCCGACCTGGCGCCGACGCTGGTCCTGACCGGACAGAGCGACCCGATGCGCGACGAGGCCGTGCGCTATGCGAAACGGCTCGAAGAGGCCGGCATTCCGGTGCGCAGCGAGGTCCTCGATGCCGCCAAGGGCTGGCCCGAGGCGCTGGCCGATCCGGCCACCTGTATCGACTGTCCGTGCGCACCGCTGGTGACGCAGCGTTTCCGCGAGTTCTTCGAGAGCACGCACACGCCTAGTGTCCCGTCCCGCTGATACGTGAGCAAAGTCGATGCAGCTTTTCGAGGATCGAGTCGGCGGTGGCGGTCCACTTGAAGGGCCGGCAGTCGGCGTTGTAGGCGGTGACGAAGCGGTCGATGCGTTGCACGAGTTGCTTGACGCTGGAGAACGAGCCGCGGCGGATGGTCTTGTCGGTGATGAGGGCGAAGAAGCGTTCGACCTGATTGAGCCAGGAACTGTAGGTCGGAATGAAGTGCATGTGCCAGCGCGGCCGAGTCGCCAACCACGCCTTGATCTTCGGATGGCTGTGAGTGGCGTAGTTGTCGACGATGCAGTGGATGTCCAACTCAGGCGGCACGGCCTTGTCGATCTCGCGCAGGAACGACAGGAACTCCTGATGCCGGTGGCGCGGCTTGCACGCCGCAAGCACCGCGCCGTTGAGCACGTTCAGCGCCACAAACAGCGTGGTCGTGCCATGGCGCTTGTAGTCGTGGGTGAAGCCCTCGACATAGCCAAACCCCATAGGCAGCATTGGCTGCGTGCGCTCCAGCGCTTGGCACTGACTCTTCTCGTCCACGCAGATGACCAGCGCGTTGTCCGGTGGGCTCAGGTACAGGCCGACCACATCGCGCAGCTTCTCGATGAAGAACGGGTCATTGGACAGCTTGAAGCTCTGGGTACGGTGCGGCTGCAGGCCAAAGAGTTGGAAGTAGCGCTGCACACTGGTCTTGGAGATGCCTGTCTCGGCGGCCACCGTGCGTACGCTCCAGTGCGTCGAGCCGTTGGCTGGCTTGGTGTGCAGAGTCGTCTTGATCAACTGCGCCACGCGCTCATCGTCGATCGTGCGCGGCTTGCCCGGGCGCACATCGTCGTACAGCCCGGCGATGCGCCGCTCGATGAATCGCGCGCGCCACTTGCCCACCGTTTGCTTGGTCATCTTCAGCCGCGCGGCAATCGCGTTGTTCGGCTCGCCCGCTGCACTGGCCAGCACGAGGCCAGCACGATTGCACAGCGCGGCGGGCAGCGAGCGGCTGCGCGCGAACGACTGCAACTGCGCTCGCTCGTCGTCACTCAACACCAACTCTGCCTTCGGCCTGCCTGTTCTCATCGCGGTATCTCCGTTTCCAAGATACCGCATCGACATGCAGAATTAATGCCAGTTATTTGCGGGACAGCACACTAGTGTGCGGAGAACAGCTCCACCACGCTCCGGGGGGCATCGTCGCCGAAGAAGCGCCCATGGTTCAGGGCTGTCCGGCCGGCGAAGGAGGCGCTGCGAGGAAAGAGCACCTGTTCGTACATTGCCAGCGCGGCCTCTGTGTCGCCAGGATGGTCGCGCAGTGCCTGGCCGAGTTCAGCGCCATCCAGAATGGCGAGGTTGGCGCCCTCGCCCGCGAACGGCGACATCAGGTGGGCGGCATCGCCCACGAGCGTCACGCCGGGAACACGCTCCCAGCGGTGGTCGATCGGCAGGGCATGGATGGGTCTCACGATGGGCGCTGTATCGCTATTGGTGATCAACGCCCAGAGCTGCGGAGCCCAACCCTCGAATTCGCTTGCAAGGTAATGGAGTGCGGCCGCCGGCTGGCTGAAGTCAATGGCGCCGATCCACGCTTGCGGCTTGTTCAACGCGACGTAGGTCTGCAGGGTACCGTTCGCGTAACGATGCGCCAGGATGCCCTTGCCCGGTTCGACCGCCATCAGCGTGCCGCTGCCGATGGCCTCGGCACTGGCTTTGTGTCGGGCGTCGCCATCAAAGAGACGGGTCTCGACGAAGGTCGTGCCGATGTACGCTGGCTTTGCGGCAGACAGAAGCGGACGGACCCTCGACCAGGCACCATCGGCCCCGACCAGCAGGTCTACCGTGGTCGTCGAGCCGTCAGCAAAGACCAGGCGGTGCCGCCCGCCGGCGAGGCAGCTCGCCTGTACGAGCTTGTGGGCCCACCGGATGGTGCCGGCAGGCAGCGACTCGATCAGGAGACGACGCAGCGCGCCCCGGTCGACTTCAGGCCTGGCCGTGCTGCCCGAGCCGGGCTTGTCGAGCAGGACGTTGCCGTGCCGGTCGACGACGCGCTTGGCATCCTCGCCCGGGAACGCGAGGTCGAGAAACGCATCGTGCAGGCCCGCGGCTTTCAGCCCGAACTGGCCGTTGTATTCGTGGATGTCGAGCAAGCCGCCCTGCGCTCGCGCATCAGGCGACGCTTCGGCTTCATACATCGCCGCGGGGATGCCGTTGACGTGCAGGACGCGTGCGAGCGTCAGTCCGCCAAGGCCGGCTCCGATGATGGCGATGCGGGGATGTGTCGATGGAGACGAGGCGTCGAGGTAGCTGTTCATGGCGCGTTCCTATAACTACGAACATGCGCGCCGATGCGCGACAGTTCGCAGAAAGTCCGGCATATGCCGGGGGAAACGCTGGCCGACCTCGCTGAAGATGCTTGGGTGGCGTGTACGCGGCTGTCTGATGGCTGGGCGGTGCAGACGGCCGTTTTTCGCGGTCTTCGAAAGCGAAGTATCGCATGGACCGTCTCGGCGAACGTGTGCCGCGCATCCGAGCGGCGTGCCCGCGCTGCTGGCTTAGCTTGTAGCGACTGAGTTGGCTGCAACCGTACGAGAGGGTGGCCCGGCTTCGAATGCACAGTTGACACGCGAAACTACTCTTGTGATACTAGTCTCATGTCAAGCATCCGACTCTACATCCTCGGTGCGCTCGCCAGCGAAGGCGAGATGCACGGACACCAGCTCCGCCAGCTTGCAGACAAGGAGTACGTCACCCTGTGGACCGACATCTCCGTCGGCGCTCTCTACGGCGCGCTCAAGCGCATGGCGCACGAGGGGCTCATCGAAGAGTCGCGCACCGAGCGGGAGGGCGGCTACCCCGAACGCCAGATCTGGCGGATCACTGCCGAGGGCCGCATCGCCCTCGCCCGACTGCGCGAGGAGGGGCTCGGCGAGGTCGTGTTCCGCCCCGACCCGTTCGACCTCGCGATGTCGCGACTGGACCGCGACCGGCTCGACGAGTTCCCGGCCGTGCTGGAGCTGCGCCTGCAGCGGCTGCGCGCGTTGCTCGCCCACGAGCGCGTCAAGATCGAGCAGTTCGCGCAGAACCTGAGCGTGAACGAGAAGTTCGTGGTGCGCCACCGCGATGCCCGGCTCGAGGCCGAGATCGCTTGGCACGAGTCGCTACTGGCGAGCCTCCCTGAGATCCTCGCCGACGAGAAGAAACGCCAGAAGGAGAGCCGCCAATGACCGCCCCTGCTGAGCCGTTCTCGCCTGGTCTACGCCGATCGATAGGGGTGATCATGATCGGCGCGTCGTTGTCGTTTCTGGACACGACGATCGTCAACGTCGCCCTGCACACCCTCTCGGTCGACTTGCACGCCGGACTGGGCATGGTGCAGTGGGTGGTGACCGCGTACCTCCTTGCGCTCGCGGCAGTCATTCCCGTGACCGGCTGGGCGGCCCGCCGGTTCGGCGCTCCCCGGCTGTATGTCGCTGCGCTGGCGGTGTTCACCATCGGGTCGGTGTTGTGCGCGTGCTCGCAGAGCGTGGGGATGTTGATCGCCTCCCGGGCCCTTCAAGGCATCGGTGGCGGGGCGATCATGCCCGTGGCCACGATGATCTGGACCGCGCAGTCCTCCAAGGCGCAGATGGGGCGGGTGATGGGCCTGATCGCGATGCCGATCATCCTCGCCCCGACGCTCGGACCCACCATCGGGGGCCTGCTCATTCAATTCATCGACTGGCGGGCGATCTTCTGGCTCAACGTTCCTTTCGGCATCGTCGGTGTCGTGCTCGCTTTACGGCTCCTGCCCCGGGAAAAGGGAGGCGACGCGGGACAGCTGGATGTGACCGGCCTGATCCTGGCCTCCGCGGGTGTGGTGGGCATCACCTACGGCCTGGCAGAGTTCGGCATCGCGGCTGGGCTGGATACGGCTGCCATCGTTGCGCTGCTGCTCGGGGTGATCGCCCTGGTCGGCTTCGTCGTGCACGGCCTGCGGGCGAAGCAACCGCTGCTCGACCTCGGGCTGTACGGCAGCCGGGCGTTTACCGCCGCGTCGGTCGCCACGTTCGCACTCGGCGCAGCGAATTACGGCGGGATGATTCTGATGCCTCTGTACTTCCAGACCGTTCGCGGTGAAGGCGTGATCCTCGCCGGGCTCCTGGTCGCACCGACCGGGCTCGGCGCACTGCTCGCGGCGCCGTTCATCGACCGCTATGGCGCCGGCATCACGGCCTTCACGGGCGCCGTGATCCTGGCAGTCTCGACCATTCCGTTCGTCTTCCTGACCGCCACGACCCCTATACCCTGCTCTGCCTCCTCATGGTCATCAGAGGCGTGGGGTTCGGCCTGTCGATCATCCCGGCAATGACCGCCGCCTACCAAGCCCTGCCGCCGGACAAGATCCCCGACGCCACTCCGCAACTCAACGTTCTCCAACGCGTTGGCGGCGCGATCGGCACCGCCGTGCTCACCGTCATCCTCACCGACCAGCTCCGCCACCACGCCACGCCCGCCGGGCAGGCCAGCGGATTCGCCACCACGTTCTGGTGGGTGCTCGCGATCACCATCGCCGCCACGATCCCGACCATCCTGCTCGCCCGCACCGAACGTCACGCCCGCCGCCGCGACGACGCGTCCAAGCCCGAGGAGGCCGCAGATGCAGGCCACTGACGCCCAACTCACCGCAGCTCATCTCGCCTACTTCGCCACTCAGCGGATCGGCTCTGCGAAGCGGACGCTCCAGCAAACTTCCCCGAGCCGCGACGCACGCACCAAGCATCAAGACCAGCACGCTGCGCTCACCCCCACAACCGTCACAGCAGGGGCGAACGGATGCGCGACTCCCGCCACATCCGCAGCAAGGTTGGCCTTGCGTTGATTGGCCACCGCAGTGGTATGGAGGCTTTCGGCAGATGCCTTGGCCTGCGGCGTTGCCGGGTTGGCTGCGCAAGCGCCTAGCAGATCCGCCCTGCTCTTCTGCGCGGTCGCCAACGCGACCGAGAATTCAGCCTGTTTCTTGTCTTGGTCCTGCTTTGCCGTGGACTGCCCAGCAGGCGAAACCTCCGCCGTGATGGCCTTCGAGTAGTCGCCTGCGCTTGCTCCGAACGCCTTCGCGAAGGCTTGCAGGAACTTGCTTGGATCACCGACCTCGTTGAATGACGCCTTGATGGTCACCGGCATGAAGGGGATCTTCTTCCCGGTTTCCTTCGGGGCAGGCGGCTCCCCAGTCAACTTGGAAGGGATTGACGCCCACCCCGTAATCACCTGCATCCTGGCATCACCGCCGACAGGCGCTGCGGGAGTGACGGATGGCAGCACCATGGAGATCGTGGCGCCCTTCATCGGATCGTTGGCTTGTGCGGAGCTGAACTCCAGTGCGAGCGACAGCATCCGCGGCTTCCCGGAGTTCGGATCGATCACTGACCGCGGATAGTGCAGCGAAGCGACATAGGGTCGCACAATGTCCTGCGTCCCCGACTGCTCAAAAGCGAGCTCGGCGTAGAACTCGGGAACCGCCAGGGTATCGATGCCCGGCTGCGTATTCGTCAGCTGTTCCCTGACTTTGAGAGCATTCAGGACGGACGCCCCGACGCGACAGGTCTCTGGCACGCTTCTGGCAAATTCTCCATCGCTGCACCACGGCTTGGCTGTCTGAGCCGGCGCAGCAAAGGCAACGATGTAGCAACCAGGCTGGATCACCTCTACCTGATCGGTTGCAGCAATCTTCTCCACCTTGTAGTAGAAGCGGGCATTTGTGCCGGTGGCCTTCAGGCCCTGGGTATCAGCCTCGGCCGCGCCAGCCAGCGCGGCGGCCGGAATGCCAACGATGCCGCTGATGGCATTGCCCAGCAGCGTGCTCATCAGCGCCGTAGCCAAGACCGAGCGTCCTGCCGTAGGCGTTCCAGCGGCAAGCGACGGACAAACCTCCGTCGGCCAGACATAGACCGTGCGCGGGTCAGTGCGCTTAGGAGCCTGCGGCAAAAAGCCGCAGCCAGAGATGCTCAGCGCAACGGCCAGAACCATCGGGATCATTCTCATGATGTGTCTCCTCGCGAATCGGACTCTTTGCTTAGGCGGGCGGAAACCGGGAAGCCGCAACTTTTCGTTGTTCCTCGACCCAGGCCAGGATGGGGGGCGTCAGTAACACGTACACACCACCCTGCCCACAGGTGGTGCCGGCGACTGGGCGCGAGATGATGCCGATCAACTGCGGCGGCGACGCATCGTCAACAGCGAACACCGATCCACCACTGTCGCCGGCGCAGGAATCCGGCCGGTCGGTCCTTCCCGTGATCTGGCGACCGTCACCCCAGAACTCGAAGGCAGGATTGCATCCGTACCTGCTTGCCGCCGTACTGCTGCAGGCCAGGCCCTGAATCGTTGCCAGCCGCCGCACACCGAAGGAGGGATCGTCGTCAGAGATGCCGTAGCCGACGATGTAGTAGCTCGTGCTGGGCTTGAAGCTGTCGGACAAGACAGCGGGCGCGATGTTCACCTTTGCGGCGTCCTGATCAAGGTACAAGACCGCCACGTCGCCTATCACACGCAGCATCTCGCGCTGACCTTCCAGGTCGGCCGCCAGATACCCGGCACAGTCCTCGAGGCGACTCTTGATGGCCGTCACCTCAACCCGAGTGCCAGCGTCTACCCGATAGTTCTCGGTGTTTAGAAATGCACGGATCTTGCTGCCCAGTTCACATACGCAGTGAGCCGCTGTCAGGACAGCAAATCGTGCAATCAGCGTTCCGCTGCACTCACCGGTTTTTTGTACGACGCCGCCGTTGAGCCGGTAGCCCATGAGCGCCACGGCAGACGGATACTCACCCAGCGCCAGAGGGTGATCGTCCAACCAGATGTAGGGCTTGAATGTCAGCGCGCCGCTCAACGACGCCAAGTAGTCGATATCGAGTTTGTGCGAGGGAATGACCGAAGGAACTGAAGCGTTGGAATTCTTGTACGACAAGAGATTCCGGTAGAAAAGCTGCAGGTTGCGAGCGCCCTGCTGCCTAACGACCTCATCGGCCAAGGATTTGGCAGCAACTGCCCGTCGGGCAATCATTCGCTCGTTGACAATGCCTCCAACAGCCCGCTCCGGCTGCGGGCTCTGGGCGACAACCGCGCCAGGCGCGAGCAGCAGCATCAGCAACAAGACCGTCGACACGATCTGAGCGACCGACCACCGGCATGCTTCACGAATTTGTCCCATTCGCGCTCCTCTCATTGCAATTTGCAGATGCCCTCGGCTCGATACTAGTTGATACGCTTCGTGAGGAAGCTACACCTTTGGGTAGTTGATCTGGCTGCCGCTCTCTAGGTACGCCTTCCGCTTCCGCCATTTGCCCCAGCCCAGCCACACCGCTGGCGGTGTGAGCAGCCGGCACACAGGTGCGGGGCGCCGTTGGCTCGAGGCTCTGCGGCGCCGGCAAGCAGCTGCCTGCGGCGCCGAGCCAGCGTTATCACCTCCTGCGGCGGCAGGAGACGCACCCGCCGGCAACCAAGTTGGCGACCGTCCGGTGCCTGGATGAGCACGTAGCCATGTGCCGCAACGGGCCGCCCCAACTCGCTGATCAACGCCATCCGTTGTGCGGACAGTTCGATCACATCGGAGTGGTAAGCCCGCGCGTGCGTGCGCGTCTTGAGTTCCAGCAACACAAACACACCGTCACGCCGCCTATAGGCGCGGTCAACCTTGGCCGAGATCGCCTCCGGCTCCCTGGTGCGGAACAGCCGCTCGCTATAGGCGAGCTCGGCGCGCTGCAACTCTCCGGGAAGACGGGCCCACCCGGGAGAGCGGACCGCGAGCCACCAGCGAACGCCGAACAGCAGGGGGCAGGCGGCGAGCGCGCAAATGATGGCGACTTCAACAGCCATGGTGACCCGCCTTCCGATGGCAGCGCCACCGCGCGTACCGGACCAGAATCGACAAGCCTCGTCGAACCGGCGTGCAAGCCCAAGGATGGCGGGTAAGCCATGCGCAGACGTGTGGCGACGCTCGGTAGTACCAGAAGATCAAGCAGCGACCGGTGACGCCGACCCTGAGCACGCCGTCCCGATAGGCTCGTAGCACCTCGGTTTGCGGGGCAGTGCTGCCGAAGATGTAGGTCGCGATGAAGCATCGGCCACGCCGGCCGGCCTGCTCTGCATCGGCTTGCGCGTCGAATGCAGCGTGCAGCCGCAGGCCGCGCGCGATGGCTTCGCGTTGCGTGGCGGACATGCGCCGCCCGTGGCGGTGTTCCAGAACCACCCTGCGCTCGCACATGCCCATGGCCGCAAGTTCCGATGCGCTGACACCGCTATTCCCGCTGCGTTGCATGCACCCATGATCCATGTCGCTCCCTACTCGCTCAGCGGTTCTGTGAACACCACGTCGGTGATCGCACCAGACCCGAACGCCCCCTCGACCGCTCCGCTCGGCGGCCCCTCCGGTCCGACCGTTGCAGTCCCCCTCGCGGTAGGCGGAGCGGGCGCGGTGACGGCGCGCAGACCCTCGTGTGCGAGCAGGCGCAGACGGTTGACCCGCTTCACGCCCTTGCTGAACCGGATCAGGTCGTCGTAGAGGGGCGGGTTGTCATCGCGCGACATCTCGAACAGGAGCCGGATCGTTCCATCGTTGCGGCTTTCTTCGCTCATCGCACACCTCCGACATCGGCACTACCCCGGCCGGCCATGTAGTTCATGCCCGCAATCTGGTAGCCCCGTACATTGGCGAACATCGCTTCCTTGAGCACCATCACCCGCTGCCGAGGGAAGGCCGCCTGCACCGCGCCCTTGAAAAGATGGACGCCACCACCCGCCATCACAATATTGTGAAAGCCCGTGGTATCGCCGATCCAATGCATCATGGACGAGACAGCCTGGCCCGCGATCTTCTCGACCATCGGCCGCATCCGCTTGAGGTCGTACGGCCGCTGGTAGATCGTGGGACCCTTGCCAACCCGCAGCGCGGCGTCGACGGCATCGAGATCCCTGTACTGGACGCCGAGGTCCAGTGTTATTTCGGACGCCAGCGTCTGCAGCACGTCTGCGACGCCGCGCGGCACGGAATGGCTGCGCTTTTGCACGAAGCGCACGCCGCGCGCGACTACCCAGTCGAAGGTCCGGTATCCAGGGTCGATCACGAGGCTCTGCTCCGCGGCGATCCTGTCCATCTTCCCCGCGACGGACGCGAAGTAGACGAGGGCCCCCTGCGGCTGCGCAACTGCCATGGCCTTGTGCACGACCACCTTCCGACCACCGCCGACATCGTGCGTTCCGGTCATGGCTCGCTCAAGCTTGGACTTGCGCGCCACCAGCAGCGCCACCGGCAGGCCGACGACCAGCAGGTGGACCTCGGGCACCTTCATCATGCGAAGCGCGCCTCGCAGCAGCGCCAGGTACTCCGGCGTCTCCGTGTAGCGGTCGTGCATCTGGGACGGCCTGAAGGCGTCGCCGGCCAGCGCGACGTCCGGCCCCACCTCGTAGAACAGTCCGCCGATCGGGATACACATCGTCGCGCGGCTTTCGATGGCGGCCACCTTGGAGGAATCCCGCGCCGCCGGGTAGCACAGCGACGGGAAGCTCGCGCACCGGATCTCGGTGCCCGCCACTCCCGTGACAAACTTGGTATGGCCGAACCCGACATCTACGGCCCTGACCACTGCTTTCATATGGCTCTCCTGAACTGGGTTGCGAATCGGGCGCCCATCGAGGACGCCCACGCGGGCTGCGCCTGGTCATTCCCGTGATCTCGGCCAGGTGTGACTCCACCCTGACTTCGGTCTCAGTTCTTCCCGCACCGTCCCTTCCAGGACCAGCGCTGCGCATTCCGTCTCACCACAGTCTCACGGGAGTCGCGCTCGTCAAC
>LNAP01004828.1_pt1 | contig 12225 bp, 3 predicted proteins | sample 602601 | NCBI WGS metagenome assembly LNAP01 (sample SAMN02440304, study PRJNA202911) | soil metagenome | biome: Subtropical and temperate rainforests or woodlands; isolation source: soil samples (1 kg each in a 20% v/v slurry with milli Q water) were... ... | reverse complement strand
ACTGTCTCACCCACGGTCTTGCCCACAGAGGCACCTTCGATGGGACCCACTGTGAAGCCAAGTGAAGCTCCAACTTTTGTACCTACCACTGACCCGAGTATGGCTCCGTCGATCAGCCCGAGTGTGAAGCCCACCAGAAAGCCCTCAGAAGCTACTACAGCGTCACCCAGTGTTAGCCCTACGTTTCTACCTAGTGTTCTTCCTGGGAACACCCAGGCCCCATCGAGGGCCCCCACACAGTTGCCAACGATGAGTCCAGCCGACTTGTGGCGCGGAGAGCTGCAAGATCTATTGCAGACGGTCAGCGTCGGCAACAGTGCTGACGTTGCACATGTGGCGACGTACAGTGAGCTGGTGGTGGCCACTTCGACCCCGACCAACCTTCGTGGCAGCTGCGCTTCGTGGCGAACGTTGCTTCAAGGCGAGCTGACTATGTCCAACGCATTGTTCCGCCCTCTGTCCCTGACTCTCGCTGCGCAGCAGTCTCTGAGCGTTGCAGATGCCCCTTCAGTCGTGACATGCGATGATGCCACCGCTGCCGAGGCCATTCTTCAGGCTCTGTTAACCACCAGCGAACAGTTGCAGAGCGTGACTTGCTCAGAACGTACCTGGGCCGTGCGCACCTGTTCTGCGGGAGCGGCGCCGGCTTTGTGCGTGAATTGTGAGGATCCGTGCACACCTTCATTGCAGTGCGCATCCACTTCCACAAAAACTCTCGGCTCCGTTAATACTTTGTTCATGGCTCCGTGCGCGGCAGCAACTCTTTGCACGGGCGCCACCAGCCTCGCCTCTGCGGCAAGGGTACTTTCTGTGTCTTACAAGGAGCTCCAGCCCGCTCCAACCATTGTAACGCAGACGTACGCGGCTGCTAAGACCACTGTGACCGTGCAGACTACACTCAGCGCGGCGGGTTCTGTGTTCTGCGGCGCCTTTGAAGTCAATGCTCAGAGCGGCGAAGCATCCGCCCCTATCTCGGTGAGTCAAATTCTACTGCAGAAGTTTGTCGCCTCCACGGATGTGACAAACACCGCAGTGGTGACGTTGAGTGGATTGCAGGCTGCTAGTAAGTACCAGATCTACTGCGTGGCCGTGTCTCCCCTCGGCACCCAGCAGACGCTTGCTCAGTCCGTTGCCCGGTCCTTCGTGGTCAGCACTGCTTGCTGCATCAATGTGAGCGTGAGAGCCGCGACGAGTGCAATCAAGACCGGATCCGCTACCAGCAACTTCCTGGCGATCTCCGTCGCCTCCAGACCTGCAGCCAGTGTAAGTCTTTTGGTGAGTCTGCACGCGTCGTCCACGGGGGCTGTTGCTACAGTGGGCTCTTTCTTCCCCGCTGTATTCACCCTAAACGCCTTGCAGCAGGCCACCGGATCGGCCGGGTCTCAGTCTTCCGCCTCGGTCTTCACGGCCTCTCTGCCTTCTCTCCCGGTGGGTGATTACTTCTACGATGTGACGCTCAGTGGTGAGTCTGCTTATCAGTACGCAGTAAGCTATGCCTCTCCCAGCACCACTCTGGCAGTGCTCTCGGCGAACGAGCCGCTCCCTGCACCAAGTCTGGCGTCTGCTGTGTTCGCTGACGATGGATCCCATGTAGTTATCTCCTTCAGTGCCAAGTCAGACAAGGGAGGTGTCGGCACGGAGTTCAACTGTGCACTGCTGTTCAACTTCGCCTGTGTCGATAAGTCCACCTGTGTGTGGACCAGCAGCAGTCAAGTGAGCGCCTATGTCAGCAGTACCACTGGTTGTGCCGCGGTTGATTCTCCAGTGTCCCTGGTCAGCACTGCCGCTGTGAGGGCGGAGTGCGCTGGCAGCGGTTGCGAGAACGTGTCGAGCTGGCCAACTTCCTCGACATCTGTGTCTGTGACCATTCAAAGCCCTGTCTCAGCTGTCGCTCCGACGGTGGTTCTTTCTGCCCCCAACAGCGTTGGGGAATGTGATGCTCTCACCTTGGACCTCTCCAGCTCATCAGGCAGTGGTGGCAGGCCCTGGGCCAGTCGAACGGTGCTTGTGGACTCTCTGGCTCCTTCTGAAATCACCGCATCCTTGCAGCACCTCCTCGACACGAGTGACCAGCGCTCTGGACTTCTTACTATTCCAGCGAGTTCCATCAGCAAAGGCTTTGCTTACAGCTTCACGGTGAAGCAGTGCAACTTCCTGGGCCGGTGCGGTCAGTCCACAAAGCGTGTGCTGGCCCAGAGCTCCACCATCCCCACGGTGACGCTGCCCGGCTCTCCGCTGCGTACAGTGAAGCGGTCTGCGAGTCTGTCGATCAGCTCGGAAGCGTTCTTTGTGCCTTGCGGAGGCAGTGCCACTCGTGCTGGGTTGACTTACTCTTGGTCGCTAGCCGTGGGTGGCGTGCAGGATCTGAGTTTCACCTCTGCCTCCAGAGATCCGTCCAAGCTGCTCATCGCCGCCAACACGCTGGCTGTAAACAATTTGTACGACGTGACACTGACAGTCACCATTGCGAGCACGCTGCAATCTGCCTCGGCCACCGTGCAAGTGTTCGTCGCTCCGGGCAATATCGTGCCTGTCGTCGCGCTGGGTGTGTCACGCGCAGTTCGGGTCGACCAGGTGGTGACGCTGGACGCCAGGGGCAGCTACGACGAAGACCAGGTTGGCTTAACTGCCAGCGCGGCAGGGATGACATTTGCCTGGAGCTGTGTGCAAGTTGCCCCCTTGCTCGCAGACTCGTGCTCCAACGTGTTGTCTATCAGCTCCAGCAGCAGCAACGAAGGTACTTTCGTGGGTAGGGCGGGTGCCAAAGCCGCCGGTGCAGTGGTGCAAGTGACACTCACTCTGCTGGATGCCTCCCAATCGAGGACTGCGCAGACCGTGGTCACCGTCACGGTCTTGCCTTCGCTGTCTCCAGTTGTCACTGCTACCTCCAACGCTGCCGATGCAGGTATTCTGAACAGCAACCGGGAGCTGCAGTTGGTCGGCGAAGTAACCTTTCCCGTTGGTTACAACGGCAGTGCGACTTGGTCGGTCGACGACACCAGCGCTTTCAGTCTGTCGGATTCCGCCCGGTCTCCCCTCGTAACGCTTCTTGGTAGCACGGGTACTCCTCAGGCCATCTACCTGGTCGTCGCCGCCAACTCGCTGCCGGATCGCTCCACGCTGACTTTCTCCCTGACCGCGCGCTTGCACGCAGTAAGTGGTGCTTCCAGTGTAGCATCGGTGCCTGTTCGAGTGAACGCACCGCCCATGCTCGGACTGTTCTCGGTCTCACCGCGCAACGGCACAGAGATCGTGGACAAATTCCGCTTCGTGGCGTCCCAGTGGGTGGACAGTGACTTGCCTCTGCAGTACCTGTTCGGCTATGTGTCGCCCAGCGGTGTCGAGGTCACGCTGCGGTCCAAGAAGGAAGCCGCCGTCAGCACCTTGACACTCACTGCCGGTCTGGAGACGGACGCCTACGCAGTGAGCTGTGTGATGCACGTATTCGATGCTCTGTCTGCTGCGTCCAATCGCATTTACACGGTAAATGTCTTCCCCGAGGAACGTGACGACGCCGCTGTGGCTGGTCTGATTGAGTCCTCCCTCGCTGAAGGGGAAGACAGCGTCGACGGCAAGAAGCAGTCCGCCGCGTTAGGCAGCTATTTACTGAACCAGGTGAACTGCACCGCCGCCCCCAACTGCACGGCCCTGAACCGCCAGAACTGCTTCCGCTCACCTCACACTTGCGGGGAGTGCCTGTCTGCGAGTTACGTGGGTACTGCTGGGGACAGCAACCAAGCCTGTGTGTCGGTGACCGACCTGGCCAGACGTCGCTCTCTGTACAGCCATGAGGCTTTTAGTAGCGGTGCTGTGCGATGCAGCAGCGGTGCCGAGTGCAATCCATTTGAAACCTGCAGCAGCTCCTCTGGTGTATGCGTTCGAGAACTGATGCAGTGCAAAGGCAATTGCTCGTACCCGCAAGGTACATGCAAGTTCGTGGATGTCAACAATGGTGATGCAGTGGGTGAATGTTATGTCGGCGACTCCAGCTGCACGGCCACTTGCGACTGCGCCGAGGAATACACTGGCAGCGAGACATGCAGTCTGAAAGCGAGTCAGTTGCTGGAACGACAGAGGCTTCGTCTGCGGTTGGTGCAGAGCATCACGGAGCTGATCGCATCGGAGGATGCCGACCTAGAGTCTGTGGAGGGCTGGATCAACACGCTGCTGCAGGTGGCGCAGGTGCCGGACGAACTGTCCGAGGACGCGGCTCTCCTTCTGCTTGGCGCCGCTGACTCTATTATCGCGACTGCTGCAGAACTGGGCGTCTCCACGGATATTGTGGCGTCCCTGTTGACGGCAGTGGATGCAGCGGTGCAGGCAAGCAATGATCGCATCGTGCGTAGGCGTCGTGTGGTGCTGACCATGGGCAGTGCTTCTTTGGACACGCGTCGGCTGCTTCAATCCGAAAACGAGCTACACAACTCGACGCTGACACGCAGTGCGAGCACGCTGACTCAGTTCCGTGCTTTCCTGCAGCAGAGTCTGCTTCCCAACCAGAATGCGGTAGAACTAGTGCTTCCTCAGTTCAGAATAATGTCACAGGTGCTGGTTGGGTCTGCACTGACAACTGGCGATGATGCCACGGTGAGCATGGGCCTTCCACTTTCTGCACTGGAGACGGCCAACGGTCAGTCGTCAAGCAGTATCTCGATACCGGCTGACAGCACTGGCGATGCTGCACTGTACATCTCCTTGTCCTCTCTGCGGTCCGAGCCTTTCAATCGCCAGCTGGGTTTGTCCGGGTACGACCAGTTGTTCTCCAATCCGCTGGCCGTGGACCTGACTGGTAGCTCCTGCTCTGGAAGCCGATATAGGTTCGAACTGACTCTGCAGACAGCTGCTGCTTTGTCTGCTGCTGTCAACGACCTTGCTGTTGTTGAGTCCTACAACACCACATGTGTCGCAGGAGCCGTGATGTCATCGGTGGTTACTTGCGCAGACGGTACTGTCATTCCTGTCCAGTGCGATGGCACAGACTCGGTTGTGGTCAGTAGCTGCCCCGTTGTCACTTACTCCCCGGTCTGCAATGCACTGGTGGGTGCGAACGGTCCCGCCACCTCCGGTTGCTCCGTTGTGTCCACCACTACCACCAGCATCAAGTGCTCGTGTCCCATCAATGCAGCAGCCAGTGGTCGGCGCGTGCAAGCCGAGAGCGGTCCTGATGATGACGCAGCGGACGGATCTGTGAGTGTGAGCTACGTGGGCATGCTGACGCAGATCAAGGGCAACTTCGTGAACACCGTGGTCAGTGCGCAGGGACTGAATGCCAGTACTCTTGAGAGGGGATGGAGTGCCATGGCCACGGTGGGTGCGCTGACTTTGGCGATCCTTTTCGCCTTCTACTGGTCCCACCAAGCCGACGCCGAGATGGAGAAAGTCGTACCTGCCAGTGAGAAGGCGAAGAAACTCGCCATTATGAATCCTGCTCTGCCTAAAGCTGACAAGAGACGAGCTCAACCCGCTAAACTTAAAAGGGCAGCAAATACTGTTGCGAATCGTGATGTTCAGATCGCAGAACAAGCGCTTCCCAGCATCTTGAGCTCGCAATCACTCTCTAAGCGCGTTACAGTAGAAGTGAAACAGCACCACAAATGGTTCGGCATCATATTTCACTTCTCCCGCAGCTTTCCCCGTGTGCTGCGTGTTGCTTCCCTTGCGACGAATGTGATTATCATGCTGTTCATCCAGTCTCTCACTTATTCCCTGACGAGTGGCGACGACGGCAGCTGTGCGACTTATGGCACACGAGACACGTGTGTGGAGGAGCGCTCGGCCTATGCAACGGGCGCTTCGAAGTGCTACTGGACGGAATCCTCTGGCGAGTGTGCCTTCGTGGAGCCCGATGGAGACATCATGGTGATTCTTTTTGTTGCGATCTTTTCGGCCATCGTCTGCACGCCCTTCGCGCTGCTGGTGGACTGGATCATCATCTATGTGCTGTCCGCGCCGACAAAGGCGAGCGGAACCTCGTATCTGTCAAGTTCGCCTCGTTCCGGCTCCAACCGAAACCGTCTGCGCACGGCTAGTGGTGAGTTCATAGAATCAGCCTCCCCAACTACCGCAGAGAGTCGCGCACGTACGGTGAGCACGGATGTATACGAGATGACGAACGCCATCATGATGGGCAGCAGCAGACGACGCACACGGAACGAGAGCATGGACATTCATGCCAACCGCGGACGCACTGTGAGCACAAACAGCGAAATGTTTGAGATCGTTCCTGGTCAGATCAACACCCAACACAGCACAATCAACATTGGTGATGGCCACGGCAGTGCTCGTGACAGCGTATTTGGAAGCTTTATTATGCTTCGAGGAAACGATGCTACTGCTAAAAATGCAGTTCAGCTGAGTGCTCAGTCGGATCTCCGTCTGTTGGTTGAAGATATCAGCCGGTACAGAGACACCCTTTCTGAAGAAGACCGCGTAGAATTTGACTGTAAGTCTCACTTCATTTCTTTCTTATTCATCAAATTTACGTCTTTAATTTCTGTAATTGTTTTGCTATTTTAGTGTTATGGGGTCTGGACGAGCACGGCTGCTTCAAGTCAGACGATGAGCTGCAGACCGGCCTGTTGCATCGAATCAAGAAAATGATCACCTTCTCCAGTCAATCGGGCGCAGTCAGTAGCGGCAGCGTGTCTCAGCGTGTGCTGCTGGACCTGCGCGCGGTGCATGAAAACTTGGCGAGGGAAGAAGCACTAGCTGCGGCACGAAGTTTTGACAACCGACAGAAAGGCCGTCGCTTGCTGTTTCTGTTCCAGCGCGACCTGCTGCCCGGAGTGAGCGGTATGATCTTGGAGTCCAAGGGTCAGCGCGACAACATCTCGGCTCCGCAAGTGTCCCGAGAGGCAAAGATAGCGGCGTGGAGCTTTCTCGCCTTGACGAACGTGGGCATGCTGTTCTACATCTTGCTGTTCGCGCTGAGCCAGACGGTGCACCGCCAGGGAGCCTGGGCGCTGTCGTTCATCTTGTGGCTGGTGGTGGAGATCCTGCTGGTGAGTTCGGCGACAGTGGTGTTCACACACATTCTGGTGCCGTCGCTGATCATGCAGGACGTGAAGAAGATCAAGATGAAGCTGGTGGAGAGCATCCGCGCCTTCAACCACAACGTGAAGAACCGCACGATGTACGAAGAGGATGCGGAGCAAGGAGAGAACGGCGGTAGCAGTGGCGGCCCGTTCAACGCAGCCAACTACTTGTTCACTTCCACCCGCCTCGCCAAGAAGTGGCCTGAGCTTCGAGAGGCGCAGATCATCTCTCAGTTCCGCACACCGTGGCCCAAGCAGTCGTACATGCGCGAGTCGAGCGTGTCTAAGTCATACAGCAAGAAGTACACGGCTCTGACGCGCAGTGCGTCGATCATTGTGATTTTCTTCATGACGCAGATTCTGCAGGTGCCGCCGGGTCTACAGGACATGGTGGTGCAGATGGTTGCCACGGCCTCGATCGGCTACACCATTCTGCTCCATCTGAACCTGTACCAGATCTTCCCGTTGTTGGCGTTCCTGCCGTTGATGTTGGTGATTGTGATCGTGCACTTTGTGATGCAGTCCAGCAAGGCCAGCGCACAGCAAGAGATAAACAAGTTGTTAGCAACCCCGCCAGCTACTCCATCAAGCAAGGCAAAGGGGTCGGGTTCGCCAAGACTGCAAAATATCACCCCCGCTGGCGAGAAGTGTGTAGCCGATGACCTTGCTCCTGAGCGCACTATCTGGCAGCATATCAGTGGTTCCTTCGACGCAGTGGAAGCTACCGATTCAGAGGAAGAAGAGGCAGGGGAACTGATGGTAGATGCCGAGGATCTCCCTTGCGATTGCGAAGATGGCGGCGTTGAAGATATCGGTGAACTGCACTTGCCTGCCACCCCGATCGGCAGCCCCGTGCATTATTATCAGGTTGCGCAGCCCAAAGGCCACGTTAACCGCAAGCAGTCCGTGCTGATGGGCGTGCAGGTCTTGCGGGAGCTAGAGAGTGCCATTGGAAGGGAATCCAAAGAAGAAGCGCCCTGCTCCCCACCGAACCAAAAGATCCAGATTTTTGCTCGGGGCACGCGCATTCGTGCTGACTCTTCTTCGGGAGATTCTGTGTCCTTCTCTGACGAAGACGACAATGATTTTGATGGTGATGAGGAGTTTGAAGGAGGTTCTAATGGCGAAGCAAGTGGAGATGAAAATGGGAGTAAAAATGACCAGGAACAGGAAATAGAAGTGGTGAATTCAGTGGTTCCCCCAGCTGCTGCTGTTGCTTCATCCATCTTATCCTCGGATGTTCCGCCCTCATTCTTGGTTCCTTCAGATACGCACAGCTCTGCTTCCTCTGTCTTCTTCGCTTCCACACATGCGGAATCGAAGCGTGGCGACGCCACAGGTGAGAAGCTAATACGCCCTGAACAACATGAGCAAGAATCAGGAAGCAAAGATTACGAGTCTTCGGATGGCGGACAGGAAAGCTCCCTTTTTTGCAGTGAAGAGGAGGAAGAAGAAGACAGTTCTTTTGTCTTCAGCGAAGAGTCACAGGAGGAGAAAGAGGAAGAGCAACAATCTGGTGCGAAGGCTGTGCCAGTACAAGTAACATCATCGCCGGTGGTGTTGCCCAGGCCGCATGTGATGCCTGCGCCGTCTGCCTCCGACAGCTCAGATTGTGACTTCTCTGTGTCGACACATTCTTCGGAAGTCTAAGTGGGGATGTGCAGCTCCATCAACAACAACAACTGCTATGTAAATAAGACCATGTATTTCGGATAGGGCGACAATAGTCCTTGACCCATACGGCAAAAGAAAACAAAATATAAAAACAAAAATCCATAAAAAGAAACAAAGCTGGTTGTCGTGCTGGCAGAAACGCGAATTGTATTATCGGTCAGGTCTGAAGGTCGTTTTGAAAGTGAGCGAATAGCGCTTGGGTTCATCCCAATAACCTTTATTTATTTTGTATAAAGCTGCATCTAGTAGTATGTTTGCTAAATTGATTTCCTTTTGTTCTCTAAATACGCATTAAAAACCTACCATACGCGTTAAAAGTTTTTACCAAGTTGGTTTGGTATGACAATGACAATTCTCTTATCCTTACGGTATGTATACAATATGTACAAACAGAAAATTATAGTTGAAGTCCACCTTCCTAACCAGACTTAAGAAATGCATGAAACGCGTTGTATGAGCTTTCCATATCAAACAATAGCTGGCGTGATTCTTGATCTTCAATTTCGTCATGAGCGCGCATCTCGTGAAGTTTTTGAAGCCACAAGCGCATTTTCTGCATACCTTCGAAGTCAGCTGGCATATTGGGCACCCGTACAAGAGAACTCGCTACATCTTTTACCAACGGCTGAATCTCGTCAACCGCGCGCTGGCCCAAACGCAAAGCATCCATGGCTGTGATAAATGCTTGCACTGTCTCAGCGACAATAACGGTGTTTCCTCGGTCGTCCTTTCCTCCTCCGTGAAGTACCGTCGCCGGAACACCTAGTAAGGGAAAGTAAATGAGAAATGCTTAGTACATGTCTTGGGACAAGGAACACCAAGATACTAACCTGCAACGATCAGTCTTTCATAAGCTCTTGGACAGTCAATTTGAAACTCTTTCATGAATGCTTCGGTGCTAACAATCGACTTTCTAGATATAAGAGCACTCTCTGTGGTTTTAAACTGACTGATGGTCCTACTGCAAGCGTCAGAATATTCCGAGGCCGTGATGCAATCTCTACTGTAGGCTGCTTCAAGTAACTCTGTCGCCTTGATAATGGCATACAAGTCAGACAGTTCCTCCAGCCTGTTACGCTCCTTAGAGTTCTCAAAAAGCTTGATCTCTTCCGTTGGTTTCCTAGTTAGAACGCTGTTCATTGCCCTTTGTGACTCTTGGTTTGAAATTTATGAGATGAGGTTCACTTTGACATTGAAACAGAAAGGGTCAATACATCCTTTCGCTTATCATATGTACGATGTTAATATGCGTAAACTAGAATAATATGTCTGTAGTATACGTATATATAATACACAACTCGTGGGCGGTTCCAAAATGACTGCGAGTCATCGTTGTTGCAAGGACTCAATACTTCCAAGTAATCCCTGCCAAAAAGAAAGAATGTTGGCTCAGTTTCTTGCTTCCAGTTGTGGCAGAGTTATGCAGACTCAGGCCAACACCCTGAAGGCTCAGCTTCCCAAGATTGCTCGCTGGGGTCTCCCCGCTGCCATCGGCGGTAAGTTTTTGCTGTCTTTGTGATAATGTGATTACATTTTTCACTTCATATCACGCTCGGTAAAGCTAACACACCAGCAAAGTTTACGCCGGTGGTGTTATTGAGCCATGTTTTTGCGTTGAAGATTTGTGCTAATGTGTTGCAATCATCTGTCTCACCACGTTTTTTCCCTGTCTTCTCTCCAGGTGGTTGGTTTATCTATCCTGCCATCTCCCCCAACTTCAAGAAGGAGTACGGATTACCTCGTTAAATTCTTTATTAATGATGTGTGACGTTGGTTGTTGAAGCGAAGTGGTAAACTAGGTTCCTACTGAATAAACAACTGCTTGCATTTATTCCAACGACCTTCGCTTTGTCTTCTACTCAGCACAACATGCTTTATTAGTTCTTTTGTACCTCAAAACATCTGCCTATGACTTGACCAAAACAAGAAAGGAACATCTGCAAATGGAAAACAGCTGTGTTTTTATCGAATTACCGAACAATTATTGCACAGCCATTTTAACTACTTTAAAAATAGATCAATTTCACCGTACCAGTCACAAGAAATACTTTGTTGTAGTATAAAGTACTACTGTTTCTGGTGTGTGTGGTTCTAACTAAGCTTTACGGCGAGGAAGATGGTCTACCTGTCTCGTCGAAAACCGTTGTCTTTTGAGCGGCAAGTGCGCTGTGATCCCAGGATCGCGCCTTCGCCAGCTCGTGGAAGTCTCGTCTCAGCATCTTTTGTCAACTAAATCCCCGTGTTACTGTTTGTATATTTTTATGGCACCGTCACGCACGCGGGGCGGTGTGTTTCTTTTTTTTTGTATAAGGGCAAAGGTTTTATTGCCTGGTGTCCTCAGAGTAGCCTTCGTCTCCACTCTCTTCGTCTTCGTACTCGCTAGTTTCTTCGCTAGCGTCCTCACTGTCTTCTTCTTCACTTCCTTCTTCCTCTTCTTCATTGCTACCAGAGCCTCCCTCAGACTCACTTCCACACTCACTTCCGCTCTCGCTTTGGTTAGTAGACAGCTTATGGGGCCGGACACTTGCACTGGCGGTGTCTGCAACAACATAATCGGTGTTTAGGTCCGAGACGTCGTCCAACGAATGCAAGGAGTAGGCGATGTTATTGCCTCGGTTGTTGGAGCGCTGTGGCTGTGGCAATCCGGACCGTGCAGGAACCCGCACCACTGCCGTCGCATCGATTTCAGAGTCGCTCTCTGAGCTGCCGCTGGTACCGCTGCTGTCTGCGCCGCTGGGATCGGTGCAGCGCTTCTCCTCAGCACGGTCGCTCGCCTGTTCACTGTGTTGAGCCTGCAGCGCGCGCAGCACATGCACGCCCATTTGTACCGATTGCTTCCGGTTAACGTGGCCACTAGGCTGGGACACACTGAAAGCTGCGCCTGGTTTCAGTGATGACAATGGCAGTGGCATGTTCAAGTCTCCATATGAGTTTTCATCTTCAGAGCTGCAACTGTAAATATCCTCTTCGTCGTCCAGCAACTCCGCTTCAACGGCACTGGTGCGCAAATTCGCGGAATTTTCACGCACCAAAGGCTCTCCAGCAGGAGCGATTGCTTGAAACTTTGGAGACCCTTGTCCCTTTGCCTTGGTTGATGGGGGAGCTGGTGGTGTTGCTAACAACTTGTTTATCTCTTGCTGTGCGCTGGCCTTGCTGGACTGCATCACAAAGTGCACGATCACAATCACCAACATCAACGGCAGAAACGCCAACAACGGGAAGATCTGGTACAGGTTCAGATGGAGTAAGATGGTGTAGCCGATAGAGGCCGTGGCGACCATCTGCACGACCATGTCCTGCAGACCCGGCGGCACCTGCAGAATCTGCGTCATGAAAAAAATCACAATGATTGACGCACTGCGCGTCAGAGCCGTGTACTTCTTGCTGTACGACTTGGACACGCTCGACTCGCGCATGTACGACTGCTTGGGCCACGGCGTGCGGAACTGAGAGATGATCTGCGCCTCTCGAAGCTCAGGCCACTTCTTGGCGAGGCGGGTGGAAGTGAACAAGTAGT